>Ga0105239_10009032_pt1 | contig 11285 bp, 13 predicted proteins | sample KBSC44metaG_FD_92761 | JGI IMG/M metagenome (GOLD analysis project Ga0105239, IMG submission 92761) | Corn rhizosphere microbial communities from Kellogg Biological Station, Michigan, USA - KBS C4-4 metaG | ecosystem: Host-associated > Plants > Roots > Rhizosphere > Soil | place: Michigan, USA...
ACGGCGCGATCGTGCTCGTCTCGCACGACCGCCACCTGACCGGCCTCGTCTGCGACACGTTCTGGCGCGTCGCCGACGGCAAGATCGAGGAATTCAAGGGCGACCTCGACGAGTACGCCGCGTGGCTGCGCGCGCGCGGCTCGGGCGGCGGCACGCCGGAGCAGGGCAAGGGCAAGCGCGCGGCGTGACGGCAGGGCGGCACGCGCATCGCACGTGTCGCCGCACTCGGCATCGCCACGGCGCCGCAGGCTGGATCAAGCCGCGCTGGCGGCGGATCCGGCGCTGCGCCTTGATCCGCCTACGCACCTCCTTTCTGTGGGAGCGTCGGAAGGCGCGATGCTTTTGGACCGAGGGCTGAAGAGCATCGCGGCTTCCGCCGCTCCCACGACACAGCTCGCGCATCGGCGGCAACCCCGCGTGCTGCGCACCCGCGTTGCATCCTTCCGTGGTCACCGGCGCGCCGCGCCGCCACCGACGAACGGAGATCCGCGATGGCCTGCTTCCCGAAGATCGACCAGCCCTGTCCGCTCGGCATCGATGCGCAGCGACGCATCGCCGGCTTCTGCGGTCATTGCAGCAAGGCGGTGCACGGACTCGACGCGATGAGCGACGCCGAGCGCATCGCGTTCGTGCGCAACGCGCCCGGCCCGATCTGCGTGTCCTACCGCGTGCGCCGCGGCGTCGCGCTCGGCCTCGGCGCCGCCCTCGCGATATCGGTGGCCGTGCCGGGCCAGGCCGATCCGGTCGGAACCGAGATCCAGGCGAGCGTCGCCGCGGGCGTCGCGACGACCGCACCGCCGCCGCCGCCGGAACCGCAGGTGCTGCTCATGGGTGGCGTCAGCGACCCGAAGTCGGTCGCGATGGTCGACGACGAGGACGACGACGTGCCGGAACTGCCGATCGTGCACGAGGCTGGCGCGCGCTGATGCGCTTGCCGTAACCTGTCGGCGACACCCGCGCGAGGAGGACGCATGGCCTGCTTCCCGAAGATCGACCAGCCCTGTCCGCTCGGCATCGACGAGCAGCGGCGCATCGCCGGCTATTGCGGTCGTTGCAGCAAGGCGGTGCATTCGCTCGACGGCATGAGCGATGCGGAGCGCATCGCGTTCGTGCGCGGTGCGAAGGGACCACTGTGCGTTTCGTATCGCACGGTCGGACGCGGCGCCGCGCTCGGGCTCGGCGCCGCGCTGGCGCTGTCCGCGCCGGCGGCGCAGGCGCAGGACACATTGCCCTACGCGCCACAGGCGCAGCCGGCGCCGACAGCGCCGCCGCCTCCCCCCGGCATCTACGGCTATCCGTCATCCGCGTCGCAGGAGCACGTGGATCTTTCCGACGGGAAGCTTGAAACGATCACGCTCGCACTCGGCGGCGTCAGCGATCCGGCTGCCGTCGAATTCGTCGACGCGAGCGATGCGTTGCCCGAGTTGCCGCTCGTCCACGAAGCGGACTCCGCCGCGCCGCGCTGAGGGTCCAGCGTCAGCCGGCGTCCTTGACGACGCCGGCCGCTCCTACGATGTGCATGCGCGCGATCGCCTGCATCTCGCCGCGGAAACCGTCCGGCGTGCCGTCGCCGATGCTGATCGCGATATGGCTCGCGTCGAACTTGCCGAGCGCGGCGTCGTAGCTCTTCCAGCGCCGCCCGTCCCACGCCTGCACCCACATGTGCGGGCTGAACGCGTGTCGTTCGCCGAGGAAATGGCTCGCGTACGAAACGCCCGCGACGACGCGCGTCGGGATGTGCCGCGCACGGGCCGCGGCGGCGAGCAGGATCGCGAACTCGGTGCAGTCGCCGCCGCGCGAGATCAGCGCTTCGGTCGCACTCTGGTATTCGCGGAAATCGATCGTGCCGGTCAGCTTGCGCTGTACCGCGAGCACGAGCTGGTTCATCTGCGAATCGACCGTGCCGCCGGTCGCCGCGCGCGCGAATGCGATCACGCGCCGATCGCGGCTCTGCACCCACGCGTTCGGTTCGAGGTAGCGGCGCAGGTCGTCCGCGCTCGGCGGCGCTTCCTCGCCGCAGTCGGCGCAGATCGTGAGCTCGGTCGTCGCGCTGTCGTCGCGCACGTGCTGTTCGTACGTCTCCGGCCACGCCCAGGGTGCGCCGAGCGTCTGCACGCGGAAGCGGATCGTGCCCGCGCGGGCCGACTCGGGGATGCGGTACGGCGAGGCGACGAGCAACGAGCGCAGGCCGCGTTCGATCTCCTCGTTGCTCGGCTTCGGTTCGCCGGCGCCGGCGCCGCACGCGACGAGCAGGGCGCAGCAGAGGAGGGCGGGGCGCAAGGTCGATCGCATGCACGGAATCCGGAGTCGATGGGGACGAGCGTGCGCGATGGCACGTGCGATGTCCAACGCGATCACGCGGCCGGCGGGGTCGCGCGGCGCCGCTCGCGCCGGAAGCGCGCGGGCGTGAGGCCCATGTGGGCGCGGAACACCTTGCCGAACGCGGCCTCCGAGCGATAGCCGACGCGCGCGGCGACGTCGCCGATCGGCTCGCGCCCGCCGAGCAGCAGGTCGCTCGCGACGTGCATGCGCAGGCGCGTCAGCAGGTCCCACGGCGACAGGCCGCCGGTGTCGTGGAAGCGGCGCGCGTAGGTCGCGCGCGACATCGCCGCTTCCGCCGCGAGCGATTCCACGCTCCAGTCGCGCGCGGGGTCGCGCAACATCGCCTGCACCGAACGCCCGAGGCGCGCGTCGACGAGCAGCGCGAGCAGGCACGCCGGCGTCGTGCCTCCGCGTACGTGCGCGCGCAGTGCCATCACGAACAGCGCCTGGCTCAGCGCGGTGACGATCGCGAGCGCGCCCGGCTGCGCGCGCTGCACCTCGGCGCGCATGAGCGCGATCAGCGCACGCAGTTCGTCGAGTCCGGCATCGCTGGTGAGCGACACGTGCACGACGTCAGGCAGGGCGGTCATGAGCAGGCCGACCGTACCCGGCGCGACGTGGAAGCGGCCGCAGAGCAGATCGAGGTCGGCCGGGCCGTCGCTGTTGCGTCGCGTCGGCAACGCGCCGTCGTCGTCGATGCGCAGCGTGCCGCCGGCGACGCCGGACTGCGCTTCGCGCACGCGATGCGCGTGCCCGTGTGGCAGCAGCACGAGATCGCCCGCCGCGAGCTGCAGCGGCGCGCCGCCGTCGGGCTCGAGCACGCAGCAGCCGGCGAGCACGAGATGGAACGGCGCCTCGCCCGCGGGCACGCGATCGTGCTCGACCGCGAACGTGCCGGCCATCTGGCAACGCAGGTCGAGACTGCCTTGCACGCGGGTGAGGCGGATCAGTTGGCTCAGCGCATCCATGAGACGATCGCGTTGGTTTCCGATCGTTTCGAGTATTCATGCATGCAAAGGCGGGCGCAATACTCGTTTCCACGCCGGGCGTGTCGCCCGGACGAGGAGAACGACCATGCTGGATTGGCAGGAATACCGGAAAGAGCTGCTCGCGCGCATCGGCGACATCGCCAAGCTGAGCCCGGACACGGTCCGGGGTTACCGCACGCTGTCGGACGCGGGCAAGCAGACGAACCATCTCGACGCGAGAACGCGTGAACTCATCGCGCTCGCGGTCGCGGTCACGTCGCGTTGCGACGGCTGCATCACCGTGCATGCACACGCTGCGCTCGCGGCGGGCGCGTCGCGCGAGGAGATCGCCGAGGCGCTCGGCGTCGCGGTCGCGCTCAATGCGGGCGCGGCGCTGGTCTACTCGGCACGCGCGATCGACGCGGTCGACGCCCACGGAGCAGCCTGAGCCGTGGATGCGAACCGCGTGACACCCGCGCCGGCGAGCCGGCCCGCGTTCCAGACCGTCGTGCGCTCGGCGCATGATTTCGACACGACCGTCGCGCGGCTCGCGCAGGCGATCGCGGCGCACGATCTCTGGCTCATCCACGCGATCGATCCACAGATGCTGTTGCGCAAGGCGGGCCACGACATGCCCGCCGCGCGCCAGCTGCTGTTCTTCCATCCGCGCTACCTGGCGCGCCTGCTCGCGATCGACCCGGCCGCGGTGGCCGAGGTGCCGCTCAAGGCCGTCGTGCTGCAGGCCGCGGACGGCGGCGTCGACGTGCACCATCCGCGCATCGGCCTGCAACTGGCGCGCTATGCCGGGTTCGAGGCGCTCGGCGCCGAACTCGCCGCCGTCGGCGAGGCGGTCGTCGCCGCGGTCGCGACCTAGGGATGCACGCGGGGAGACGCGCTAACATGCGTCTCCACCCCGGCCGTCCCGTCCAGCATGAGCCTGCGCAAGCCCGACGACGACAAGCTCGACCGCATCGTCGCCGCGGCGCGCCGCGCGGCGGAGCAGCGCGAACTCGGTTACCGCGAACGCGCGTTGAAGATGTATCCGTGGGTGTGCGGCCGCTGCGGCCGCACGTTCACGCGCGCGAACCTGCAGGAACTGACGGTCCACCATCGCAACCACGACCACGACGACAATCCGCCCGACGGCAGCAACTGGGAGCTGCTCTGCGTGTACTGCCACGACAACGAGCACTCGCGCTACATCGATCACGTGCGCGGGGCCGGCTACGAGACTCCGGCGCCGACTTCGGCCGCTGCGACGTCGAACCCGTTCGCCGACCTCAAGGCGCTGCTCGCGCGCGGAAAGGGCGAGGCCTGATGCCGCCGGCGCACCGCCCCGCATGAGCGCGGTCGACGTCGAGGACGTGCTCGACGCGCTGTTCCTGCCGCTCGCACAGGGGCAGGTCGTGTTGCCCGCTTGCGCGCACGCGGCTCGCGACGCCGTGTTCCTGCGCGCGCGCACGGGAGCCTGGGTCGCGCGCTGGCGCGACGCGTTCGCCTGCGTGCAGACGTTCAAGCCGTTCGCCGACGCGCTCGAGCGCAGTGCTGCGCGGCTCGTCGACGTGGCACCGTCGAGCGCGCCGCTCGTGCTGCTGCTGCCACCGCGCCAGCGCGACGAGGCGCGCGCGCTGTTCGCGCGCGCGGTGCGCATCGCCGCGGGCGGCGGCATCGTCGTCGCGTGCCAGCCGAACAACGAAGGCGCGCGCTCGGGCGCGGCCGATCTCGAACGCCTCGCCGGCGCGGTGCAGGGTGCGTCGCGGCACAAGTGCCGCGTCTACTGGACCGCGCCGCTCGACGCGCGCGTCGACGCGGCGCTCGCGGCCGAGTGGGGCGCGCTCGATGCACCGCGACCGATCGCCGACGGTACCTGGTCGAGCCGTCCCGGCCTGTTCGCGTGGGATCGCGTCGACGCCGCGTCCGCGCTGCTCGCCGAACACCTGCCGTCGACACTCGGTCCGCGCGTCGCCGATCTCGGCGCCGGCTACGGCTACCTCGCCTGCGAAGTCGTGCGGCGTTGCGCCGGGGTGGAAGCGCTCGACCTCTACGAGGCGGAAGCGCGCGCGCGCGAACCCGCGGAAGCGAACCTGCTCGCCGCCCTCGCGGCGGGCCGGCGCGCGATCGCGACCGCGTTCCTCTGGCACGACGTCGCGCGCGGACTGCCGCGACGCTACGACGCGATCGTGAGCAACCCGCCGTTCCACCAGGGCCGCGCCGACGACCCCGGGCTCGGCCGCGCATTCATCGAAGCGGCGGCGGGCGCGCTCGAGCCGCATGGCATGCTGCTGCTCGTCGCGAACCGCCATCTCGCCTACGAGGCGACGCTCGGTGCGCGTTTCGCCGCGGTGCGCACCGTGGTCGAGCGCGACGGTTTCAAGGTCATCGAAGCGAAGGAACCGCGATCGTGAAACTCGTCAAGCTCATCGCCAACCTCGGTTACGGCAGCCGCAAGGAGGTCACGCAGATGTTCCGCGAGGGACGCGTGACCGATGCCGACGGCGAGGTGCTGTACGCCGACGACAAGGTCGAGCACGCGCGCATCCGCCTCGACGGCGAACCGCTCGATCCACCGCCCGGGCTCGTGCTCATGATGCACAAGCCGGTCGGCTACACCTGTTCGACCAAGGACGCGGGTCGCATCGTCTACGACCTGCTGCCGTCGCGCTGGCGCGCGCGCAGTCCCGCGCTGTCGACGGTCGGCCGGCTCGATCGCGACACCTCGGGCCTGCTGCTGTGGACCGACGACGGCGCGCTGCTGCACCGGATCATCTCGCCGCGCGCGGCGGTCGTAAAGGTGTACGAGGCGACGCTCGCGCACGACCTGCGCGGCGACGAAGCCGCATCGTTCGCGAGCGGCACGCTCGTGCTCGAAGCAGAAACGACGCCGCTCGCGCCCGCGAAACTCGAGGCGCTCGGCCCGCGTCGCGCGCGCCTGTCGATCAGCGAAGGGCGCTACCACCAGGTGCGGCGCATGTTCGCCGCGGTCGGCAACCACGTCGACGCCTTGCATCGCAGCGCGATCGGCGGGCTCGTGCTCGATCACCTGCCGGCAGGCGAGTGGCGCGCGCTCGGCGCGGACGACGTCGCGACGATCTTCGCCGCGCCTTGACGCATCGGCGCCGGCGCACCTGCCGGCGTCGCCGCCGATGTACGAGTCCGCCCAGTGGGCAGCGGCATGACGATTCGGATGGCGCGGTCGCGCACTCGGTGCACTCCTGCGTCGGTCAGGACGCGAGCGCGCGCGCGAATCCCTGCAGCGCGGGCGCGATCTCGTCCGCGTCGATGACGCCGTAGCCGAACGTGAGCGCGGGTCGTTGCAGCGGTTCGCGCGAGTATTCGCCGGCCGACATCGCGCCGGGCACGTGCACGCGTGCCTTGGCGAAGATCGCGTCGGCGAGCGCGGGAGCGCGGATGCGTGCGGCGAGATGCAGCCCCGCTTCCGACGGGATCGGTTCGAACCAGTCGCGCAGGTAGCGGTCGAGGCCGTCGAGCAGCGCCTCGCGGCGTTCGGCGTAGATCGGGCGCATGCGGCGCACGTGGCGTGCGAGGTGGCCGTCGCGGATGAATGCCGCGAGCGTCGCCTGCGCGATCGCGTCGCCGTGCGAATCGGTGCAGTGCTTGACCGTGGCGAGCGCGTCGCGCGCCCACGCCGGCGCGACCACGAAACCCTTGCGCAGCGCCGGGAACAGGCTCTTCGAGAACGTGCCGATGTAGAACACGAGCGCATCGCGATCGAGCGTCTGCAGCGCGTCGAGCGGGCGGCCGCCGAAGCGGAACTCGCCGTCGTAGTCGTCCTCGAGCACGACCGCGCCGTGCGTGCGCGCGAAGTCGAGCAGGGCGATGCGCCGGCGCATCGACAGCGCGACGCCGGTCGGCGACTGGTGCGACGGCGTCACGCTGACGACCTTCACGTCGGGCGGCAAGCGGTCGACGCACAGGCCTTCGTCGTCGACCGGGATCGAGACGAGCTGCGCGCCGGCCGCGGCCATGGCCGCGCGCACCGGTGGATAGCCGGGTTCCTCGAACGCGACGCGCGTCTTGCCGGGCGTCACGAGCAGGCGCGCGAGGAGGTCGAACGCCTGCTGCGCGCCGGAGGTGACGACGACGCTGTCCGCCTTGCACGCGACCGCGCGCGCGAACGCGACGTGCTGCGCGATCGCCTCGCGCAGTTCGGCGATGCCTTCCGACGGCGGATAGCTGAAGGGCGCCTTCGACCACGCGCGCAATGCGTGCGCGGACAGCTTGCGCCAGATCTCGTGCGGGAAATGTCGATGCTCGGGCACGCCGAGGCGGAATGAACGCGGCGGCAGGCCGCGCGGCGACGAACTCGCGAGGAACGGCGTGCGCCAAAGCGGATTGAGGCGCGGATCCTCGAGGCCGAGCGGCAGCGGCCGCGCCTTCGCGGCGCGCCGCGCGGCGACGCTCGCCGCGGCGAGTTCGGCGACGACCGCCTTCGCGCCCGCGCGCGGCACCACGTAGCCCTCCGCGATGAGCAGGTCGTACGCGGCGATCACCGTGTTGCGCGCGATCGCGTAGGCGGTCGCGACGCGCCGCGTCGAAGGCAGCTCGGCCCCGGCGCGCAGGCGCCGATCGAGGATCGCCGCGCGCAGTTGCTCGTGCAGCTGGCGCATGCGCCCGCCGCTTTCGCCGTCGAGCTGCAGCGGGAACGCGAACGGCGGGCCGACTGGTTCCTGCGAAGTCATTGCGACTGGTCCGATGGAAGAACCAGTGCGAGCGTACGTTATCCGTGCGCCGAATGCTCGCGCCGCTAGCGAAAGGAACCCGACCATGCCCTGCTACATCTGCGAAACCTGCGGTACGCAACACGCCGAAAGCGCGCTGCCGCCGAGCCGTTGCGTGATCTGCGAGGACGAGCGCCAGTACGTAGGCTGGGACGGCCAACGCTGGACCACGCCGGCCGAACTCGCCGCGCGCCACCACCTGCGCGTCGATATCGATGCCGGCCTGCTCGGCGTCGGCATCGCGCCCGATTTCGCGATCCCGCAGCGCGCGTTGCTGCTGCCGACCGGCGCCGGCAACCTGCTGTGGGAATGCGTGAGCGTCGTCGACGAAGCCGCGCTCGCCGCGCTGCGCGAACGCGGCGGCGTCGACCGCATCGTGATCTCGCATCCGCACTTCTACTCGGCGATGGTCGACTGGAGCGAAGCGCTCGGCGGCGTCGAGATCCTGCTGCACGAAGCCGATCGCGAATGGGTGCTGCGGCCGTCGCCGCGCGTCCGCTGGTGGCGCGGCGACGAACTGCGCCTGTCCGACGACGTCACCCTGATCCGCTGCGGCGGTCATTTCCCGGGCAGCACCGCGCTGCACTGGCAGGACGGCCCGCGCGCGGGCGGCGCGCTGTTCCCCGGCGACGCGTTGCAGGTCGTGATGGATCGCCGCCACGTGACCTTCATGTACAGCTACCCGAACTTCATCCCGATGGCGACCGGCGACGTGCGCGCGATGCGCGATCGCCTCGCGCGCTTCGCGTTCGAGGACGTTTACGGCTACACCTGGGGCCGCAACATCATCGGCGGCGCGCGCGCCGCGGTCGACGCCTCGTTCGAGCGCCACCTGCGCGCGGTCGCGGCGTGAGGCCGCGGCCGTGACGATCGGCATCGAAGCCCTGCGCGACGCGTTGCTCGCGCAGCACGAGCGGCATGCCGACGCGTTGCCGTGGATCGCCTCGCCGACCACCGGCCGCACGTCGAAACTGTTGCGCGTGTTCGGCGAGCGCGGTTTCGCCGAACTGCTGCGCATGGAGCCCGGCGTCGCGATGCCGCTGCACCGGCACGGCGGCGATGTGCACGCGTGGAACCTCGCGGGCGAGCGCCTCCTGCATACCGGCGAACGCATCGTCGCGGGCGGCTACGTGCACGAGCCGCCCGGCACGGTCGACTGGTGGAAGGCGGTCGGCGACGAGCCGCTCGTCGCCCTCGTCATCGTCATGGGCACGGTCGAGTTCCTCGGGCCGGGCGACACGGTGACCGCGCGTGCGACCGCGGCGAGCCGGCTCGCCGACTACGAACGCCATTGCCGCGAAACCGGCATGCGCGCGCTCGACCTCGGCGCCGGTGATTGATTCAGTCCTTCCACGCGCCCGCGCGCGCGGCCTCGCGCGCGAACGCGTCGAAGTCGCGCGGTGCGCGCCCGAGCGCGCGCTGCACGCCGTCGGCGGGACGCACGTTGCGGCCGTCGAGCACTTCCTCGAACAGGTAGCGCAGGAAACCGATCAGGTCTTCCGGCACCTGCTGCCGGCGCGACTCGGCGACGAACGCGTCGGGCGACACCGTCGTGTAACGCACCGTGCGCGACGAGGCGAGCGCGATCGCACGGATCGCCTCGGCGAAACTCAGCGATCGCGGTCCGGTGAGTTCGTACAGCTGGCCGACGTGGCGCGCATCGGTGAGCGCGGCGACCGCGACGTCGGCGATGTCGTCGACGTCGACGAACGGCTCGGCGACGTCGCCGACCGGCAGCGCGAGTTCGCCCGCGAGCACCGCGTCGCGGAAATGGCCTTCGCTGAAGTTCTGCATGAACCAGCTGCAGCGCACGATCGTCCAGTCGGCGCCGGACGCCTGCAGGGCGCGCTCGGCACGCTCCGCTTCCTCCTCGCCGCGACCCGACAGCAGCACGAGGCGACGCGCGCCGGCGGCGAGCGCGACCTCGGCGAACGCGGCGATCGCCTCGGGTGCGCCGGGCACGGCGAGGTCGGGCGAGTAGGCGATGTACGCCGCGCCGGTGCCGGCCAGCGCCGCGGGCCAGCCGGCCGGATCGTTCCAGTCGAACGCGGGTGCGCCGCTGCGCGAACCGATGCGCACCGGCAGGCCGAGCGCGCGCAGGCGATCGGCGACGCGGCGGCCGGTCTTGCCGGAGCCCCCGACGACGAGGACGGGTTTCGGGTTGGACGGGGTGGTGGTGGCAGGGATCATGGGACGGGACTCGGAGGCACGCGGGATTGCGTGGCGTCCACTGTCGGGGATCGGTGGTGTACGAAACATCCCGGAACGTCGCGATCGCTTGCCCGTTCGTCCATGGGCGTGGACGACGCGCGCCGCTGGCGCATACTTGCGCCATGGCCGCGAACGACCCCTGGATCTCGCACGACCCGCTCGGCGAAGCGCTGCACTTCCTGCGCATGAACGGCATGTTCTATTGCCGCTCCGAATTCACCGCACCGTGGGGGCTCGCGCTGCCGCCGATGCCGTCGTGCCTCATGTTCCATGTGGTGACGAGCGGCCGCTGCTGGCTCGAACTCGACGGCGAGCCGCCGCAGGCGCTGCAGCCGGGCGACTTCGCACTCGTCGCGCACGGCGCCGGCCATCGCCTCGTGCACGAACCCGGCGCCGACTGCGCAGGCCTGTTCGACCTGCCGCGCGCCGAAGTCGGCGAACGCTACGAGGTGCTGCGCCACGGCGGCGACGGCAAGCCGACCCAGCTCATCTGCGGCGCCGTGCGGTTCGAGCAGCCGGCCGCGCGCCAGCTGGTCGCGCTGCTGCCGCGCTCGATCGTGATCGAAGCGGCGCAATTGCCGCAGCGGCAGTGGATGCAGGACACGTTGCGCTTCATGGCCGACGAGGCGGGCCAGCTGCGTCCCGGCGGCGAGACGATCGTCACGCGACTCGCCGACATCCTGGTGATCCAGGCGATCCGTGCGTGGATCGAGCGCGACCCGGCTGCGCAGGGCGGCTGGCTCGGCGCGTTGCGCGATCGGCAGATCGGCCGCGCGCTCACGCTCGTGCACGCGGACCCGGCGCGCGACTGGTCGCTCGCGACGCTCGCGTCCGCGGCGGCGATGTCGCGCTCGGCGTTCGCGGCGCGCTTCAGCGCGCTGGTCGGCATGCCGGCGATGCAGTACGTCACCCGCTTGCGCATGCACACGGCGATGGCCGAACTGCGCGAGCACGGCCGCAGCGTCGGCGCGCTCGCCGAGCGACTCGGCTACGACTCGGAAGCCGCCTTCAGCCGCGCGTTCAAGCGCCACACCGGCCTGTCGCC
>Ga0105239_10009037_pt1 | contig 11282 bp, 6 predicted proteins | sample KBSC44metaG_FD_92761 | JGI IMG/M metagenome (GOLD analysis project Ga0105239, IMG submission 92761) | Corn rhizosphere microbial communities from Kellogg Biological Station, Michigan, USA - KBS C4-4 metaG | ecosystem: Host-associated > Plants > Roots > Rhizosphere > Soil | place: Michigan, USA...
AGCCATAGGACCAGGTGGTGGTGCTGGCGACGTTCAGCAGGCGGTTGCTGTTCGTGTCCGTCGAATACGTGGCGGTTGCGCCGGCACGCATCTGCTGTGTGCGGTTGCCGCTGGCGTCGACCGTGAAGGCCTGCGCGTCGTTCGACTTGGAGACCGTCTTGAGCCGCCGCGCGCCGTCGAATGTGAACGTCGAGCTGAGGTTCCAGACGCTGTCGGTGATCGCCTGTAACGTGTTGTCCAGGTTGTAGGCGAGGCCCAGCCCCTGCACGCCCGGACTGGCGATCGAGTTGGTGCGCCCGTCGAGGTCGAAGCCAACGCCGCGTGCGAGGCCGTTGCCAAACAGCCAGGCATACGGCGTGTCGGTCGCGGGCTGATACAGGAAATTAGACGCAATGGTGGCCCAGGTGCCGCCCAGGTTGCTGGAGATCGAACTAAGTCGTCCGTAGCCGTCGTAGGCGTACGTCAGAGTGAACCCGTTTGGGTAGGCAAGCGAGCTTAGCCGGCCCGCGGCATCGTAGGTCCAGGTCGTCGTGAAGATGCTGCCGGCGATGGTCGCCACCTGTTGGGTCAGTTGGCCAGCACCGTTGTAAGCGAAGGTCGTCTGGCCGGATGCATCATTGATGCGGGTCAAGTGGCCTTTGCCGTAGCTTCCCTCGTCATAGGTCAAGGACTCCGTCACGCCGGCGGAGGTGCGCGAGGTCATGCGGCCCAGGGCATCCCACCCATACGTAATCGCCAGCCCGTTGGCTCGCGTTTCCGATTGCGGCCGGCCCCAGTTGTCGTTCGAGAACGTGGTCAAGCCCGAGTCGGGGCTGGCTCGCCGCACGAGGCCTCCGAATCCGTCGTAGGTATACGAAGTCGTGAGATTGCGCGCGTCGGTGACGGACATCGGTGCATCTTGGACGTCATACGAATACACAACGGTGCCTGCGCTGGGCTGCACGACGGTGGTCAGGCGATTGCGCCCGTCGAAGGACCTTGAAACGGTCCCGCTAACCGGATCCTGTACCGCCGTGACATTGCCGTTGCCGTCGTAGGAGTTCTGCAAGACGACGGTCCCGGCTGCGTTCATCACCCTCCAGTCCCGGCCCAAGCTGTCGACCTGGACGCTCGACTGGTATTGACCGGAGAGCGACGCCGTGGGGGTACCGCTGCCCACAGTGGCCACCGCCCGGTTCGACCGGGTCGTGCGGACGCCGCTCGAGACGTTGAAATCGTAGTACTCGCAGTTCGATGAAGCATCGCACCGCGCGGTGAGCCGACCCGCGGAGTTGTACTGACGGAGGATGGCCGTCCCGTCCGGGTAATAGGTGTTCAGGGGCTGGCCGTCGCCGAGGTAGGACTGCCTCGTGACACGATTGCCGGTCGGCAGCCGCACGGTCTTGGTCAGCATACTGCCGCGGGCGTCGTATGCAAGGTCGGTTTCGACGCCATTGCTGTCGACGATCACCTGCGGCCGACCGCCGGGACCGATGCTGGAGAAGGACGTCACGCGCCCGAGTTCGTCGGTCCGGGAAGCCAGCATGCCGTTGGTGTCGTAGACGCTCGATCGCGTCGCCGCGCCGCTCGGAAGATTCCGGGTCACAGACATGCCGCTCAGCGCCCCATTTCCGAAGAAGGCGTAGCCGTACGCGGTCTGCCGGTAGACGCCGGTCGCCATGTCGGTTTCCGTGTCCGAGGCGGGCAAGCCGCTCGCGAATCCCGACGCGTTGTACGTGCTGGATAGACTGTCATAGGTGGCGAAGGCGCTGCCGTTCCAGCGCTGGAGGTTCTTCGTAACTATCTGGTAGTCGTTCCACACCTGCGTTATCTGGGTTGTTGCACTCGTGTTCGAGGCGATTGTCTGCGCCAATAGCTGGCCGGCCAGTGAGTAGCTGAACAGCGTCTTGTTGCCGTTGAAGTCTGTTTCGGACGACGGGAATCCGTTGGTGTCGTAGGTCTGGGCTTGGGCAGTCGCGGCGCAGGATGTCGAAGACGCGCGGCTCGTGTTGGTCAGGAGCCGCGACGCCGCACCTTGCGAGTACGTGTAGGTGATCGACTGGCCGAGTTCGTTGGTGACCGTCGGCGACAAGGTACCAACGTTGGTGAAGGTGTCGACCGCCTCCCCGTTGGTGAAGCCGCTCTGGGAGACCCACGTCGAGGACGGGCGGTATGCATAGGTCGTCTGCCGGAGGCCGTCGATCGCATAGCCGGTGAGATTGCTACTGATAGCGTCTTCGTAGAAGTACGAGAATACGCCGCTGGTGCCTGCGGGCGGTGTGACGCTCGTCAGCATGCCATTGGCGTTGTACGCATAGGTCCAGCTGGACCCGTCGGCCCCCGTGACCGAGCTCACGCGCGCGAAGCCAGAATACTGCGTCCAGTTGAACTGGATGGATCGACCATAGGCGTTAGTGACGCTCAACAGCCGATTCGCTGGCGTGGTCGCGTAGTTGAACGTGTATTCGACCGAGCCGCCGATACGCTGAATCGACGTGATGAAACCGCTGGCGTTGAAGTAGTAGATCTTGTCGCGGATGTGATAGCTGAACGGGGAGTTAATGACGCCCGAAGGTATCCCTGCGATGTATCCGGTAGACAGCGGATTGCTCGCGTCGTAGTTCCCCGGCACGCTGAGGGACGTGCCCGGCTTGTCGGTGAAGTACCGCAGTTCGCCGCCCGGTAGCTGCAGCGTGATCCGATAGTGGCTGGCGCAGCCCGCGCTGAAGCAGGTCGTGGCCGATGTGACGGCAGGCCAATCGAAATTGGACGCCCAATGGGGCCCGAACATGACCCCGGCCGGCTGGACGCTGCGAAAGGTTCGCACGAGGCTCAAGGGCGTGAGGGTGTCCCAGACGGAATCAGACTGGTCGAGGATCTTCTCACCCGTGGCGATGATGACCGGGTGGCAGGTGCTGGGATTGTCCTTCGTGGACTTGCTCGAATTCGAGGGGGCCGGCTGCGGCAACGGCGCATTCTGGCCGCCCGCGTAGCCCCCTCCCGCCTGGACGCTGATGATGCTGCCGCCCTGATTCGACAAGGTCGGTGGCGGCGGCGTCGGATCCGGATGGCCAGTTACTTCGACGGTCTGAGTGTCCTGCGCGTGAGCGAACCCAGTGACTATCAGCGAAAGCGCCGACAACGAATAACGCCGGAAATGCTTCAATTGATTCCTCTTTGGTCTTGTCCCTGGAGGCGTCAGCCGTGCACGCCAAGTGCATTCTGTCTTTCTCATCCAGTCAAGGCAACCTGCATTGCCCGGGCGTTCTTCAGCATTTACCCGTGAAAGAGAAACGTTCGGACGGCTCCTCCTTGAAGCGCCACATTGAATAAAACACCGTACACAGACACCGATCTGCCAAACTAAAAATATTATTTTGTGTCAAGCATGAAGATGGCTTCAGGGTGAAGATTTGGCGCGCTGGCGGCGCTGAAAATCTTCCTGCCTGTGTCGCTGCACATAGTCGCCTGAAGCTGTTATCTACGTCTGCCTTGGGGCAGGCGAATTCCGCCGTCACATGTCGGCAACGGGGTCGTTAGCGGAAGCGAAGCGCAGGTGCCCGCATTCCCATCCGAGCGGCGATCGCAAGTGCCCGGCGCAAGCTCGAAAGCGACCGCCTCCGCCAGTTGATCGCCTTCGCGATTTCGCAGCGCCGATCCTCCGGCACTCGCATCACGGTCATGTCGTCCTGCGAATCCATTGCATTGGCCAATTGATCCGACGCCATTTCCTGCCGGTCGCACGCGACCGGCTTCGACAGGCCACCGGTTCACCGGGCGCGGGTTATGCTCTTCGCATGTCGACGCTTTCGTACTGAAGATGCAGCTCGCCAGAGACGGCTTCGCCCTTGTCCGGAGCTTGTTGAGCGAGGCGGAATGCGATGAGGTTGCGCGGTCGCTTGGCGCAGCGGACGGGCGCGGCGCGGGCTCACGGCGACTGCTGCACGAGCCCTGGTGCGCGGACCTGGCACGCAAGGTGATGGCTCACGCGGCGGTGCGCGGGGCCCTGCCTCCGGATTCCCGGGTTGTTCAATGCACCTTCTTCGAGAAGTCCGCCGCCAGGAACTGGCTCGTTCCCATCCACCAGGATCTGAGCATTCCGGTCGCATGCCGGGTCGATCATCCGGCGCTTTCGGGCTGGAGCGAGAAGGAAGGGACAGTCTTCGTCCAAGCGCCTGACAGCGTTCTCGCCCAACTGCTCGCCGTGCGAGTTCACGTGGACCCCTGTTCTCCTGAAGACGGGCCGCTGCGGCTCGTTCCCGGGTCGCACCAATCCGGACGCGTCGCACCGGCACCGGCTGCACTCGCAGGGCGGGCGGCGGGCGTTGCCGTGCCGGCCAATCGCGGCGATGCACTGCTCATGCGACCGCTGGTGCTGCATGCCTCGTCCAAATCGTCCGGTTCCAGCCTGCGCCGGGTCCTGCACTTCGTCTTCGGCCCCGAGGCGCTGCCGTACGGCCTGGCCTGGTGAGGTTCGCGATGCGTTGTCGCAAGTCACGCACTCGCTTCAGCCCGGATACGCTGCTTCGGAATAGCGTTGCGCGGCGCGACTCAGCAGCGACTCGAGCCGCGCCCGGTCGTACCACCGTCCGCCGGCCATCACTCCCAGCGGCGCGCGCAGCGTTGCAAGGTCGTCCAGTGGGTTCTTCTCACTCAGGACCAGGTCGGCGCGGGCGCCGGGCGTCACGGTGCCGAACGGCACCTGATCGGGATGTGCGCGTTCGATCATGAGGCCCGGCGTGGATGACGGTGCCGTCCGCCGGGATGCGAGCCTGCCTGCCGACAGCGCTGATCCTGCCATCGACGATGACGACGGTCTGGTCGGCCAGCACGCCTTCGGTGGCAAGCGGCACCACATTGACGTGCACGAATGCCAAGGGTGCGGAAGCGGCGGCGGCGCTGGCCAGCGTGGCCAGGCCGAGCGCGAGGGTGACGAACAAACAGGCCATGGTCATGCGCTGCTGCGGCTGGAGGGGCTGTGCTGTGGGAAGGCTGCCGCGGATGTTCGGGCCAACCCCTCTTGGCCGCAACGGCCGGCCGGCGACTCGCAGACTCGAGGCCGCCAATTGCGGCTGGCGAGCACCGACATACGGTCAGGTCCTGCTGCTCGACGACTTCGTCGCCCACCGGGCGGAGGGCCCCAGGCTCGAGTTGCCGCGCTGCAAGCATCCCGGGCCGCCAGCGCGCCCCTGGCGCCGCGAGGCTGGGCCGCCCACGCCAAGGGCGGATCAGCCTTGCCCCGGCCGGATCCAGCGAGCGAGGGTCCCGAACAGCGCGACGACGTCGATGGGCTTGGCCACGTGGTCGTTCATCCCTGCGGCAAGGGCCCGGTCCCGATCGGCGACGAGCGCGTTCGCCGTCATGGCGATCACGGGCAGCGCGTGCCACTTCGGCAGCGCGCGAAGCGCGCGCGTCGTCGCATAGCCGTCCATTCCGGGCATCTGGCAATCCATCAAGACGCCGTCGAACGCCTGCTGGTGAAGCACCTCGAGCGCGTCGTGACCGCTGGTGGCGCAGACGACGACCACTCCGGCGCGGCGCAGGATCGCCGATGCGATCTCGAGATTGATGGCGTTGTCGTCCACCAGGAGCAGGCGGGCGCCGCGCAGGGCCGCCTGGCTGGCAGCCAAGGTGTCGTCGCCGCTCGCGGAAGCGCCCGCCGACGGCACGGCGATATCGAGCAGTCCGCCGCACGACTCCAGAAGGGTCGCTGGAGTCAGCGGCTTCGTGAGGACCGATATCGCGCGCAGGCCGTGTCGACCGAGGCGTTGAAGCACGTCATCGCGGTCGAGTGCGGTGGCCATCAGAACGATCGCAGGGACGGCGTCGACGGGCCTGCTTTCGTGCAGCCGGCAGGCGCATTCGACGCCGTCGACTCCCGGCATCTTCGAGTCGATCAGCACGAGATCGAAGGGCTTGCCGCGCGCCGCCGTTGCTGCCATCTCGCGTGCAGCGTCCTGGCAGTTGTCCGCCGCGACGGCATGGAGGCCCGCGGCGGTGGCCATCCGGACCAGCACTTCGCGCGCATGGGCGTTGTCGTCGACGATCATCAGCCTGCGCTCGCGCAACGCCTGCCATCGTGCCGTGGCCTGCGGCGGCGCCTCATCCTGAAGCCCGAACGGGAGTTCGAAGCAGAAGCGGCTGCCGGTGCCGGGCGTGCTCTGGACCTGGATCTCGCCACCCATCATTCGTACGAGATGGCGGCAGATCGACAGTCCCAGTCCGGTTCCTCCAAAGCGGCGGCTCGTCGACGAATCGACCTGGGTGAACGGCCGGAACAGCCGAAGCTGTTCCTGCGCCGTCATTCCGATACCGGTGTCACGGACCTCGAACCGCAACCGGACCTTGTCCGCCTCCTGGTGCACCACCTCGATCGACATGTCGATCTCGCCTCGTTCGGTGAACTTCACGGCGTTGCTGCCGAGATTGAGCAGCACCTGGCGCAGGCGCGAAGGATCTCCGACCAGCGCGACCGGAAGGTCAAGCGGCTGCACGAACAGCAGTTCCAGTCCCTTTTCCGCCGCGCCCATCCCGAGCAGATGGCCCAGGCCGTCCATCACATGTGCCAGATTGAACGGGATGCGTTCGATGTCGAGCTTGCCCGCCTCGATTTTCGATAGGTCCAGGATGTCGTTGATGATGCCCAGCAGGGACTCGGCGGCGCCATGGATCTTCTGGACGTAGTTGAGCTGATGCGCATCGAGCCCGCTCTGCAGGGCCAGGTAGGACATGCCAAGGATCGCGTTCATCGGCGTTCGAATCTCATGGCTCATGTTGGCGAGGAACTCGCTCTTGGCCTGGTTCGCTGCCTCGGCAGCGTGCCTCGCCTCGCGATCGGCCTGCGCCTGGCGCCGGGCCGTCACGTCGCGCGCGATGCCGACCGTTCCCACGACACGGCCGTCGCGGTCGCGCAGCGCGGTCTTGACCGTCTCGACGAGCGAGATGCTGCCATCGGCATTGACATGGTCCTCCTCGATGAGCCTGCTTGCTCGCGACGACATCACGGCGAGGTCGTCGGCCCGATAGGCGTTCGCCCTCTCCTCGGGTTGGACGTCGTGATCGGTCAGTCCGATCATCTGCGCCGGCTCGTCGAACCCCTTGGCCGCAGCGAGCGCCCGGTTGACGGCCACGAAGCGGCCATCGGCATCCTTGACCCAGGCCAGCTCGGGAATGTTGTCGAGGATGGTGGACATGCGCGTGTTGGCGTCACCCAGTTCTGCGGCATGCAGCCGAAGCCGTTCGCGCATGGCATTGAGTGCCTCCACGAGTTGGTCCAGTTCATCGCCCTTGCCCGGCGGCCGCCGCAGTCGAAGGGGCTCGGCCTGGCCGTCCAGCTCGACCCGTGCCAACGACGCGGCGATGTCGAGCATGTGCCTCGTCGCCAGTCGATGCACGACAAAGAGAATGAAGAGCGCGACCAGGAACGTCCTGGCCGCGTTGCTCAGGAGAATGACGATGGCCTGCGCAGCCAGGTCACGGTAGATGTCGGTCAGCGTGGCCTCGATGCGCAGGACGCCGATCTGTCGCGGCTGGGTCCCGCAGCACGCGAGGGGGAACTCCTTGCTCACGGCGTTCGCCGCCTGGTGCTGACCGCGGAAGACGGTCAGGGCCCGGGCGGACGAGGAGTTCTCCCGCACCGCCACCGCCCGAATGGATGGCAGCCGCAGGATGCCTTCGAGTTGTTCCTCGATCTGCCGGGAATCGAGGGCCCATAGGCTCTCGCCGAGGCTGCGCGAGGTCGCCTCGTCGATCTCCGTGAATCGACTGTCGAGGCGAGCCCGCTCGCTGCGATAGCTCAACGTCAGTTGCAGCACGGTGAGCACCAGCGTGACCAGCGTGCTGAAGATCAACACGCGCACCAGCAACGCCATGGCGATCCCGCCTGCAGGCACGCGCAGCGCCGATGCAAGCCATCCATGCCACGCGACGGGTGTTGCGGTAGGCGGCTCCGGCTGGGTCATCGACGGACTCCTGGGCTCCCGCAACTCCGGATGCGGGCGAATCTGCCGAGGATATGCCAAGACGAGGCGGCGACACACCCGCCAGGCGCGAGCTCGGGCGGCCCGCCGAGCGTCGCCGGACGCACTAGCTTTCGCTCGCGCTGATCATCCGCGTCGTGACTTCTTCACGCAGCCTTTCAAGTTCACCGCTGGCCGCCATGGCCTGGATGATCCGGCCCACGCGGGGAACCAGTTCGCGATGGCGCTCGTTCAGGAAGTGATACAGCGGGATGTGTTCCAACACGGGCGCGAGCGTCCGGATCTTCGTCTCGAGATGGCGGCGCTTGACGACGAGCAGACCGCTGAACCGGTCGCTGACCGCAACGTCGATGCGATCGTTCGCGAGAATCTCCATGAGCTGATCGATCGAGGTGACCGCCTCCACCCGGGCCATCCCACGCGTGCCGCGTTCCGACGATCCGACGCCCCGCACGATTCCGATCGAGAACGGCGCCAGGGAATTCCAGCCCGTGACAGGGAAATCGACCCGCTTCACGAACACCGCGGGCTCGATGTAGTTGATGGCCGGCTGCACCGCGAGCAGCGAGGGGTACTCCCTGCCGACGTCCAGCACGCGCTGCACCTCGCCGTCCACCCGGCCCTGGCTGGATTCGGCCAGCGCCCGCTTTGCAGGCATGTCGACGAATTCGACGGCCAGATCGAGGCGCCTGTAGATGATCTCGAGGATGGCGGCTCCGACCGCCTGGTCGGGAATGTTCTCGATCCGGGCCAGCCGCAACGGCGCCTGCGCCTGCGCCCGCGCGCCGGCGAGGCCCAGCAGTGTGAGGCCTGTTCCGGCGACACAACTCCCGAGCAAGCGCCGTCTCTCGATGGCGCCCGCGAGCTTCGCCGGGAGGCAGGTCATGATGCGCGACCTCGCGATGGGTGTGACTGGAACCGAGACTGACCCGGGGATTCCAGAAGGCTACGCCCGGTCCTGCCGGGACGCAAATACTTCCTTCCGGACCATCCGGCCCGGCGCAGTGGCTCAGGCCGTTCCACGCTCCGTGCGCAGTTGCCGCCCTAGCGCAACTTGATGACGACCTTGCCCTTGGCGCGGCCGGCTTCGACGTAGGCCATCGCCTCGTTGGTCTGTTCGAACGGGACGACTCTGTCCAGCACCGGTCGCACGGCGCCGGCATCGAAGAGGCGCGCGATCTCGCGCAGCTGGGTCCCGTTCGCCTTCATGAAGAGGAACGAATAGAGGACGCCGCGGGCCTTCGATCGGCGCCGGATGCCGGCGCTCAAGAGCCGCATCACCAGCCTGACGAATCCGGGGGCACCGCTGGACTCGGCGAATGCCGGGTCGGGCGGCCCCGAGATGGAGATCAGCTGTCCGCCCGCCTTCAACACCCGGAGGGATTTCTCCAGCGTCATGCCGTCCTGGCTGTTCAGGACGACGTCGTAGTCACGCAGGATCTTCTCGAAGTCCTGCGTCTTGTAGTCGATGACGATGTCGGCGCCCAGACCCTTCACGAATTCGATGTTGCCCGCGCTGGTCGTCGTCGCGACGGTCGCTCCCAGATGCTTGGCCAGTTGGATCGCGAACGTGCCGACGCCGCCGGAACCCGCCTGGATGAAGACCTTCTGGCCCTTCTTCAGCTTCGCCCGCTCGACGAGGGCCTGCCAGGCCGTCAAGGCCACCAGCGGGACCGATGCCGCCTCTTCCATCGAGAGGCTCTTCGGCTTGAGCGCCAGCGAGGCTTCCCTGACGGGCACGAACTCCGCGAACGTTCCGATACGCAGGTCGTCCAAGCGCGCGTGGACCTCGTCTCCCACCTTGAACTGCCGCACTCGCGGCCCGGCTTTCACGACCACGCCGGCCACGTCGTGACCCAGCACGAGCGGAAGCTCGTAGGGGAGGATGAGCTTGAACTCGCCATCGCGAATCTTGGAGTCGAGCAGGTTGACGCCGGCGGCGTGCACCTCCACCAGGACCTCGTCCTCGCGCAACTCCGGCATCGGTACATCGGCCAGCTTCAGCGCTCGCTTCTTTCCGTAGCGCTCGAGTACAAATGCTTCCATGGTCGTCCTGTTACCGGCATGTCCGGCGTCGCTGTCGATCGTTCTTCGGAGGCAGGTCGGCGCCGGTCGATCCGGTGGGACTGTCTTGCGCGAGGCGGCGGTCGGACCAAGTCGGGTTCCTGGCAGGGCCGCTCGTTCGCTTGAATGTCGTATGATGTTCGTCATTTATGATGGCAAAAAAATCCGATTCCAGCGAGCGCGGACACAGCCGCGGCCGCGCCGCTTCGCTCAGGCCTGCACTTTTCTTGAATGATGACTATCATATGAATTGTCTAAAACCTTCCGTTTCGAACGGCCATTGGCGGCGCCCATCGGCGAGCCTGGTCAGCACGCCCAGGTGATCCACCTTTCGCGAATGCGCCTCGTCGACTTCACGGCGCAGGCGCCAATCGGGAGGGCGTCAAATCGGCACGTGTCAACGTCAGGCCAGGCGCCGCTCTGCGTCTGGGCCTGGATCGGCAAGATCCCGCCGCCTCGCCTCGGCGCCGTCGAAAACCGGTAGTAAGCTCGCGTTCCAGGGTGATCGGCCCGTTGTTCGGCCGACCAGGCATTTGAGCAACCGCGGAGCTTCTTCATGCGATCCTTGCCCGACGTTTCCCTGCTCGAGCTGTCCTTCGGCGCCGCCGATCGCGGCTTTCCGTTGCCTGACCGATTGCGGTGGCCGATGGAGCAGTTGTTCGGGACGAGCTTCGAGGCGGTGCGGGTGCACGTTGGGCCGCAGGCGGCGGCACTCGGCGTCCCGGCGATCAACCACGGCAGCGACGTCTACTTCGCGCCGGGCGCCTTCGACCCGGATTCCCCAGACGGTCTGCGCCTGATCGCCCACGAGCTCACCCACGTCCGCCAGCAGCAGCAAGGGCGCGTGGCCGCCGGTGCGCGCGCGGCGTGCGTGCAGTGGCTGGTCGATCCGCGGCTCGAGGCCGAGGCCGACCAAATGGGCCGGCTTGCCGCGGGACAATGCCTTGACGATGCCGTTCCCCGCGCTGCGCATGTCAGCGCCGCGCCCTACCAGTGGCAGGCGCTGCAGGCCTCGCTGAAGTACCGTGGCGCGAACGGCGAGGTGCGCGAGTTCAGGAATGCCGAAGAGGCCTATGGCGAGATCCTGGCGAACGTGCAGGGTGGCTTCCACACCTTCTTCGTGCACGTCAAGCGCGACATCATTCCGATCCTCAAGGAATGGATAAGCGCCCAGGGGGGTGACGACCAGAATGCCTGGCGCATCCGCAGGGAGATGGGTCAGCAGCGCCACATACTGGAGTTCGGTGACTACACGAACAT
>Ga0105239_10009039_pt1 | contig 11280 bp, 9 predicted proteins | sample KBSC44metaG_FD_92761 | JGI IMG/M metagenome (GOLD analysis project Ga0105239, IMG submission 92761) | Corn rhizosphere microbial communities from Kellogg Biological Station, Michigan, USA - KBS C4-4 metaG | ecosystem: Host-associated > Plants > Roots > Rhizosphere > Soil | place: Michigan, USA...
ACGATGAAGCAAAGCAGTTCACGCGCGGGACGAATCGCGCGGGCGGTTTGGAAGGTGGCGTGACGAACGGCGAAGAGCTTCGCGTCCGCGGGCACTTAAAACCAATTTCGACTCTGCGTCGTGCGTTGCGCTCAGTCGATATCGACACCAAGCAGGAAGAGAAAGCTGCGTTCGAACGCTCCGACATCACCGTCGTTCCCGCAGCCGGGGTGATTGGCGAAGCGATGGTTGCACTCACTCTGGCGACCGCAATGCGCGAAAAATTTGGCGGCGATAGTCTGGGCGAGATGAAACGAAATTTCGAAGGTTATCGCGAGCAGTTGCGGGGCTATTGATCCATGACTCGTGCTTCCTGGAGTGCGAAAATCAAGCTTATCGTAATCACCGGCATCATCGCGGCAATAATCTCCAAATTAACGGAATGGCACTTTTCTTTCGTCTGGTACATGATCGCGATTCTTTGTCTCACAGCCGGTGGGATTGTTTGGGCCGTAAATGAACTCTGGAAGGAGTACGGCGGTAAGCGCGGCTAGCGAATCTCCACCCTTCATCGTAAAATCAAAACCTTAGATCGCCCAAAAAACTTTCAGAGGAACCCCAGATCAAGGATGGCACTTTTGAAAATTGTGGCCTGGCCGGACCCGGTCCTGACCACGCCTGCGGAGCCAGTTACTAAATTCGACGAGGAACTGAAGAAGCTTGCGGAAGACATGTTCGAAACGATGTATGCCGCGCCCGGAGTGGGGCTCGCCGGAACTCAGGTCGGCATCTCCAGGCGACTGTTCGTGATGGATTGTTCGAACGGAAAAGACCCGTCGTCCCGGTACTTTATGGCGAATCCGCAAATCATCGTTCAGGAAGGCAAACAGGACGGAGAGGAAGGCTGCCTTTCGATTCCAGGGATTTATTCAAAGGTGTCACGCAGCATGCGCGTGATCGCGCGCGGCCACGACCTTAATGGCAAAGAATACGAGATCGAAGGAATTGAGCTGGAAGGGCGATGTCTGCTGCATGAGACTGATCACTGCGACGGCATTCTGTATCCGAATCGCATTTCGCCGCTGAAGCGCGAACTCGTCATGCGCAAGGTTAAGAAGTTACAAAAGGCGGGCGACTGGCCGACTTAGACCCTGACTTAATCGCGTCAGAAGCCCGACCATGAGGGAGGGCTAGATTCCAAAGTTGCCCTCCCTGACGGTCGGGCTTCTGACAAATACTGAGGTAATTATGACAACAGAATTTCGTAACGAACCGTTTACTGATTTCAGCAAAGAACAAAACGCCCAGGCGATGCGCGCGGCGCTCGAAAAAGTTAAGCGCGAGCTTGGTCGCGAATATCCACTCGTCATCGGCGGTGAGCGCATCAACACCGGCGACACGCTTGAGAGCATCAATCCGGCGAATCGGACTGAGGTTGTCGGCAAGTTCCACAAGGCGACGAAGGAGCTTGCGAACAAAGCTGTCGAGACTGCTGCGGAAGCGTTCAAGACGTGGCGGTACGTTCCGGCGGAAGAGCGCGCAGAGTTACTGTTTCGCGTGGCCGCGTTGATGCGCGAACGCAAGCACGAGTTCTCTGCCTGGATGATTTACGAAGTGGCGAAGACGTGGCCGGAGGCCGACGGCGACACCGCTGAAGCGATCGACTTTCTCGAGTTCTATGCCCGCGAAATGCGGCGTTACGCCGGCAAGCAACCGCTGGTTGAATTGAAGGGCGAAGACAACCGGCTCGATTACATTCCGCTCGGCGTAGGCGCCGTGATTCCGCCGTGGAACTTCCCGTGTGCGATCATGGCCGGCATGACGGCCGCGGCGATCGTCACTGGTAACACAGTGGTGCTGAAACCGTCTTCCGACGCGCCGGCGATCGCATTCAAATTTTTTGAGTTGCTTGAGGAAGCGGGACTGCCGGCCGGGGTCGTTAATTTCATGACTGGCTCGGGTGCTGAAGTTGGCGACGTCGTTGTCGACCATCCGAAGACTCGCTTCATCGCATTCACCGGCTCGAAAGAAGTTGGTTTGCGAATCAATGAGCGCGCCGCAAAGACGCCACCTGACCAACTGTGGATCAAACGTGTGGTTGCAGAGATGGGCGGCAAGGACGCGATTATCGTTGCCGAAGACGCGGACTTGGATGAAGCAGCGACGGGCGTTGTCCAGTCGGCTTTTGGATTTCAAGGGCAGAAGTGCTCCGCCTGCTCGCGCGCAATCATTGACGCGCGTGTTTACGATTCAATGGTCGAGAAAATCGCTGAACGCACGGCGAAGATAAGAGTCGGCGCGCCAACTGACACCACGACGACAATGAGCGCGGTGATTAACGAAAAGGCGTTCAAGACCATCAACGGCTATGTCGACAAAGGCAAAGCCGAAGGCGGTCGCGTGGTCGCCGGCGGCGGATCAGACGGCGAGGAGGGGTTCTTCATCGAACCGACGGTGATCGCCGACGTAAAGCCGGGCGCGACGATCGAGCAGGAAGAGATTTTCGGCCCGGTGCTCGCAGTCATCAAAGCAAACGACTATGACCACGCGCTGGAAATCGCAAACGACACGCAGTTCGGGTTGACCGGCGCGGTGTATTCGACCGACGAGGCGAAACTCGAACGCGCGCGCAACGAGTTCCACGTCGGCAACCTCTACCTGAATCGCAAATGCACCGGCGCGCTGGTGGGCGTGCATCCTTTCGGCGGCTTCAACATGTCCGGGACGGATTCGAAGGCCGGCGGCCGCGATTACCTTCTGCTGTTCATGCAAGCGAAGTTGTCATCGGAGAAAGTCGGCGCCACGCGGAAGCGAGCGGAAGCGGGAACGGCGATTTGAGTTTTCGCGCCGTAGGCGCGAAATATTTATAGCTCAGCCAAATCGATACCATCTCAGCCGGTTGAAAATGCCAATTGCATTTTCAACCGGCAAATTCTTGGGTTGTTTCAGGTTCTATAAATATTTCGCCGCTTACGCGGCTTCGCTATTCGCCATCGCTGCTTGCCTGTAAACTGCCTCAGTTATGCGCATTGTTTTCATGGGCACACCCGAATCTGCAGTGCCGTCGCTGCGACGCCTCATCGATGATGGTCATGAGATCGTTGCGGTCTGGACACAACCAGACAAACCGGCCGGGCGCGGAAAGAAACTGCATCAATCGCCCGTCAAAGCGTTCGCGGCCGAACACAACCTGACAGTTCATCAATCGCAGAAAATCAAAAATGACGAAGCGAAACATCTCTTCGCCTCGCATGAGGCTGACGTTGCGGTAGTCGTCGCTTACGGGAAGATCCTGCCGCAGGAATTTCTCAACGCCCCAAAACATGGTTGCGTCAACGTTCACTTCTCGCTGCTGCCAAAATATCGCGGCGCCGCGCCGGTCAACTGGGCCATCGTCAACGGCGAAAAGCAGAGTGGGGTGACGACAATGCAAATCGTCGAAGAACTCGATGCCGGTCCGATTCTGCTGCAGAAACCCACCGAAATTGGCGACCAGGAAACGGCACCAGAACTCATGACTAGGCTCGCAGACATGGGCGCACAGTTGATCAGCAAAACTCTCGCAAATCTCAGCGACATTGAACCGAAATTCCAAGTCAATTCCGAAGCATCGTTCGCGCCAATGCTGAAACGCGAAGACGGGCTAATCGATTGGTCGCTGGACGCATTTGCGATTGAGCGTCGCGTGCGCGGATTTCAACCATGGCCCAACGCACACACCACATTCGGATCGCACCGTTTGATAATTTGGAGCGCTGTGCCGGAATGGATCGAACAGCTCCGATTTCCGGCCGGCCAGGTCATCGAGGCCAGCCGCGATCGCTTGATCGTCGCCTGTGGCGAAGGCACCGCGTTACGCTTATTGGAAGTCCAGCCTCAAGATTCGCGGCGCATGTCCGCGCGCGATTTTCTTAATGGAGTGCAACTTCGCGTGGGAACGAAGCTTGGAGAGTAGGTAGCGTCAACTCCGGACATGCTGGGGAGTCAGTGCCTCAGGCTGTCAATCCACCTGGCATTCTCTTCCATCGTCGGCCGAAACGCTTCGCGCGGCGCTACCGTTTCAACGTGCATGTTGTCGTCCGTGTTTATGACAGCGCCGCCGACGGCCGGACCCAAACGCTTCTCATCACAGACAAACCACGCGCGCACATCCTCAACCGAATGCAAGCCAATGCGATCCAGTTCGGCGCGAACCCGCGCGTCATTGATACGTTCAGCCATCCGGCTCAACTCAATCGGTTGCAGACTGCCCAGTAAGATCAAGTCTTTTCCCTTCGCCGCTCCTTCGACGCGAAACACCGCCACGTAGGGAAACGTCTCGTGAAATGTTGCGAGGACCGAGCGCAGGCTCTCGTTCGATAACTGATAAATCTGCAACCACTGCACGAAGATGCCGTCGTGGTGAAGCCGCTCACGCCCCAGCGTAAAAAATTCGCGCGTGAAAAGATTCGCCACGCCGGGCACCCAGGGGTGGCTTGGTTCGCTGATGATCAGATCGTACTTTGTCGGGTTCACCCGCAGGTAGGTTCGTGCGTCATCGACAATCATTCGCAGCCGCGTGTCGTCCAAAGGATGGTGGTTAACATGTTCGAAAAAGCGCGCGGAAGAAATCGCCGCGCGTTCCAGCTCAACGCACTCCACAGATGCAAGGGGTGATTGCAAAACTGAACCGGCCGTAACGCCACTCGCAAAGCCAACCAGCACTCCTTTGTCTAACCTGGGCGCAACCAGAACGGCCAGCTGACCCAGCATGATCTGCGTCGGCATGTCGTCGGCGTCCGATGCGTTCGTGCGACCGTTGATTGCAACCGAGGTTATGCCCCAGTCGCGGCGTACCGATACGGTCGCCGTGCGACCTTCGTCGTACATGAGGAGCTGATGATCGTTGGGGCCGTGGGGTCGATCGGGAACGCTACGGGACTGCGCCAGTACGCGCACAAAACTGTCGTAAGCGCCTATCGATAATTCATCCAGGTTCAACCGCGGCCAGAGATAGAGGCCGGCGATTACGATTACCGCGGCTGCTCCAACCGCCAGACTGCGAACGAGCGCCACATCCGCCGTCTTCTGCGGCCGATACGCAATCGCCGCGATGAAAATCGAAATCGCAACCATCGTGAATACCGCTAAACGAGCAGTTGCCACCGGAATCAACACGAAGGTTGTCACAATGGCGCCAGTGATCGCGCCGACAGTATTCAGGGCGTATGCCTGGCCGACGAGTTTCTCCGGCGCCTCTCCGGCGGCCGTCCACGTCAAAACCAGAGGCATGATCGTTCCCATTGCCACCGCCGGCACCAGCACGAGAACCGTGGCCGCCAGCGCTTGCAACGCGAGCAGCCCATGCCATGAATCGATCCCCAGTGTGAACCCAATTCTGATAAGTAAGCTTGGGACGGCGCTCGTCAGACGAAAGCTGACAAACAGACTGAGCACGACGAGGACCTGCACGACAAATACAGCGCGCCGCAGTCGCGTACTCTCTGGCTTTTTTCTAAAGCCGACAATCCAGGCACCGATGGCGAGCCCTGCGAGAAACAGCGCGAGGACCATCGTGAAGGCGTAGGTGCTCGATCCAATGATCATCGACAGAATTCGCGACCAAACGACTTGCATGCCGATCGTGACGAAACCCGACACGAAGGCGCAACCCAACCAAAAACCTCGATCGACCGGAGCGTCCAAGACTCGCCATTCCTCTGTCGTTACGTCGCGCGCTGCAATGTCGGAGGGGATGCCCGTATTAGGTAGGGACGTGCGGGATGCAACAAGGAGCACGAGAACTCCAATCACCACATTCGTGAGCGCCGCTATGAAAATCGTTACGCGCATTCCGAAATTTGGCAGCAGCACAAATCCGCCGGCGAGTGCTCCCACGATGGCGCCAATCAAATTCAACCCGTAAAATCTGCTGATTGTTCGCGGAGCCGTCGCGCCGTAGCGGCGAATCGCGGCAACGATCATCGGTAGTGTGGCGCCCATCAACGCCGTCGGAATCAGTAACACGAGCGCCGCCAAAAGAAATCGTGCGATGGCGAAGCTAAACGTCCCCGGGTGAATTCGTTGCCAGAGTATGACGTCGAGATAGTCAATCGCGCGGAAGGCGGTGGGAACGGCGAGCGCGTACAAACCGATCGCGATCTCGATCCACGCATAGGTGCGGAGCGGTCTCCGGATTCGTGACACGACCCTGGCCGCCCACGCGCTGCCCAACGCCAGTCCGCCCATGAATGCGGCGAGCACGACGCTCACGGCGATCGTCGTCGCGCCGAATACCAGTCCAAGCATTCGCATCCAAAGCACTTCGTAGATCAGTCCCGCTGCGCCCGATAACGTGAAGCACACGGCCACCAGCAATAACGACCTTCGCGACTTCTTTAATGTTGAATTCGATTCGGAGAAGGTTGCAGGTGCGGCCATTAAGTGTCGTCTATTGGAAATTTGTTTGATCTAAAGAAAGATTACATAGGCGCGCCGCCAAACATTCGGCGGAATACTTCCACGCTCTGAGGCGGTGAGAATGATCAAATAATTCGTGTCACTGCCGCGGCCGTCACGCGCGGTCGCCACGTCCACCATTCTCTCTAACTCGCGGCTGCCGCTGGTTTGGCGATCAGGTTGCACCAACGCGAGTTTCCGGAGGCACACGTACAAATGTTCAAGGCCCTGGCCGAACTTCGTGGACTCGTTGCCGAGTACCACCGAGACTTCCGCTCGTTCGTCGATAAAGTGTTTCACCAGCGACGCGGCTTGAATCACTCCATTTTCGAACCTGATCCGAAAATTCTCCGGGTCGATGTCCTCAGTCAGCCGCGTGTCGAGCAGAATCGTCATGCGTCGCTCGTCTTCCGCGGTGAACTCACGCACGGTTAAACGACGCGCACGCGCGGTCGCCTTCCAATCAATGTGCCGCAGATCGTCTCGCTGCTGGTAATCACGGAGCATGAGCAAGTCGTGGCCAAATCCGCGGCGAAACGAAGGACTCTGCCCCGTGAACAGCGGCAGGAGGTGCAACTCGTCGGCGACGCGCTGCGGTTTTGGATAGACAACAATGTCCACCTCGCGCGAGCGCAGCCGGCGTCGATGCCGAAAGAAACCGAAGGGAAATCGCGTCGAAAGCTCAAATCCCGTGACCAGTACGTGCCCGCGTTTCCGAAACAACTGTTCGATCGTTTGCTCGGCCGCCGCACGATGCGGAATGTAAGTGAAATACGCCAGTGTGCGTTTCAGGAAACGGCTGCGTCTGGTCAACTTTCGTGCCTTGCGGTCTGCCGGTCCACGGGCCTCCACCAAAATCGAAAACGAGGGCAGAAGGCGCTTCTCGTTTTTTACTGTCACCAACACTTCGGTTGGCTCGCCGGCGAAGATGTGATCGGGAAACCGCGCCGCCACCGTCAGATCGCGCAGCGTCAATCGTGCTGCTGCCCACGAAACGAACAGTGTCGAAAGCATGATCGAGAATACGAGAAAGAGAAGATTGTTTCCGGTGTTCCATGCCGCCAACGCAACGACCGCGAGAATAATTATGAAGACGACGCCGCCCGCAGTTACCTCGAGCGGCAAGCCGCGATTCGCCACTTCGAGATAAGCCGATCGCGCCAGCGGCGGCACGACGAGAATCGTGATTAGTAGCGCAAACAGTAGGGACGCAATCGCGCCCACGCCGGCGAGACTCGGTTCTCCCAAATGGCGCGCGAAGATTGTGAAGAACGCGGTGGCGCAACCACCGATGACAAGCAGGGTACCGAGAATTGTGTTGCGCCAGCGGGAAAGCAGGGATGAAGCGTTCTTCCTGCGGCGCCCGCGATCTGCGGCAGCTGTCGTTGGTCGATCAGACCGATGCGAAGGATGTCCTGGTTCTTCTTTCATCCTTCATCCTTCATCCTTCCGCTTCATCCTTGTCTACAACGGCACGCTGACGGTCTTGAGGATTTCATGCAATACAGCTTCAGCTTCTTCGCTACGTCGCATCGCTGAGGAATAACGCGAACTTACTGCGAGCCGGTGCGCGAACACAGGAATGACAAGTCGCTTGATATCGTCCGGAATGCAATACTCACGTTCTTCGGTTAGTGCTAGCGCCTGGGCGGCGCGAAACAACGAGAGCGTTCCGCGCGGGCTCACGCCCAAATCCAGCATCTCAGACGACCGGGTTGATGCGACAATTCGCATCAAATAATCGACGATCGCGTCGTCAACCGAAACTTCTGCGACCGCACGTTGTAAATCGAGAATCTCTTCAGCGGCCATCACCGGCTGCGTTTCATCGAGTGGGTCGGTGTGTTCACGATCGCGCAGCATCTGCTTTTCGTCGGCAGCGCCGGGATAACCGATGCGCAGACGCAACATGAATCGATCGAGCTGCGATTCAGGCAACGGATACGTGCCGTGATGCTCGATCGGATTCTGCGTCGCCATCACCATGAATGGCTGGGGCAAAGGATGCGTCCGGCCCTCCACTGTCACGTGGCGTTCGGCCATCGCTTCCAGCAGGGCTGACTGCGTCTTAGGCGTGGTGCGGTTGATTTCATCCGCGAGAATGACGTTCGCGAAAATCGGCCCCGGCCGCCACTCAAACGCCGATGAGTTCTGATCGTAAACGGAGAGGCCAAGCACGTCAGACGGCAGCAAGTCGGAAGTGAATTGGATTCGCTGAAACGAGCAGTCGAGCGCGCGCGCCAGGGCATGCGCCAGCGTCGTCTTTCCTACCCCCGGCACATCCTCGACCAGCAAGTGACCACCGGCCAGTAACGTAACGATCGCCAGACGCACGGCTTCAGGTTTCCCGCGGATGACGCGCTCAATCTCGGTTTGCAGGAGCGCGATTTTCTCGGCTGTATCGACGCGCGGTGCGTCGGCTGGGCGTAGTTGCCTCATAGAATCGCCATTTTACATGCAATGAAGGGTCGCGGCTATTACGACGTTCAGATGGCCCGCGTCTGGCACGCAGATGCTTGCCAGTGCTAAGATTTGCCGTTGAATCAGTATTGCGCGCATCGTTTTTCGGAACTCGCAGCGCGCCGCAGCGTTTTTAGCAAAGGAACTTCCAATGAACAGAACCCTCAAGACACTACGTAATCAACGGGGCTTTACGCTGATTGAATTGATGATCGTGATCGCGATCATCGGCATTCTCATCGGCGCAGCGGGGGGGGGATGGCGAGCCGCGACACGCGCCGGTAACGAAGCGGCCACGATTCAAAACATGAAGACAATCTTCACGACTCAAGGCCTGTACTACAACTCTCATGGAAGAAGCTTTGGAACCTTCGAACAACTGACCAAGGAGCAGTATTTAAGCTCGAAGTTCTCGGGCAATCCCCCAGTTGCGGACGGTTATATCTACACTCTGAAAGTCACGCCCAAGACCGCTAACTCAACTTCGTCCTACACGTTGAATGCCGATCCAGTAGATGAAGGCTCAGGCACAAACCATTTCTACATCGACAACACCGACAGCAGCATTCATTTCAACGCGACTCAGCCGGCGGCCGCCAGTGATGCGGTGCAATAGACGTTGTGCGTCACATTTCCCCTGGCCGGATCGATGGAGCACGGATCCTTTTCATAACGGCAAGGTCAATCTTGCTTCACACCCATTCGCTCGATTGCGATTTTCCAAAGTAAGCGTCCCGCCGTGCGCTTCAGCGATTTGACGCGAGAGCACCAGACCGATTCCCGAACCTGACGCTTTGGTAGTAAAGAAAGGCACGAACAGGTTCGCCGTGTTCGCCAAGCCCAATCCTTCGTCTTTCACGGACACGACCAGCTGACCGTTTTGGTGCGACCAGCCCACTTCAACATTACCTTTGGTTTCCAGCGAGGCATCGACGGCGTTCCGCACCAGATTGATCAGCAACTGCTCAACTTGCGCACGGTCGCCGCGCACGATCGTCTGTGGCCCGCCGGCAATTTTAACTGGGAGCCGCGTCTCGAGAGTTGCCACTCGTTCGACCAATTTGCCTATGTTCACTGTCTCGAAACGCGGCGGAGGTAAGCGCGCCAGCTTTGAATACGACTCGATGAATCGAGCCAGCGAATCTGCGCGCGAAGAAATCACTTCGAGTCCACGATGCATGTCATCGCGCAAATCCGCGGGTTGAGGCTCGCGTTTGATCAAATCATCGAGACTACCCGCCACGGACTTGATCGGTGCCAGCGAATTATTTAGCTCGTGCCCCAACACGCGCAGCAGCCTCTGCCAGGCCGAACGCTCCTCTTCGCGCAGCGTTTTGCTCAAGTCAGTCAGCACCAATAACTGATGTTGCTGTCCGCCTTCGCGAAATGTGCCGCGCCGTATTTCCCACCGGCCGGAGCCGCCGGGAAAACTCATTTGGATCATGCGTGGGCCGGCAGCCTCGTGACCATCGAAGCACAGCGCCAGACCGAGATCCTCCACCGTATGTCCCAAAAGCCGCGCCGCCGGCTGGGCCAGGAGTCTTTCGCCCGCGCGATTAACCAGGCGCAGCTGCTGTCCAGGATCAAACGCAAAGATCGCCGAGTCGATTTCCGACATCACCGTACGCAATAACGCTGTTGCCTCCATCGCGCCGAGCCTTTGCGCGCGAAGAGTTGACCCCAGGTCATTTACTTCGAGCATCACTTCGCCCAAAGCGTCGCCGCTCGTGGCGCGCCGGCCACGAATCGAGTAGTCCCCTTCACGGATCGCTGCAAGAATGTTTGAGAGTGTTTGCAGCGGCCGCACCACGCGATTCTTCAGATTCGCGGAAATTGCCAGCCAGAAAACGACAAGCAGCAGATCGACCGTCCACTGCACGCGACCGGAATATCCATCCACCCACAACAGAAAGGAGCAAAGCGCCACACCGGGAAGACCGGCCGCCATTGTCAGCGCGGTAACTCTGCCTTCGAAGTTGAGGTGACCGCCGCGAAGTGCTGGATCGAGATGCGTGAAAGTCTGGGGTGCTTTTGACGATTTCGGCGGCGTGCTCACGAGCTCATGATAACCCATACTTTTGCAGGCGCCGGTAGAGGGCGCTCCGACTGAGGCCGAGAGCTTCGGCAGCACGATTTGCGTTGCCTTCAAATCTGGCAAGCGCCTTCTTGATTAAGAGTCGTTCGGCATCTTCAAGACTCATTTCCTCAAGGCGGGCAGAGAGCTGCGCAGCGGGCGTTGTTTGCAGCGCCAGGTCCATCGCGCTAACTGTCTCGGTGGTCGTCATCAGGACTGCTCGCTCGATCACGTGATCCAGTTCGCGAACGTTGCCCGGCCACGCATGCGCGCGCAAGGCTTCCAGTGCCTGCTCCGTTAACCACATATGACCGCGCCGATAGTGCTCG
>Ga0105239_10009040_pt1 | contig 11280 bp, 9 predicted proteins | sample KBSC44metaG_FD_92761 | JGI IMG/M metagenome (GOLD analysis project Ga0105239, IMG submission 92761) | Corn rhizosphere microbial communities from Kellogg Biological Station, Michigan, USA - KBS C4-4 metaG | ecosystem: Host-associated > Plants > Roots > Rhizosphere > Soil | place: Michigan, USA...
CCAGGAGAAGGCCGCGCAGAACGCATCCGTCTTCGAGCGGTACGGGGTCAAGAAGGTTGTCACGGCCTGCCCGCACTGCTTCAATTCGTTGAAGAACGAGTACGCGGAGTTTGGGGCGGCGATGGAGGTTTTCCACCATACGCAGTTGTTGCAAACCCTGGTTCGGAAGGGCGATTTGCTGGCGGCCAAGCCGGGGCGCGAGGTGGTTTATCACGATCCGTGCTATTTGTCCCGCGTAAACGAGGAGAGCGAGGCGCCGCGCGAGATCTCCGTTGGAATGGCCTCGCCGGAGCACCAGGGGAAGAAGACTTTGTGCTGCGGCGCTGGCGGCGGTCGAATGTGGATGGAGGAGCCGCCTTCCCAGCGTCCAGCGAATCGACGGACCGAGGAGTTGTTGGCCACAGGGGCGACGACGGTCGCGGTGGCGTGTCCCTTCTGCCGCATCATGCTCGGCGACAGCATCAAGCAGGCGCGGCCGAACGACGAGATTCGGCTGTTGGATTTGGCGGAGATGTTGCAAGATGCGAATCGGGAGTAGGTGTTTTCGAACGGCGAAGCCTCGTCGAGATTGCCGATTGGATCGGTTCAACCGAAGAACTGTCGCGCGGTAGGATTTGCCCTAAGGGGCACGTATCTAAGGACTGAATTATTTTGGCCTGCCTATGTACCAGGGTAGCCCGCCTCCGCATGCGCTACGGCGAGCAACCCTTCGCTAGCGTCTAGAACCCCTTCAGGGTTCCGAATACCTAATCGCGACTATGGTCGATGATGGCCTTAAGCTCGCTTGGTGTGGTTCGCCCTAAAGGGCAGGTATCTGAGGACTAATTTTGCCTACGATGCGCGCCATACCAGGGTAGACCGCACCTCCGCTAGCGCTATGGTGCGTCCAACCCTACGCTGCGGGACGGAATCCCATTGGGGTTCTCCGTGCGAGGTATATCCGTTACTCATACGCCTAGTGTCTTATTGGATACCATGCATGCAGAACCCTGAAGGGGTTCCATATTCTAGCGAAGGGTTGACCGTTGAAGCGCAGCGAAGACGGTCTACCCTGGTACATGATGGGAGCAACCACGTAATAGTCCTTAGATTCCAGCCCTTTAGGGCAAGTCAGACAGCGCGAGAACGTTAAATTATTGCGACACAAAAGCTGCGCAATCCTAGCCCAGACCGCTACTATGAACACACATGGTTTCGGTTCGTGAACTGACGAAGCGGTTTGGGGAGCAGACGGCGGTGGATGGGCTGTCGTTCGAGGTGCCGGCGGGGCAGATTTTGGGGTTTTTGGGGCCGAACGGGGCCGGGAAGACGACCACGCTGAAGATGCTCACGGGGATGTCTGAGCCGACGTCCGGGACGGCGGTGGTTTGTGGTTTCGACATCCGCGAGAATCCGATCGAAGTTAAAAAGAGGATCGGGTTCGTACCGGATTCGGCGGCGGTGTTCGAGTCGCTGACGGGGCTCGAATACCTGGAGATGGTGGCCGGGCTTTACGGCATTCCCGAACAAACCGCTTATCCGCGCATCGAGCAGTTCCTCTCGTTCTTCGACCTCGACATGGAGACGCTCCGGTCGAAGATGCTGGGGGCGTACTCGAAGGGGATGCGGCGGAAGGTCGTGATTACCGCGGCACTGCTGCACAACCCGCAGGTGGTGTTCTTCGACGAACCATTGGAAGGACTGGACGCGAACGCCGCCGTCGGTTTTAAAACGCTGATCCAATCGTTAGCACGCGAGGGGAAAGCGATCGTGTACAGCTCGCATATTCTGGAAGTCGTGGAGAAGGTTTGCGACCGCGTGATCATCATCGATAAGGGGCGGATGCTTGTAGATGGACCACCCGAGGGGCTGGTGGCCGAGCACGGGGCGGAGAGCCTGGAAGCCCTCTTCACGCAGTTGACGGGCGGCGAGGAGATGCTGACGCGGGCGGAGACGTTCGCGAAGACGTTTGCGCCATGAGCGAGCCATACAAGCCAAGCGTCGAGTCCTTCTGGGGCAAAAAGGGTTCTCGATCAGGGGATAGCGCGCCTTCGAACGAGAAGGTTTTACGCCGCCTGTTTCTGCTCCTATTTTCCCGGGGACGAAGCTCACGGGGCCTCGACCTCAAGAAACTCCGGGCATCGAAGGGGCGGCGGGCGCTCGGCTTATTCGCCGCCTTTGCGCTTTTCGGATTCCCATCGTTTATCGCTTACGGCCATCCGGTCGCCTATCTGGCGGTGATGCAGCATGCGATGACGTTTCTCTTCATCGGGTCTTACGTGGTGACCGTGGCGTCGGCGACGATGTTTAACGCGGACGAAGCGGACGTTCTATTGCACCGGCCGGTCACGTCTGAGCAGTTGATCCGGGCGAAGACGACGGTTTTGGCAATCGTCTCGGTCCGGTCCGCGCTGATCATGAACTTGATCGGGCTGGTGCTCGGGTTCTTCGCCCCGGATGACCACAAACTGTTCTGGTTGGTGCACGCGTTCTCGTCGGCGGAGTCGGGGATCTTTTGTGCGGCGGCGGTCGTGTTGGCGTATCAGGTTTGCCTACGGAAGGTAGGGCGCGAGAAGTTGGAGCGGGTGATGACCACGTTCCAGGTGCTTATCGCGGTGTTCTTCACGATGGGCGCGCAGATTTTTCCTCGCCTGATGATGCGGAACGGCGGATGGGAAAGCGCGCTTGCGTCGCCGTGGATGAAGTTGCTTCCACCGTTTTGGTTTGCGGCGCTGGACGATGCGGTCGATGGTTCGCGCGATCCGGCGAACTGGGGGCTGGCGGTGTTTGGGATCGCGGCGACGGTTGCGGTGTCGTGGCTCGCGGTGGTGAGGTTTTCAAAGTCGTACGACACGGGCATGCAGGCGCTCTCCGAAGAGACGAAGAGCCAGGTGGCGAAGCCGATTTCCAAATCTGTCGCGGTTTGGATGAAAGGGCGCGCGCCGTGGAAGTGGTTTCTTCGCGACTCTGCCGCCGCCGCCGCGTTCGTGCTGGTCGGGACGTACATGACGCGGGATCGGGACGTGAAGCTGCGCTTGTACCCTTCCCTCGCTCCGAGTCTTACGCTGCCAATCGTGATGCTGTTTACGTTGTCGACGTCGTCAAGCGGGCCGAATCACCCGATGATGGGCGTGGCGTTCGTGGCGATCTCGGGTTGCTTCCTCGCTTCGACCCCGGTACAGGTGATGATGGCGATGCGCCAGTCGCCGCAGTGGCAGGCGTCGGATGTGTTCATGCTGGCGCCGACACCGGGGCCGAACACGGTCATGCGCGGACATTTAGTCGCGATTCTGACCTTCATTTGCCTGCCCGCGTTTGCGATTTGCCTAGCGATCACCCCGGCGATCGCGGGGTGGAAACTGCTGCCGATGATGATTCCGGGCGCTATCTTGATGCCGCTATTTGCCCAGATTGGAGCGTTGCAGAAGAATATGCTGCCGATTTCGGTGCCGGTGGATCAGGGAGCGTCGGTGCGGGCGGGTTGCCTCATCTCGATCCTGATGATGATCGGGCAGATGGTGGTTGCGGCTTTGGCGACGTTTGCGGTTCTGTACGGATTGTTCTATCCGTTCCTGGCTTTGGAGGTTGTCGGGGTTGGCATCGCCTGTTGGATGATCGACGCGGTCTTGCGGCAGCGGGTTTGGCGGACGGCGGATTGAGTTACGCCACGTGGATGGCGGGCCGCTTTTCTGCGTTCGGCTCCACGCGGCGCAGAATTTCGTGAGTTACGGGAGCGACGTCGCCACGACCGGTGAGGATGTACTTGAAGAGGTACACGGCCGGGTTTTGATCGCCCCAGTGGAAGAACACGTGGGGCCGGGCGGCGCTTAGGTCGCGGATGTGGAGGGCGAGGGCGGCAATGGCGTTGGGGACGGCGGTGCCGGTGGCGCGCAGGATCTGGAACTCGCCGACCTGCACTCCTTTGACCTTCAAGGCGCCGGAGAACTCGGACGCGTCGGGGACGGTGACTTCCACAAACAGGACGCACTCTTCGGGCGAGAGTTGGTGGTCCCGACGCGCCTCGTAATCTTCCTCACGGTACTCCGCTTGGTCCCGCGCCTCGGGGCGGTTGGGGATAAGGCAAATGCGGGCGCCGTTGCCCCTTTCGACGGCGTCCTTCACGAACTGGAGGGCGGCGGCGTCGAGGTCAACCCGGTCCACGCGTAGTTCCAACGTCCGCCAAACGCGTGAGATGAACGACATCAGGACGATCGCGAAGATGAAGAGGCTGGCGATGCGAAGGCCGTCGGGGCGCTCCACCATGTTGGCGACCGTGGTGTAGCCGAACACCAGAGAGATGAAGCCGAATAGCCAAGTCGCCGTCTTCTGACCCTTCTTGTGCGCGGAGATGGTGACCGCGACCGCGGCGCTCGACATGAGCACCAAGACACCGGTGGCGTACGCGCCGCCCTGGGCGTTAACGTCCGCCTTGAACACGAGCGTGACGAGGAACGCGATGGCGGTGAAGACCAGCACGAGGGGTCGGACCGCGCGTGTCCATTCTGGGGCCATGCCATAGCGGGGCAGGTAGCGGGGCACGATGTTGAGGAGGCCCGCCATGGCACTGGCTCCGGCGAACCATAGGATCAGGATCGTGCTGACGTCATAGACGGTGCCGAATCCTTCGCCGTAAAAGTGGTGGGCGAGGAACGCGAGCGCGCGTCCGTTTGCATGTCCGGCGGGGTGGGTGGCCGTCGCGTCCAGAAACTCTTTGGCCGGGATTAGAAGCGTAGTTACGAGGCTGCTCGTGATGAGATAGATACTCATCATGACCGCCGCGGTCCCCAGCAACCGGTGGGTGTTCTTAATGCGACCCGCCGGGTTCCGTTCGCTGTCCGAGGATTTACCTTGGACAAGGGGCATAACCGCGACCCCGGTTTCGAATCCGGAAAGCCCAAGCGCCAGCTTCGGGAAGACAAGCAAGGAGATCCCAAGAAGCATCAGAGGACTGCCCCCGTGGGTGTGCATCAAGCCGTCCTGCCAGTGAGCAAACACGCCGGGGGTATGGAAGACCCGGATCAGGCCCTCCATGATCACGATCATGTTTAGGAACAAGTAGACCGAGACGAGCACCACCGCGATGCCGACGGCCTCGCTGAAACCCTTTAAGAAGACCGCTCCCAGGAGCCCGACGAGGACCAAGGTGACCGGCACCGCCTGTCCTTCGAGCGGTTTGCGCACGAGGGGGTTCTCGATCAAGTGGGCGGTTGCGTCCGCCGCCGAGAGGGTGATCGTGATAATGAAGTCCGTCGCCACAAAGCCCAACAGGGCCAACACGAAGAGCTTGCCTTGCCACCACGGCAGCAGCTTCTCGAGCATCGAGATGGAGCCTTCTCCGTGCGGGCTCTCGACCGCGACGCGCCGATAGATCGGGAGCGCCCCGCCGAGGGTCAGGGCGATGAGAATCAGGGTGGCGAACGGCGAAAGGTAGCCGGCGGCCAGGGCCGCGATGCCCGGTTGGTAGCCGAGGGTGGAGAAGTAATCGACCCCGGTGAGGCACATGACCTTCCACCAGGAACTCTTGTGGTGCTCGCGATGCTCGGTGGGGGCATGGCGGTCCCGGAAGTAACCCTGGAAGAGCCATTTAAGGAAGGCGGAATTGTTTGACGGCGCGGGCACGGTTATCGGGATGCTACTTCACTGGTACGGGTTCCGGCATCCGCCGTTTCGTGCGACGCCTCTCATTGCTCCTTACTACGCCGCTTTCCTCGGGGTCGGTATTCTGCCGAACCATGCTGCCTGTCTTTGCCGCCTTGCTCCAACAGTCCGCGAATTTGCCCGAATTGAAACTTGAACAGGGTCCTCGGGAGGGTCTGACGGTTCGCTTGGGGGACCAGGCGATTATCTTTGCTCCAAAGGGATCCCTTTTTACTTCCTCCGGTTCTTTGGGCAGCGCGATGGGGACGGATGTGCCGGCCAAGCCGGTCTTCTTGGGATATCCGCACGGTCCGAAGACGTCCGAGTTCGTGCCCGCGGGCCGGATGGCACGGACTTATGAGATCAGGGTCAAAGGGCCACTCGATGCGGATGTTCGGGCTTCGGCCGATTCGTTTGCCTGTAACGATCGGGTGGAGTCGGTTCTGGGCAGCGTGTACGGCCACCCTTCGAGCGGCGCGGATAACGGCATTTACGATCGCAAGGATGACTGGCTGCTTACGGTGGACTCAGGGGTGGTATCGGCCGTCAAGAATGGGCATTACCGAGTGCATTTCGGCGCGGGCGAGTCGGTGATCCGGATAAGGCCCTCCTATTACCGAAACCATCTCGGATATTTCCTTTGGGATAATTCGCGATCGAATTGGAAGACGCCGGTTGCGGGTTGGTGTTCTTGGATGGCCCATTTGCAGGGGGTGACCGAGAAGAACGTCGTCGATGCCGCGAAGTTCTTTAGCGCGAATCTGAAGGATTACGGTTACGGGATTATTCAGATAGACGACGGGTATCAGCGGGTTTCCCAGTTTCCGGACGGCGACGTTGCGGTTAAGGAGCCGTTTGCGCACTATTGGACGATTCCGAACGAGAAGTTTCCCTCCGGTTTGAAATCTCTTGCCTCGACGATATCGGGGCTTGGGATGACGCCGGGAATATGGGTTGGCGACTATTTGCCCGCCGGGCTTAATCATAAAGAGGGTTACGTTCAGGATGCCGACGGTAAGCCACATAAGGGGCCTTGGGTGAACTACGCGATGAACGGCAATGACGCCGCCGCTATCGACGAGGCTTATGTGAATACGGTTCGCGAACTGCGGGCCGACGGCTGGCGCTACTTCAAGATCGACACCTTGCGTCATGTCCTTTACGACAGCTATCGCCAGGTGCCGGAGTATTGGCAGAAGCGGGGCGAATCGATGGAGGAGGCTTACCGGAAGATTCTCGCCTCGACCAAGAAGGCGGCCGGGGCGGACAACTATCTGTTGGCCTGCTGGGGCACGATTCCGGAGTTGGCGGGGATTCCTGACGGGGCACGCATCGGCGAGGACGTAGGGCCGGATGTGGCGAGCATGCGCCGGTCGGCGAAGTACATCGCGCAGTTTCAACATCTGAACGACGTCGTTTGGCGGAACGATCCGGACTATATGTGCTTGCGGGTGCCGGTGGCGCAGGCCCAAGCTTGGGCGACGTTGACGTTTTTGGCGGGCGGCCACGTGATGGTCAGCGACCCGATTTCCGACTATGATGCTTCTCGCTTGGATGTGTTGCGGCGCGTGGGTCCGCCTCTGGTGACGCGCCCTTCGAGCGTCGTGCCCCACGGTCCGGATCCGGAGTTTATGACGCTCCGGGCGGAGAAGGATGGCGAGGAATGGACGGTCGCGGCCCGATTTGGGTGGGGTTCGGCGGCGGCGGTTTCAGTGCCGCTGAGTTCGTTGGGCTTGCCCTCGGATCGTCCTTATTTGGCTTTTGACTTCTGGCATGAGAAGTTTTTGGGTGTGGTCCAAGGGTCTGCGCCTTTTGATGCTTTGGCGGATGGGGCTTGTCAGGCGATTTCTTTGCGGCCTTCGTTGGGTCATCCGCAGGTTTTGGGGACGAATCGACACCTGGGCCAGGGGGTGGTCGAGCTTGCTGGTGTGCGGTGGTCGGGGCACGCGCTAAGCGGTCGATTCCACCGGGTGGCGGGTCGGGCTTGGAGTCTTTATCTCTATGTCCCGGCGGGTTTCACGGTTGAGGGTTCGAGCGGAGCCGAGATCTCGCGGGACGGCGACGTGCTTAAGCTGACGTTCGACGAGGGTTCGACGGAAGCGGATTGGGAGATTCGGTTTAAAAAATCCAATGATTGAGCGTGTGTAAAATCCCCACGAGCGAGTCGCCAGTATTAATAATGTTTTGGAGGGCCCGAACCATTTGGCTATGGGACATCCTCTTGTTCTTTTCTTGGTAGACAAGGACGATGCCGGAATGGCTCGGGGCTATTTTGTGGAGAACCCGGAAGTCGTCGCAATTATATGTCATGACGATCCGCTGCCCTTCGGTTGCGTGAAGCAAGACCTCGGAATCCGTGCGGCCATCGAGACCAAGATCTGTGGTTGTGAGGACATCGAATCCGGCTTCGCGCAACTGTCGAACGAGAGACTTCGCTTTGATGTCCTCGTCCAAAAGAACCTTAACCACCGAGAGAGATTCCTGAAGCCAGAAGTCTGGCTTTTTCCTCGGCAGCTTCCAATTCAATCAGCGCGATGTTCTGCTCGCAGTACCGGACAGCCTCCCGCACGGCTTCAACCGGCAAATCCCGGTCATCCGCAGCCTCTTCAACCGTCATTTCGTTTGCAAGCATGTCATGCCATATGGTGGAGGCCAGCAACTTGCGTCCCTTTACATAAAGTTGTCTGCGCCAAGGATGTGGCCTCTCGCAAAGGTAAGTCCAGGCTGGTGCGCTTGACTCCAGATCCGGCAGCATCAATCGCGTAGTTCTTCCTGCCGAGTCCAAGGTCTGAAGGGTCTTGCCGCTTTGCAGCTCGCGGGCGATTACATTTACCAATCGGGCCGCGCGGAGCATTGCGTCTTTTACGCTCGCCGCATGCAAGTGGACCCGGGCGGCTTCGAGTTCGGCGGCTTGGTCCACGTCCACGTTAAAGTTTTGGCGTCTTAATTCTTGGCTCATATTGTTCCGTACGTCTAGAATGAGTATGGCAGACTTACGTTGCGTTGCTGAACAGATGGTCGCAGCCGTCGCCGTAAGATAGCAATGCGAGTGCCCGCAACTTCGAATCGGCGAATGAGGATCTCTCGTGGAATCCTGGCCGCCGGCATGATCTTGATGGGGGTTCTTCATTGGGTGGCGCCAAATCCTTTCGTCGGCGCGGTGCCTAGCTACTTGCCTGAGCACCTCGCGCTGGTTTTGATCAGCGGCGCCTTCGAGGTTGCCGGTGGGGTCGGAATTCTGATCCCCAGGCTTCGTGCGATGGCGGGATGGGGGTTGATCGCGTTGTTTGTGGCTGTCTACCCAGCGAACATCAACATGGCGCTCCATCCCGGAGATCATGCTTCGTTGATCTTGCAGGTGGTTTTGTGGTGTCGGCTTCCCCTGCAAATTTCGCTGATTTATTGGGCTTGGCGCGTGGCGGATTCGGGGCGGCGGGAGACCCATTGAAGGCGGTCGCCGTCGAGGAAGCGCCAAGGGACGTCGTGCCATTTGCCTTCGGCAATGCCGATGCGCGTCGTCGCGATGACGTTCTCGACGGGATGGTCGACAGGGATCAAGTGTAGGTTGTCGTCCTGGCTTAGGAGGTCGATTCCGTTGTCTTGGCCGGTCACCGCAAACGCTTGGGCAAGCTTGCCGGGGCCGCTAAGGAGTCCGGAATCGGCAAGCGGCCGCCCTTTCGATTGGCGGCGAGCACGCATCTCTTCCAAGCCTGCCAAGGGTTCGGCGGCGCGGATGAGGATGCCGGCGCCGCGACCGGGCTCGTGGGCCGTGATGTTCAGCATCCAATGGACGCCGTAATTGAAGTAGACGTAGGCGAGACCCGGCGGGCCGAAGAGGTGCATGTTCTTCATCTTCGACTTGCCGAACGCATGGCATGCGGGGTCGTCTTCGCCCCGGTAGGCTTCGGTTTCGACGATTCGGGCGCGGCATTCGCCCCGAACAAGGATCGCGCCCAGCAGGGCCGGCGCGGCGGCGACCACGTCTTCGGCCAAAAGCTCGCGGAGGGAGTTCAACTTAGGAAGAACCGCATCTCTTCAAGCGTCCGCATCGGCATATCGTCCATCGCGTAGCGGGCGGCACGCGAAAGCCGCGCGACGCGGGCTTCGGGTAGCGCGGTGCGCCAGCGAGTGAGCGCTTCCTCATTCAGGGCAAGGTCTTCCATGCCCCAGAGTAGCAGCGTCGGGAAGCGTCGCAACTCGTCTACCCGCTCCCATTGAGACTCGAACCAAGGCGAAAAGCGGATCATGTCTTGTGCGGCGGCGTAGGGTCCGTTGCGTTCTTTTTGTCGCTGAAACGGCATCAGATATTGCTGGCGGGTGAAGCGGGGGACTCGATTTCGGTCCGCGAAGAGCACGGGGAGGAAGAAGCTGGGGTTCGCGGGCAGGACCCGGTAATAGAAGCGGTTGAACCAGTTGCCGAACATCCGGTACAGGTTGCGGGCGTCCCGATCTTGGGTCAGTGACCAGAGCCAAGTGTTGAAGATAACGAGCTCGCGGACGCGCGCCGGATGCTCCAGGGCCCAGTTGAGTCCGATGGGGCCCCCGAAATCGTGGACGACGAGGGTGGCGTCGCGGATGTCGAGCTTTTCGAGAAGCCCCTCAAGCCGGCGATAGTGCGCAGGCGGCGAATAGTCCGCATGCTCCGGTTTGTCAGATAGTCCGAAGCCTAGGTTGTCGACCGCGATGCAGCGGTATTCGGAACGCAAGGCCTTGATTGTCTTGCGCCAGCAGAACGACCAGAGCGGGGAGCCGTGTACGAACACGATCGGGCGGCCTTGGCCTTCGTCTACGTAGCTCATCCACCCGTCGCCTGAATCATGCGAGTGGGTTAGGAACGGGTACTCGACCACGTTCAACCAGGGATGAGGATCGTTGACCCGCAGAAGGGTGGCCATGACCTAAATGTAGGATACACCGAGTTCTACGCGACCATCTCCTAAAGCTTTTCTGTTAGGAGATGGCCTCATAAATCTCGGTGTTCTTAATCTTGGCTCCAGCCTGGGGGGGCTGCGCCCCGGGGGCCGGAAAGTATTTTTTGATGTTTTTTGGCATCAAAACGCCAAAAAACATCTCTCGCGGGGATGCACGGAGGGACTACGCCTTGGCGAGGGCTTGGTCCAGGTCTTCAAGCAGGTCCTGGGAGTCCTCGATGCCGACGCTAAGACGCAGCATCGTGGGGGGGATGCCGCGCTCCAGCCGCTGCTCCTCGGTCATCGTGGCGTGGGACATGAGGGGCGGGTAGGCGATCAGGCTTTCGACACCGCCGAGCGATTCGGCGAGGAGGATGACCTTGGTGCTTTCCGCAACCCTGCGGGCCGACTCGACGGTTTTGAGTTCAAAGGCCAACATGCCGCCGAAGCCGCCTTTCATCTGGGCCTTCGCGATATGGTGGTCAGGGTGCTCGATGAGGCCGGGGTAGTGGACGGCCGCGACCTTGGGGTGCTCTGCAAGGAACTCGGCGACGGCTTGAGCGTTTTTACAGTGCTGGGTCATACGACAGCCGAGGGTTTTTAGGCCGCGAAGCGACAGCCAGCAGTCGAAGGGCGACGGCACCGCGCCGAACGCCTTGTTCCACTCATAGATGTGGGTGTAGAGCTCGTCCGAGTTCGTCACCGCGGCGCCACCGATGACGTCCGAGTGGCCGGAGATGTACTTGGTCGCCGC
>Ga0105239_10009041_pt1 | contig 11277 bp, 7 predicted proteins | sample KBSC44metaG_FD_92761 | JGI IMG/M metagenome (GOLD analysis project Ga0105239, IMG submission 92761) | Corn rhizosphere microbial communities from Kellogg Biological Station, Michigan, USA - KBS C4-4 metaG | ecosystem: Host-associated > Plants > Roots > Rhizosphere > Soil | place: Michigan, USA...
GGGGTAACTACCCAGGTATGGCCGAGGGCCACTCCATACACCGTATCGTCCAGGCCGTAGTTGGCGATGGTAAGCGGATTTTTGCCGTCATAGGACGAGCCCTGCGTCAACTTCGTGGACAGGATCCGTCCAAAAACCGAATGCTTTGAGTTGACTTGGTAATCCATCTTTCCGGTAAACAGATTCTCGTCCTGGTTGCCGACCGTCGAATAGAACGTTTTCCCTGTCGGGTCCGCTGTCGCCGGAATAGTCTTAAGAATTTTCAGAGATGTCGGATCAAGCAGGGCAGGTACAATCTGGTTGCCGGGTGAGAAGCCCAGCGAGGCCGGCAAAGGGGTCTTGATGGAACTGAAATCGCCATTCGCCATCGCGCTATTGGGAATGAAAGCGGTGTTTGCGGTGCCGTCAGAGCGTAGCGAGGTTCTCTGATAACCGAAGAAGAAGAAAAGCTTGTCCTTCTGGATAGGCCCGCCGATCACTCCGCCGAACTGATTGCGCTTATAAGTATCGCGCGGCTTACCGGCCTGGTTGCTGAAAAAGTCATTCGCGTTGAGTTTTGAGTTTCGCAGGAACTCGAACACATCGCCATGAAACTGGTTGGTGCCGGATTTGGTGGCGGCATTCACGGTTGCCGTGGAGTGGTATCCGTATTGCGGCGCGGACGCGCTCCACTCCACCTTGAATTCCTGCACAGCGTCCGGAAACGGCAGAGGGAGGCTCAGGTTGTTATACGGATCCTGGTGGACAACGCCATCCAGGTTATAGGCTACGGCGTCCGGCATTCCGCCCGCGACGGTTACCACTACCGTGGGGTAATTGCGCACGGACTGTAGCGAGTTATTGCCCGGAAAATTGGCCATTCCCGCCAGGAAAATCAGCGAGTGAACGTCGCGGCCATTCAGAGGCAGTTCCATGATGCGCTTGTTGTCCACTACCTGGCCGATGCTGTTGGTGCGGGTTTCCACTTGCATCGTGGTGGCCTCGACGGTGACTTGTTCGCTGACCGCGCCGACCTTCATGGGGACATCGACCGTGGAGTTGCTGGCGACCTCCAGCACGATACCGGTTTGTACGAACCTGCTGAAACCTTCCTTGGTCACCTCTACCATGTAGGGACCCGTAGGAAGATTTGGAATCGCATAACCGCCGTCTGTTCCGCTGGTTGCGGTGCGGACCACACCGGTGGCGGTCTGGGTCACTTTTATGGCGGCGCCCGGCATGACCGAGCCAGTCGCATCTTTGATGACCCCGTTGATCTGAGAAGTCTGCGCTAACGTTGCCGCAGACATACAAAGGACACCGAACACAAGCTTCTTCAACATCGTGTTGATTTCCCCTTTCCCCTTTTCCTGACCAAACCTTGGCAAACACTATCAACGGTGCGTTTGGATGTCAAGGGGCCGAGTTATTATGTGGTGCAGGCAAGCCTTGGGCATGTCCCTTGGGGGGAGACAAAATCGCTAGGGGTCCATTCCATCTGGCGTCCGGACGCTCTCAAACACCAGCTCGAAAACCGCGTTGTGATAGTTAGGCTCGGTCACTTCTGCCTGAGTGAGATCACGCGTGGTGCTTAAGCAGGCGCAAAATTTCCTGTTGCTGCGCTTTCGCCTCGGGTGAGCCGGTGCCACCCCGGCCCGTGTTCTGGATCGCCAGGAGCATTGGAGTTGAACCGCTTTTGTTCTTGCGTGAAGGATCGGCACCGCATTTAAGGAGAGTCCGCACGGCTGCGGCGCATCGCGTGCGAACAGCCCGGTGCAATGGAGTTATGCCGCTCTTGGTGATGGCATTGGGATCCGCGTCGGCTTGAATGAGGCAAGTAATCGTAGCCGCTTGCGCAGGGGGATTCCACGTGCTCGAACCCGGATTGCCAACCGCAGCGGAATGCAGGGGCTCGTCGCCGTGGCGGTTCCTTGCGTGGACATCGGCGCCTGCAGCGATGAGCTTTCGAATTACTTCTGCTTGGTACGCAGCCGCGGCAACATGCAATGCGGTGTCGCCCGCGTAGACATAGCGCCCAATCTCATTGAGGAAGTATGTCTTCGCCGCCTGGCGAGTCGCTCCGCTACGGAACACGCGGTGGCCAATTGCGGCGACGCTCCCAGCAGCCCTGCAACGCCTGTTAAATCGCCCGCGACGATGGCCCTCGCCATCTTACGTAGGTCCCCATCAGTCACCATCTCGGGAACGTACGTTAGCGGTCGTGAGAAGAGTATTGGGCCTGGGGAGCCTTGAGGACGATATCCACCACCCGCTCATCCTCGTCGATATCGAAGGTGTCACCGAAGGTCTGATAGTTCTTGGCGTTGATCTGGATCAGAACCTTGCCTTTGGGAATGCCCGGGATCTTAGCCAGGCCTTCCTGAGAACTCTTCAGCTCCCAGGACAGCCGGGTCTTTTTCAACAAAAGAGCATTACCCGACCGGCCCTGGACGAACTTCACGATTACCGTCGCGCGATCCACCGGCTTGCCGCGCTCGTTGGTCACATGGATTTGCAGCCGCGTAAGATCGTCGGCCAGAAGCGGCAAGGTCAGCAGCGCAAGCAGAAGGATCACTTTCCGCATGGCGCCATTATCTCACGAGACATCTTTGGAGCCTGGCTCAAGCAATATCCGGCAACAGAAATGTCGTAGGCTGGCCTGCGGCGCCGGCCACAGCTTCGGCCGCGAGATACCCGCTGCGCACCGCGCCTTCCATGATGGCCGGCCACCCAGAACGGGTCCAATCTCCTGCCAGAAACAGGTTCCTCACGCTTGTACGGGTCAGCGGCCGTCGCGATTCCAAGCCGGGCTTGGCGGAGAGCACGGCCCGGACTTCCTTCACCACATGAGCCTTTTCCAGCTTCGCGCCGCGAGCCGCGGGTAGAAACTCCTCCAGCTCCCGGATCGCCAGTGCGATGACGTCCGCGCGTGGCATTTCGAGCAAGCTGTGCGATGCGCTCACGACCAGTTGAACCGCGCGGCCTTCATGCTTGTTAAAGATCCACTGAATGGTGCGATCGAGCAGAGTGGCATGGGGCAAGTCGATCACTGGCCGGTCAAACCACAGGTGGATTCCTGTGATAGGCGAGTATTCGAAGTCCGCAACATCCAGCTCCAATTCCGGCACGATTTCGGGTAGACGCTCAAACGGCAGGGCGCAGATATAGTAATCGGCCTGTAGTTCCTCGCCGCGCGCGATTACCGATTGAACGGCTCCATGCTGGATCACGATCCGCTCGACCGGAGAGCGCAGGAGGAATTCCACCGGGCCTACTTTCTTCCACTTCTCCGCTCCATACAACTCTCCTAATGGAACTGAGGGAATGCCCATCTGATAGGAGTCCCGACGCGCCAGCAGTCCCAGCCGAAATACCTGAAATCCATGGGAGGCGGCCGTCGCGTCCAATTCTTCGCTGATAGCGCTCACCAGAATCTGCCTCCAGAACCGTTCGATGGCGCGGGGCGGCTGGCGCTGCTCGTTCAGCCAGTCGAGCATGGTAATGCGATCCAAATCGGTGCGGCGTGCGTATTGGCTCTTAATCGCACGGATCCCGCGCATGACCGCCAGTTTTTCAGACAGGCTCAGGAACTTTAGAGTCAGGAAGGATTCGAGGAAATGCGCCGGGGCGGGCAGCAGGCCTGAGCGGAGGACGCTCCGCCGACCTCCCGGTTCGATAAAAATGAAATCGCGATAGAAATGGATCTGGTCCTCGACGCCCAAGCGCCGGTAAAAATCCAGAAGATTGACGCAGCAGCGAAGCAGGACGTGCTGGCAGTTGTCGATGGTCTCGGCGTTCTCGCCAGTACCGATCTCGTAAGACGTAGCCCGGCCGCCCAAAAATCGGCGTGATTCGAGAACCCGAACGCTGTGGCCGGATCCGGCTAAGGCGGCGGCTGATGCCAGACCCGCCAGACCTCCGCCAATGACGATTACCTCCGCCATGCGGAGCCGTGTTGTGGAAACATAAAGAGCTATGTTTACACAACCCAGATCTTAGACATCGTGCTTATGATGTCACCGGGACGCGGCCTCGCCGGCCACCGCCGGAATCACGGTTAATAAGATCCAGCGCCACCAGGATCACCAAAACAAAGAAAATAACGTCCTGCATGTCCATAGTAAGAATTTACAGTATGAAGGTATACGGGACCATACAACAAGTACCAGTGGACATAGTACCCTGACGAAATTATTACCGAGCACCTGCGGCCGTTGGGGCGTGTCCTAGGGTCTTGACGACGTTTTCGATCAGCCGCAGACCACAATCGCCTTCCAAGGTCAGGATCGACTCGGGGTGAAATTGCACGGCTTCCATGGGTAATTCGCGGTGGCGGACCCCCATGATGACGCCGTCTTCGCTCTCGGCGGTCACTTCAAGGCAGCTAGGCAACCGGTCACGGATGGCGAATAACGAATGGTACCTTCCCACTCGAAATGTTTCGGGCAGACCCTCGAAAATGCCTTCGCCGCGATGGCGTACGGTTGATGGCTTACCGTGCATAGGATAGTCCAGCACCCCCAACTCACCCCCGAAAGCCTCTACCATGCCCTGCAAACCGAGGCACACGCCGAAGACCGGGATTTCGAGCTTCGCGGCATAGCGAACCAGTGCGGGCACACCGAAATCCTCGGGACGCCCCGGGCCTGGCGATACCAAGATGAGCGAAGGCGCCAGTCTATCGATCATCTCGAGCGGAAAACCCGCGCGATAGGTGATGACTTCGGCTCCGGTCTGACGCGCGTAATTGGCCAGAGTATGGATGAAGCAGTCTTCGTTATCGACCAGCAGCATTCGAATGCCGCGCGATTCCTCGGTCCTGGGCACATAGTCGGTGCTCACGGCTGGAGCAGCGTCGAGTGCGCGGAAAAAGCCGGTGGCTTTCAGATGACATTCACGATCTTCATTCTCGGGGATGGAGTCGTAGAGCAGCGTCGCACCCGCGCTATAAGCCGCAACGCCGTCGCGCAGATGGACGGTACGAATGGTGATGCCGGTATTGATGTCGCCATCGAGCGAGATCATCCCCACTGCGCCCCCGTACCACCCTCGGGCGTCTTTCTCCAGATCTTCAACGGCTTGAGACGCCCACTTTTTGGGTGCACCGATCACCGTAACGGCCCACATGTGGGTCAGGAACGCATCCAGGGAATCGAATCCGTCCTCGAGTATCCCCTCCACGTGATCTACGGTATGAAACAGACCGGCATAGCGCTCGATGAGGCGGCGGGCGATCACGCGCACGGTTCCCGGTTTACAGACGCGCGACTTATCATTACGGTCGACGTCCGTGCACATCGTCAGCTCCGACTCTTCTTTTTTCGACGACAGCAGCTCGCGGATGTTATCGGCGTCGCGCATCGGATCCCCTGTGCGGCGAGCGGTGCCCGACAGCGGACAGGTCTCCACGCGTTTCCCTTCGACGCGGACGAACATTTCAGGGGAAGCGCCGATTAATTGTTCCTCGCCAAACTGGATGAAAAACTCGTACGGGCTGGGACTGGCTTTCTGAATGCGCTCGAATAATTCGGCGGGACCGCCCGCATAGGGCGCGCGAAACGTTTGGCGTAGAACCACCTCGTAGTAGTTGCCCAGGCGCATGCCTTCGCGAACCGTTTCGACGTTGCCGCCGTACTCGGCCGACGTATGATCGCTGACAATCGGACCCGGCGCCAGCTTCTTTTTCGTTTTCTTGATGCGTTGGGCGGCGTGCGGAAGCCCACGCGTACTATCTTCGCCGCGCGTGAAGTCGAACCGGTATCGCTCGATCTGCTCTTTCTTGCGATCCATGAAGTAGATGTCATCGCACAGGAACAGTTGCAGATCCTTGACACCGTAACGAGGGTGCCTGGTTTCGATCGGATCGAAACGGAACAGCAGGTCATATCCGAACGCGCCTACCAGGGCGAGCCTTGATGCCAGGGGATCCTTGAACTCGGCGAGCAACGCCCGCAGCAGAGAGAACGCCGAAGGCTGCTTGCTACGTTCCTCTTCCGGGAACAGTTCAGGCAACGGCTTGAGCCGGCCATGGATCACGCCGTTCAACATCTCAAAAGATTCCCAGTGAGGATACGGCCGCAACACTGTCTCCAGCAAGCGGTTGATGACCTCGCCTCGGCCGTTGAGCGGGGTCAGCGTGATATCGCGGTCGGCCGCGACAATCTCGAGGGGTGGGGCGACAGATGCCACGTCCCAACGTGAGTAACGCTCGGGGTATTCGTAACCGGAGGATAGATAAATGCCGCGCTGGGTATCGAGCTTGTGCATCAGCCCGCGCAGGCCCTTTTCAAACGCAATTTTGGAAAATGTGCGTTCGACAACGATGCCGCTGGGAGTGGAATAACTGTCGGGGCGCATAAAATACCGCTGGGGAGTATCCCAAGGATATCATGCGAGGGCTGCAACGTTGGTACACTGATCACTTCCTAGTGATCGCGCAACAAACCCCACCCATCTCACGATTTCGATACCTGGAGCTCCTGTTTTTGCTCGGCCTGCTGCAGGCATTCGCTCCGGTTTCGATCGACATGTACCTGCCGGCGATGCCCCAGATGGAGCAGGTGTTCCACACAACCGCCGCGGCCGTGCAGTACACCATGGTCACGTTTCTGGTGGGGTTCGCGCTAGGGCAGAGCCTGTACGGACCCATCACGGATCGATTTGGTCGCAAGCCGCCGCTGTACATCAGTCTGGGGTTGTTCATTTTTTCTCCGGCCGCGTGCGCCTTCGCGCCCTCGATCCGCATTATGTCGTTCTTTCGGCTGCTGCAGGCGATCGGCGCATGCGGGGGCTCGGTCATCTCACGCGCCATCGTGCGGGATCTATTTCCTCCTTCGCAACTGCGGCGCATTTTCTCGATGCTGATCCTGGTAGTTGGAGTTTCCCCAGTAATTGCGCCGATGCTCGGCAGCTACCTGTTGATCTGGTTTGGATGGAAGGCCGCGTTCGTGACGCAAACGCTGATCGGGATTGCCTGTCTCGCTGGGATGCATTTCCGGCTTTCCGAGTCGCTGCCTCAGAGTGCACGCATACCCTTGCGAGTGGACACCATCGTATCGGCCTATTCGCGGTTGATCAAAGATCGAACGTTCCTGGGCGCGTCCGTGGTCTGCGGATTCAGCTCCGCCGGAACGTTCGCATATATCACTAGCGCTCCGTTCGTGTACATCAGCCTGTACAAAGTTCCGCCGGCGGAATTCGGCTGGCTGTTCGGAGCCGCAGCGGCTGGCATGGTTGCGGCCTCGCAAATCAACGGCCGGATGTCGCATCGAACGCCGCTGTGGCGAGTGCTGCGGAACGCGAATCTGGTGCAGCTCGCCGCGGGCCTGCTGCTGTTGGCCGCGGTGCTAACGAACACGGGCGGATTAGCAGCGGTATTCGCCTGCATCTTTGTCTATATTGCCGCGCAAGGATTCGTCTTCCCCAACGGCTCGGCCATCGCGATGATGCGCCATGGCGATATCGCGGGAACGGCGTCCGCGCTACTGGGAACCAACCAATTCCTGATCGCCGCCATCGCGACAATCTTTCTGGGCCTGCTCGATAACCCTGCGGTTCCCATGGCGATGGTAATCGCCGGGTGCGCGGTCGCATCTGCGGCGCTGAACTACCTGACGCTCGGCGAGCGTCTGGAAGTCGCTCCGCAGCCGGTTTAAGTTAGGCAGCGTGAATCGGTTCCGCGACCGCTACGATCTCTTCCCGCCCCAGCATGCGGCTGTGGATGCGCCCGATCAGGTAAATACAGACGGCAAAGATCGCGGGGAAAATCGCCAACAGTGCAAAAATGTGTTTCACCGGTAAGCTCGTAGCCAGCACCCAGCCTCCGACCATAGGTCCGCCGATGGACCCAATCTTGGCGATCGATGTGGCCCAGCTCGCGCCATTTCCGCGATACGCGGTCGGATAGAAAATCCCGGAGATGCTGTGCATCCCGAAGTGGCCGCCGATCAGGAACCCGCCAATCATCGCGCTGAGAACCAGGAATGCCCCATCACCTAGCGGCGTGAAGGCTGCGACCAGCAGCAGCCCGAAGGTCATCACTGGCATGATCGTGATCGTGATCGCGCCTTTGGTATCGGTAAAGCGCATCAGGAGAATTCCGCCAACGGCGCCCAGGATCGAATTCATGGTGGCCGCAGTCGCTGCTTGGGCGCGCGCGTAATGGAGCGCCTCAAACACCAGCGGCGTCCAGTTGACCATGAAAAACACCGCGAAGGAACTGGCAATGTAGGCGACCCACAGCAGCGGCGTGATGGTGCGCAGCTCGCCTTTGAAGAGGAGCGACGGTTTGAAGTTTTTACTCAGCCCGATCTCGTCGCTAACTACAAAGTTCGCATCGGCGGAAAAGGTCTGATCCGGGGCAACGCGGCGCAGCATCGCAACAATTCGATCGGGACGGTTGCCAATGATGGCGAGAAAACGAATCGATTCGGGCAGTATTACAAAAAGGATCGCCGCGCTGATTAGCGCCGCGATGCCTCCGCTGATGAATACTGATTTCCATCCGAGTTTCGGAATGAGAAAATTCGCAAACGGCCCACCCAGCGCCGTGCCAAGCGAATAACCGACCATGATGACCGTTACAATTGTGGCGCGGTAACGCTTGGGCGCGTATTCGATATTCAGCGCCCAGGCCAAGGGCAGCATGCCGCCGAGGGGGATCCCGTCGATCAGCCGCAACCAGAACAGCGTTCGATAGCTGCTAGTGAAGTAGAAACACATGGTCAACGCGCCGAACGCGGCGGTGGCGAGGATCACAGCCGGTCGACGTCCAATGCGGTCGCCAAGGTAGCCCAGCAGAAATCCGCCGATCAGCGTGCCCAACTGGTGCATGCCGAAGATGTTGCCCGTTTGAATCGTGGTTAGGCCGTATTCCGAGCGGAAGTAAGGCGCCGCGAAAGTGACCAGATTGGCGTTCAGACCGTCGAAAAAAGTGATGATCCAGGAGATGACGACGAGGCCAATCAGGAAGCTGCTGAGCCCCTGTCGCTCAATGATTTCGGAAACGTCGATGGCCGGACGTGCCGCAGGCAAGGTTCTACGATATCAGAACCCGCGATGCGTTCTATTCGGCGGTCGCCCACATAATTGCGGCAGAGCAGAGATCGGATTTGGGCCATCGGCTGAGCCCGGTGAACGTTGCCTGGAAGTCGGCGGGCAAAGCGCGGGGATCGGTTGTGATGTCGCGTCCTTCTCGAGTGTCCCGGACCACTAACGGGTCAGAATTCAGCTTGCAACCCAGCTCGGACCCGACGCGGAGTACGTGTCCGTCAGGACTCCGGACTTTGGCGCGAATACCGCTGCTAGGATCATTTCCATAGTCTGCCAATAATTCTTGTGGCGCGAGCGGGCCAGTCACTAGCTCAGGCTTCATGTCCGGAATAATGGCCCATTTTTCATAGAGTGGAAATGATCGCGTTCCGTGCGGGCCATCGGCGCGATACCAGTAAAGCCCCCGACGTTGGTAGAGTGTGGTGACGTAATACCCTGATCGCGAATCCGGCATCCAATTTGTCTCCACCCAGTCTTGTTGGAGTAACTCCGGGCCAGATGCGTCCAGATTCAAGACGTCGATGATTCCTTGGCTGTCGTATTGAGCACGACCGACTATGTAGAACGGAACGGGCCTTCCGCGTTCGTCAAAAGAAAGAATAAGAAGCCAAGTACCCGGCGCCATTCCAGCGCCTCCCGTGTAGCCAGCAAAATAGTACGTCCGGCGGCTATTCAAGCTGGTTTGCCATAATCCTCGCGTGGCTGGAGAAAGGACCGCCCGCCATCGCTTGCCTTGAACCAGCACAGACTCGTCCGGTCCGCGGGCGACGGTGAAGTCCGCCGTTCGAATGGGTCTGGTGAGAGCAGTACCCGGATAGAACAACGTAGTCATCGGAACACGTTTGCGCATGTCCGACTCCGGGATCACCTGCGTCTCCAGAGAAAACGCAGTGATCGCAACCAGGAATAGAATCGCGATCCAAGCAACGCGCATGGCGAGTCACTCTAATCCTTGCGGGGCCAAGACGCCGGCAGGTTTACTTTAGTAGCCCGAAGGATCTCCAAAAGGGCACCACGACTCTCAGGCGACAAGCCTGCGAACGTCTTGCTGGTGTCTTTGCCCGTGAGGATTTCATACAGCCGCTGGTACACACGGTCGCGGACCTTGTCCGGCATCCCGTCGAAAGCGGCGCTGTAAATCATGTAGGAGAGCGGGTAACGAAACAGCCGCGTCTTCAGATCGAAATCGCGCAGGGAGCGACCTTGGGGATCGCGCGGGCCCCGTCGCGAAAATGTTTCCGTGAAGGTGGAGACGCCCTTCACCGGAGCCTTGAGCGGCTCCTCATCGACGAAGAGCATATACTTGAGCATCTCTTCGATCTCGGGGTTGAGCTTATCCTCTGCCATGCCCATGCGGGAATCCCAGCCGATGCGGATCATCAGGTTGGTCATGCGGACCTGATGTTCCAGCGTCATCAGCGCAACAATGTCGCTGGTTGGTTCCAGATATTTCGCCACGTCTAGCATCGCCGCCAGGCTGGTCAGGTTCTGCGTCGGCTCCGCAGAAGGACCGCCGGAGCGGACTGGATCGACCAGGTTCGTATTGTTCCCCAAATGCGTCTGCGAGCCGGTGGTACCGGTGACATACCATCCACCCCATCGCCCGCTAAGGGGACTACGATGGTCCGTCATGAAGGCGTTGCCGTGCTCGGACCGCGTTTGCGAGACCGGATGGACGGAGCTGATGAGAAGCCCGGGAATTCCCATCGTGGCCGCACCTTGATGGCAGCGCAGGCAACCCTGGCTCGAGGCGAACCCAGGATCCGCGGAGTTCACCAACACATACAGCTGAACTCCCTGCTTAGGATCAAGCGATGCGAGTTCCAGAACGTCGCTATTGCGCACGAATCCAACCATGACGTCGTCATTGAAATAAATGGCTCGCGGCGTTCGAGGCCCAATATTTTCCACTTGCGTACTGGTTTTCGAAAACACCAGCGCTTGGGAATCGCGATTGATGTCCAGTTGCTTGAGCACCGAAGGAAGGTATCCCCAGCCGTTGGGCGCGACCTCCAGCTTGGCCTGACCCTTTTCCATACGCTGCTCGAGACGAGCTACCGGATCGTCAACCGGCCGCTGGCCGTACTGAATGGCGGGATCATCGAGCGGAATGTAAAAGGTATCCTCGAGCTGTTGCGCGACGAGCCACGTCACGCCGGCTACTGCGGCAAGTAGAACCCAGACGGCCTTTCGACCCATATCTCCACTATAAGCGGACGTCTTAGGCGGCGGTTAGGTTGAATGAAA
>Ga0105239_10009042_pt1 | contig 11276 bp, 12 predicted proteins | sample KBSC44metaG_FD_92761 | JGI IMG/M metagenome (GOLD analysis project Ga0105239, IMG submission 92761) | Corn rhizosphere microbial communities from Kellogg Biological Station, Michigan, USA - KBS C4-4 metaG | ecosystem: Host-associated > Plants > Roots > Rhizosphere > Soil | place: Michigan, USA...
ATATGCAGTGGCGGATGAGATTTTGACCATTCCACGTGTATAGATCACGGGGCTGGGTCTTTTTGTAGACTGACATGCTCCGTCAGATGTATGCCGCAAGTAGGATCGGCCACTTTAGTAGCCATATTAACTGGGAAGAAAAAATGTTCGTGAACATATTTCCAAACTCCGTCTACCTTCCTCAGGACGCCGGTGGAAAGGAAGGTGAACTCGAAGTCGATTCCATCTAAGGCAGTCCCCTTGAAACGCTGAAGGACTGTTACATACCCAAATTCTCGGGTCACAGCGGTTATTTCCATGTCTTTTAGCGAGACGTTGGCATTGGCAGGGTATGGTGTGATATGGTCGTAATGTTTCAAGAAACCAGGACGGTGAAATGTGCCCATGAGGTCGAAGTCGGTGGCGTCATTCAAGTTGGAGAACCGTTTGCCGGCATCAGGGTCTGTGTGGCAGACATGATTACAAAAGTACAAGAGCTCCTTGTAAAAGTCCAAAATTGCCTGCTCAACGTCTTTCAAGTTTGGGTCATGAGGCTGGTTATGGCAGTGGCGCTGTTAGCCCACAGCTTTGCTTGATGCGTGTCAGACTAAAGCTGACCCCTTCTGTTGCCTGGCACGTACCGAACCAAGAGGTGAAGGTAATGCCCTGTGGATCTCGTCGACTGGTGCCAGATCGCCCTGTCGTGACATGATATGGGAATAGTGTTTGAGGAAACAGACTCGAATTATATAGAACTTTCAGACTAGAAACGCACCTCCTGTTTGCATTCGCCCATGGTTAGTTGGTTAGCAAAATCTAAGCCTCAATCTGACCGTTCTGTAGTCGAGTCCCAAGTATGAGAATTCAGCGTGTGTTCGACTGACAAATGACAGGATCAAAACACGGGAACAGGCTCAGCCCGATGAACACTAACACGGATGTGAGGAGGATGTGGTTTATTGAGGCGTTCGTCCGGAAGCTCGTGGAGACTCGTGATTAACTAGCATCGTCAGCGACAGTCTTTGTCTGTGGTTCCGGAGCCGGGGCCTGGTGTCTGGGGCTAGCATCTACCACAAGGCGGGAAGGCTCCAGTTTAGTACTTGCGCCGAGCTTTCGACCACCTGTATGTCCATCGTAGAATTTAACGGAGGGAAAGCAAAACTGCTCAAGGAAGTAAATCCAAGACCGAAAGCGGCAGTCTATCGTTCTTCAAACTCTCGTATCGATGCTACTGATGGCCCCTACTTTGGGGTTGCCAACACAAACCAAAACCAGTATATCTAATCTACAGGTTTGTCGGTTACCTGGGGGGAGGGCTCTTAGATCTGTTTGAATAATGTCTCAAAATCAAATACAGGCTGAGAGGCATTAAGGTCCACGGAAGTCATTCCATAAAGGGCTGGCTTGAAAGTCGTCCAATCCTCCAACGTAAAGTCCACATTTTCTGACGGGGTGAACTATGGAAAACAATGGAGTCAGTACATAGAAGAGGGAAATACTTCGGAATTTGGCAAGGCTCACATCAGGTAAGGGATATGGGATATCGACGATATCCTCAACTGGTCCTCCTGACTGCGTTGTGGCTACCATTCGACTGTGAATCTTTGGGGCATTCGGCTCTCGTCGAGCACGATTGACCACCGCCCGGGCCAGGCTCACCGTTTCTCGTGGGAACGGGAAACTAAATTCCGATGCGGTTTTGTATTCAAGTAGACCGAAGTGACCGACGACAACATCCATAAGAGCTATGTCTGACTGAGTCGATGGCGATGAAGGGTTCTTGATGACATGGATGAAGAGATTGACGAGGCCGATCAAAGGGTAGTAGAATGATAACCTGACATCCATGGTTAGTTGAGTTCGCAGTGGGGAGCCTTTAGGACCACGAACCAAAATGGAGAAGCTGCGTTGATCTGCAGCTGCTGCGTTGCCATAATGATGTGGCGCGATGCTTTCGCGACAATCTCCGTGCTCTCTTGTCGCTGAGTCTGTATGGCAGGGCTAAGGCTATGCTCCTCTCCTGGACGAAGCCATGGATAGCAGATACAGGTATGGATCGCTATCAGCGAACCGTAATAACAAAATTGGAGATAGACGCTGTGCAAAGGGTGCATGTTGGGGGGCAATCCGCATCCTCCATATGGTGATAACGATTGGAGTGGTTGCGGGATCAAGTCCCACCAGTTCTTTAACTGTCTACCGAGCTCTTGAACAGTCTTGAGGGTTTCCTCCGCAGTCTTTTGCCTTGCCTTAACCGTGTTCAGGCGCTTGACCACCTGGGAGTTCAATTGGGAATGATAAATCGTCCACTGGAAGAAGTTTAAATTAATTGTGCTGCCGGCTGGTGCCGATGTCGGAATGGGACAACTAACGTCATCGTCGTCAATAGCCTTTGAAATATAAGTTCATGAACATACAGGCAAAGGTCACACAACCTGTCGTCAGCTTACCGAAGGACGTCCAGAGCGATAAGCAAGGTGCTTATCATATGAATATATACACCACCAGAGCCATTGACGATCCTGATATTCTTCTGGGAGCATCTTTGACCTCTGAGAGACTTGTAAGTGAAGACCTTTGGACTGAGCCAAGCGCGTGGCATTGGCCATCAGCATGTATTCCAACGCAGGGCTCCCAAGAGCTTCAGCAAAGAATGCCATCAGAACAAGGGCACGAATGGCGTTGAGGCCTGGACTACAGTATACGAGGTAGATATGAAGTGACAAAGCATTTTCATAGTACCGCCAGGCGAGAGTGCGAGCCTCGGTAAAAGAATTGGGAGAATGCTCCGATGAAAGTGCAATTCTGCAGCCAGCGGCAAAGACGGCGTTGCGGAGGGCATACCAAACAGGTTCGTTGGCAGTTGTCGAGTTTTTGACATACTTCTCAACAAGATGAGCTTCAAAACTGGCTCGGTGGACAACTCCATAAACTGCATCAAGGCTCCTATCAAAAAAAGGTGCCGTCCACGTTAAGGCTGTGGCATAGTCTGGCTCCGGAAAACGATCAGGCTGCATAGTTGCACCTAGTTTCTCGCTTTTCATAACATTTGCAAGCCGGCGTGCGGTCGTCATAAAAGTAGATTCCCCAACCTGACTCGCTACCCAGTCGATCGCGTTGTCTGCAAATATGGAGAGAAAGCTGCTGTTCCTTTGACCTTCCTTGTCTTCGTCTTCTTCGGCAAAAATCATGGATCTGTCCTCAGACATTTGCGTACACTGGGGAGAGGAGATAGCCTGTATCATTTGCACGTTGACTATGCTGCTTGAGGCAGATGGCGCAGGGCGAGTCAAATCTTGTGCTACCGTGATCGACTCAAACAGGTTTGGCTGGTTCCTTGGGGGCCCGCAAAGCCTAATTCGGCGGCCGTTATCGCGACCATTGACCCTACTATCGGTGCGCATCGAGTTCACAGCTTGTGCGTGAGAGACAGGCGGCTGATGAGATGCAATCACATATTCATCCTCCATAACGAGATCTTGTGGTTCAATGACAAGTGAGGGTTCAAGGATCTCTGCAAATCGATCAATTCTTTCGGTGTTGGTGTCGGCCTGGTGTTCTACGGTCTTTAGGTTCTTCCTACTGCAATCGCTTATAGTGTCAGAGTTGGGGGAAAGGGCTTGAGGCTGTTGACCTAGTTTGGCATAATAAAAGGCTTCAAGTCGTTGGAATCTCTCATCGAAGGCGCGGTCGCGTTCTTTGCGCTTTCTTGTTCGATTTTGTAGAGGTGGAAACCAGCATTCTTCACCGCGATCCTATCGGGGATTCTCAGCCTAAGTTGGCTACAAACAATTCAAACAGGTACGAACCACGCAGTTGTCGCAGGGATGAACACCACTACCTAATGATAGTGGTCAATATACCTTGGGCCTTGGTACTCGCGGCTCAGACGTACATTTCACCTTTTTCAGACGACAGTACTGACAAGCCGAGGGACATTTTGCCGCCTCGGCCGAGGCTTGCTTGCCAGCACGCATTACACAGAAACTTTGTCCAAGTCTGCTAGCTATCAAGTGGTAGCCAGGAACGTGATCTGCCACCTGATGATCTCCAGAGAGATCAAACCATCAATGATCACAAATCTTCAACGTGAAGTGGAAGTACAATTGAGGCAGAGGCAGCGTGAAGAGAATGTAATGGTCGTAGGCCAACAGCTCAAAAAGAAAGTACTTTTCCCATCTCCAACCGTACGTCAGTCGGAAGCCAGATTTGCCAGTGGGACTATTTAGCTTACTTGGAAGTTGGTACGGAGTGCCAGACCTCGTGCAGTCGAGTCAGTACTCGATAGGCATAGACCAGAGAGGCGGGGCTCCGCGCCGTGGACAAATCCCGAACGTTTTGCAACCCCCCTATGCCCCTCCCATCTAATTTTATGCTCGACATCCATGAGTGCTTTACTTGCTATATTCCTCCGTCGCTGGGCTGCCGTTGTATTCAGCTGGTTATAGCTGAGAACACGTCGGGGTCGACCCCAGCTACAGATCCACGAATGATTGGTGCTTTGTCGCCAACAAAGGTTACCTAGGCACCCATACACGCATTCCACAGTCATCAATTAATTCGCCCGTTGATTCATTACTAATCACGGTCCATCCTAATGATGATCCATCGATCTGCACTATTTTCTCCATTAGAAGCTTCGTCGGTGCTGTCGAATCGGAACCTACACCTTAGCTGCCTCGGCCTCGAGGAACAAATTGAGCCGGAGAGTCAAAGCGCCCCATTCATTATCCCTTTACCACCAATCTGTCCGGAGGCCGGAACAAGCGACTTCCGCTGTGAGTCCCACCCATCATTGAATGAGGTATTGTGCGTCTACTCCCACGAACCTACGTGCCAGTCAGAGGGATTCTCAATGTTATACCTTCCGTTTCTTTCTGGTACAGTCCAATCCAGTTTCCTCTACGTCGAGCAATGCCTGCTGGATGATTCGGACCTTTTGCTCGATACGATTCTCCAGCACACCTAGCTAGGAATCGTTTCGGTACCATCAAGAAAGCTGGGCTCGCTCTGAGGACCCATCTAATAGTTTTGCCGCGGGTGTCTCTCACTTTGTAGCTATTTGAAACGCCCACACGGTACACGCCATGTTGATGAACAATGAATTCTGACTCGATCTGAGTCCCTTCGCACATGCGACGCCCAACTCCAAAGCTATAATTATTACGAAAATCTAGGTTTCTAATGGTCAATGCTTCCACATTGCTGTCGTCATTATCAACCTACCTCGCAAGATCAAGTTCGTTGGCGTCTTTGCAGCGTTTGGGGTCGAGTTGTATCGCCGGCGCTATGAACCGTAAATTGCGTCAGTCAATGTAAGGGTGGCTGTGAGCACAATATCTCGGCCTACCTCTAGTACATATAACCCCGTGTATGAAATAGAAGTGGCGTGGGGCATGAAGATCTCGCTCTTGGACCCAGGCCCAACATCGAAGGGCATTGATAATGCAGGATACGATGCATTTTTCTGAGCTTTCTTTTCCAGAATGTCCTTGATAGAAGTGGAACTACTATGAATTCTCCACCAACCCGTGACCCTAATTTCATCGTGAGAGACATTCCCACAGTCCTCCATTTACGTCTAAAGTCTCACATATCTACACGGGCACTTGGGCTTCCCTCGTTTGCATCCAGCTGATCAAATTTCTTCCTTCGACTCGATCGATGTGGATCTGGTAACCGTATTTTCATTGTACACTAACTTACTGATCTTGCTTTCGATTGCCGGTGGTTTACCAGGCTCTACGACGAATCGACTACAGCCAACATAGCTGCTGTTCTGCAACTCGGCGAGATGTGGTGCGCCGCTCTGCGTGTCGACGTTAATCAACGATGTCACAATCGTCTCACATATCGGTTGAATTACCTCAAGAGTCACATTGGTAACTAACAATCATCAGCAGATGCTTTCCCACATTAGGGATTTCTGACTTACATATGTTCCCGAATTCGGTGGTCTTCGCGTTGGGATCACCCGTGAGAATGAGAAGGAAGCTCGCATCGACTTCAATAATTCCCTTGTAGGAATAAGCGATAACCTTTGAATCACGATTAGTCGGACTTGTAAAAAAGGATACGCTCGGCGCGTCCCAGCACCGATCAGGTCACGTTGCATACACTTTCGTCCTTATTTCTAGAATTCCATGGCCAGTATACTACACCATGCATATTCTTGCTCGGGTGTCCTACACAAGGCATGCTTCGACATTGATGCGCACAACCTTCATGTCAGAATCTGCTGCGAAACGATCCGATCCGAAGTCGAAAACAGCGTCAATGACGGGGCTAACCCTGGTTCGCTTTTGAATGTTCCTCCGTTGATCTTCTGCATCGCGCTGAGTGAGCTACCTGGAAAGATAGGGACAGCTTATGCTTACGGCATACTGCCACAAACCACCACGACTCAGAGCGCCTTCGTGATCCATTAGTATCGGCAAAATCAGTCTCAATGATGCTACGGACCGATCTGCCTCGGTGTGTCAAAGGTTAGCTGTGTATGCGTCAGTAGACAAAGTAGGTCCGGATGTCTAAGGGTAAACTCACTCGAGCGGTAAATGAAGGCTGAAGAGAGGGAAATCCAGACATTTTTGGCGCATAAAGTGTTCTCGCAGCCTGTTGGATGGACGGTCTCAGTTCAACTGCTCAAGGATATGAATTTTCTCAATCTGATGGAAGCACTGAAATTGGTTGACAATGTACCATTTCAGTCATCTAAACCAACACTCGAAACTCAAAAGCCCGGAGTGGCATTGGGTCTGCCGTCCCAGGAGTTCTGGGATAAGACTGTGGGGTTCAAAGTATGGGAAGCGTTCGTGATGACACCATCGTTTCGCCACACCAGGAAGCAGCCTTCTCCGGCGAGTTTGTAGCGAAAGTGGAGCCGGGCTTACGGAGGCCGGGCGGCCGGTGTTGCACCTGTCATGCCACAGCCACAAAGAAGAGTTAATATGAGAGTATATTGTCTGATGCCTAAGCCTTTGTACCGACAAATCGACGCGTTTGAGAATAACCACGAGATTCTCCTTGATAGAGCTGAAAAGAGAGAGAAAATTATGACAGTCTTCTCCGATCTTGCGAAAAATGGTCGAGTGTTGCCACCGGCCAAGTTAGCACATGTGGTTCTGCGGACCAAAAACTTCGAGCCCATGGTATTTATTTGCCTGGGGTGGTTTGGTAATCTGGCTGGATATTCGCTGCGTTGGGCCTGCAATCTTTCAGTGCGAACAATCAATATCTGTGCTGAGCAGCTCAGTAGTTCCCAGAACATGTAGGGAGCGTTTGTCGAACTATTTTGCTTTTCTCAATTCCGACTTCACCATGCACGGCCCCATTAAGAGTAGCGGAGCAGTCATCCTGGAAGTGCAACCAACGTGAGAATGTAGACATGATTTATATACAGCTAGTCTTTTTTGTATGACACTGAGACCTCGGAATCCATGGTAAGCTCTAAGCTCCAGAGCGGATTTAATGTTTATAATAAGTGCGTGACTCTTGCTATCACCTCGAGTGAACGCGACTACGAGCTTACCACTAGCATTAGCTTCATCCGTTCATCGCTGACATTTCAGTGCTACCTAAGTGTTTCGGGGGTATTGGTTTGCGCGCTCAACGTTATACTACTGCATCTTCGTCTGGCGCTGATAAATACCAAAAGTTCGATAGACTTGAATCATGGTCAGTTCCTGACGATAATGACACAACTAATCACCAAGTCGCAATCTCTAGTGTCAGTGTGCCCAAAATCCAATTTTGGAAGACAACCTTTTGAAGCGTTCAGATTGCTGAGTCCGCGACGAACTTGGTGTACGCGCTGCAACAGCCAAGCCTAGTGCTAATGGAAGTCACCAAGAATCGCACTCAGACGGATCGCACTCAATCAGTATCCAAATATAGCCCCCAGGTGATGGGAATACCCTACACTACCAAAGCAATTAACCTGAGATTTCATTAAAGCATATCGTCTTTGTGAGATGAGGCATTGGTTCCCTTCCACAGCAGTGACGAATCCTGTTGTGCTAGGTTTTGTACAAGTAGTTCTTCCGGATCGAATAGGTAAAGAGCTCTAGTGTGAAACCATGTTTGCTATAGCAAACTGGATGGCGCGACAACTACCATTGTGCGTTCAGATCAGAGGTAGGATAGGACACTTCTCGGTGCTCCAATATCCAACTCCGGCTGGCCATTTAGAAGCAGTCCCCTCAGTCCAACTCCAGTTTGATCCCGGGTATCTGTACGCTGAAAGGGTTGGGATCCTTTTCTCAAGGAGGTTATGAAATCGATCCCAGAGAATCGCTTATTGATTACAAGCTGCTCTGGGGAGATCCTTTGCCAAAGTGGATATCGGACCATGAGCGTGTCGTCCTTACTGGAGATGCAGCTCATCCACACCTTTTGACATCAGGTACAAGAGGCGCTCAGGTTATTGAGGATGGAGCCACGATTGCAGCCTTGCTTGAAAAGTTGGGGAAGGACCAGATCCCACTCGCGTTCCAAGCTTTTGAGAAGTTGAGGCAAATGAAATGACTTTCTTTTCAGGTACTACACGAGACTAATCTTGTCGACAGGTATCAAAGAACCAGCCTGACTCAACGCATGGGATTTGAGACTCGACGTGTATGGCACCAAACAGATTGGGAAGCGGTGTCGAAGAATCCAGAAGTGCTTAAGTTTCCACAACCAGCCTCGCTAAACGGTGTTCATGCAGGAAAGTATGCTCCTGAACGATGTGAAGAGGTTGTGGCACATCTGCGAAATGGTACCGAGTTTGTGGCGACGAATGTCCCAGAGGGCTACGTACATGAGAACTGGACGATAGAGGAGATGCTTGCGCATGAAGGCAAAAGGGGAGATTTCTATAAGACTAGGCAGTCCATTGGGACGTAAAACTAATTCGTTGTGGGGTGGCTGGTGATGAGACAGCTTCATTCGATTCTGCGATAGCTAAGATACGCAAGACTTAAGAAGCCTAACTAGGTCTATGTGAGTCTTGATGATGACCTGGGGCTATAACACCTGACAAGTATCCCCTCGAGAAGGAAGAAAACATAAGCATAGAAGCCTAAGATCCTTTCTATAACGAGCTGACGTTATAGATCGAGGATATATTATTCATCCATAATCGCGGTACGCAAGAGGGAATCGAATTGTTTAGGTTCGGAAGCCGGATAAGAAGAGTATTTCGGGCTTCGGAGGTTCCAACAACATGGCCGGCCTTCCCGGCTTGGGATAGATATTCTAACTACTCGCGCTTCTGGCTTCCATGGCCGTGGCTCATTGGCGGTCGAGGTGGAATCATGGCACTACAGATGGGGAAGCTGTTAAGTTTACAAATAAGAAAACTCACGACCTTCAAGAAGTGATTGCTTCTCTATTTCAGAGCAGAACTCTTATCACCAAAACGCTAAGATGTCTTGGATCACGGAGGTAAATCATAGAGCCACGAGGGGCAACAGTGAACAGCTAACGATGGGCCTTTCAGGATGACATGACCACCAATCCTGAGCTGCTTAAACAGCTTCCCTACTCACCTAGTCGCGTGAGCTCTTTAACCCATTAACTTTGGCGAAGTGAATAATTCTGAGCTGCTTGAATCTAGTACCACGATCCCAGGTTGGCTGCTGCTGAGGAAGAGATGCTACAGCACTGGAAGGAATTTGCATATTATTGCAACCATGTAGCCGACAAAGATCCGAATGCAGGAAAGCGATTCTACGAGCTTGGAGATGCAAACTATTTTGACCTTATGGGAGCGGTCCGGCGCCCGACATTTGAGCCTCACTTCGATGTTATCACCCCTTTTCTTGCCAAGGCCAATCTTGAGATTAAAGAGCTGGAAATAGTTGCGATCACACCCGAATGTGGTTATGCAACAGCATACCAACACTACTGGGGCACTACAACCGATGGAAATTCCTTTGATTACACTTATCGGACAACATCCATTATGCGCAGGATTGGCGCAGGAGACTGGAAGTATGTCCATGAGCATTACTCATTTCCCTGTAATATGACCACGAAAGCCGCAGATTTTACTTCGGGGGCTGATGCTCATGGAAATATTGGAAAAAAGGGAGAGAAGTCAGGCCAATGAGTATGATAGCCGAAATTGTATCCCTTTTCAGTCATAAGTATATCATTACGCCGTACGGGAGGAGCATTCAAATAGTAGATTATTGACTTGTCCCTAAAAGAAAGAGCTTAGAAGGCTTGTACAGGTGCATACACCACTGTGTAACCGGCGCTACTTCGAAATCTCCTCCTCCCGCTGCCTCCTCTATCTTGAGGGCCTCTAAGTAACTCAAACTGACTCTCGTACACCAAGAGTTTGCGCGCCCCAGGACTTATGCTCTCCACTACGCCATTTTAGACGGTCCGAGTTTACTCCGGCTTCGCTGTTATGCATAATGGGATTTAGCAATGGAGGTAATCCGGATGTGCCAAGCCGTGAGCTCCGAAATCTAAGTTGCTTTTACTTGAAGAATATCGTTCTCGGGTCACCTCATAATTCGTTGATCTAGATCATCCAGCTGTATTCTCAATACACCTTTCTAGTCAAATTTTTTACAATACATCCAAATGGCTACTACAGCTGTTACGGCATGGACGGAGTGGAACAGGAAGTAGACCCCATTGTTCAATGCTGCCCAATCTCCTACTGTGCTAGAGTTCAATACAAAACCTGCCAGGTCCACTAGATGTCCGGCGATTGTTGCATCAGCTATCGCCGATATGCTTCCACTCGTGGTATTAATTCTCTCTCAAGAGTCATAATCAAATGCTCAAGCATCCACTCGGCTTCCGATTTGCCGCTCTGTAGGTAGCTTCCATTCGCTAGCCAGTTCGATGAACTTGATCCATCACCTTCTTCATGAATGGCTGATTGGCCAATATCTCGCCATGGAACCCACTCAGCCTCGTCTGCCATGTCTCCTCGAGACACACCCGCAGGTTCACCTCTGGAGGTCAATTTTAGAAACCATGCCCACTCATCATATGTGAACTCTCGTGAGGGCGATCTAAGGAGGTGCGCCGTAACATTGCTGATTTCCTTGATCAGCAAATAATGATAGTACGGCTGACCTTTTCCAAGGCTAGGTCCTATCGCTTCCGTAGGGTCTTTTAAACTATGTTGGATAGCTGCCTTTTCTGTTCCGGTTGGAGGTTGTACTGATTCGTCGCAAACGTTCCCCTTCATCAAAGCACTGCTTCTTGATCTGATGGAGGATGGGTTCTGGAATGAGTGCATGCGGTACTCAGTGTCGAGGGTCTTTCCTCCACTTGCACTCACAGAATTATTC
>Ga0105239_10009044_pt1 | contig 11275 bp, 8 predicted proteins | sample KBSC44metaG_FD_92761 | JGI IMG/M metagenome (GOLD analysis project Ga0105239, IMG submission 92761) | Corn rhizosphere microbial communities from Kellogg Biological Station, Michigan, USA - KBS C4-4 metaG | ecosystem: Host-associated > Plants > Roots > Rhizosphere > Soil | place: Michigan, USA...
CGATCTCGCCCGGCGCGACCTCGAGTTGGCCCAGCTCCGTGTGGAGCAGGAGGGAGCCTTCCTGAGGCACGAGAAGCAGTTCGCCGTCGGCGTTGACGAAGTAGCGATCGATCATCGACGCCGTGGCGACATACCAGTGAACGCCGACGCCGCAACGGCTCAGCACGTCCCCGTTCCCGCCGACCGTGAGCAGGCCGTCGATGAAGTCGACGGCGCCCGCGGGATAGTCAGGGGCGTTCCAGCGCAGGCGGTTCGGGCTGACGTCAAGTCCGAACGGCGCGGTGACGAGACGGCCCGTTTCGATCGGCCGGAACGACGGATGCGCGGCTGAGGGACGAATACGGTAGAGCCAGCTGCGCAGGTTGTGAGGGCGTGGCTGCGTGAACGCGGCGCCGGACAGCTGCTCGGCGTACAGCCCGAGCGGGGCCTGCTGGGGAGAGTTGCGGCCCTGCGGCAGCGCGCCCTCGACCGCCTCGCTCACCTGATGGTTGCGAAAGCCCGCTAGATAGTCCACGTCAAGCCTCCTCGTGCCCTCGCCGTTGGGGACATATCCACCCTAGTCGGTCAAGGCTGCTCGCAATGTGTGCGCGGCAACATCCAGCTCCGCGTCCGTCGCCGGTCTGGCGTTCGCGAAGTCGACATCGGCCATCGTCCACATCGGATAGACGTGCAGGTGTAGGTGCGCGACCTCGAACCCGACGATCGCCAGCCCGGCGCGGGGAGCGGTCCAGGCCCGCTTCTGCGCTTGGCCGATCCGCTGCGCGACGTCGACGCAATGGCCGAGCAGCCCCGGGTCCGCGTCTGTCCACTGGTCGATCTCCTGACGTGGAACCACCAGGGTGTGCCCGGGCGTCACCGGCGCGATCGACAGGAACGCCACTACCTCGGCGTCGGCGTAGACGAACCGCCCCGGTAGTTCGCCGTTGATGATCTTGGAGAAGATGGTGGCCACAAGTTGGATTATCCCGATGACCGCGACCGACGACCGAAGACGCAGGGAGACGATTAATGGCCACCGCGCAGTTCGGCATCTTCGCCGTCGGCACATCGGCGCACTGCTACCTCGAGTTCGACGCTAAGACGGGTGCGAGCGCCGAAGAACTGGTCAGGGCGATCGCCGGACTCGAGGAACCCCACTCGACCGTCGGCGGCGCCAACATCGTCGTGGGCGTCCGCCCGTCGATCTGGGCCGAGGTCTGCGGCGACTGCCCGCCCGACGTGGCCGACTTCGACGTGCCGGTCGTCGGGCCGGACGGATTCACCATGCCCGCCACGCAGCATGACGCCTGGCTCTGGATCTCAGGTAGCGCGAACGATCTGGTCTTCGATCAGGCGACGGCGATCATCGACGCCCTGGCCCCGCACGCCTCGCTCGCCAGCGAGATCACCGGCTGGTCGTACCGGCACAGCCGCGACCTCACGGGCTTCGAGGACGGCACCGAGAACCCGTCCCTGGACGAGGCCGCGGGAATCGTCGCGACGCCACCCGGGCAGGCCGGAGCCGGGTCGAGCGTGCTGCTCGTCCAACAGTGGCGGCACGACGCAAGCTGGCGTGCCCTCAGCGTGGACGACCAGGAGAAGGTGATCGGCCGCACCAAGCTCGACAGCGTTGAGTTCGCCGATGACGTGAAGCCGGCCGACTCGCACGTCGCGCGGACCGTGATCGACGACGACGGGGTCGAGCTCGACATCTTCCGGCGCAACGTTCCGTACGGCACCGTGACCGACCACGGCACGCTCTTCGTCGGCTTCAGCCGCGAGCAATCCAGGCTGGCCCGCATGTTGGACAAGATGGCGGGGATCGGCGACGGCATTCGCGACGCCTTGACCCGGTACACGACGCCGCTGACCGGCGCGTACTACGTCATCCCATCGATCGAGGCGCTGAGCGAGTTCAGCCCACCGGCGGACGCGGACTGAGTCAGCGGGCTTCGAGCAGGCGCAGCCAAATCTCGCTCGCGGTCGGGTAAGACGGCACGGCGTGCCAGAGCGTCTCCATCGGCACCCGGCCAACGACCGCGACAGTCGCCGCGTGCACCAGCTCGGCCACCTCAGGCCCGGCGAAGGTGGCCCCGATAATCACGTCGCTCGCCCTGTCGATGACCAGCTTGGCCCGGCCCTCGTAGTCGTCACGCAGCAACGCCGTGCCAGCCAGTGCGGCGAGGTCGTACTCGACCACCTCGACGTCGACACCCTTGGCGCGTGCGGCCGCCTCGGTCAATCCGACCGACGCCACCTCCGGATCGGTGAACGTCACCTGCGGGACCATGTCGTGATCGGCCTGATCCGAAAAACGAGGGCCGGTCAACGGCCTGCCCTCGGCGCGGGCCCCGATCACCCAGCCGGCGATCCGCGCCTGGTACTTGCCCATGTGTGTCAGCAGCGCCCGGCCGGTCACGTCGCCAATCGCGTAAAGCCACTCACCGTCGACCCCGGCGACGCTCAGGTGATCGTCCACTTCGACGAAGCCGTGGCTGCCCGACACATCCAGGCCGACCGACTCGAGCCCGATCCCTTCGCTGGCCGGGGTCCGGCCCGCGGCGACGACGATCTCGTCGACGGTGACCGTCTGAGCATCGACGCGAATCTGTACCGGCCCACCGTGGATCTGGCCGTATCCCGTCGCGCGGGCGTCAGGTCGGCTGACTTCCTCGACCGTGGCGCCGGTCAACACGGTGATGCCGGCCCGCTCGAAGTGCTTGCGAACCAGGTCGCCGGCGAACGGCTCGTTCTTCGCCAGCAGCGCGTCACCGCGTTCGATGATCGTCAGCTCCTCCACGCCGAGCGCGCGCAACCAGGTCGCGGACTCGCAGGCCACCACCCCGCCGCCGAGCACCGCCACCCGGCGCGGCACGACCCGCAGGTTCGTGACGTCACGAGACGTCCATGGCAGGGCTTCACGTAGGCCGGGCACGGCAGGGATGGCGGCCGTCGTTCCGGTCGCGAGCACGATGGCCGAGCGCGCGTGCAACGTGCGCACGACAGTGTCCTCGGAGTCGACGACCTCGACGGTGCGGGGCCCGGCGAGGCGCCCGCGGCCGCGGACGACGTCAATGTTGTTGTTGGTCGCCCATTCGACCTGCGACGAGTCGTCGCGGTTGTGCGTGAACGAGTCCCGGCGCTCCAGCACGGCGGGGACGTCCAACCGGGCTTCGCCGACGATCTCGCGTACGCCGGGCATCGCCTTGGCGGCCGCCAGCACATCGGCTGGGCGCAACAACGCCTTGCTCGGCATGCATGCCCAGAACGAGCACTCGCCGCCCAGCAGTTCATGCTCGACGATCGCCGCCGTCCGGCGGCTTCCCTTGATCGCGTACTGCGCGGCGTTCTCGCCGGGCGGCCCGCCCCCGATGACGATCACGTCGTAGGTGTCGGTGGCTGCATTCGTCATGAGCACAACCTAGGCCAGTCTTGGCCGCCGCCGCCTTGTAGCCTTCGGTCGTGGCCGTGCGAGTAGTACGCCGGAGCCGCCTTCGGGCTGTCGCGACGCTCATCGCTTGCGCGCTTGCCGTCACGTCGTGCACGGTCTCCGTGCGCGGTCAGGGGCGGGCGAGCGCACCGGCGTTGGCGCCCGACGCGACGATGACCGTGGAAGGCGACGCGCACACCCCGTTCGATCGACTGGCCAAGAACGCGCTGTCGGACGTGTTCGACTTCTGGCGGCAGTCCTATCCCGAGATCTCTGGAGGCCAAGCATTCCCGCCGCTCACCGGCGGTGTCTACTCCGTCGACGACAAGAACATCACCCGCGCCGATCTGAAGAACGGCTGTCTCAAGGAGGAGCCCAAGGCGATCGTCGACAACGCGTTCTTCTGCGAGGTCGACGATTCGATCGTCTACGACCGCGTCGGCTTCATCCCTGATCTGGTTCAGAAATACGGCCAGTTCTTCGTCGCGCTGCTGTTCGGGCACGAGGTGGGCCACGCGATCCAGGACCGGCTGGGCTCTATCGACGACCTGCCGTCCATCGCCAAGGAGACGCAGGCCGACTGCGCCGCGGGCGCGTTCACCGCATGGGCGCTCGACCTGAAGGCGCCGCACTGGCGAGTCAGCACCACGGAACTCGAGAAGGTGCTGGTCGGCTACATCCAGCTCCGCGACCCCGATCCGCACTCGCCGACCGACGCGGGAACCCACGGCAACGGGTTCGACCGGCTGAGTGCCCTGGACGCCGGAATCACCAGTGGCGTCAAGGCCTGTTACGCGACCAGCTGGGCGGACCGCGCGTTCACCGAGCGCCCGTTCGTCAGTGGCTCGGACTACGAGAACAACGGCAACGAGCCCGAGGACGAGGTGCTCAACGCCGGCAGCCAGGACCAGGGCGGCGGCGGTCTCCAGCCGGACCTGAACGCCTTCTGGCAACAGGCCGCGCAGTCGATCGGCAAGCCGTGGTCGAACGTGAAGATCGCTGAGGCTTCCCACCCGCCCTGCATGGCCGGGACCGCCAGCGAGTTCGGCTACTGCCCGAGCGACAACACGGTGTACTACAGCAAGGACATCGCGGATCAGGCTTACAAGTACGGGGACTATGCGCTGGGGACGCTGTTCGTCTACGGCTGGGGCATGGCGGTTCGAAAACAGCTGTTCGACCGGCCGCTGAACAACTCCGACGCGCTGATCGCGGCGAGCTGCTACGCCGGCGCGTACTCGCAGTCGATCAACGTGGACACGCCGGCGCCGTCCCGCACGTTCACGTTGTCGCCGGCGGACATGGACGAGGCCACGGCCGCGGTGCTCACCATGGTCGGCGATCCGCTCGCGTACGGCGCGCGGGGCACGTCGTCGCTGGATCGGATCGACGCGTTCGTCAAGGGATACTTCGGCGGACTCAAGGGATGCTGACGCGCTAGGTTCGGAGTATGGCTCAGATCGACCCGACGTTCCTCGCTCTTCCTGCTCGCCGCCTGGCCGATGCCGCACTCGGCCGCGCTCGGGAGCTAGGCGCCGAGCATGCTGACTTCCGGCTCGAACGGATCCGGGTCGCGTCGTTCAATCTTCGCGACGCGCAACTGGAATCAGCCACCGATACCGAGGACGTCGGCCTGGCCGTGCGGGTCGTGCACGACGGCGCGTGGGGATTCGCGGCCGGCATAGACCTGACACCGGACGGCGCGGCCCGTCTCGCCGACCAGGCGGTGGCGACCGCCCGGATGAGCAAGGTGCTGAGCAAGGATCCCGTCGTCCTGGCGCCCGAGGCGACCTACTCCGACGTGACCTGGATCTCGGCCTACGAGCTCGATCCGTTCGACGTGGCTGAAGCTGATCGGGTCGGCCGGCTCACCGAGCTGTCCGAGCGGCTGATGGCCGCGGACGGTGTCGATCATGTCGACGCGCACCTGACCCATGTGCTGGAGAACAAGTTCTACGCGGACAGCTCGGGAACAACCACCACTCAACAGCGGGTGCGGCTGCAGCCGCAGTTCACCGCCGTTCAGGTCGACCGGTCGGCCGGCGCGTTCTCCTCGATGCGCACGCTTGCCTCACCCACCGGGCGCGGCTGGGAGTACCTCAACGGGGTCGGGTGCGACCTCGACGGCGAGATTGCCGAACTCGGGGACCTGCTGGCTGAACATGTCAAAGCCCCGAGCGTCGAGGCCGGGCGCTATGACCTGGTCGTCGACCCGACCAATCTCTGGCTGACCATTCACGAGTCGATCGGCCACGCGACCGAACTCGACCGCGCCCTCGGGTACGAGGCCGCCTACGCCGGCACGTCCTTCGCGACCCCGGACAAGCTCGGCGCACTGGTTTACGGCAGCCCGGTCATGAACGTCACCGGCGATCGCGTCGTCGACCATGGCCTGTCCACCATCGGCTATGACGACGAAGGCGTGCGGACCCAGGAGTTCGACATCATTCGCGACGGAACCCTGGTCGGCTATCAGCTCAACCGGCACATGGCCGCGCAGCAGGGGCACAACGGCGGGCGCTCCAATGGCTGCGCGTTCGCCGACGCGGCCGGCCATATTCCTTTGCAGCGGATGCCGAACGTCTCGCTGAAGCCCGCGCCCAACGGCGCCTCTACCGAGGAGTTGATCAGCGGCGTCGAGCGCGGCATCTACGTCCTGGGCGATCGGTCCTGGTCGATCGACATGCAGCGTTACAACTTCCAGTTCACCGGACAGCGATTCTTCAAGATCGAGAACGGCCGGCTGGCCGGGCAGCTTCGTGACGTCGCGTACCAGGCGACGACGACGGACTTCTGGGGCTCGATGGAGGCGGTCGGCGGACCGGACACCTACGTCCTCGGCGGCGCGTTCAACTGCGGCAAGGGCCAGCCCGGCCAGGTCGCGCCGGTCTCTCATGGCTGCCCGTCGGCGCTGTTTCGGTCGGTCAACGTGCTGAACACGAAGTCGGAGGGCGGGCGATGAGTCGGCCACAGGACATCGTCGAGCGGGCGCTCGGATACTCCGTCGCGGACGGTTGCGTCGTCATCGTCGCCGAGACCACCGAGGCGAACCTGCGCTGGGCGGGCAACGGCCTCACGACCAACGGCCAGATGGCCTCCCGTTCGGTGACGGTGATCTCGACGATGACGCGCGGCGAATCGGCCGCGATCGGCGTCGTCACCCGGACGCTCGGCGACGTCCAGGCTCTCCAGGAGCTGGTCCGAGCGAGCGAGAGCGCCGCGCGGGACGCGGATCCGGCCGACGACTACGCGCCGCTCGTCGAGGACTATCCGCACGACGACGACTGGGAAGCGGACTCGGCGACGACGGGCGTCGAGATATTCTCCTCATTCGCGCCCGCCCTGGGCGAGGCGTTCGACCGCTCGCGCGAGAGGTCCGAGCTGCAGTACGGCTATGCCGAGCACCAGCTGACGTCCTACTTCATTGGCACGTCGACGGGGCTGCGCCGGCGCTTCGACCAGCGCGACGGCCGGGTGCAGCTGAATGCCAAATCTGACGACCTGACACGCTCGGCCTGGGCCGGCGTCCACACCGAGGACTTCAGCGACGTCGACATCGCCGCCCTGGTCGACGGCTTGCACACGCGCCTGGAATGGGCGCGGAACCGGATCGACCTCCCGGCGGGGCGCTACGAGACGATCCTGCCGCCCACCGCGGTGGCCGATCTCATGACCTACGCGTACTGGAAGGCGTCCGCCCGCGACGCGGAAGAGGGACGCAATGTGTTCTCCAAGGCGGGCGGCACCCGCATCGGGGATCAGCTCAGCGACTTGCCGCTCACGATACGGTCCGACCCGGCCGCGCCGGGCCTGACCTGCCCGCCCTTCGAGATCGTGGTCGCCTCCGACGGCGCTCTCGAATCCGTCTTCGACAACGGCGCCCCGATTGCCGCGACCGACTGGATCGCCGACGGCCGGCTGGCTGAGCTGGTTCGAACCCGTAGCTGGGCGGCCAAGACCGGCGGACAGCCGACCGCCTTCGCCGGCAACCTGATCATCGACGCCGGCGGGACGGCCGATCTCGACTCGATGATCGCGACGACGGCGCGAGGCCTGCTCGTCACCAGCTTGTTCTACATCCGCGAGGTCGACCCGCAGAGCCTGCTCCTCACCGGGTTGACGCGAGACGGCGTCTATCTGGTCGAGGACGGGAAGGTGGTGGGCGCGGTCAACAACTTCCGCTTCAATGAGTCGCCCATCGACATGCTGAGCCGCGCTATGGAGGCCGGACGCAGTGTGCCGGCGCTGTCGCGGGAGTGGGGCGACTACTTCAGCCGCACCGCGATGCCGCCGTTGCGCATCCGCGACTTCAACATGTCCACGGTGAGCGCCGCCTCATAACGCTGGGACGGATTTTGCCGCCAGGCGGCAAAATCCGTCCCAAGGATTCAGTCGCCGACGACCAGATCCGCCCAGCCCCGGGTGGTCGCGATGAGCGTGGCGTTGGCGGCGTCGCTGCCAACGGCCACCCGCTCGACCGCCTCGGCAGGTGTCCGGCCGAACTCGACGTGCCGGGCTATCAGCCGCTCACGGCGCCGAGCCTCGTCGACCTCGACGAACCAGCACTCGTCGAGCAAGGGACGAACGCCAGCCCAGTCGCCGTCGGCGAGGAGCAGGTAGTTGCCCTCGGTGATGACCAGCGAATCGGCAGCCCTGACGGCGACGGCTCCCTCGACCGGCTCGTCGATCGCGCGGTCGAACGCCGGCGCCGACACGTCGCCACCCGCCCGTAGCCGTCGTAGCAACTTGACGTAGCCGCGAACGTCGAAGGTGTCCGGAGCGCCCTTGACCTCGAGCAGCCCTCGTTCGGCGAGGAGTGCGGTGCGCAGGTGAAACCCGTCCATGGGCACGACGGGCACGCCCAGATCAGCGGCGAGGCGGCCGGCCAAGGTCGACTTGCCGGCGCCCGGGGCGCCGGCGATCCCGAGGACTGCCCGCGGCGAGCGCGTGATCGCGCTGGCTCGCTCCAGCAGCGCCGGGTAGCTCGGCGTCACCGTCGGCAGAGCAGATGAGCTACGAGCGCCGTCCACCCGGTCTGGTGCGAGGCCCCGAGCCCCTCCCCGGTGTCACCGTGGAAGTACTCGTAGAAGGTCGGGTGGTCGGTCCACAACGGGCCCACCGCGTGCGCTCCGTCGGAGGGTCGACGGCCGTCCGGTCCCGGGCGGAACAACGCGATCAGCCGCTGCTCGATCACGTCAGCGGCGGCGTCGATGCCGAGTTGCTGCCCGCCCACCGTGAACCGCTCGTCGCCGAGGTAGTCGGCGTAACTGCGAAGCGCGTCGCAGAGCAGCACGTTGGGCGGGAACCACACCGGACCGCGCCAGTTGGAGTTGCCGCCGAACAGGCCGGAGCGCGATTCTCCGGGCTCGTAGTCGATCGACATCTGCATGTTGTCGATCGTGGTGACGTAGGGGTTCCGGTAAGCGGCCGAGACCGACCGAATTCCGTACGGCGACAGGAACTCCTCCGTGTCGAACATCCGCGTCATCACCTTTTGCAGCCGGGCCACGTCGAGCAGCGACAGCAAGACGTGATTGCCGTCCTGGCCGGATCGGGTGAGGAATCCGTCGAGCAGCTCGGGCCGCCGACGTTGCAGCCAGCGCAGGCGGGTCGTGAAGTCCGGCAGGGAGGCGGCGACTGAGGCCGGGGCCGCCGCGACCGCCAACATCGGTAGCAACCCGACCAGCGACCGCACCCGCATCCGCTGATAAGAGCCGTCGGGATGCACGAGCACGTCGTAGAAGAAGCCGTCTTCTTCATCCCAGAGGGAGACGTCCTGAGAACCGAAGTTGTGCATGGCGTGCGCTATCGAGAAAAAGTGCTCCAGGAACTTCGTCGCGATGTCGTCCCAAGCCTGGTCCTGGCTGGCGAGCTCGACGGCGAGCTGGAGCATGCCGAGGCAGTAGAACGCCATCCAGCCCGTCGCGTCGGACTCCTCCAGGCGGGCTCCGTCCGGCAGGGTGCTCGACCGGTCGAACAGGCTGATGTTGTCCATGCCGAGGAATCCGCCCTCGAACAGGTTGGATCCGTCGGCGTCCTTGCGGTTGACCCACCACGAGAAGTTGAGCAGCAGCTTGGTGAAGATCTTGACCAGGAACGCGTGGTCTTTGCGGCCGTCGATCAAGTACACCTGCCAGGCGGCCCAGGCGTGAACCGGCGGGTTGGCGTCACCGAACGCCCACTCGTAGGCAGGGAGCTGGCCGTTGGGGTGCATCGCCCACTCACGGCACAGCAGGATCAGCTGCTCCTTGGCGAAGACCGGATCGATATGCGCGTACGCGACCGCGTGGAAGGCGAGGTCCCAGGACGCGAACCAGGGGTATTCCCACTCATCGGGCATCGACATCACGTCGGCCAGAGCCAGGTGGCGCCAGCCCGAGTTGCGAGCGGTCATTCGCGAATCCGGCGGGCTGGGCTCGGCCGGGTCACCCTGCAGCCATTCCTCGACGGAATACCGGTACACCTGCTTGCCCCAGAGCAGCCCGGCGAACGCCCGCCGGGCGACGTGCCGGTCGTCGTCGTCAAGTGTGGCGGGAATGACCGCGGCATAGAAGTCGTCGGCTTCGCTCGCCCGATCGGCGAGGACCGCGTCGAAGCCGCGGGCGAAGGTGTCGGCGTCCGGCTCGCTGGTCGACAGGCGCAGCCGAACCCGGACGGTCTCGCCGGGGGCGACCGAGTCGAAGCGGTACCAGAAGGCGGCTTTGGTTCCGACGCCGTCCGGACTCACCGCGTCCACCGCCTCCTCGACCACGCGGGCGTTGATCGCGTCCTTGGGATAGGGCGTCGAGTTCGGCGACCCGAACAGCTTCTGGTCGTTCGTCTCGTTGTCGCAGACCAGCACCTCGGGAGCGCCGGCGGCGGCCAGGTAGTAACGCCCGAGGAAGTCGTGATCGCATACGACGGCGTGGGTCGTTCCCGTTGTCAGGACGCTCGGATCGAGCCGGCGGATCGACGGCGTCCGGTCGTCGCGGCCCCAGCGCCAGGTGTTGTGGAACCACATCTGAGGGAGCAGATGCAGCGGCGCGGCGTCCGGGCCTTGGTTGACGGCCTCGATCACCACGCAGAGGTCGTCGGCGCCGGCCTTGGCGTAGGTGATCTTGACGTCGAAGAAGCGGTTGTCGTCGAGGACGCCGGTGTCGACGAGCTCGAACTCGCGGTCGTCGCGACCGCGACGGGCGTTCTCCTCTCGTAAGCGTTGGTAGGGGTACTCGGCTTGCGGGTAGCGGTAGAGCACCTGCATCCACGAGTGGGTGGGCGTGCCGTCGACGGCCCACCAGTACTCCTTGACGTCCTCACCGTGGTTGCCCTCGGCGTTCGTCAGGCCGAACAGGCGCTCCTTCAAGATCGGGTCTCGGCCGTTCCAGAGCGCGAGCGAGAAGTTCAGGAAGCCGAACCGGTCGCTGATCCCGCCCAGGCCGTCCTCGCCCCAGCGGTACGCCCGGGTGTGCGCCTGTTCGAACGGTAGATAGGCCCAGGCGTCGCCGTCGGGTGAGTAGTCCTCCCGTACGGTTCCCCACTGCCGTCCCGCGAGGTACGGGCCCCACAACCGCCACGGGCTCGACATCGCCGGCGACTCCAGCAGGCGGGCGTGTTCAGCGGTGACGGGCGCGGTCAGGTCCGGCTCGGTGGAGTGACGCGCCATGACCTGAATCTAGCTAGCGGTTTGCGACAAGATCGCGCAGAGCGGCCGACTTGGCCTCGAAGTCGCGGAACTGGTCGTAGCTCGGGGCCGCTGGTGAGAGCAGGACGGCGGTGTCGTCAGGGGAAATCCGACGTGCGAGGGCGACCGCCTCGGCCAGGGTGCCGACGCTATGAACATCGCGCACACCTGCCTGTTCGAGGTCGGCGGCGAAGCGCTGCGCGGTC
>Ga0105239_10009046_pt1 | contig 11275 bp, 10 predicted proteins | sample KBSC44metaG_FD_92761 | JGI IMG/M metagenome (GOLD analysis project Ga0105239, IMG submission 92761) | Corn rhizosphere microbial communities from Kellogg Biological Station, Michigan, USA - KBS C4-4 metaG | ecosystem: Host-associated > Plants > Roots > Rhizosphere > Soil | place: Michigan, USA...
CCCATCTATATCCAGACGCACAGCGCGCTGCGTGCGATCGACCTGCGCTATGTCGAGCTTGCCGAGACTTTGGGCTTGAGCCGCGCCCAATTCCTGCGCCGGATCGTGATCCCCGGCGCGCTGCCCGGTTTCCTGCTGGGGCTGCGTTTCGGCGCGACCGCGGCCTGGCTTGCCCTTGTTGTGGTCGAGCAGCTCAATGCGAGCAGCGGCATCGGCTATATGGTCACGCTCGCACGCAATTATGCGCAGACCGACGTGATGCTGGTCGGGCTGGTCGTTTATGCGCTGCTTGGCTTCGGCACCGACAACCTGGTCCGCTGGGCCGAGCGCCGTCTTCTCACCTGGCGCAGGACACTCGGCCGATGAGCGTCGCCGCCGTCCGCATCCGCGATCTCAAGCGCGTCTTCACCCTGAAAGGCGTGCTCGACGGGGTTGATCTCGACATTGCGCCGGGCGAGTTCGTGGCGCTGCTCGGCCGCAGCGGCTCGGGCAAGAGCACCTTGCTGCGCGCACTCGCCGGTATCGACCATGAGGCCGAAGGCACGGGCGAAATCGCTTTACCGCGGAAGAGCGCGGTCATCTTCCAGGATGCGCGTCTGCTCCCCTGGCTGCGCGTGCTCGACAATATCCTTCTCGGCCAGCCGGGCGAGGCGCGCCTCCGCGCGCTGCAGGCATTGGAGGAGGTCGGCCTGGCAGGACGCGAACTTGCCTGGCCGCACGAATTGTCGGGCGGCGAGCAGCAGCGCGTCGCGCTCGCCCGGGCATTGGTTCGCGAGCCCGCCTTGCTGCTCGCGGACGAGCCGTTCGGCGCGCTGGACGCGCTCACTCGCATCCAGATGCACGATTTGCTGCGCCGCCTGTCCGAACGCCATAAACCCGCGGTCCTGCTGGTGACGCACGATATCGACGAGGCGCTCGCGCTTGCCGACCGGATCGTCATGCTCGATGGAGGCCGGATTTCCGCGGACCTGCAGGTCCCGGGCCGCGCCGACCGCACGCTGATCGCGCTTCAACGCAAGAGATTGCTGCAGATGCTCGGCGTCAGTTAGCAACAGGATAGAATCGACGCCTGCTTTCGGTGGAACGAAAGCCCCCGGAACACCACCAGCAGGCACGCCGTTCAGCAATGCGCATCGCCTCAACTATATTCGAGCAATTGCGCAAAGCGGCATCGGGGGACAATCCAATTGACGATCCGGCATGTCGCGATCATCGGCGGCGGCTTCTCCGGCGCGCTGCAGGCGATCAACCTTCTCAAGCACCAGGGACCCCGCGCGACGCTCATCGAACGGCGCGACACCACCGCTCGCGGGATCGCTTATTCCGCCGCGCACCCGGATCATCTGCTCAACGTCCGGGCCGCCAACATGAGCGCACTGCCGCAGTACCCTGATCATTTCGAGCGCTGGTTGGAGCAACGTCACCCGGGCCTCGCGGGCGGCTTCGCTCCTCGCTTGGTTTATGGCGATTATCTGGCCGGCCTGCTCGACGAGGCCCGTCTGGCCGCCGCCGAGCGGCTGACATTGCTGCAGGCCGAGGCAATTGATCTGGTCACGCAGGGCGAAAGCTGGCGGATCGCGCTGGCCGACGGCCGGACGATCACGGCGGATGCCGTCGTTCTCGCCCCCGGCAACCTGCCGCCCCACATCCCCCCTGAGATCTCTCCGCGTAACCTTCCACCCGGCGTCTTTGCCTCCGACCCCTGGAGCAAAGACGTCGCCGAGGGGCTGACCGATCGCGATCAGGTGCTGGTGATCGGCACCGGCCTGACCATGATCGACATCGCCTTGCTGCTCGATGCGCGCGGCTTTCGCGGCAAGATCCTCGCCTTGTCGCGTCGGGGGCTCATCCCCCGCGCGCATGCGCGAACCGAAGCCTCGAGGCTCGACCAGCGCCCGTCGCCCGATGCGGTCGGCTTGTTGCGCCACGTCGCGCGCGTGCCGATCATGTCGGCTGGCGGGCGGCGGTGGATGAATTGCGCCCATATACGGAAGGGTTGTGGGCCGCCGCCGAGCTGAACGAACGCGAGCGCTTCCTGCGCCACCTGCGCGCGTGGTGGGATGTGCATCGTCACCGCGTCGCTCCTCAGGTCGCCGCAAATATCCGGACGATGGTGGAAGCGGGCCGGCTGGAGATAGTCGCCGGTAAGCTGGTCGACATATCCACGCACGGTGACGGCGCGTGCGTTCGCTATCGTGAACGCGCGCAGGACGGCATCGCCGCACTTCAGGTCCGCCGCATCATCAATGCCAGCGGCCCCCAGGGCGACCTCCTCCGCACGGAAGATCCGTTGCTTCGCCGCCTGCTCGAGCGGGGCCTTATCCGCCCCGATCCGCTCCACATCGGCCTGGATGTCACCCAGCAGTCCGAAGTGATCAGCAGGGACGGCGTGTCTTTCCCCACGCTCCTCGCCATCGGCCCGATGACCCGCGGCACCTTTTGGGAGATCGTGGCGGTGCCCGATATCCGCCGTCAGACCTGGGCGGTCGCGCGCAAGCTTTCCAACGCGCACTGGGTCGGCGGGGAAGGCTTGTGATCGGTAGCTTTCCCCTTCGCCTCGCCCCACGCCCTTTATATCCGCATTTTCTCGGGCGCCGTTCTCCAATTGCGAGCGCGCGCTTGGTCTCAAGTGCGCCGGTCACCCGTCGCTGCAGCGCGCACACGAATGATTGACAAATATGCGCAGGAACGCAGCCTTCTCAGTTGATTGACAGCTCGAACGGGGGCGCTGGCAGGCTCGCGTCGGCGACTGTGCAGATCGGGCTGTCCGCCCAGCAATAGCGCACGCGTGTTGCCGATGCGTCTGCGGGCAGTACGATCCGATTGCCCACGACATGACCGGGCACGACATGGCAGCTATCGTCCTTGTCACCGCAGAGCTCGAACGGGACGGCGTCATTGCCCCTCGCCTGCAGCTTGCCATCCAGTCCGCCGAAGCTGACCGCGATCGACGTGCGGTCACGGCGGGCGGCAACCGGCTCGGGTCCCGACGCGGACAGTTTCGCACCATAAGCGATATGGTCCATCGCGCGCGCCATCCGCGTGCCAACGGGGCGCTTCCCGCGCGGATGCAGGTTGTTGGCATCGCCAAGATCGATCGTGACCACCAGCGCCGCGTGCGGATCGCCCGCCACCGCGCGGCGCTGCGCCTCGCGCAGGCCGGCCCATTCGCTATCCACGGGTGGCGTGGTCTTGGGCCCGAAATTGGGAAGCTGGATCACCAGGACAGGCAGATCTTTGCCGAAATCGGCGCGCCATTGGGCGATCAGCGCGCGAAGCTTGGGCGCGTAGGCAAGCCGGGTTCCGGCATCGCTTTCGCCCTGATACCAGGCCGCGCCCTTGAGCCCGTAAGCACCCATCGGCGTGACCATCCCGTTTTGGATAGTGCCCACGCCGGCAATCGCATCCCAGGGCGCGCGCGGCGGCTGATCCTTGAACTCGGCGACTTGGCGATAAAGCCACTGGCCGTCCATCGGCACGCGGCTGCCATCCGCGAACTCGATCGCGCGTGTGTTGGCCGGGCCCCAGACACCACCGTCCGCCCAGGTGTTGAAATCATTGACCACGATCACATTCTCGCCCGCGACGAGCATCCCCGGGGCCAGCGGATAGCGCCGCTGCGGCATACCCCAGCCGGTGCCGACCGGATGGCCGTTGACCCACGTCTGGTCGAGATCGTCGACCGGCCCCATCAGCAAGGTCGCTCCCTTGGCGGCCTGCTCCGCCGTCAGCGTCACGGTCGTGCGGTACCACATCAGACCGACGAAATTATCGAGCGATGGGATATGCCAGGTAGCCCAATGGTCGAGCGAGGGCACCGGCTTCCAACCACTGCCGGGTTTGAAGTCTGCAGCCCAGGGTGCGGCCTCGGCCGGATCTTTCTCGTGCGCTGTCCACCAGGCCTGCCAGATGTCGCCCCACTGGCGGTTGGCCGCATAGCTGTCCTTGCCGAACAGACTGACAATCTCCGCCGTCTTCGCATCTCCCCCGGTCGCAACGAAGGCGGCGGGCTTGAGCGAGGCGCTAATCGCGGCCCCGCCCCAGCTATTGTCGATCAGTCCGATCGGCACGTCCTTGCGCTCCGCGCGCAGATCCTGCGCCATGAAGAAGCAGACCGCCGAGAAGTCGCCGCTGCTGGTCGGGCCTGCAACCTTCCACTGTGCCGGCGCAGGCAGGCGTGTGAGCGGAATCGCGCTCGAATATTGGGGAATGGTCAGGAGGCGGATGCCATTGTCGGCGGAATGCGCGACCTCGTCCTTGCCGTTGACGCTTCCGATCACCGGAAATTCCATATTGGACTGGCCCGAGCACATGAAGACGTCGCCGACCATCATGTCACTGGCGGTGAGCGTCTCGCCGCCCGCACGCGCGGAGAGCATATAAGGCCCGCCCGCCTTCATCGGCGCAAGTGTCGCGCGCCAAACGCCATCCGCCCCCGCGGTTGCCGTCGCGTGACCGGACCCGAGCGTGACATCGACCTTTGCGCCGAGTGCGGCCTCGCCCCACACCACGATCGGCCGGTCGCGCTGGACGATGCCATGATCGGCGAACATCGGATCAAGCAGGCGCGGCGCGGCGTGCGCCGCCGCCGGGATCAGCGCGCCGAGCAGCGCGGCCGTCATCAAGCTTCTTCCCACGGGCGTCATCCCCTTGTCTTTTGCGCGCCGGTTACGCGTCGTCCCGGACTATAACGGCTCCGGCCTCCAGGGGAACGCTACCATTTGGTAGAAATTGCATTGGCTTGGCCGCGCCGATAGAGCCGGGAGCAAGAGGCGGCCGCCGATGCCGCCCGGGATCAGGAGAGGATGATGCACAAGGCTCTCGGCGCGCTTGCCGCTCTGTTCCTCGCTGCAGGCGGCGCGGGCATCGGCGATGCCGCTATCATGGCGGCAGGCGACATGCGGCCCGCGACCAGCCTGGACGGGCCGTGGCATTATTCGGTCGATCCCTATCGCGATGGTCAGGCGGGCTTCCACGGCGAAGAGCCTGGACGAGGCAGCCGTCGCTATGCCGACGTCGATGTCGAAGCCGCGATGAAGGCCAATCCGACCGCGCTCTACGAATATGACATGGACCAGTCGCCCGTCGCGACTCTGCCCTCCTCCTGGCTGACGCACGCACCCGAGATGCGCCATTATCAGGGGCTGGTCTGGTACGAGCGCAAGTTCAGCTTCACCCCCAAGCCCGGCATGCGCCAGTTCCTGCGGTTCGGTGCGGTCAATTATCGCGCAACCGTCTGGATCAACGGCAAGCAGGTCGGCAGCCATGAAGGCGGCTTCACCAGCTTCGCAATCGAGGTGACCGGCGCGCTCCGCGCGGGCGAGAACCGCATCGTCGTCGCCGCGGATTCGCAGGCGACCGAGACAACTATCCCGCCATCCGTGACCGACTGGGAAAATTATGGCGGTATCACCCGCGGCGTACGGCTGATCGAAGTGCCGCAGACCTTTGTCGACGATGCGTGGGTGCGGCTTAACAACGACGGCAGGATCGCGGTCGATGCCCGGCTAGACGGGGCTGGCGCCGCCGGCCAGGCGATCAGCGTCCGCATTCCTGAACTGCGCCTGACGCTTTCGGGCAAGACCGGCGCGGACGGCAGCTGGTCGGGATCGATCGCCGCGCCGCGCCCCCTGCAACGCTGGTCGCCGGAGACGCCCAAACTCTATAGCGTGACCCTGACAGCCGCGGGCGACGCGCTGACGGACAAGGTCGGGTTCCGCACGATCGCGACCAAAGGCGCGCAGATCCTGCTCAACGGCAGGCCGATCTACCTGCGCGGGATTTCAGTGCACGAGGAAGAGATCGGCGCGAACCCCAGCCGCACGATCACGCCCGAGGCCGCGCATCAATTGCTGAGCGTGGTCAAGGACGGGCTGCACGGCAATTTCGTCCGGCTCGCCCATTATCCGCATTCCGAGGTGATGACGCGGGAAGCCGATAAAATCGGGCTGCTCGTGTGGAGCGAGATTCCAATCTATTGGCGGGTCGCGTTCGACAATCCTGTGGTCCTGGACAAGGCCCGTGCGATGCTCGCCGAGGAGGTCATGCGCGACCGCAATCGCGCCGCGATCATCATCTGGTCGATCGCCAACGAGACGCCGATCAGCGACGCGCGCAACCATTTCCTGTTCACGCTCGCGGACGATGTGCACCGGATCGACCCGACCCGCTTGCTCTCGGCCGCTTTGCTCAACGGACGCGGCATGGTCGACGGCCATGCCGAGATGATCCTCAACGACCCGCTCGTCGCCAAGGTCGATGTGGTCGCGATCAACACCTATAATGGCTGGTATACCGACGATAAGCTGGCCGACGTGCCCAATATCACGTGGCGCGTGCCCAGCGACAAGCCGCTCGTCTTCTCGGAGCTGGGTGCGGATGCCAAGGCCGGCTTCCATGATCCGCAAACGATGCGGAAGGAATCCGAGGAATATCAGGCCGAATATCTGCGCCAGACGCTCAGGATGGCGGACAAGGTTCCGACCCTGACGGGTATGAGCCCGTGGGTGCTCAAGGATTTCCGCTCGCCCCGCCGCCAGCATCCGGTGTTCGAGCAGGGCTGGAACCGCAAGGGCCTGATCTCCGAGACGGGGGAGCACAAAGAGGCATTCGCGGTGCTGGCCGATTATTATGCGAAAAAGGCGGCGGAGGCCGCCGGGTCGAAATAAACGTGCGCGGGGCGAGCCCGCTGCTATCAGCTATTTCAAACGGTACGTTCCAGTGGGGGACGGACCACGAGGAGGGAAAATGCGCAATATTGCAGCCATCTTTTGGATCCTGGCGGCGACGGGCGCGTCCGCGCCGGCTTTGGCCGGGCCCGTCGTGCCGATGGCCCGCATCATTGGCGGCGCGGTCGGCTTCGGCAAAACCTCGGATGGGCGTACTGCGCATCTCTACACGCTCACCAACAAGAACGGGATGCGCGTGCGTTTCACCGATTATGGGGGCCTGATCACCGAGATCGACACGCCCGATCGCACGGGCAAGAGCGGCGACGTCGTGCTCGGCTTCAAGAGCGCAACCGAGTATGAGGCCCGCAACAGTTACGGCTTCGGTTCGCCGATTGGCCGGTACGCCAATCGTATCGCCCAAGCGCGCTTCACGCTCGACGGCAAGACCTACACGTTCAAGCCCAATAACGGCCCGCACCTGCTCCACGGCGGTTCACCCGGCTACAACGTCCGCTATTGGAACGTGTCGATGCGCCCGCTCGGCATCAACCATGGTGCAGTACTGACCCTGGTCAGCCCGGATGGCGACCAGGGTTTCCCGGGCAAGCTCACCGTCCGCATGCGCTATACGCTGACCGAGCATAACGAGCTTCGGATCGATTATACGGCGACCACGACCAAGCCGACCGTGCTCAACCTGACCAACCACAGCTATTTCAACCTGGCAGGCGAGGGAAATGGCAATATCGGCGGTCATCTTATCGAGATCCGGGCCAACAGCTTCGCGGAGACCGATCGGATGTCGCTGCCCACCGGCAATATCGTCGAAGTGACGGGACCTTACGACCTGCGCACCCCGCACGTGATGCGCGATGGGATCGACGCCCTGAACGCGATGGGCCGGGGTGGTTATGACACGCCCTATGTTCTCGCCAATGCGCCACGCAAGAAACCCGTTCTGGCGGCGCGCGTGACCGAACCTACGTCGGGCCGGATGATGGAAGTCTATACGACCGAGCCTTCGGTCCAGTTCTTCACCGGCGTCCAGCTTCGGGGCATCGACAAAGGCCCCAGCGGCCGTCCCTATGTTCAATATGGCGGCTTCGCGCTGGAGACGCAGCATTTGCCCGACAGCCCCAATCACCCTGAATGGCCGACCACGGTGCTGCGCCCCGGCCAGGTCTTCCGATCGACCACGATCTACAAGTTCGTGACCCCGGTCGACCGGCTGCATAGTTAGACAGATAGCGGCACGAAGCGGCTGGCACGGCGTTAGGTCTCTTCGAAGGAGAGATCGAATGGCGAGCCAGCCCCCCACCCCGGAAATCCCCAGCGACGCACCGGTGGACGACCCGATTCCGGAGCCGACCGACCCGATTCCGCCCACGCCGTCCGATCCGGTGACGACCGGCGCCCCCGCGCCCGCAGGCGATCCGTTCGTTGAAGGCCCCTGATTTACCGCTTCTCAACCGTAGCGCGATAGAATGCGGGCATGATCCCGATGCGCTACGTCTTCCGCAACCGTTGGGCTGCCCTGATCTGGGCGGGCGGCATTTGCTTCAGCGCAGCGCATTTCGCCAAGAGCGACGAGGCCAAAATCGGGGTCGATGCCGCCAACACAGCGGACGGCAATGGGGCGCAGATCGGCGCGCTGGCCGCCGAACCCAACTGAGCCGCGGTTAAAGTTTCGCCATCAATTCGCTGAGCAACGGACGCAGGCGTCGCAGCTCGGCGCGGTGCGTTTCGGACAGCCCCTTAAGCAATTTCTCTCCCTTGGGGCTGACCCGAATGGTCACCTGACGGCGGTCGGCCTGATCGGCGGCACGGCTGACCAGACCCAATTTCTCCATGCGATCAACCAGTTCGGTGGCGCTGTGGGGACGTAGCAGGAGCCGCTCGGCGAGCGCACCTACCAGCAATTCGCGGCCCTCCCCCGCCCGGATCGCAAGCAGCGCCTGATGCTGTTGCGGCGTCAGGCCCGCCTCCGCGGCTGCGGCCGCGCTGAACTGCAGAAAGCGCCGCAACGCGTGGCGGAAATTGGATAATGCCGCGAAATCGGCATCGGTAAGCGGATCAGACATTGCCCCCTGTCGCACGGCTCAGAAATTTTTGCACTAGAGAGCGTTCTGAGGCGAAACGACTACAATTGTAATTGTTGGTTCAGGTTGAAGCTGCCACCACGACGCGACCCGGCTGGAAGGGCGATGCCGATGCTTCAGACCAATCGATCGCTGCTGCAACGTACCGCTTTTGCGATTGGCCGCTGGACGTCGCCGGACCGCGTAGCCGGCGAGGCTGCGCCCCTGTCCCACACGCTGGAGACGATCGCCGAATCCGCGGTCGCGGGAGGTTATACGGCGGGCGTAGCGTTGGGTTTTTGCCTGCCCATCAAAAGCCCCGCGACGGCCGGTTTCGGCCAGGCAAATCTGGAAACGCTGACGCCGGTCGATAACGCCACACGGTTTTGCGTCGGAGCCTGCACACGCCAGTTTACCGCCGCCGCCATTCTGCTGCTGGCCGAACGCGGCGAATTCCAGCTCGACGATGGCATCGATATGTTCCTGCCCGGCGAGCCCGACGCCAGCCGGGTCCGCGTCCGTGATTTACTGATCGCGGACAACGCAGCTTATGCATTGCTCGGACGGATCGTCGAGCAGGTGACCGGGGATAGTTTCGCCAGCTTCGTTACGGATGCCTTGCTCGTCCCGGCAGGGATGGCCGCCAGCCGTCTCGCCAACCCGACCGAGGTGATCCCTCACCGCGCATCCGGCTATCGGCTCGTCGGTGAGCGGGCGCACGACTTCCGCAATGCAGGCGCCGGTCATGGTGCGATCGCATCGGACGGATTGTACGCGACCACGGACGATCTGCTGCTTTGGAACCGCGCACTCCATAGTGGGCGGTTGCTATCGCGCAGCTCGTTGGATCAGATGATTTACGCGGGTGCCGAAAGCAGCGGCTGCCCCGCTCTCACCCCCTTCCTCGATCGCCACGCCCGCGGCTTCGGCCTGGAGGTGGGGCGGCTATTCGGGCGGCGGGCCTGTTGGCAGCACGGGCAGGCGCCCGGGTTCGACGCCTGGCTGTTCCATTTCCCGGACGATCGCGTCGACCTGGCCTTGCTCGCCAATACCGAGCAGGGTGCAACGACGATCCTGGAACCGATGTTGCGGGCGATCTTGAGGGTCTGAAAACGGGTCCCCTGCTCGATCGCTTGGGGATCAGACCAATCGGCTCTGCTTGAGCGCGGCTTCGATGAAGCTCGCGAACAAGGGGTGCGGATCGAACGGCTTGGACTTCAGCTCGGGATGGAACTGGACACCGATAAACCAGGGGTGGTCCGGCCGCTCGACGATCTCGGGCAGCTCGCCGTCGGGCGACATGCCCGAGAAGACCAGCCCGCCCTTTTCCAGCGCCGCCCGGTAATGAACGTTGACCTCGTAGCGGTGGCGGTGCCGCTCCTGGATGTCGTTCGCGCCGTAGATTGAGGCGACATGGCTGTTGCCGGTGAGCTGCGCGTCATAGGCACCGAGCCGCATCGTGCCGCCAAGATCGCCGCCCTCGGCGCGCTTCTGGAGACCGTCCGTACTCATCCATTCGGTGATCATGCCCACCACCGGCTCGTCGGTCGGGCCGAATTCGGTAGTCGAGGCCTTGTCGATGCCTGCGGTATTCCGCGCGCCTTCGATGCAGGCCATCTGCATGCCGAGGCAGATGCCAAAATAAGGCACCTTGCGCTCGCGCGCGAAGGTGACGCTGGCGATCTTGCCCTCGCTGCCGCGCTCGCCGAAGCCTCCCGGAACGAGGATCGCGTTCATCGGCTCGAGCTTGGCCGCGATCTCCGCCTCGTCCTGCTCGAACAATTCCGCATCGAGCCAGCGGATGTTGACCTTAACCCGGTTGGCGATGCCGCCGTGAACCAAAGCCTCATGCAGCGACTTGTAGGCATCGGGCAGGCCGACATATTTGCCGACCACGCCAATCGTGACCTCGCCCTCCGGATTTTCGAGCGCATCGACGATATCGTGCCAGCGCCGCAGATCGGGCGCGGCACCCGGCTCCATCCCGAACGCGCGCAGCACCGCCTCATCGAGGCCGGCCGCGCTATACTGGATCGGCACCGCATAGATGCTGGTCGCGTCGAGTGCGGGAATAACCGCGCTCTTGGGCACATTGCAGAACAACGCGATCTTCGCGCGCTCATTTTCGGGAAGCTCGCGCTCGCAGCGGCAGACCAGCACGTCGGGCTGGATGCCCAGGCTGGTGAGGTCGCGCACGCTGTGCTGGGTCGGCTTGGTCTTCAGTTCGCCCGCCGCCGCGATGTAGGGCACGAGCGTAAGGTGGACGAAGCAGGTCTGGTCGCGGCCGAGATCGTTCCGCAACTGGCGGATCGCCTCCATGAAGGGCAGGCTCTCGATGTCGCCGACCGTGCCGCCGATCTCGCACAGCACGAAATCGAGATCGTCGGTTTCGGCGCGCGCGAATTCCTTGATCGCATCGGTCACGTGCGGGATCACCTGCACGGTCGCGCCGAGATAATCGCCGCGCCGTTCGCGCTGGATGATCGACTGATAGATCCGGCCCGAGGTGATGTTGTCCGACTGGCG
>Ga0105239_10009047_pt1 | contig 11275 bp, 6 predicted proteins | sample KBSC44metaG_FD_92761 | JGI IMG/M metagenome (GOLD analysis project Ga0105239, IMG submission 92761) | Corn rhizosphere microbial communities from Kellogg Biological Station, Michigan, USA - KBS C4-4 metaG | ecosystem: Host-associated > Plants > Roots > Rhizosphere > Soil | place: Michigan, USA...
TCGGTCAGGCCACGGATTTTCCAGCGCGGCGGCAGGCGGTTCGCGAACTCGATGACGCGGTGGTCGAGGAACGGGAAACGGCCCTCGATCGAGTTCGCCATCGCGACGCGGTCGCCCTGCGAGCAGAGGAGATACGCCGCCATCAGCGACTTGGCCTCGACGTACTGATCGCGCGACAGCGGCGCCCAATCCATCATGCCGGCCGGGAGCCGCGCGGCATACGCAGCCGGCGGGTCGAACCCGCCGATCGCGGCGCGAAGCTCGGGCGAGAGGAACTGCAGCGCCTTCTGCGACGTCGTCCAGCGCGGCACGTGCGCGAACACGGGCGTATCGAGGTACTGCATGCCCTGGCCGAAGAACGCCTGCGCGAACGCGGCATTTCCGACCGGCGATTTGTCGAGGTATCCATAAAGACGCCCGAGCAGCAGCGGCCGGAACTTCGATCCCGGCTGGCGCGCCCAGAAGCGGCGCACTTTCGCTTCCTTGAAAAGATCGTAGCCGCCGAACACCTCGTCGGCGCCTTCGCCGGTCAGCACGACCTTGTAGCCGGCCTTGCGCACTTCGCCCGACAACAGCATCAGCGGTACCGGCGCGGTGCGCACGACCGGCGTCTCGGTGTGGCGGATCAGCCGCGGAAACGCTTCGCCGATCGCGCGGCGCGTGACGCGCAGCGTCGTATGGTCCGTGCCGAGATGGCGCACCATCGCCTGCTGGTGCTCGCTCTCGTCGAACTCGGCATCGTCGAACGTGACCGAGAACGTCCGCACCGGCGTCTCGGTGAAGCCGCGGATCAGCGCGACGATGCCGGACGAGTCGAGGCCGCCGCTGAGATAAGCGCCGACCGGAACGTCGGCGCGAAGCTGCAGGCGCACCGCATCGACGAGGAGATCGCGCAGTGCGGCCGTGGCCGATTCGACGTCGTCGAAATCGGCCGGCGTGCCGGCTCGCGGATAGGTCCAGTCCCAGTACTGGCGAATCGTGCGCGAGCCGTCGCGCTCGATCGCGAGGAGATGTCCCGGCGGCAAGCTCTCGATGCCGTCGAAGACCGTATCGGGATCGGGCGCGCCCCAGTACGTCAGCGCCTCTGCAATGCCGAGCGGATCGAGGCGGCGGCATTCCGGCAGCACCGCGAGAATCGCCTTCATTTCCGACGCGAAATAGAGCGCATCGCCCTTGCGCGCGTAGAACAGCGGGCGGATGCCGGCGCGGTCGCGCGCGAGCACGAGGCGCTCGCGCTGCTTGTCCCAGAGCGCGATCGCGAACTGGCCGTTGAGATGCTCGACGAAGGCGTCGCCGTAGCGATCGTAAAGATGCACGATCACTTCGGTGTCGGAATGCGTGTAGAACTTCGCGCCGTCGCGCTCGAGCGCGGCGCGGAGCTCGACGTAATTGAAGATCTCGCCGTTGAAGACCGTCCAGACCGATTTGTCCGGGTTGTGGATCGGCTGATCGCCGCTGACGAGATCGATGATCGAGAGTCGCGCGTGCGCGAGGCCGATGCCGGGCTCGACGAGGAAGCCGCGGCCGTCCGGCCCGCGGTGGTCGAGCGTCGCGATCATGCGCTCGAGCAGCGGGCGCGCGCGGTCGGGCGCTATCGATGGGGCGGCGAATCCCGCGATTCCGCACACGGCCCGATCCTCAGCGCGCGTCCGGGAGCGCGCTGGCCGGGAGCGTCATCATGTACGCATCGACGTCGCGCGGGGCGGCGCGATCGGCATCGGCGCACGTTTGGCCCTTGTCCCAGTCCGAATTGAAGAGGATGCGCGTGAAGTCGCGATCGACGGTCGCTTGCGGCTCGGCCCAGTAGCAGCCCTGCACGGTCGAGTGGTGCGGACCGAGCGCGTAGATGCGCGGCGACGATGCGAGCTCCACGGCGAAGATCGCATCCTTGTACCAAGGCGGTGCCGGCGGATTCGGCCGCGAATTGACTAGATCGTAGGTCGACACGAGCAGCCAGCCTGGCTTCTTGTACGCCTTGCCCGAGAGATGCAGCGCGGTCGCGTAGCCGTTCTCGTAGACGTTGAAGAGCGTCGTGCGCGGGCAGAGCGGCGCGTCCTTCGCATCGGCCGGCACGCCCTCGCAGGCATCGATATCAGTGAAGAACACCGGCGCGCGCCAGCTTTCGTAGTCGACGGACACGTACGCGTCGTGCCCGTTCGCGAGGATCGCCGTGTCGGCGTGCTCGACGCGGTGGTGCAGCTTCTTCTTCGTCTTGAAGTCGGGCGAGAAGGCCCAGGTCGGCGACGTCGGCGAGCCGGCGACGATGAACCAGCGGCCCGAAGGACTCATCGAAACGTTGTCCGGTCGTTCGGCCGTCTCCTGGCGGCTGCCGACGAGCTTCTTCTCGACGAGATCCCAGACGATGAAGCCGAGGATGTTGAACTTGCCGTCCTCGACCTGGAAGCCCCAGTAGCGCTCGTCCTTCGACGGCGAGCCCTCGGACTTCGTCCAGATGTGCTCTGCCTTCGCGGCCCATTTCGGCAGCGCCGGCAGCAAATCGGCCGCGACGTCGCTCGCGCCGGTGTCGATGTGCATCCTGTAGAGCTTCGTGCCGCCGTTCGTCGGCACGTAGTAGAAGACATTCGGATCGGCGTGATCCCACTGCGGCTCGGCGTCGCCGGCGGGTCCCTTGAGCTGCGCGAGCCATTTCAGCGTCTTCGCGTCGTAGAGGTGCCAGAAGCCGTCCATCGCGTAGGCGAGGAAGCGCGTGCCGTCGGCGTTGAATGCCTCGCGGCGCGAATAGTCGTTGCGCGCGAACGTCTTCGGCGGATCGTCGTCGTGCGCGGTCGCGCGCACGATGCAGGTCTTGAAGTCGGGATCGCTGACCACGACGCCTTTGGCCGGCTTGGCGGGCGCGGCCGGCGTCCTGGCACTGGCGTCCGTCGACGCGCGCTTTGGCGCGAAATCGGCGCCATAGAAGGTGTCGCACGGATTCATGACCGGCTCGGCCTTGCGCGGCTTCGCGGGCGCTGCGTCGGCCGGCGTCGCGGCGCACGCGCAGGCGAGCGCCAGCACGGCCGAAACGGCGACGGGTTCGAACGGCGACCTTGCCATGTGCACCTGTCCTGCGCGCGACGATCTTGCGCGGCAGGAGCGCACAAGCATCAAGCAGACGGTCGTCTGCCGTGCCGCAGAGCGGCTGCGGCGCCCAAAACCCGTCCGTTCCCCCGGTGAAACTTCGATCTGTCCCTGCAACTTATGATAAGCACGAAGCCGCGCAGGCGCCAAGGCGCGAATTGCGCGGGCCCGGATCCACGTTCGAGGCGATGCCATGCACTACGTGCTCTCACCGCTGACGGTCGGATGCCTCCTCTTCGTCGTGGCGGCGCTCTGCTGGCGGCGGCTCGCGCGCTGGGCGAGGACAGCCGCCGTCGCGGTCGCGATCGTCCTGATGGCCGCGGCCTCGCCGATGGGCGCGAACCTGCTCGTCTGGGTGCAGGAGCATCGCGCGTTCGAGCCTTGCGACGGCCCCGAGCCTGCGACGATCGTCGCGCTCGCCGGCGGGATGGTCGCGCGCCCGCGCGACATGCACGATTACACCGCGCTCGGCGCGACGAGCCTGCGCCGGCTGTTCGGCGCGCTCGCGCTGCACGCGGAACATCCGGATGCGACACTCGTCTTCGTCGGCATCAGCCGCTGGGACTTCCCCGAAAGCGAGATCATGGCGAACCTCGCCGAGGCGATGGGCGTGCCGCGCGCGCAGATGCGCACCGAGGCACACTCTCTGACGACGTGGCAGAACGCGACGTCCACCGCCGCGCTCGATCCCGCGGTGCCGAGACGCATCTGGCTCGTCACGTCGGCATTGCACATGCCGCGCGCGGCCTACGCGTTCAGGCGCGCCGGATTCGATGTGTGCCCTGCGCCCGCGTACACGCTTTTCATCGGGCCCGAGTCGCCCGGCTGGTTCGTTCCGCAGGGCTCCTCCGAGGTCAAGGCCGAGGACGCGCTGCACGAGATCGTCGGCGAGATCGGCTACCGGTTCGGGCTCGGGCGCGGCGATCGCGCGCCCGGGTCGTGACGGCGCTTTGCTAGACTGCGGCGCCGCCACGAGGGACCGACGACGATGACCGCGCGCGACGTGCTCGTTCGACTGCTGGACCGCCCGCTCGGCCGCAACCTGCTCGCCTCGATCACGAATGCGCATGCGCGGCGTCTCAACGGCAGCACGGCGCTCCGCGTGTTTTACGACTACGACCTGCATTCGTGGGGCCGCGCGGCACTCGGCGAGACGATCCTCGACGGCACGAAGCTCAACTACTACGCGCACGATCTCACGATCACCGACGGCATGACGCCGTGGACCGCGGCCGCGCACCGCTACTGGTTCGTGCACTACCAGCCGCGGCCGGGCGACGTGATCCTCGACATCGGCGCCGAGATCGGCAGCGACGTGCCGGCATTCGCGAACGGCGTCGGCAAGGACGGTCGCGTGATCGCGGTCGAGGCGCATCCGGTCACGTACAAGCTCCTCGAGGCGACCGTCGCGCGCTGCGGCTTCACGAACGTCGAGTGCAAGCTCCTCGCGATCACCGAGAGCCGCGGCGAGATCTTCATCGAGGACGCATCGAGCACGCTGTCGAGCGCGATCTCGGCGCGCGGCGTCGGCCATCGCGTGCCCGGCCTTTCGATGGACGATCTGTGCGAGGAACTCGGCATCGGCGCGATCGGCCTCGTCAAGATGAACATCGAAGGCTCCGAGCGCGATGCGCTGAAGGGCATGACGAAGACGCTCGGCCGGACGCGCAATCTCGTCGTTGCGTGCCACGACTTCCGCGCCGACCGCGGCGACGGCGAATATTTCCGGACGCGCGCCGAAGTCGTCGCGACGCTCCGCGCGGCGGGTTTCACGGTGGCCGATCCGCCGAAGAACGCGACCGTCTACGTGCGCGACCACGTGCACGCATGGCGCGCGGGCTGATCGAAACCTGCCGGAACGACGCGCAAAAAAAACGGGCTGCCATCGGCAGCCCGTTTCGCATGATCCGCGAGAGGGACTCAGGGCTGCGCTGCAGGGGGCAGCGCGTTCTGGGGCAACTCGATCATGTAGTCGTCGACGTCCGTCGAGCTTTCGTTGCCCCAGTTCGTGTTGAACATGAGGCGCGTGAAGTCGCGGTTCGGCGAGGAGTGCGGCTCGGTCCAGTAGCCGTCGCTGTAGACGCGGTGGTAGGCGAGGTTGTAGACGCGCGGGTTCGGAGCGATCTCGATCGCGAACAGCTTGTCCGTGAACCAGGGCCACACGCCGTCGCGCTGCGGGGTCGTGATGTAGGTGCCCATCAGCACCCAGCCGGGCTTGTTGAACGCCTTGCCGGAGATGTGCAGCGCGGCCGTGCTGCCGTCGTTGTAGAGGTGGAACAGCACGATGCGATCGCAGGTCGGCGCGTCGGTCGCGTCGGCCGGGACCGACGGGCACGCGTCGATGTCGGTGGCGAAGACGTCGCCGTGGTCGGTCTCGTAGTCGGGCGCGATGTAGTAATCGTGGCCGTCGACGCCGACCGCAACGTCGACGTGCTCGACCTTGTGGTGGAGCTTCTTCTTGACCGAGAAGTCCGGCGACCAGGCCCAGGTGCCTTCCGTATCGCCGCCCGAGACGACCCAGCGGCCCGACGGCGTCATCGAAACGTTGTTCGGACGCACGGTCATCTGGCGGCTGCCGACCATCTGGTTCTGCTGGAGGTCCCACGTCATGAAGCCGAGGATGCCGAAGTTCGCGTCCTCGACCTGGAACGCCCAGTAGCGGCCGTCCTTCGAGGGCGAGCCTTCCGAGCGCGTCCAGATGTGCTGGGCGCTCGACGCCCACGCGGGCAGGCTGCTCGAGAAATCGGCGACCGTCTCCCACGTATTCGTGTCGACGTGCATTTTGCGCAGCGATTTGCCGCCGTTGATCGGCACGAAATAGAACACGTTCGGATCGACCGGATCCCACTGCGGCTCGGCATCGCCGGCCGGGCCCTCGAGGCGCTCGACCCATTGCAGCGTATTGGCGTCGTAGAGGTGCCAGAAACCGTCGCTCGCGTAGACGAGGAGGCGCGAGTTGTCGGCATTGAACGCCTCGCGGCGCGAATAATCGTTGCGGGCGAACGTCACCGGCGGCTCGACGTCATGGATCGTCGCGCGCACGACGCAGGTATTGAAGTTCGGCTCGCGGAAAACGACGCCCTTGTCGGGTTTCGCCAGCGACGGCGGGGTCGGATTATCCATGCCCTCTGCGAGGGAGAAATCCGCGGGATAGAAGTCGTTGCAGGGCCCTGCGAGGGGGGTCACTTCGCCGACTTCGAAGCCGCCGGTGAAAATCGTATCCGCATTTTGAGCGAGTGCCGAACCCGAAGCGACACAAAGAATTGCAATTGAGAAAGACGCGATATGTCGCGTGGAAAAGTTCATATGCTTATGTCCCAGGGGAGGGTTGGAGACGAGCAACAACGTACTACGCTCGGATCGCAGCGAGTTGCGACGAACGTCTCAGCGTCCTGGCCGAGCAAGGAGGTGCCGATCACACAAATGGGCAGCTGTAATCGTTCTCTATATTTCGCTGCCGGCGCGGATCATATAAGCGACCCGGTTAAATACGTCTTAAGTATTTCGACGCGGACGCGATAATCGGTCACGCATTTTCGGTTTTGCGACGGGCCGCACAAAATGGCGTAAAGCCCGGGACCGGAAAATGGTCAGGCGTCGCGAGAACCGAAAGCACGGAGCGGCATGCGCCGGATCAAACGTCCGCCGAGCGCCAAGGCCGAGAATATCTCGGGAATGCGCAATTTCCAGGCCGTGAAGAAGGCCAGCAACACCGCGGGAATCACCATCGCACCGGTCGCGATGGCCCAGAGCGCATTACTGCGCGATTTGAGGTCCTCGGGCACGAGGGACTGGCCGATATAGGCGGCGATGCCGAGCACCGCCATCGGAATCAGGATGCGGACGATCTCGCTCCATTGCTCGCGCGAGGCCTTCGTGCCCAACAGGCGCCTGACCGAGATCGAGGCCAGAATCGCCGATTGCAGCGACGAGATCGTCGTCGAAAGCGCGATCCCGCGCAGGCCGAGCCGCTCGGCCCAGAGCATATTGAGGAAGATTGCGGTCGCGACGCCGAGGAGGCCGATCGTGACCTGCGTCCAGGCCTTGAGCGCGCTATTCAGCACGCGATAGCTGAAATACGTGTGCGAGCGGAACATCATCGCGACCGAAAGGATCGTCATCGCCTCGACCGTGAGATCGGTCGAATGCGCATCGAAGCTCCCGTGCTGGAGCAGCAGCACGACGATCGGCCTCGAGAAAACCACCAGCAGCACCGCGCTCGGCAGCGTCAGCAGCAGCAGGAATCGCATACCGTGGAAATAGGTCTCGGCGGCGGCCTTGCGGTCGCCCGCCGCGAACGCGCGGCCGAGCGCGGGGTAATACGTCGAGGTCACCGCGTTCGTGAAGACCTCGAGCGGCAGCATCGAGAGCATGCTCGCGTACGAAAGCGCCGAGATCGAGCCCGCGGAAAGGTTCGAGACAAAGTATTGGTTGACGAGCAGCGTCAGGATCGTGCCCGTGTAGCCGACCAGGAGCGGCAACATGTGCGCGAACGGCCCGCGGAAATCGGGATGCGCGAACGCGAACGAAACGCGGACGCTCGAGCGGATCAGGTCGCGGTTCGACCAGGCAAGGATCAGAAGATGCGCCGCGAAGCCGACCGTCACGCCGGCCATCAGCGCGCCGACGCCGAAATAGCGCGCGAAGATGCCTGCGATGCCGATCACCGCGATGTTGTTGACGATGCCCTCGAGCCCCGGCGCGACGAACCTCGCGCGCGCGTAGCTCAACGCCGACAGCAGCGAGTTCATCGCAAGCATGACCATCGACGGCACCATCAGCCGGATCAGTCCGACGGCCTCTTCGTGCGTCGCGGGCGCGAGGCCCGGTGCGAGGAGGCCGATCAGCGGCGACGCCCAGAAGAAAATCGCAGCGCCGCCGACCGCGATCAGCAGCAATATCGCGGTGAACAGCGTATTCGCGCCTTTCCAGACCTCCGGCCCCGTGCGCCCCTCGAGGCTCGCGACGAAGCGCGGCACGAACGCGGTCGTGATCGTCGAGCTCAGCACGTTCGGCAGCAGCAATGGCAGCGAGTAGGCGACCCAGAACGCATCGAGATGGCTCGACGTGCCGAAAAGGGCCGCGATGAAGAGCGTCTTCCCGATCGCGAGCACCTTGCCCGCGAGGTTCAGCGTGACGAGATTGAGCGTCGTGCGACGCGACGGCGTCAGGTCGGCCACTTGCGCGGTCCCGGCAGCGTGCGGGCAGCGAGCGGGAAGCGCGCGAACGGGTCGGGCCTCGCGACGATGCCCGTCTCGGCGACGGGCTCCGTGCCGGCGTTGAGCAGCACGAAATAGCGCTCGAGGAGGCCGGCCAGGATCCAGTAGTCGCCGATCACGGTGCCCTCGAAGAACGGGCTTCCGTAGAAGTTGCCGACGCCGAGGCAGAGCGTCGTGATCGTGAAGCCGTAAGCAAGCGCGCGCGCCTCGGAGTTGTCCGGCGGCGCCGATTTCCGCATGAACTTCGCAGCCTGGAACAGCGCGCGGAACACGAGCAGCAATCCGAGGAGGCCCTGCGGCCCGCATTCGGTCAGCGTCAGGACGTAGAAATTGTGCGCATCGCGCTCGACGTACGCCGAATACTTGCCGATCTCGCTCTTGAACCGGTTGAGGCCGACGCCGGCCGGATTCGCCTCCCACGCGGCCATCGCGCCCGCCCAGATCTCCCAGCGGCTCGCCGTGCTCACGTCGACCTCGACGTTGCCGACCGTGTCCTTCTGCCGCGTCTCCTGCACGCGCTCGAACACGCTGTCGGGGAGGTAACTTGCAAACGAGACGAGCGTCGCGCCGATCAGCACGGCCATGACGAGGTTGCGCCGGAGCAGCAGCAGCGCGAGCCCGAGCACGGCGATGAAGTACGACTGGCGCGAGTACGTCACCATGACCGCCATGCCGAGGAGGCCAATGCCGGTCAGCGCCGCGATGCGCCACACCGGCTGCTTGCGAAAGAAGAGCGCCATCGCGATGAACATCGGCAGGAACATCGCGTAAAAGACACCGGCACGGTTCGCGCTCGCGTAGTTGCTGCCGAACGGACCCGACGCGCGGTGGCTTTCGTAGAACGTGCCGATGCCGTAGTCGAGGCCCTGCCGGATCGCCTGCACGGCCGCGACCGACGCGACGACCATGACCGCGATGATCAGGAGTCGCGTGTTCTTGAGGTCCTGTCCGCAGCGCAGATAGAGAAAATACAGCAGCGGCGAGAACAGCGCGGTCTTAAGGTAGATGATGTCGGCCAGCATGTCCTGCGGCGCACGCATCTCGGCGATGACGAACGCGAGCACGAGCATCGCGAAGAAGAAAAGCAGCGACGGCAGCAGGATCGGCTTGTGGTGCTGGTTGACGAACGCCGGCTGCTTCGGCGACATCATGATGAACACCATCGACACGAGAAACAGCGCGTTCGGCAGGTTGATCGCGGTGATCCCGGTCTCGACCGGAAAATGATTCTGGTAGACCGTGTAGAAGATCTGGATCAGCAGGATCAGTCGCAGCAGCATGGCGACGTACTCCTTAGGCGACGCTCGCCGCCGCGCGCGAAAGCGGTGCGGCGGCGGACGGTGCGCGATCGAGATAGCCGCGGCACCAGAGCTCGAGCGACAGCGTAAGCCAGAGTACCTCGCTCATGTCGGCCGCGCCGGCGAGATGCTGCTCGAGGCACGCGCGCGCGGCGGCGGGATCGATCAGGCCGCGCTCGCGGAACGCGCGGCTCGAAAGCACGTCGGCCGCGAGCTCGCGCAGCGGCCCGCGGAACCATTGGGCGAGCGGCATGCCGAAGCCCTGCTTCGGCTTGGCGAGCACGTCGGGCGGAAGCCACCGCGCCGCAACCTTGCGCAACAAGTGCTTGCCGCGCCCTTCGCGAACGCGCATCGACGGCGGCAGGTTGACCGCGAACTCGACGAGCCGATGATCGAGCAGCGGCGAGCGCCCTTCGAGCGAGTTCGCCATCGCCATGCGATCGAGCTTGACGAGGATATCGTCCGGCAGATAGCTCGCGAAATCGATCGCGACGATGCGATCGAGCGTACCGAGGCGCTCGAGCGATTTCAGGTCGACGTTGAGTCCCGCATAGGGCGAATACGTCGAATCGACGAGGAGGCGCGCGGAAACCTCGGGCGGCGTCAGCGCGACGCCGCTGAGATAGCTCGCTGGAAACGGCTGGCGCAGCCGGTCGCCGATGCGGCGCAGGCGATAGCCGAGCGCGCCCGGCGCAAGCCGGCCCGCGGCGCCGGCCGCGAGCGCGGCGAGCGGTTTGGCGGCGCCGAAGCGCTGCAGCTTGAGATAGCGCAGGTAGCGGTCGTAGCCGCCGAAGGCCTCGTCGCCGCCGTCGCCGGTCAGCACCATCTTGACCTTGGTGCGCGCGAGCTTAGAGACGAGAAACGTCGGCACGGCCGATGCGTCCGCGAACGGCTCGTCGAGATACCAGACGAGCTGCTGCAGGAGCTCGACCGCATCGGGCTCGACGACGAGCTCGTGATGCTCGGTGCCGAGATGCTGCGCGACGCGCCTGGCGTCGGAAAGCTCGTTGTAGGCCGCTTCGCGAAAGCCGATCGAGAACGTCTGCACCGGCTGCGAAAGATGCCGGCTCATCAGCGCGACGACGACGCTCGAATCGAGCCCGCCCGAAAGGAACGCGCCGAACGGCACGTCGGAGACGAGGCGGCTCGCGACGGCCTCGTCGAGCTTCGTCGCGAGCTGATCCTCGGCGGCGCGCTCGTCGAGCGCCGGCGCGTCGTTCCATTCGAGCGACCAGTAGCGATGGATCGACGCGCGGCCGTCGCGATACATGAGGTAGTGCGCCGGCGGAAGTTTGCGCACGTTCGCGAAGATGCTGCCGGGATTCGGCACGTAGCCGTACGTCACGTACGCGCCGACGGCTGCGTGATCGAGCGTGCGGTCGAAGCCCGGCACCTCGATCAGCGACTTCAGCTCACTCGCGAACACGAGCCGCTCGCCGTCGTCGGAGTAGAAGAGCGGCTTCTCGCCGAAGCGGTCGCGCGCGAGCGTCAGCGTGCGCGTGCGACGGTCCCACAGCGCAATCGCGTACATGCCGTTGAGATGGGCGAAGCTGCCGGCGCCGTATTCGAGGTACGCGCGCAGCACCACCTCGCTGTCCGACTGCGTGACGAAGCGGTGCCCGCGCTGGATCAGCTCGGCGCGGATCTCGCGGTAGTTGTAGATCTCGCCGTTGAAGACGA
>Ga0105239_10009049_pt1 | contig 11272 bp, 6 predicted proteins | sample KBSC44metaG_FD_92761 | JGI IMG/M metagenome (GOLD analysis project Ga0105239, IMG submission 92761) | Corn rhizosphere microbial communities from Kellogg Biological Station, Michigan, USA - KBS C4-4 metaG | ecosystem: Host-associated > Plants > Roots > Rhizosphere > Soil | place: Michigan, USA...
CTGGGGAATGTTAATCCGGAGATATTTAATAACATTTCTACCAATGCTTATTTGAACATTATCTTCTTTGCGGTATTTATTTTTTTTTCTATTTCTTTCTTTGGATATTTTGATATTACGCTGCCAGGTTCAGTCGCAAATAAAGCTGATGAAAAAAGTGGTCTTGGCAGTATAGGCGGAATCTTTTTCATGTCTTTGACGCTTGCTATTGTTTCTTTTTCATGCACTGGTCCTATTTTAGGTTCTTTGCTGGTGGGTTCTCTTAGCGGTGGTGCATGGCAACTAACAGCGGGGCTTGGAGGATTTGGCATAGCGCTGGCGTTACCTTTTGCGCTCTTTGCTATATTCCCTGATTGGCTAAAGTCTTTGCCAAAATCCGGTGGATGGCTTGATACCGTTAAAAAAATACTGGCTTTTGCTGAAGTTGCACTGGCGTTCAAATTTTTATCCAACGCTGATTTGGTAATGCATTGGGGTGTTCTTAAGCGTGAAGTTTTTATTGGTATTTGGTTGTTGGTAGGCATAGGGCTCACGCTTTATTTATTTGGCGTACTTCGTTTGCCACATGACACAAAAGGCCAAAAGATTAGTGTTGGCAGAAAAATGCTTGGTGTTTTATCTTTTTTATTTACGCTGTATCTCATTCCGGGTGTTACGCAGTCAAAATATGCAAACCTCAAATTATTGAGTGGTTTTTCTCCGCCATTATCATACAGCGTTTATGGAAAAGAGAACGTTCAGGGCAAAGGGCTTGAAGCAAACGTTATTAATGATTATAATAAGGCTTTGCAACTGGCGCGTGAGCAGAATAAACCTATCCTGATAGACTTTACAGGATGGGCCTGTGTTAACTGCCGTAAGATGGAAGAAAATGTGTGGACACAACCAGAGGTAAATAAGTTTATAAAAGATAACTACATTTTGGTTTCACTATATGTTGATGACAGAAGTAAGCTGCCTATAGAATTACGCACAACATATACAACCAGGGACGGCAATAAGAAAGATATTTATACCCAGGGCGATAAATGGGCAACCTTTGAAGCTGAAAATTTTAACCAGGTTAGCCAGCCTTTATATGTTGTGTTAGATACAAAGGAGAGACTTGTTACAAATCCTGTAGGTTATACCCCTGATGCAAAAGAATATCTTAAGTGGCTTACGTGCGGTAAGAATTCATTTAAAGAATAAAAAAATCCCCTCCTAATGAGGGGACTTGCAGGGAATTCATAAAATTTGGTTGTCATCCTGTTTACTACCTGTGGCAAAGGGGGAAACATTAAACACATGCAACCAACAGAATGACAATATTTTCGGATTTCATAGTTTCAGATAAACACGGTTTTCCTTTACTCTTTTTCCTTTCTGTAACTATTAAAGTGCAATCTGTTTCTCCATCATCATTTTCCTCAGGTTGATTAAGCCGTAGCGCATTCTTCCCAAGGCTGTATTAATGCTGCAGTTTGTAACTTTTGCAATATCCTTAAAACTCATGTCACCAAAATGCCTCAACACAATTACTTCACGCTGTTCTTCCGGTAACATTTCAAGCATGCAATGAACGCGATCATGACTTTGAGAACGCATTATTTTTTGCTCCGGCGTTTCATCTGCAAAATACAAAACTTCAAAGATATCTTTGTCGTCACTTGTCACAATTGTAGGTGATCTTTTTACTTTTCTAAAGTAATCAACACACAAGTTGTGTGCAATACGCATTGCCCACGGTAAAAACTTGCCTTCCTCATTATAACGACCACTTCTCAATGTGTCAATTATCCTTATAAAGGTTTCCTGGAACAGATCTTCAGCCAGGTACCTGTCTTTTACAAGGAAAAAGATTGACGTATAAATTTTGTCTTTATAACGGTTGATTAATTCTTCAAAAGCACAAATGCTTCCATCCTGGAACGCATTGATTAACTGTAAATCTGTGGTGGCTTGGTCGAACCTTCTCATATGAATAGGGGCATTAGGTTTTAAATATTAAAATCAATTATCCCTGTAAAAAATTGTTAAGTAGAGGTTCGAACGATAGGCTTTTATATTTTATTTACGTGAAGATAATGTGAATTTAAGAATTTGCCAAAACATGCGCTGCATGTAAATTGTAAAAAATTTGTGAAAGAAATATTTCAATAATCTTAAACTTCATCCTTCTTTGAGGGTTATTTATCTGTGGAAAATTTCATTGTTGGTTTACATGCCTAATCCAATGTTAGAATGATTAAATTGCTTCTTCATTATGTCAGAACAAATAACAGTAAAGCCGAATAAAGTTGTTAACCAGGCGAAAGAAAAAAAAGGGCAGAATTCATCTGATGCTATTCTTGTAAAAGGTGCAAGGGTACATAATCTTAAAAATGTTACAGTTGCTTTTCCGCGAAATAAATTTATCGTTGTAACGGGTGTGTCCGGCAGCGGCAAATCATCATTAACAATAGATACATTATTTGCAGAAGGGCAACGCCGTTATGCAGAAAGCTTAAGTGCTTACGTTCGTCAGTTTATGTCGCGCATGGTTAAACCGGATGTTGATTACATTAAAGGCTTGTGCCCGGCCATTGCCATCGAACAAAAAGTAATTACACGTACACCGCGAAGCACGGTGGGTAGCATGACAGAGATTTATGACTACTTAAGATTATTGTATGCAAGAGCGGGCAGAACAATTTCTCCCGTAAGCGGCCGTGAAGTTAAAAAAGATGATGTTGCCGATGTGTTGAACTACATTAAGCAACTTTCTCATGGTGACAAAGTAGTTATACTTGTAGCATTTAAGCAACATGCTAAAAGAGAGATTAGAGAAGAACTGACCATTCTGTCACAAAAAGGTTTTTCAAGATTATACATCAACCGGCAACCTGTACGTATTGAGGAGTTGCTGGAAATGAATGACAAAGAGGTAAAAGCCGCCATTCAACAACCACAAAAGAATAACCAGCAGGTAGCAGTGCTTGTTGATCGTATTGTTGTTAAAGATTTTGATGAGGATGATCTTCATCGCTTAAGCGACTCTATCGGCACTGCTTTTTATGAAGGTGAAGGAGAAATGTTTCTTGAAGTGAATTCAGACAAGATTGTTCATTTCAGCAATAAGTTTGAACTGGATGGCATCACGTTTGAAGAGCCTGTGCCAAATCTCTTTTCTTTCAACAATCCTTTTGGTGCTTGTCCTACCTGCGAAGGTTTTAGCCAGGTATTAGGAATTGATGATGAACTGGTAGTGCCAGATAAAAGATTAAGTGTGTATGAAGGTGCAGTTGCGCCGTGGAAAGGAGAAAAGTTAGGCTGGTGGCGTGAGCAGTTTGTAAAAGGTGCGAGAAGCATTGATTTTCCGGTTCATAAACCTGTGGCAGATTTAACCCCTTCCCAATATGAAATTTTATGGAAAGGGCAAGCGAATGTATTAGGTATTAATGATTTCTTTAAAGAGGTTGAACAGAATTTATATAAAGTACAATATCGTGTTTTGCTAAGCCGGTATCGCGGCAGAACCAATTGTCCTGATTGCAAAGGCTATCGATTAAGAAAAGAAGCATTGTATGTTAAAGTAGGAGAGAAGCACATTGGTGAGCTATGTGAACTGCCGGTAAAAGACTTAAAGCAATGGTTTAATAACCTCGCTTTATCTGAACATCAGCAACAGGTTGCGAAACGTATCTTAATCGAAGTAAACCAGCGACTGCAAACCTTGCTGGATGTAGGTTTGGGGTATCTTACATTAAACCGTCTTGCTAACTCATTAAGTGGCGGCGAGAGCCAGCGCATACAGCTTACACGCAGCCTCGGAAGTAATCTTACCAATTCGTTGTATATACTTGATGAACCATCTATTGGTTTGCATTCAAGAGATACGGAGAGACTCATTGGTGTACTAAAACTGCTTCGTGATTCAGGTAATACCGTTGTTGTAGTTGAACATGATGAAATGATGATGCGTGAAGCTGATTATATTATAGACATGGGCCCTCTTGCGTCTCATCTTGGTGGTGAGGTGATTGCAACGGGTAACTATGATGAAATAATTAAAAACCCGGAAAGCCTTACAGGTAAATACCTTAAGGGAGAATTGGCAATCGTCTCCAATACAAAGCCACGTAAATGGAACAGGAGTATAAAGGTGGAAGGTGCACGTCAGAATAATCTTAAGAATCTTACCGTTGAGTTTCCGTTGAATTTATTATGTGTGGTAACAGGTGTAAGCGGTAGTGGTAAAACTACGCTTGTAAAGCAAATTTTATATCCTGCTTTAAAGAAACTGAAGGGAGAATTTACGGACAAAGTTGGTTTTCATAAAACCATTACAGGCGACCTTGATTATATTTCACAAATAGAACTGGTGGATCAAAATCCTATTGGTAAATCATCAAGAAGTAATCCTGTTACTTATATAAAAGCTTATGATGAAATACGTGATTTGTTTGCCAAGCAACACTTATCAAAAGTACGTGGCTTTTTGCCGAAGCATTTTTCTTTTAACGTAGATGGTGGCAGATGTGATGCCTGCAAAGGAGAAGGTGAACAAATTGTAGAAATGCAGTTTTTGGCTGATGTTCATTTGACCTGTGAAGTTTGCGGCGGCAAAAAATTTAAAGAAGAAGTACTTGAGGTAAAGTATAAAGATAAGAACGTGTATGACGTTCTTGAAATGAGTGTTGATGAAGCCATTGAGTTTTTTAAAGATGAAAAGAATCTTGCAAAAGCATTACAGCCGTTACAGGATGTAGGTCTTGGCTATGTAAAACTTGGTCAAAGCAGTGATACTTTAAGCGGCGGTGAGGCGCAACGTGTAAAGCTTGCTTCATTCCTTGGCAAAGGAAAAGCAAACAATCACGTATTGTTTATTTTTGATGAACCCACGACCGGCTTGCATTTTCATGATATTAAAAAACTGCTTGCGTCATTTAATGCGTTGATAGAACAGGGACATTCGTTGATTGTGATAGAACATAATACAGATGTTATTAAAAATGCAGACTGGGTGATTGATCTTGGCCCGGAAGCGGGTGATGGAGGTGGCAACCTGGTGTTTGCAGGCAAGCCTGCTGAACTTAAAAATGTGAATGAAAGCTACACGGGAAAATTCTTGTAAGGGTTATATTTAAAAAGTAAAAAGCCACAACAGTATTTACAATTTACATAGTTGTGGCTTTTTGCTTTATTAATTTACTCTGATTTGCGTGTCCCTAACAGACACGTATCATTTAACTGAATCCATTGCTTTAGCAACCATTTGGTCTGTAAGGTTGTTTATTTCAAAGTAGCCTTCTGTGCGCCAGATTTGCCTTGCAATCAACGCTTCCAGCCTTTTGAGCATTTCTGTTTTTGCTGTGCCTGAAACGCCGGTCAAATCAATAGTATCTTTCTTTGCATAAGCGCTAAGTTGTTGCCATTCTTTTTCACCTGGCACAAACTGCTTTTCAAAATCGGCGGGTGTTTTAAATGACTGAAGGTATTTTTTGTTTTCAATAAAATAGTTGTAAACGAAATTATTGATCGTGCCTTTAAAGTATAATTCAGTTATTTGTTTTGGCTGGTTGGAAGTATCATAAGGAACAAATACATCTGGTGTAATACCGCCTCCGCCATAAACCAAATGACCTCCAGGTGTTTTATATGCCTGCCCTTTGGGCTTGCTTGTATCACCGACTACAACTTCACCATCATGAAAACGCTGTATTAATTCCTGCTCATATTCTTGCTTTCCTTTGTTGTAAGGTTTTTGAATATTACGGCCTAGCGGTGTATAATATCTTGCAATAGTCAGTCGTAATGCTCCTCCATCTGTAAGCTGAAACTGTTGCTGCACAAGGCCTTTGCCAAAAGTTCTGCGTCCAATAATTGTGGCCCTGTCCCAGTCCTGCAATGCGCCTGCTAATATTTCACTTGCTGAAGCAGATGTTTCATCAACCAATACTGCAAGCTTGCCTTTTTCAAAGAGACCATCTCTTTTACATTTATACTCAAAAGACGGGCTATTAACGCCTTTGGTATAAACAATCATTTTCTGGTCATCTAAAAATTCATCAGCAATGTCTGCTGCCTCCTGTAAAATGCCGCCGCCGTTACCCCGAAGATCAAGTATAAGGCTTTTCAATCCTTTTTTCTGTAATCCTTCCAGTGCATACATGAATTCTTCGTACGTGGTTTCTGAAAATTTATTAAGGCGTATAAAGCCGGTTTGCGGGGTAAGCATGTAAGCTACATCAACTGAAGGAACTGGTATTGTGCCGCGTTCTATTTGTATTTTTTTGGGTTGACGATCACGCAGTACGGTAATATCTACTTTGGAGCCGCCGGGGCCACGAAGTAGTTTTCTTATATCATCTGCTTTTGCATTAATACCAGCAATTTTAATGGTATCATTCACGGCAATTATTTTATCGCCTGTTTCAACACCTGCTTTGGCAGATGGCCCGCCGGCAAGCACATTCAGTACATTTACCGTATCGTTAAAAATCTGGAACTCAACACCGATGCCCTGAAAATTGCCTTGCAGATCTTCATTTACTTCCATCAGGTTTTTGGCAGGAATGTAAACGGAGTGTGGGTCAAGATGCGCAAGAATGTCTTCTATCACAGCATCATTAATGCTGTCTATGGGCAGGTTATCAACATATTTAGTTTTTATAAGGTCAAGTATTTCCTGCAGTGAAGTTCTTTTGGTGTTACGTAAAAAAACAACGCTTCCACTGGTGCCCTCTTTCAGTTTAAAGCCAATCCACATACCGGCCGTTAAAACAACTGCCAGTAATAAAGGCAGCGCTACCTGTAATTTTTTATTGCCCATATTGCCAAATCTTATTGAACAAATGCGAATATCTGTATTTAAGCGTTATATACGATTGTTAAAAGTATAAAGTTGAAATTTTTAAAGTAAAACGGAATGGAGCAACCTGTTTTCGATTGGATAATCAGCAAATTAGCCTGTCAGCACATTAATAAATACATTTTCTTTGACGTATGAAAAAATTTGCTGTAATCGTTGCGGGGGGCTCAGGTAAAAGGATGGGCAATACTGTACCGAAACAATTTTTATTGTTGAAGGATAAGCCTGTTTTGTGGTACACCCTTCATTCTTTTTTGCGGGCTTATAACGATTTGCAGATAATACTGGTATTACCGGCGGAGCATCTTGAAAAGGGAAAGCAGATTATTACATCGCTGGATGCTGCAGGAAGGATTGTGCTTGTAAATGGTGGCGAGACAAGGTTCCACTCTGTACAAAATGGACTAAAACTTGTTGAAGAAAATTCTGTTGTGTTTGTGCATGATGGGGTACGTTGCCTTATTTCGGTTCCACTTATACAACGCTGTTATAACCAGGCCCTGCAAAAGGGAAGCGCCATACCTGCAGTGGCCGCTACAGACAGTATAAGAATTGTAAATGGGCAAGGGCATCACGTGGCAGACAGGCAGCTTGTGCGTATTATTCAAACACCACAAACTTTTTTGAGTGAAATAATTGTTCCGGCTTTTCAACAGGAGTATGATGATGCATTTACAGATGAGGCCACAGTTGTGGAAGCATATGGAAAAGAAGTTTTTTTGGCGGAAGGTGAATTCGATAATATCAAGATTACACGACCAATAGACCTTGTGATTGCTGAGAAAATAATTGATGAGCGATTAGCGCTTCAGCCACTTTAAAAAGAATGGTAAACGGTTAAGTACCAGGAAAGGATAGTATTCAATTTCCTTTGCGCCGAACTGCTCATAAAACCTGGAAAAGTTTGGAGAATCGCTTCCTTCAAAGTCAAGCACTAAACCTGAAGCTGAAAACTTTTCAATCACATAATCCTTTAATAAATGAGTTGCGCCACATTGAAGGCTTTCAGGAGAATTGCCATTGAGTATAAATGTCAGCCGTTGTTTGTATAAAAGATAAATGCTGCCGGCAATAAGTTCATTATCCTTATTGTAAGCGCCAAAAGTATAGCACTGCTTTTTTAAAAGGAAAACATCTGCAAGTGAGCCAAACTTTAAATAATCACCGGCTGTTACTCCAACTTTATCCTTAAATCTTTTACGGTGTATTTCTATTATCTCATTCACGCTAACATGTTCTTTAATAGAAATCCCTTCTTCCTTTGCTTTATTGATATTTCTTTTTGCAGACCTGCTGTAGTTGTCTTGCAATTGCTGATAAGGAAGAGATAGTCGCAACAAATAATTTTTTCTTTGTAGAGGCGTATAAACATTTGTTGTGTTGGTATGATTAAGGTTTAACTCGCAGTATTTAAACTTTTGTGGTATGGCCGATATTAATGCATCAACAACTGATGGAGTAATGTCTTTGTTTGAAAAAATACCAAGCTGTTGTGTAAAAGCCGGAAGGTAAATGTAGGAGATAGAATATTTATTCCGGGATGGCAAAGGCATGATATATTCGTAATCATTCATCACCAAAGCATCCCATTGTTCACACATGGCATTGAGGTAAGGTGAGGTAGCGTAAATAAAAGCATTATCACTTATCTGCAATACGTTATCCCATTTCTCAAAGTTGATATTTTTAAAAGGGATAAAATTTATTTTGTCTTGCATTGATGAATAGCCTTGAATAATACACAGGAACTTTATTTGATGATTACACTGCCTAAGCTTTGCCGCAATGAAATTTCAATTTGCTTAAGATGTTTATGAATTTCAATTAGCCGCATTTGTTCTTCAAAAGATTTACTTTGCTCCATGTCGCGCTGGTTCTGGTCAAACATTTTTTTAATCTTTCGAAGCTTAAAATAGTTGATGCTCATTTCAGCATCTCTGATACTCGTGTCTTTAATAACGGAAATATGGCTTTCCATTTTTTCATCCCATCGCTGGCTCAGCTCGTAGGGAAACATGGTGATGCCCACAACAAGGTTTCTTATAGTCGCATCCTCATGATAGAGCAGGGTTTTAGAACTGGGTTCAAGCCCTTCCTCATATTGCTTTTTATAAAGCTCATACAACTGCTCAAGCTGAGGGTTTTCAATATGAAATTCTTCCATCTCATCAAAAACATATTGCGCAACGGTCCTGTTCTCGTCATATTGTTTTAAACCATATTCCAGCAATATGCGTAACACACTTTTTTCATTTGCTTCATCCTGCTGAAATAAGCCTGCATCTTCAAAATTATCTGTTTGAATATCTGGAGGCGGCCCCTGCTGATCCTCAAACGGAAGCTTCTTTTCTTCTTTGGCAACGCGATCGCGTTTGTATTTGTTTACAAGGTTAATAAGGCCAGTTTCGTCAATACGCAAAATAGACGAGCATTGCCTTACGTATTCCTGTTGCTTGGTAAAATCTTCTGCACGGTTTATTTTGCTTATGGTCTCGGCAATATGATTCACTACATCATTCTTCTTACTCACATCAGTGCCGGCTTCTTTAAGCATTACCTCTAACTGGAAGAGGATAAAATCTTTTTTGTTCTCTGCAATAAATTCCCTGAAAGCGTGCGCACCAACTTTGTTTACATAACTGTCGGGATCTTCTTTGTCAGGAATCAATACCAGCTTTACGTTAAGGCTCTCTTCCAGCGCCATATCAAGTCCACGCAGTGCGGCTTTAATACCGGCAGCATCACCATCGTAAATAATAGTGAGGTTATTGGTGTACTTCTTGACAAGCCTTAGCTGATCTGTTGTAAGAGACGTACCACCACTCGCCACCACATTTTCAACGCCTGCCTGGTGTAAGGATATAACGTCTGTATAGCCTTCCACCAACAGGCATTCGTCATTTTTGTCTATGCTTTGCCTTGCGAAATAAGCACCGTATAGAATTTTACTCTTAATGTATATTTCATTCTCGGGCGTGTTGATATATTTGGGCGCTTTATCAGCTTTGCCAATTACACGTGCGCCAAAGCCAATGATTTTGCCTGTATTGTTATGAACGGGGAAAATGATACGGCCACGATAATTATCTACCAGTTCATCATACCGGTTAACAACAAGTCCAGACTTAACAAGAAGTTCTGCATTGTATTGTTGCTTGATAGCGGCATTCGCAAAACCTGTTTTTGCCTGCGGATTATAACCTAGCTGAAATTTTTTAATGATGTCTTCTTTAAAGCCTCTTTCTTCAAGATAGCTTAGCGCAATGTTCTGTCCTTCTTCCGTATTGAAAAGTTGCTCTGCAAAAAACTTTTGCGCAAAACCGTTAATGATGTATAAGCTGTCTGCAGCTTGCTGCTGCTGTTTAACCTCATCACTTACTTCTGTTTCCTGTACCTCTACATTGTAACGGTTGGCAAGCCATTTTAATGCCTCAACATAGCTAAACTTTTCATGCTCCATCAAAAAGGTGATGGTATTGCCGCTTTTGCCGCAGCCAAAACATTTGTAAATCTCTTTGGCAGGTGATACGGTAAACGATGGCGTTTTCTCTCCATGAAAAGGGCACAGCCCCAAATAGTTGGCGCCACGTTTTTTTAACTTAATAAACTCGCCAAGCACATCAATAATATCAATGCGGTTGGTGATTTGTTGTATCGTTTGCGGAGTAATCATGCAGCCTGCAAATATCGTGAAACTAAGTAGAACTAAGAACTAAGATATTATCCTCAACAAGCTTACTAATAAACAACGCGATGAAGAATTGCTCAAATTCCATATCGTATACGCAACTATATATTTTTTTCATCATCTATGGAATAATTAAGCGTGGCTTATCTCATTTAAAAACTGTTTTATGGAAGCAAACAAAATTTTACAATCCGATGTGCTTGACATCCTGTTTGAAAACAGGAACAAAACTTATGGTGCTTATGAGCTACGCAGAACCTATAATAAACGTGTTGCTTATGCTTTCGCTGGTATGAGTATTTTGTGTGGTGTATTCATTGCTGCATCAATTTTTGCTGGTTCGAAAAAGACGACGACAGATAAGCCAATGTATGTGAAAGATGTATCTCTTTCTAAAGCTGAAATTGAGAAGCCACAAGATAAAATTGAAGTCGTGCAGCCAAAGCCCAAACCTATTGCTTCTGTCAAATTTGTTGTGCCTAAGATTGTGCCTCCGGATCAAGTGAAGCCTGAAGATTTAGCTCCTAATAATGCTGACCTGGATGACGTACATATTGGCCCCGTGACTACAGATGGAGACAAGGGAGATTTTGTACAGCCGCCTGTTGAAACAGGGACAGGCAAAGTGGAAACTGTTGGTAAGAAGGAAGACGATTACAATGATATCTTCACCACAGTTCAGATTGAAGCTAAATTTCCTGGTGGCTTTGCTGAGTGGGAAAAGTTTTTGAAGAGAAACCTGCGTGCAGAGA
>Ga0105239_10009050_pt1 | contig 11270 bp, 10 predicted proteins | sample KBSC44metaG_FD_92761 | JGI IMG/M metagenome (GOLD analysis project Ga0105239, IMG submission 92761) | Corn rhizosphere microbial communities from Kellogg Biological Station, Michigan, USA - KBS C4-4 metaG | ecosystem: Host-associated > Plants > Roots > Rhizosphere > Soil | place: Michigan, USA...
CCATAGATAATCTACTCTAGACACTTCTTACCTGTCTGTTTTTATTGTGTTGTCAAAAGGAAGCTCTAACTGATCTTTAAAATTAGAAACTTTACGATTTTCAAGAACGTCCAGGCCATAGTGAAGTTTAGAGTTTTCAGTATAAATGTAAGTTCCAAAAAGTCTGTCCCAGAAAGAAAAAATATTACCATAGTTACTATCTGTTTCAGGCCGGGTAAAATGATGATGCACACGATGCATTCCCGGTGTAACAATTACAATTCTCAACATCTTATCAATCCATGAAGGAATTTTAATATTCGCATGGTTGAATTGAGAAAGCACTACAGAAACTGATTGATATAACATAACAAGCCACATTGGGGCTCCGGTAATAAATACAGCTATAATCGCAAACGTAGCACGAAAAACACTTTCTCCCGGATGATGCCTGTTAGCTGTGGTTGTATCAACAAAAGTATCAGCATGATGCACCATATGAAATTTCCACATCCATTTCACTTTATGCTGTATAAAATGAATAATATAAGCACCTATTAAATCAAGCAACATAAGACCTGCAATCATTTCAATCCACAAAGGCAATTGAATTATTCTTAATAAACCAAACGCGTGTTTTTTACACCAGTCACTTGCAAAAACAATCAATAGAGCAAATCCAAAATTTATAATAATGGAGGTAATTGTAAAGAAAATGTTTAAAGATGCATGCTTCCATTTATTATAATCAAACCTAAAAAGTGGAATAGCATTTTCAATAAGCCAAAATAAGGTGATTCCCCCTGCAAGTATTAAAGCTCTATGTAGGGAAGGAATATGCTCAAAATAATTTACTATCTGCTCCATATGAAAGCAATGCTTTCTTAAAGTTATCAACAAATAGTATTCATAACAATAACCTTATTTCCATATTTCAATAAAAAACCGCTGCTTTTTGGCAACGGTTTTTACAAAGGTTTTTTTATATCGCTAATTGTTAAGCATCAAAGGCATCACCAACATTAACACATCTTCATTTTCTTCCTGCTCTGTTGGCTTTATAATGCCCGCTTTTGTAGGTGTTGACAACTCTACCTTCACTTCATCTGTATCTGCAGAATTAAGCATTTCAATAAGGAATTTTGCGTTGAAGGCAATCTGCAAATCTTCCCCATCATATTGACAACTCATACGCTCATTGCCCTCAAAACTAAAATCAACATCCTGTGCGGCCAACTGTAACTCACTTCCGCTGATGGTTAGAGCTACCTGGTTTGTACTCTTATTACTAAATACACTTACACGGCGTAATGCGCTCTGAAAGTCAGAAGTATTCACAACAAGCTTATAAGGATTGTCTGTAGGTATTACCACCTTATAATCAGGAAAACGGGCGTCGATTAGCCTACATACCATTTGGGTCGATCCGTGAGATACAAAAAGATGGCTATTGTTATAGCTTACAGTTAACTCATCTTCGTTATCAGGCAAGGCATTCTTTAAAATGTTTAATGGCTTCTTCGGCACAATGAAACTATCAGTGCGCGGGCATTTAACATCAGTTCGTTTATAACGTACCAGCCTGTGTGCATCTGTGGCTACAAACTGAAGCCCATCTTTCGTTAACTCAAAAAATACACCTGTCATTGCAGGCCTTAAATCATCATTACTAACTGCAAATAATGTTTTATTGATTGCAGTAACCAATGCAGAGCTGCTTACAGTAAAATTGTTTGTTTCATCTGCTGCAGGCTCTTTTGGAAAATTGTCAGGGTTTTCGCCCATTACTTTATATTTTCCATTGTCACTGGTAATTTCAATGGAATAGTTTTTATCTATACTAAAACTGAGCGGCTGGTCAGGAATATTCTTTAATGAATCAACCAATATTTTCGCCGGAATACAAACCTTGCCTTTTTCTTTGCTCTCCACATCCATCTGCACACGCATAACGGTTTCCAAATCTGTGGCAACAATATTTAGTTTCTTTTCCTGTATATCAAAAAGAAAATCTTCCAGTATTGGCAATACTGTGTTTCCACTAATAACACCGCTGATTTGCTGCAATTGCTTCAATAATGCCGATGATGATACGATAAATTTCATAAAAGCGCTAATCTATTGTTTTTGTGATGCAACAAACCTACTGTAAATTGTTAATATTCCGTAATGCTGTTTTGCACGCCTTTATTAACACGCCAATGTGAATTAGATTGAGACAAACTACAACAGAACAGATGTGAGTAACTGCCGGAATTTTTCTTTATTAACAGGCTTTAAAACATAATCAGAAACGGACTGGTATTCCTTGGATTTTTTGATATCGTACTCGTCTATTGAAGAGCTTACCATATAAACCGTTACATGTTTTGCAAGCTTTTTCGTTAACTCTTTATATGCCTCTAAGAATTGCCAGCCATTCATGATAGGCATATTAATATCGAGAAAAATAACATCAGGTATAGAGGAAGAATCTGTTAAATGAGATTGAAGATAAGTGATAGCATCCTGACCATTAAAAAATGTAATTACATTGCCAGCCATTCCGGTAGCTTCAAGCGTTTTCTTTGCTGCAAATTGATATATTCTATCGTCGTCTATTAAGCAGATGTCCAGCTTGCCGGATTGCATGATATCAGATTTGTATGATAAAAATAAGGATTCCAAACAATAAGCCTACTTTTTAGTATTTTATTTTAAAACTTTAAAAGCAAGTGCAACAACATTTAAGCAGGGAACAAGCCTTTCAAAAAATAAAACACTACTGCGCTTACCAGGAGCGAAGCCATAAAGAAGTTAAAGACAAACTCTATGCCTACGGATTAAGAACTGTCATTGTAAATGAAATTTTGGGCTCACTTATCGAAGAAAACTATCTTAATGAGGAACGTTTCGCCAAACAATTTGCCGGGGGGAAATTCAGGCTTAAACAGTGGGGAAAGCTAAAAATAGCTTACGAACTTAAATTAAAACAGGTTAGCAGCTATAACATAAAAGTTGCCCTTGATGGCATTGATGACGAGGATTATATTAAGACTTTACGCAAACTTGCCACAACAAAATGGCAGAGCTTAAAAGCAGATACTACATTTTTGAAACAATCAAAAACTATTGCTTACCTGCTTCAGAAAGGATATGAGAAACACCTCGTATCTGAAGCGGCAAAAAGCATCATAGCGTAACTGTTCAACCCTATGCCTCAACGTTTGGTTATCCACCCAGACCAGCAGCCTTACTTATTTCAAGCATTCTCTTCATAGGCTTTAAAGAAGCGACTCTTAAATCTTCCGGCATGGTTATCTCAGGTGTTTCATATTCCATGCAGAGATATAATTTTTCGAGCGTGTTTAACTTCATGTGTGGGCAATCATTACAGGCGCAGCTGTTATTCGGTGGGGCCGGAATAAAAGTTTTTGCCGGTGCATCTTTTTGCATTTGGTGCAAAATGCCTGTTTCAGTCGCTACAATAAATTCTTTTGCACTGTCTTTAACGGCATAGTTTAAAAGCTGTGTCGTACTTCCAATAAAATCAGCCAACTGCAGGACAGCATCTTCACATTCAGGGTGTGCTATAAACTTCGCGTTAGGATGACGCAATTTTAGTTTTGTTATTTTCTCAAGGCTGAAAATTTCATGCACCATACACGCACCATTCCACAACACCATATTCCTTCCGGTTTTCTTATTCAGGTATGCACCTAAATTCTTATCCGGCGCAAATATGATGGGTTGATCAACAGGAACGCTTTCTATGATTTTTTCAGCATTGGAAGAAGTACAGATGATATCGCTTAAAGCTTTTATTTCTGCTGTACAGTTTATATAGCTTATTACAATATGATTAGGGTATTTAGCCTTAAACTGCTTAAACAAATCAGCCGGGGCGCTGTCTGCCAGCGAGCATCCGGCTTTTAGATCAGGCAGTAAAACTTTTTTATTAGGATTTAAAATTTTTGCCGTCTCCGCCATAAAGTGAACGCCAGCGAAAACAATAATATCAGCATTAGTTTTTGCCGCCTGCTGTGCAAGGCCAAGGCTATCGCCAATATAATCTGCCACATCCTGTATATCCGGCTCCTGGTAATAATGCGCAAGCAAGACAGCGTTCTTTTCTTTCTTAAGCCTTTCAATCTCCTGAAACAGATCAAGCTTTACATCAATATCAATATCGAGAAAACCTCTTTTGTTCACTTCAGCTTTTGCTTTTTGCAATTTTTCCCCGGCAATCAAACTAACTGTGCTCATCTTGTTATTTTTTTATTTTCAAAAACATTTAAAAATTTTTCAATCTTTTTAAATGTGTATATCAACTGTAGTATTCTTTAATAATACATTATTTATATAACCCACTACTATTACTACGGCTGTGAATATCGGGATAACTTATTTATCCCCAGAGTGCAAAGTTAATGACGCAAAAGCTATCCACACTAATTCACAAAAAACCCACACCGTGAAACGTTCGTGAAATATAAAAAAGAGCTTCTTTTTAACATTGGTTAATAATTTAAGCTGCCTTTATACCCATACCCTGGTTAACATGAAATGCACTGTTAACTAAGGTGGGAGAAAAAGTGCTTAATAAAGAGTCGCGAGGTCTTTTGTGTAAAAACCTTCTATTTATTCTTTAACTTTTAACACTGCGTCGGAAAAAAGGGGGTGTTTATCAACGGGTTTGTAGGTTTATAAACAGAGTTGTGTGAATTTATGTTCCACGAAAGTTTCAATGTAAGAGGCTCTATAGCCTTAAGAATGGATGAAACCCGCATATATCAAAGATTTCATAGGTTATTCACAATTTGTTCAAATGTTTTATTCCCCTATTTTTGCCATCCTTATATTAAATCTTATAAATTAATATGTCAGTTATTCAACGAATTCGTGACAAAGGTGCGTGGATAATCTTTGGTATTATCGCCCTCGCTTTGATAGCCTTTATCTTGCAGGATGGGCTGAGCCGGAAAATGAACATTTTCGCCAATACTTCCACGGTGGGAAAGATAAACGGTGTTGCCATTGAGAAAAATGATTTTGACAAGAAAGTAGATCTTATTCAACAGACGAATCAGCAAGCCGCCAATATGAAGCGTGAAGAGCTTGTTGCCGGCGTATGGAACCTTGTTGTTAATGAAACAATATTGAACCAGGAATATGATAAGCTTGGTTTAAAAGTGACCCCTAAAGAGTTAAGTGATATCTTATTTGGCAGCAACCCTCCGCAATGGATGCAGCAGATATTCACCGATCCTAATACAGGTGTGTTTAATATGGAACAGGCAAAAGCCCAGTTTGCCCAGTTGAAAAAGAAGTCAAATGATCCGCAGGCTATTGCAGTGGAGCAGGCTTATCTTCAACCAACGATTGATCAAACGCTTCGCCAGAAATACCAGTCACTGGTAACAGGCGCCGTATATGTACCAAAATGGATGGCAGAAAAAATGAATGCTGACAACAATGCCATTTCAAGCATCTCTTATGTTTTTGTTCCATACTTATCTGTTAATGACAGCACCATTAAAATAAGCGACGATGAGGTAAAGACATATATAGATAAACACAGTAACCAGTTTAAGCAGGATGAAGAAACCCGTACGGTTTCTTATGTTGCTTTCGATGCAAACCCCAGTGCACAAGACAGTGCTGTAGTTTACAACCAGCTGAAAGACATAAAAGCAGATTTTGCTGCTACTGCAGATGATAAAGGATTTGTTGCATCTAAGCTTAGTGTTACTCCTTTCTCTGACTTTTATGTTACCAAGAGTTCTCTGCAGGTGCCTAATGCTGATTCAATCATGCATCTTGCTAACGGACAGGTATTCGGTCCTTACCTGGATAATACAAACTATACTATCGCAAAAATGATAGGTAGCAGAATGATGCCTGACTCTGTTAAATGCCGGCACATACTTATTAAAGTTGGCGACGGTCAAACAGCGGGATTGAGTGACAGTGTTGCTAAAAAAAGAATTGATAGCATAGCTACTGCAATTAAGAGTGGCGCTAATTTTGACTCAATGGTAGTGAAATACAGCGATGACCAGGGAAGCAAGAATACTCACGGTGAATACACGTTTACTGCTGTTCAATTTTCAACCATAAGTAAAGAGTTTGCAGAGACAATTTTCTATGGCAATGTTGGTGACAAGAAAATAGTTAAAGTAAGTAATTCTCAATACAGCGGATACCACTATATAGAAGTACTGGATCAAAAGAAAATAGAGCCCGCATATAAAGTGGCTTATATTTCAAAACCAATTACGGTTAGTGCAGAGACTGATGTAAATGCAAACAATGCTGCCAACCAATTTGCTGCAGCAAGCCGTGAATTGAAAACGTTTCAGCAGAATGCAGCTAAACAAAATAAGCCTATTCTGCCGGCAGAAGGGATAAAAGAAAACGATTTTAATGTGGGCATTTTAGGTGAAAGCCGCTCTTTTGTAAGATGGGTTTATGAGAACAATGTGGGTGATGTTTCTGAGCCAACAAAAATCAATAACAAATACATTGTTGCTATAATTACCAACGCAAATAAAGCAGGGCTTCAAAACGTTGCGACAGCAAGGCCTCAGGTGGAGAACATTCTTAAAAATGAAAAGAAGGCACAGCAGATTATCAATACTAAAATAAAAGGAAATACACTCGAAGCAATGGCGCAAAGCAGTAGTACCAATGTGCAGAAAGCAGACAGTGTTTCTTTCCAGTCTCCTTTTATACCATCAGTTGGTAATGAACCAAAAATGATAGGTGCAGCATTTGACAAAACATTACAAGGCAAAGTAAGCTCACCAATTGCAGGAAATACCGGTGTTTATGCAGTTAAGGTTGAATCTATAGGTGCAAAATCATCATTAGATAATAACCCGCAGACAGCGCAACAAAATCTTGAGAATGGTATAAAACAAAGACTTGCAGGAAGCCCCTATGGCGGCGGCAGTCCTTTATTCCAGTATTTAAGAAATGCAGCGACAGTAAAAGATTATCGGTCTAAATTTTATTAATTCTCTGATTAAATAGAGTCGCATGAGAAAAAAGTCCCGTCAGCAATGGCGGGATTTTTTTTGCATTTGGATTGTCTTCTTTCGGGGGACGGAAAAAAACGCTGACAAAGCGACTGCATGACGAACAATAAAACTGACTTGCATGATTGTTGAGTAAATTTGTCTATAGTGATTGAACAGAATAGTTGAAAATTAATTTCATGTTTATGGAGAATGCTATCGTAAATAAGATTGCCGAAAGTGGAATTATTACACTTGATCTTGAAGTGTTTTATCCGAAGGGAGAGATAAAGATTTTTGATTTGAAGGACCATTTGTTTATGGGTCTTATTTTGAAGGAAAAAGACTTTCGGGCCAATCTTCAATCAACAGATTGGGAGCAATACCGCGATACTTATGTTGCTGTAACTTGTTCTGCGGATGCCATTATTCCTATGTGGGCGTATATGCTTGTGGCAAGCTATTTACAACCGGTAGCAAAAGATGTTGTGGTTGGAGATGAAAAAACTTTAATCAATACAGTTTTTATTAAAAACATAAATGGCATTAGCCTTGACGATTATATGGATAAGCGAGTGGTGGTAAAAGGTTGCGGCGACATACAAATTCCTGAAACAGCATACCTGGAAATAACCAATAAATTAAGGCCTGTTGTTAAAAGTATTATGTATGGAGAACCATGCAGTACTGTGCCTATTTATAAAAGCCGAAAATAGAAAAGAAGACGAGTGATGAATGGTAAGTGATGAGTAGGGTTTGAATTAATTATTAATAACTGCTAAAACCATCCCCTGTTTCTGAAAACGCGTACCATCCATACCGGGATAAGCAGCATTAAACCTACAGCGATAAAGAATCCATTCTTATCGTGCAGGTAAGGGATACGCTCGAAGTTCATTCCAAAAATACCACCAATAACGGTCGCCGGTGCAAGCAGGCAGGTTACAATGGCCATCACTTTCATCACTTCATTCATCTTCATATTAGCTTTGTTCATGTATAGGTCCTGCATGTTCATCATCATATCACGATAACCTTCCACCATATCTACAGCCTGAACAATATGGTCATAAACATCTTTGAAATATTTGGTCGTTTTTTCTTCAAGCAAATCGCTGTCACTTCTTATAAAACCATTTACCAAATCACGAACCGGAGTAACATTTCTTTTTAATACGATAAGCTCTTTCCGAAGGCTGTTAATGCGTGCAAGTGAACGGGCGTTGGCGTAACGAATAATTTCTTCTTCAAGTAACTCTATCTTATCACTAAGCTTTTCCATCACGATAAAATAGTTGTCAACTATCATATCAATTAAACTGTAACAGAGATAATCTGCACCACTTTGCCGTTGCTTGCTGTTAGCCATTTTAAGACGGCTCCGCAAAACATCAAACACATCCCGGTTGGCATCTTCCTGGAAAGAAACAACAAAGTTTTTACCTAAAATAATACTTATCTGTTCCTGTTCCACAGCCATATTTTTTTCATTAAAATAAAGCATGTTCAACAAGCAGAACATTACATTTTCTATCTCATCCATTTTCGGTCTCTGGCCCACACTTAATATATCTTCCAGCAAGAGATAGTGTATATCATAACGTTTGCAAATTGCTTCCACGTCAGCTTTACGCAATCCATCAATATTTATCCAGTTTATTTTATCGCTATCCTTAAAAGCAAAACAATCTTCAATCCTTTCAAATTTATATTCCCTTATTTCTGTGCTGTTAAAACTATATACCTGTATGCTCACTTCTTTTGCTTCTTCCCTCTGTGGTATAACAGTAGGATTTACGTGAAAAATTTCCTTTGTTCTTTTTGTATTAAAGATGGGAAAAATAAGCTGTAGGTATTTATTAGGTTTTATCGGCATGCGCATACATCTTATAATTTCAGTGCGACAAGGTAAAGAAATACCTTGAAAAATGAATGCTGTTACCAGTTACAGGAATAAAGCAATATTAAATAAGCAGGCATGACTGTATCTTATTTTATCCAGTCCTTTATACTTAACACCGTAATCCAGCTCATTATAGCAACAACAACCCACCCTGCCCATTGCAGCCATTGAGGGTGACGATAATTTTTGACGATATTTTTTTTATACGATGCGATCAGGATAACAACAAGAGCAACAGGAAGAATTAGCCCATTCAATGCACCGGCCATCACCAGCAGGTGAACAGGATTATTATTGACAATAAAGATTATTGTTGATGTAATGATGAATAACGATATGATGATGCGTTCATATTTAACAAGAGAAGGATGAAAACTTTTGATAAAAGATACGGAAGTATATGCCGCACCTACTACTGATGTAATTGCTGCAGACCACATAACAACACCAAAGAACCGGTAACCAATTTCACCTGAAGCTGCTTTAAAAACGGAGGCTGCCGGATTGCCTTTATCTAACACAATGCCTTTTGTAACTACGCCCAGGGCGGCAAGAAAAAGAATGCAACGCATAACGCCCGTTATAACAATACCGCTTACTGCACTTTTGTTTACTTTTTTAATATTGCCGGGACCCTTTACTCCGGCATCAAGCAGGCGGTGAGCACCTGCAAAACTTATATAGCCTCCAACAGTGCCTCCTACCAGGGTTATAATGGCTGTTGCATTTATTTTTTCAGGAAAGATTGAACGTTTTATCACTTCTGCAACAGGTGGATGGGAACTAACAGCGACATACAATGTAAGCACTATCATTAAAATGCCAAGAACTTTTGTAAAACTATCCATCATTTTACCGGCTTCCTTCATCCAAAAAAGAAAGAGAGCTGCTGCACAGCTTATGATAGCACCATACCTGCTGTCTATGCCTGTTAATACATTAAGGCCAAGACCGCAGCCACCAAGATTGCCAATGTTAAAGGCAAGTCCACCCAGCGCAACAAGAGCCGCTAAAAAATAACCAAGCCCCGGCAACATTTTATTGGCGAGTTCCTGTGCCCTTAATTCACTTGCAGTAAGAATCCTCCAGATATTTAATTGTGCACCCACATCCAGCACAATGGAAATGAGTATTACAAAAGCAAAACTTGCATAAAGCTGTTGAGTAAATAATGAAGTCTGGGTAAGAAAACCCGGCCCAATGGCTGAGGTAGCCATTAGAAATGCTGCACCCAATATTGCGCTTTTATTATTTGATGCTTGTGATGACAATATCGTTTTGTTTGAGTGAATGATGAATAAGTTTAGCAAAGTCTACAGCATGCTCACCATCTCCATGAATACAAACCGTATCTGCTTTTATAGTTACAGTAAGGTCGTTAACTGCTGTTACGGTTTGCTGTGTGATCATTTGCAATACCTGGTGCAATGCTTGTTGCTCCGAGTTTATCAATGCATTGTTGCTACTCCTTGGTGTAAGCTTTCCATCCGGTTGGTATGTTCTGTCTGCAAAAACTTCACTTGCTGTTTTTAAACCAATTACTTCTGCTTCTGTAATGGAATAACTTCCGCTTAAGCCATAAAGGACTAAAGATGCATTGAAATCTTTTACAGCTTTTGCTATGACAGTCGCCAGTGCTTTGTCTTTCGCTGCCATATTATATAAAGCACCATGTGGCTTTACATGATGCAAGGTTGCACCAAGTGAACCGACTATTTTATGAATGATTTCTAACTGTTCTGTTACTAATTCATAATAGCGATCACTGGATAGATGCAACTCTTTTCGTCCAAAATTTTCTTTATCTGCAAAACCGGGATGTGCACCAATGGCAACATTATATTTAAGGCATAATTCAGTGGTTCTTTTAATGGTGTCTGTATCACCGGCATGGTAGCCACATGCAATATTAGCAGAGCTTATTAGCGGCATTAACTGTTCATCATAAAGCATGCCTTCACCCAAGTCGCAATTAAGATCTATTGAAATCATAAGCAGCTAAAAATTCCTTTAGCTGAAAGTTACAGGCAGCAGCGATATCCTGCAAATATTGTTGACGCTGTATGAAAATCTTTTCAGCCTCATTAACGGACACATGCGTAAAATTGATACTCGTGTTTGGTTGCATCTGTGCAAGAGAAGGAATATCAGACGCTACGACTTGTGCTATACGGGGGTAACCTCCCGTGGTTTGATGACCAGCCATAAGTATAATTAAATTTCCATCAGGCAGTAATTGTATTGTTCCTTTGATTACAGCGGAAGAAATGATTTGCGTGACTGATGTTTTCAACAAAGGACCGTTTAGCCTGTAACCCATCCTGTCACTTTGAAGCGAAATAGTAAAGGCCGATGAATTAAAAGCTTGTATAGAAGAATCATCCAATAAG
>Ga0105239_10009052_pt1 | contig 11267 bp, 7 predicted proteins | sample KBSC44metaG_FD_92761 | JGI IMG/M metagenome (GOLD analysis project Ga0105239, IMG submission 92761) | Corn rhizosphere microbial communities from Kellogg Biological Station, Michigan, USA - KBS C4-4 metaG | ecosystem: Host-associated > Plants > Roots > Rhizosphere > Soil | place: Michigan, USA...
GCCAGACTTGAGAGCGCCTTCATGAACGCGGGCGGAGCGCACTCGATGGTCTTGTCGGACGTGCGGAGTCGTTCGGGAAGGCGGCCGCTGGTGAGGGGGCCCAAGTCAATGCCGGCCGGATGCGCCTCCAGCTCCTCCAGCGAGATCCCGTAGGGCCCCGCGCGAAGCATCGCATCGAGCCGCTCACGAGGAGTCGGATCCTGCACTACCTCGCCGCGGATTGCGGCGACGAGACCGCGGATGATTTCCCAGTCCTGCTGCGCATCTGGCTCAGGTTCGAACAGCGCCGGCGAATATTTCGCGAAGTTCCGCACGGCAAGCGGCAGAAGGAGCAGACCATAATGGTCACGCTCGAGGGGGCCGACCGGCGGAAGGATGTAGTGGGCTCTCCGGCTTGTGGCGTTCCGGTAGATGTCGATGGACACCATGAGTTCAAGCTGTTCCAGCGCCTTGTCCAGCCGCCCACCGTTGGGCGTAGATAGGACCGGGTTGCCAGCGAGGACGAAGAGCGCCTTGATCTGACCTGCGCCTGGTGTCTCGATCTCCTCGGCCAGTGCGGCCACGGGGGTCTCGCCCATCACTTCGGGGTGGCTGGAAACGCGCGATCGCCAGCGTCCGATTGAGCCGGGGCCGTTCGTTTGCACCGGATCGATCGCCGGAGCGGGAAAGACAAGTCCGCCTTCGCGGTCCATCTGGCCCGCGGCGATATTGATGAGGGCGATCAGCCAGGCGTTCAGGGCGCCAAATCGCTGCACCGAAATGCCCATACGGCCGTAGAGCGCGGCGGGTCCGGAAAGCAGGCGGCCGGCGAGCCAGTCGATATCTTCCTTTGGAACCCCGCATTCGCGCGCGCAAATGTGTTCGTCGAAATCCTCCAGGACGGCGGCTACCTGGCCTAGGCCCCGAACGTAAGGCGGCGGCGCTGGACGAAGCGGGGAGGTGAGGACGGCCTTCAGCAGCGCGATGAGAAACCACGGATCGGTGGCGGGGCGGATGAACAGGTGGCGATCTGCGATCTTGGCGGTTTCGCTGCGCCTGGGATCAATGACTACCAGCCTGCCTCCGCGCTGCTGCAACGCCTTAGCTCGGCTGCGGAAATCGGGAACGGTCCAAACGCTGCCGTTCGAAGCGATGGGGTTGCCGCCCAGGATGATCATCGTCTCGGTCCGGTCGATGTCCGGGATCGGGAACAGCGCTGCATGGCCGTACATTGCGAGATTGGCGACCAGGTGCGGCATTTGATCCATGGTCGCCGCAGAAAATACCTTGCGGGTTTGAAGCGCCGACTTGAGCAGGCGCAAGTTCAGGGTCGTTCCGTAGTGATGAGAACCGGGATTGCCGCGAAACAGGGCCACAGAGTCCCCGTCACGGGCGATTATGGCGCGCGTACGCTCGCCAATCTCGAGATAGGCCTGCTCCCAGCTGATCTCTTCCCACACATCGCCCATACGCTTGACTGGCCGACGCAGGCGATCCGGATCCTCTTGCAAGTCCTGGATGGCTGTCGCCTTCGGGCAGATATAACCCCGCGACAGCACGTTCTGCGGATCGCCCTTGATGGACCGTATGGTGCGTCCTTCTGTGGCGACGATCAGGCCGCAGTTCGCCTCGCACAGATGGCACGTGCGGCGGTGCTCCAGCGACATGTGATCTCCTTCCTCGGGCGCGGACCAATCCGGGCGTCCCCCCGGACCAGGCCATGGACGTTTAGTTTCGCGGAGAGTTGGCGCTTCACGTCTTCTGCGCCCAGAAGATGCGCGCCCGGCTCTCAAAGTCGTCGACCACCTTGCTTTCGGTGTCCAATATCAGAGTGGGCCGACGCTGCAGGTCATAAGCGGGCCAGTGCGGTATGGTGGAATTGTCCGGGTGACCGCGGTGCGCGAACGCCGCCCAGGTGGCCGTCATAACCGCCTGCATCGCACGAGCTTCAGGGATGTCACCAGACCATGTGGAGAGTTGGGTGTTCGAGAAAACCAGTCCGACGTCCAGTCCGTGGTTTGCTCGGAAGCGGGCTCCTTCGCCCGGCGGCCGCCAGCTGAAGATGTAGAGGAAGGCAGGCGCGCGGCCCTGCTGAACTTTGCGCTCGGCCATCGTGTAGGCGTTGCGCCGCATGCCTGTGGCAGTTTCGATGTCGATCATCCGGTAGATGGGTGAGTCACCGGGCCGGAGTTGCTCATATAGCGCCAGGGCGGCCTCGATCCGGTCGCCGGCCAACGGCGCAACCGCCGCCCGCATCTCGGCCTCGGTCATGTCCTGAAGGGCCGGAACCATGCGCAGCGCGAGCGCAGCTTCATCCTGGGTCGTCCCGATCATCAAGGGCACGTCCGCCGAGATATCCGGTGCGGTCGGGTCGAATGGATGCCGCGGCAGAACCACGCCGTCGACGACGGGGGCGAGTCCGCGTCCGATTCCCGCCAGGGTCATCCCTGTCCCAAGCTTGGCGGCGACGCGCTCGGACGCGTCGAACAAGGCGCGGGCGTCTAGGTGCTGCAGCTCCGTCGCCTGGTCAGATCGAAGGCCGACCTCGGCGAGGATGGCGCGCGCGAACGCCGTCGCATCGGCTCGCTCGACGATCCGGTTCGCCGAGCCGCTCATTACGATCGCTTTGTGAAATAGGCCCCGCGCCGCCGGCATGGCCAGAAGGCAGCTGACCTTGGCGCCCCCGCCGGACTCCCCGAAGGCCGTGACGTTGTCAGGATCGCCGCCAAAAGCCGCGATGTTGTCACGCACCCACTCGAGCGCCGCGACGAGGTCGAGCATGCCTACGTTGCCGGACGTCGCGAACCCCGGCCCCGCCAAATCGCCGAGATGAAGGAAGCCGAACACGTTGAGGCGGTGGGTGACGTTGACCAGCACGACGTCGCCGGCGTTGACGAAATTCACGCCGGTGTAGACCGGGTCCGAACCGGCGCCGAATTGGAACCCCCCGCCGTGGAACCACACCATGACCGGCTTGCGTTCGCCCGCGACGGCTTTGCTCCAGACATCGAGGCACAGGCAGTCCTCGCTCTGCGGGATCAGTGGCGCATCCCTGGGGTCGCGCGGCACGTGCGTGAGCGGGGGCGCGCGGTGGTCTTCGGCGGCGGCGTTCCTGAGCATTCCCTCCGGCGAGAAGCCGGATTCGCGGGTTTGGATGGCGCGCGCGCCATAACGCGAGGCGTCGCGCACGCCGCTCCAGGGCGGATGGTTGGTCGGGGGCATGAAGCGCAGCGCTCCGACCGGGGGCGCGGCATAGGGAATTCCGAGGTAAGCCGTGACGCCGTCGATCGTCACGCCTCGGAGTTTACCACGGAGCGTCTCAACCATTCTGTTTTCTTCATACGTGGCGGCAGGCATAGCAGCGCCCGCTAGAGTACCGCCCACTCCCGCAAGCAAGAGGCGACGATCGATCTCAAGCTTGCCGTGCATGCGCTTCCTGACAGCACAAGGCTACGCGAGCCGGGGCGACACTGTTCAGGCGCAGTCTGAACAGTGTCGCCGTGGGGGATGGACCTAGAATTCCGTCGAGATATCGAGCGAGATCATCCGCGGAGCACCGTAGACGCGCGCGTCTACGCCGAACGGCAGTGTCCCGGTGGACCCGGTCACATAGACCTTGTCCGTCAAGTTGGTGAGGTGCAATGCCGTATTCACTCTCGAACCGAACATCCGACGCCAAGACACGTTGAGGTCAATGAGCGTTTGGCTGCTGATGTGCGCGCCACCCAGGGTCGACTGGTTGAACAGGGGCTGTGTGGGCAGCAGGAATCCCGTCTCGCCCTGTGGGAGCAGGACGTTGGTGTCCGTCGCGTACCAAGCGTCCTGGTAGCTGATCGTCGGCGCGACAGAGAGTTCGCCGAGGTCGTGCGGAAGCTCGGTGTGGAAGCGTGGCGTGATGCTGAATTTGTTGGGAGACACAAAGGCGACGTGGTTCTTCGCCAGGTCCAGGTGAAGATTGGGCGGCGCAAACGGCCCGAGGATCGCCGTGGCTCCGTAGGTCGTATCAGGCCATTTCTTGAACTTGGCGTCGATATAGGCGTAGTTGGCGCTGACCTCGAGCCATGATGTTGGTTCGAAGACGGTTTCGATATCTATGCCTTGGTACACTGTCTTCGGCACGTTCAAGGTCACGGTCGCCAGGCCCAAGGTCGTGGCGGTCAGGTAGCTGACCTGCTTGTCCTTGTAGGTGTCGTAGTAGGCTTCGGCGTTCAGGCGCGCCGGCATGCCGGCCAGGTGGAAGTCCGCCTTGAACCCGGCGTAGAAGTCGTCGTCCGTTTCGGGCCCGAAGACGGCCTGAGCCGGGAGGCCGGCCGGGGGCTTTGCATTGAAACCGCCCGGCTTCCAGCCACGCCTGTACCCGCCGTAGACGAGGAGATCGTTGCTCGGTTGGTATTCCAGTCCGAGGTTGTAGGTGTCCCCCTGGAAGTGCGACACGAGGTATTGGCCAGGATTGACGAAGGTCCAGCCGGCCGCGGCGGCTGCGCCGGGCGTCAAGTTCGGATTGGCCAGGCGCTTGGCGACGCTACCGGCGCCGGCTTCGATCGAGAAGACACCGACTTTGGTCCAGCTGTGCCGCTCTCCGGCCGTGACCTTGAGCTGATCGGTGACTTTCACCGTAACGGAGCCGAAAACGCCGTAAGCCGTGTTCTTGTTGCGGGTCCATAAGGTGCCGAACGCGGGGCCGCCCCCGGTGGTGAAGATGTTGATATCGTCGCCACGGGGCGTGCCCGTCTGATCCAGCAGGGCGCCGGCGATCCCTGTCACTCGGTCGTCGAAGAAATGACCGAGCACCTGGAACTCGTCGGTGATCTGCTGCGTGTGATTTTGGCGCGGCAGAGAAGGCAGGTCGATACCTGCGAATGGGGAACCGTCGACATCGGAAGACGTGTTGCTTACGCCCTTAGCCTTGATGTAGCCGAAGATGTTCTTCAGCGTCAGGCTCGGCGTCAGCTCGTATGACGTCGTATTGATGACGCCCAGGTCCTGCGCAGGTCGCCGCGACAAGTCGAGATCCGTCGCGACAGTCCGGGGTCCGAGTTGCAGCAAGTGCGGATAGAATTGCGTCAAAAATCCCAGCGGGGCGGTCGGAGCGACGATCGCGGCGGCCGGGCTGCTTCGATTTTCGCTCCGGTCGTATGTGATGATGGTGGTGTTCTGCAAACCTTCGGTGGGACGTAGCGTCAGGGTGGCGCGCAGGCCCTCGACGTCCTGGTTCTCCAGGGACTGGCGGCGGACAGGATTGCCGAACGGGTCAGTGTAGGGCGGACCGCCGAGTTGCGCGAAGTTCGCGGACTCCAGCGTGTGGGCGTAGCCCGCTCGCCACCAACGGAATCCGGCTAAGCGCAGAGCCGCCTTGTCCTCGATAAGCGGCAAGTTGATCGCCCCTTCGAGCTGGATGTTCCGGTAATCGCCGAACTGAACGCGTGCATAGCCGCCGAACTGGTCGCTCGTGGGGTGCGGGACGAACAGGACGGCTCCGCCCGTGGTCGAACGGCCGAACAGAGTGCCTTGCGGCCCCTTCAGGACCTGTAGCGATTGCAGGTCGAAATATTGCGGCGCCATGGCGGGCATCTGGAACGGTCCGCTAAGCGGTACGTCGGCGAAATAGGTCTCGACGCTGCCCGCGGCCGCGCCAAAATTCAGTCCTCGGCCCCGGATCGCGAACGAGGGCTGTCCAGAAACCCCCGATCCCGCCGAGACCTGCAGGCCCGGAACCGCGCGGTCGAGGTCAAAGGCGTTGGAGATCGCCTTGGCCTTCAAGGCTTCTTGCGAGAACGCGGTGATCGCCACCGGCACGCTTTGCAGGCTTTCTTCGCGACGCCTCGCCGTCACGACGATCTCGGCTAGCGCAGATACCTCGCCACCTGCGCGCGGCGCAGTCTGCGCCTCGACCTTCGTGTTAACTGCAAGTGAAATCGCTAAAGCGAACGCCGATGTGCTCAGCAGCCACGGATATGTCTTCATGTCGCCCCTCCCAGTTGTTAGCCCGGGCTTGAGCGGCGCGCCTCGCCATTCAGACGCCTAGCGTAGCCGTTCGCCCAGATTGATGGCTATCATTAGAGGGTGAGTTTCCGGGATGGCAATACGTCACGCTGCGTGACCCCGCCAGAATCCTTTGCGGCTCGGCGCCTGCGCCTGCGCCTGCGCCTGGAGGCGAGGCGCCTAGGTGCGTCCCTTTCAGCAAACGAGCTTCGGACCCGTCACAGTCGCCCGGCCTTTGAGGCGGCGATGACCCCCGCGTCGATGCGGCGTCGCCCATTTCTGCTACTCTCGTTGTCAGAGAGGGGAAGGCTGGCTTTTGCCAACTGGGGGGGGCTAGCATGACCCTGTGCTTGGGCCATACGGAGAATTCCCGCTGATAAAATCAAAGAGTCGCGCGTCCCGGAGTGGGGGCGTGGCAATGACGCGGATCGCTGCTGACAAGCTCCGAAAAATGATTCTCGAAGGGGAGAACGGCGCTTATCTTGGATCTCAGGACGATCTGGTGCGAATGCTAGGTATTGGGCGAGTGACTCTTCACCAGACCGCCCGCATCCTAGAGGAGGAACGCCTGCTGCGCGTCCGTCGCGGGCCGAATGGAGGCTACTACGGAACGCACCCGGACGAGGCAGGCGTTGAAAAGGCTGTCGCTCTATATCTGCGGGCGAACAAGGCGGACTTTCATTCGGTGTTCGAGATCGTAACGGCGCTATCTGTCGAGGTCTATCGCATGGCCGCCCTGTCACAGGATGAAAGTGCTCGAAGCGAGTTTCGCGCTGTCTGTGAGCAGTTAGCGGAGCCGCAGGTGGGAGCCGACTCGGAGCGACTTCTGCGCATGGAGAATACCTACCTCGACGCGATCTATAAGCTGGCGGCGAATCCCCTTGGAGAGTTGATGCTTCGCGTCGCTTACCGCATTTTCAACGAGACCGCACCCGGTAATATTCTGCCAAGATCGGAAGACCGAGAGTACTGGAGGCAGACTCGCCAGAAAATGGCGCAGGCGATATTAGATCGCGACGCAGATTATGTTCAGATAATCGGTCGAAGATTTGGCGACTACATTCGCGATCGGCTTTCTGCAATCCGGGCGGCTAGCGATGTTTTCGCGCGAGATACATAGCTATGTATCGTTGACCGAGGGTGGGCGGGGCGGTAAATCGGCGCTGGCGCTTCGGTGCTGTTCGCGCCGCCGCTGTGGATCCGAGAGGAGAGGGTTGGGTGGCGTTCACCAACGAACAATTTGTGCTGACCGACAAGGTCGCCATCGTCACGGGCGCGGGTGGACGGGGCAATAGCATCGGCCGCGCCTACGCCACCGGCTTGGCCAATGCCGGCGCCGCCGTCGTGGTGGCGGACATCAACCGGGCTGGCGCGGAAAGCGTCGCCGCCGAGCTGACGGCGGCCGGCGCCAGGGCCATCGGCGTCAAGGTGGACATTACGGATCCGGCCTCGACCCAGGCGATGGCCAAGGCGGCCAAGGACGCGTTCGGCGGCGTCGACATCCTGGTCAACAACGCCGCCTTGATGGCTGAGCTGACCTACACCCCCGCCATCGCCATTCCGAACGAGGAATGGAACAAGGTCCTGGCTGTAAACCTGACGGGCGCGCTCAACTGCTCTCAGGCCGTGGCGCCGATGATGCGCGAGCGCGGCGCAGGTCGGATCATCAACGCCGTTTCGGGCGGCGCATTCCCCGCCCAGTCGGTCTATGGCGTCAGCAAGCTGGCCCTGGTCGGCCTCACGACCACCCTTGCCACCGAACTCGGCCGCGACAACATCACCGTCAACGCCATCGCGCCCGGCAATACCATGAGCGATGCGGGCAAAAGCCTGACCCCGGCAGACTCGCCCTTCCGCAAGCGGCTGGACATGATCGTCGCTATGCGGGTCGAAGGCCAGCCCGACGAACTGGTCGGCGCGCTGATCCTCCTCGCCTCGCCTGCCGGCTCTTGGATCACCGGCCAGGTGCTGCACATCGACGGCGGCTGGATTCTGCGACCTTAAACCGGCTTCGCTGGAAAAAGCGGGGCCTCGGCTGTGGTCGAACGCTGTGCCGACGCTCGGCGTCAAGCAGCGCGGCCCGAGCCTGCCCAGACCACATTCCTGCGGGCGCCGGCCTGATGTTTAGGCGAACGAAACCACGATCTTGGCGTGGGTCTCCGGATCGCGGAGGGCTTCGAAAGCCGCCGGCACTCCGGCCAAGTCGACCACGCCGGTAAGGATCGGACCCACGTTCATCGCGCCTTCCGCGATGTCTCGAAGGGTCTGGCCGAACTCCTCTTTCGTAAAGTTCATTGCGAACCGGATATCCAGCTCCTTGTTGAAGGCCATCACCTGGTCGAGGGTGCAGGCCTCCAGGGCGTTTCCCACCACGACGAGCAGCCCGTTGCGCGGTAGCGCCGCCAGCATCGCCTGGGCGACGCCCGGCCGACCGACGCACTCGAAGACCACGGGCCGTCGACCCTTGCCGGCGCCGGACCGCGACCAGACCGCCTCGATGGGTTCGATCGCCGGGTCGATCACCTCATCGCAGCCCATAGCCTCGGCGAAACGCCGCCGGCCGGGAGAGTAATCCAGTCCGAAGACCGGACCGATGCCGCGCGCCTTCAGTGACGCCACCACCGCCAGACCGATCGGACCGAGGCCCACAACCAAAGTTATGGCGGGATAGGTAATCTGTGCGCGCTCCACGGCGTGGGCGCCGACGGAGAAAGGCTCGGTGAGCGCCGCATTTTCGGCGGAAAGGCCGTTTGGGACCTCGAACAGAAGCTTCTCGGTCAGCACCATCTTTTCGGCAAAACCGCCAGGGTAACGGTTGGAATAGCCGACATATTCCGAGCCCTCTGGCCCCGTGACGTAGGGCATGCCCACCACCCGGGTTCCCGCCTTGAAGCGGGGGCCGTCTTCGAGCACCTCCGCGCAGAATTCGTGGCCGAACACCACGGGCCGGTGCGCGTCAGTGGGAAGGGGCCCGCCGGACCGCTGCAGACCCTCCAGGAAACTCCCGAGGTGGTGCTGGGCGTGAAGGTCCGTGCCGCAGATCCCACATGCGAGCGTGCGAACCAGAACCTGGCCTTCTCCGGCCACGGGTTCGGGAATCTCCTCGCAAGTCAGTCGGCCTTTCCGGTTCACGACGGCGCGCATCATCGGGCCACTCCGCTGTCCATGATCTTCGTATTCCAGCCACCTGTCAGCGCCCCTGGCCTCACCGGAACAGAAGCCCCATTAGGGCCGCCTGGACCCCTTCGCCGGTCAGGCCGTAATGCCGGTAGAGGTGGGTGGGCGGCGCCACGAGGGCATAACCGTCCGGCAACGCATGGCGGGCGAACTTCACACCCAAGCCAGCCTCCGCCAGCACCTCGGCCACGGCCCCGCCCAGGCCGCCATGAGGATTGTGCTCCTCCACCGTGAGCAGTGCGCCGGTCTCGCGCGCGGCGGCCAGCACCGCCTCGCGATCGAGCGGCTTCAGATAGACCGCGTCCAACACGCGGATGGACACTCCGTCCCTGGCCAGCAGGTCAGCGGCGTCGAGGGCCGCACGGACCCCGACGCCGGTCGCGATTACGGTGGCGTCGGTCCCCTCGCGCAGGCGGACAAACCTGCCGTGGTCGAAGCTGGGGACGATATCGTAGACGGGCTTCTCCGCGCCCCGGCCGACCCGGATATACACCGGGCCGTCTACATCCACTGTGGAGCGCAGCACGCCGCGCACCGCCGCCCCGTCGCAGGGGCTGACCACCGTCATATTTCCGATCGCCCGCATGAGGGCGATGTCTTCCACCGCGTGGTGCGAGGTCCCATAGAAGCCCATGGAAATCCCCGCATGGTGGGCGATGATCCGCACCGGCATCTTTGTATAGGCGAGGTCCGTACGGACCTGCTCGGCGCAGAGCAGGGAGGCGAAGGAGGCGAAGGTCGCCACGTACGGCTTGAAACCCGCGGCGGCGAGGCCCGCCGCAACGCTCATCATGTTCTGCTCGGCGATGCCAGTATTGATGAAGCGGTCGGGGAACTTGTCACGGAAGGCGTTCGTGGCGTTGGAGAACATCAGATCGGCGGTAAGCACCAGGATCTCTGGGCGCGTCTCGCCCATGGCCGCCAGTTCATCGCCCATGGTCAATGCGTCGAGCTTGGGCATCGAAGTTTCGATGTTCCAGCTCGCGGGATCGATCGGCTGGTTCATCGAGCGATCCTCTCTTCGATTTCCTTCACCGCGATGGCTTTGTCCGCTGGGCCCAGGTAGCCGAGATGCCAGAATGGCGTTTCTTCCATGAAGCGGACGCCCTTGCCCTTGCGCGTGCGGGCTATGATCATGTGCGGGCGATCGGCGCTCTGCGCTCGAAGGAAGGCGCTTTGGACCGCCCTCATATCGTGGCCGTCGATCTCGTCGGTCGACCAGCCGAAGGCCTCGAACTTCGCCGCGACGGGCTCGATATTCATGACCTCCTCGATCGGCCCGTCCAGGCCCATGCCGTTGGCGTCGACGATGCCGATCAAGTTCGAAAGCTTATAGTGGGACGCCGACATGGCGGCCTCCCAGACCTGACCCTCATTGAGTTCGCCGTCTCCGAGCATGACCCAGGTCAGATAGTCCTGGCCCCGCATCTGCGCCGCGAGCGCCATCCCGACCCCGACCGAAAGGTTGTGGCCGATCGAGCCTGAGGAGAAATCGCAACCCGGCACCTTGTTCATGTCCGGGTGGTCGCCCAGCGGGCTCCCAAGGCGGGTGTACGAGTCCAGCCAGTCCTGAGGGAAGAATCCCAGGTCCGCGAGGCATGGGTATTGGCCGATGGCCGCATGGCCCTTGCCCAGCAGGAAGCGGTCGCGGTCCGCCCAGCGCGGGTCGGACGGGTTCAGACGCAGGGTGGAGTAGTAGAGAGCCGCGAACATCTCTGCGCAGGAGAAGACACTGGAGTAGTGGCCGCTACGGGCGATCTCAACCAAGCGGATGGTCTGCAGGCGAATCCAGTCCGCGCGACGCTCCAGATCGCGCACCTCCGCCGGCCGATTTCGCGGTAGGACCCGGTTCTCCATTGCTTCTCCTCAAACGCCATCTCCCCCACGCGCAGCCGCTCGCCGGGCCTTGGTGCATCGAACTGATAGCTATCAATAAGCCGCCATCCGAAAATTGAAATGGCCGGATGGCATGTTTTTGGCCAAGGATGGGGCGGAGAACTCGATTTCTACGTCATCAATGACGCTAGGTGATTCGCCCGGAAGGATCCCATGGCTGACGAACCTCTCGTGACGGTGCTCGATGCAAACGGCTGGCGCTTCAGCTGTCGGATGCAGGGGGCCGAGGGCGA
>Ga0105239_10009055_pt1 | contig 11265 bp, 5 predicted proteins | sample KBSC44metaG_FD_92761 | JGI IMG/M metagenome (GOLD analysis project Ga0105239, IMG submission 92761) | Corn rhizosphere microbial communities from Kellogg Biological Station, Michigan, USA - KBS C4-4 metaG | ecosystem: Host-associated > Plants > Roots > Rhizosphere > Soil | place: Michigan, USA...
CCCGAAATCGTCGATAGCGACTCTGACACCGAGCGACCTGATCATGTCGAGAGCTTTGACCGCGGAGTCTGCATTCTGGATCAGCGACGTTTCCGTGATCTCGAGCTCGAGACGATCAGGCGCGAGGCCCGAAATGGAAACGGCGTTTTTAACTGCTTGAGGAAACCAGTCATTGGACAACTGTTGGCCCGATAAGTTGACCGATACCTGGAGGTCAAAGCCATCCTTATTAAGCCGGCTTGTGTCGTGACAAGCATTTTCCAGCACTTGTAGTCCCAACAGCTCGATCAGACCCGTTTCCTCAGCGATCTCGACGATCTCGCTTGCGGGAACGGCGCCGAACTCGCGACTGTTCCATCGAACGAGTGCCTCCATGCCGACGATCTTTCCCGAGTTCAGATCGATCTTGGGCTGATAAAAGTTCATGATCTCGCCGGTTTGCAGAGCTTGTTGCAAGCCGTTTTCCAAGCTGATCCGTCGCTCGGCCAGACTGTGCATCTCGGGCTTGTAAAACCTGATCGACTCGCCGTTGTCTTTTGACTGGCGCAAGGCGACAGAGGCAAACCTTTCCAGACTTGCTGCATCCGTTCCGTCATTCGGGAAGATACTTATTCCAGCGGAGATCGAGAAATGGAATTTGTGTGTGCCGGCAAAAACCGCCTCTTTCGAGATATGATTCAGCTTCCTCAACACTTCGATCGAGTCGCTGCTGCAATTCATCGACGGCAGCAACAGCCCGAACTCATCATCTTCAAAGCGGGCCAGAACCGCCTCGGGTGGCAGGGCCGCGACCCAACGCCCGGTCACATCCCGCAAAACATTGTCCGACTCCTCGCTACCGAGCGCTCGGCTTATGGTTTTGAACCTGTCGAGCGAAAAGACCGCCAGCGTTCCGCCGCTTGAGTTGTTGTCCGATGCCGCGATGGCCTGAACGACTGCTTTAAGGAAAGACTCACGATTGGCGAGCCCTGTAACCCGATCGTAAAGCCTGAGATAGTCAAGCTGATTCTTTTGCTGGGTAAGAAGCTCCTCCAACTGTTCGTCGCGCGACCGTTTTCTGATCAATTGGGAATGCTTTTCCATGGCGCGGCCGACCACCGAATCTACATCGGCAAGCGCAAACGGCTTGCGAACGAAGTCAAACGCGCCGACCTGAAGGGCTCCGATCGCGGTCTCCATCGTATTCTCGCCGCTGACCATGACGCATACGGTGTTCGCTGCGATGGCGTTTATCTGCGGCAGGAGTTCGATCCCGCTCATGTCTCGCATTTGAACGTCGCTCAGGACGACCGCTATCTCATTACACTCAAAGTGCTGTAAAGCCTCGGGTCCGGAAAATGCCGTCAGGCATCGATAACGATCTGACAAAAAGTCGCGCAGAAGGTGAACAATGCCGGGTTCGTCATCGACGATAAGAATGGTCTTGTCACCCTCGGTTGGGCCTTCGTCAGCGAATGAGATCTTTATTGCCATTTGAATACCTCGTTGCCGGGGTGTCGAGTTTGCACCTTGCGTTCCACAATTCGCGATCACGCAAAAACGACCCACCGATCTCGATAAAATCGTGAGGTTTTGAGGTGTTACGGGCATTTCACCTTACTCGCCCAGTTGAAAACTGATCTAAAAGCCTTCTGGCGGGTGATCGGTCGGTGCGGAATTGCTCCCGTCATTATCTCCTCACTTCGGACGATTTGCCCGGCCCGCGGGCCAAGGTTCAAGTCGAAGACGCGGTCGAAAACTCTGGTCTGAACGCGTATTTAATGTTTCTTCTTATCCGTCGATAGGTTTGGCACATTCATTGCCATGTTGTTTCACAGGATTAAAGGCCCTGGCGAACTTCAGGGCGAAATGGATATCTTATTTTTGGAAAAAGCTCATCGCCGCATTTAGATCGGTCGGCTCGTTCCTTGACTGCCACATTTTCATGCCTTAAATACTTTCGAAACCCGATCTCACCCAACTTGCGAGCTGCTGTGATCGGCACGAGGTGCATAATGTTTGACCCCTGGCCTTCTGACCCGCATGTTACAATTCCTTCCGTGAAAAGGGAGCTCAAAGCGCTGGTGGTTGATGATGACCCGCAGGTGTGTGGTCTGGTTGGTGAAATACTGCGCTCTTACGGCTGGACAGTTAGCGAAGTGCATTCCGAGGCCGAATGCATCGATCTTTTGCCGCGATCGGATTGGGACCTGGTCTTCTGCGACGTGATGCTGGGTGATGCCGACGGGTATTCGATACTGAAGCATTTTCGGGAGAGAGATTATCCGGGGCGGTTTGTGCTTATGACTGGCCAGGGTTCGGCGGCAGGGGCGCTCGACGCGACCGCGATCGGGGCGTATGACTATGTCGTTAAGCCCTTCAAAATAGATCAAATAAAAGCCATCGCCGACTCGGTCCGGGAAAGGATCGCGGCACGCGGTTCTAGAAAGAACGATCCGGAGCCTCAGCCGTCCGGATACGTTTCCGACATACCGCTGATCGGCAAAAGTCCGCGCTTCGTTGAATGTTTAAAGCTTGTGGGCCGCGTGGCACCGACCGACCTACCGGTTTTGATAACCGGCGAGTCGGGAACCGGAAAGGAGGTTGTCGCAAGAGCGATCCATTTGCGCAGCACCCGCGCTAAACAACCGTTCGTGGCTGTTAACTGCGGGGCGATACCCGTCGAGCTGATCGAGTCGGAGCTCTTCGGACATACAAAAGGTTCATTCACCGGAGCAGACCGGGAACGGCCCGGACTCTGGGAAGATGCGGATGGCGGAAGTATCTTTCTCGACGAGATCACTGAAACCGCGCCCCTTTTTCAGGTCAAGCTGCTACGGGCTTTGCAGGAAGGCGAGATCCGCAAGGTTGGTTCCAATCGTTCGCAGAGGGTCGATGCGCGAGTCATCGCGGCAACAAATCGCCGAATTGAAGACGAAGTTGTCAACGGTCGATTTCGGCAGGATCTAATGTATCGGCTGAACGCGGTGACGATAGAGCTGCCGCCGCTTCGTGAAAGACGGCAAGACATCGGTATGCTGGCCAGTCATTTTCTAAGTAACTCGGAATTGAGATCTTCCATGCCGAGGCAGTTTTCGGCCGAGGCTATCGCGTTGCTGGAAAATTACGACTGGCCGGGAAATGTTCGCGAGCTCGAGAATGCTGTTCTGCACGCTGCCTCATTAAGCGATCAGAACATCTATCCTGACCACCTTCCTGTTCGGATCCGCGAATCAAGCCGCGATGCGGGATCCTTCGCACTAAAGGATGAAAGCGATGATCCTCAGAAATGGGTGACGCTGGCCGAAATGGAAGCGGAATACGTCGCAAAAGTTTTGAGGCACACGGGAAATAACAAACAGGCTGCGTCCCGACTCCTCAACATTGACCGAAAAACGTTAACGCGGATCGCAAATCGCACCGGTTCAGGCCCCGACAACAGCTAGCCGCCCTAAGCGACCTACTTTGTGTCGAGGATCGATCGCACTTTACTTACCAATTGATCAAAGCTAAACGGTTTTTGTATAAAATGTCGGTCCTGACCGGAGCTATCTAAAAGCGACATTGGTTCATCAAGATACCCGGAAGTAAACAAAACCCTCAGGCCAGGTCGGATCGCCGCAAGCCGTTGGGCAAGTTCCTGGCCGCTCATACCCGGCATTACTACATCGGTCATTAGCAGATCGATACTCGCCGCGGCGTCATTCACTATCCCGATCGCGGCCGCTCCGCTCGACGCCTCGATAATTTTGTAACCCGACGATTCGAGCACCTGTCGGCTCAACTCTCGGACAATATCTTCATCCTCAACAAGCAGGATGGTCTCGGATCCGACACGAACAGGCTCGACACTGTTGTTATCGGCTTCGCTTTCTGTCTCAACCTCCATCTTGGGCAGGTAAATATCAAAGGTCGTACCGCCGTCCGGAAAGCTTATGACCCACACATACCCACCGAGCTGTTTTACGATACCGTACACCATTGACAAGCCGAGGCCCGTTCCCTTGCCGGTTTCTTTTGTTGTGAAAAATGGTTCGAAGATATGCCTTTGTGTCTCTTCGTCCATTCCGATGCCTGTATCGGCGATCGCCAGGTGGACGAACATGCCCGCGCGCGAGCCCGGATGTCGGAGAGAAAACTCCTGGTCAAGCGATGCGTTCGTCGTGCTGATCGTTATCGTCCCTCCACGCGGCATCGCATCCCTCGAGTTAACGCAGAGATTGAGCAACACCTGGGTGAGCTGGCTATGGTCTCCCTCAATGCTCCACAAATCTTTTGCCAGATCCAGTCGGATATTGACATCCTCGCCGATGACACGCTGAAGCATCACTATCGAATCCTCGACTATCCGATTAACGTCGAGCGTCTTGACCTCGAGTATCTGGCGCCGGCTGAAGGCCAATAGTTGATTTGTAAGCGCGGCCGAGCGTTCCCCGGCCTTTTTGATCTCCTCGATATTTCTCCGCAATGGATCATCGTTCGACATTCGTATCAGCGTGAGCTCGCAGTATCCGATGATCGCGGTCAGCATATTATTGAAATCATGGGCGATCCCGCCGGCAAGACGGCCGATGGACTCGAGCTTTTGCGCTTGACGAAGCTGCTCTTCGCTTTTCCTGAATCGCTCTTCGGCGCGCTTGTTCTCAGTCAGGTCTACGAGGAAAAAGAAGTATCCGTTGATATCGTTTTCGTTATCGCGATCGGGAACATATGTAACGTATACATATCGAGTGGGATCGAGAAACCCATTTCTTTCGACCTTGATCGTCTTGCCCGTCAGAACAGCATCTATTTCCGCTCGAACGCGGTCGTAGAGCTCCTCACCGACGATCTCACTCATGTGGTGGCCGATGATCTCGTCTTCCGCGATCACCTGAAACCACTTCCGGCAGGCGTCGTTCACAAAAAGGAATCGAGAATTCTTATCCAGGTGCGCGACCACCGTCGGCACCGTATCTGCCACAAGCTGGAGCTGAGCCTGATGCTTTTTCAGGGCTTCCTCGGCGGCCTTCAAACTAGATATGTCTGTGTGCGAAACGACCGCGCCGCCTTCTCGGGTTTTCAGCGGCGAAACCAACATGTAGAACCAACGCTCAACGCCGGAGATCTTTACACAGTATTCCTCAAAATAGTCACCCTGTTTACCGTTCAGAACGTCGCGGATGCCTTGAGCGATTTCCTCGGAGCCTTCACCATGGGCGGGCGCATCCCCGGCGGCCGCTTCAGGATAATTTGCTCCGATCTCCACTTTTAGCTGGCTCTCGGGAGGCAAGCCAGGGTTGTCCAAAACGAACTCACGCCAGGATCGGTTCAAGGTCCGGACGCACCCGTTTTGGTCAAGGACCGCGATATTTGAAGTCATCGAGTCGAGAACAGCCCGATTAAAAGCTTCACTCCTCCGAAGTTCGTCTTCGGCGGATTTACGTTCCGTAATGTCGTTGAGCGTACCGACCCATCTGCGAAAGCTGCCGTCGTCGTTAAAGACCTGAACGCCTCGCACAGCGAGAAATCGAAAGCCGCCGGCCGCGCTTCGAAATCGTGCAACGGTCGAAAATACAGACTTGTTGTTTATCGCCTCCTGCCATTTCCTCTGAAGGCTATCGAGGTCGTCGGGGTGAACCGTGTCGACGATGTCATCAACGGACCTTAGCTCTCGTCCGCTTAATTCGGAAAACCAAGCAAACGCGTCCGGCGCCGGGCCATTTTCATCAAGTGTCCACGTGAACGAGGTAGAAGCCTCGATCAGTGCGCGGTAATTCATTTCGGATTCTCGCACGAGCGATTCGGCGGATTTCCTTTCGGTAATGTCCTGGACGGTCCCGATCATCCGGATCGGTTTGCCTTCAGCATCGTATTCGACGGTCCCCAAATTAGAGAGCCAACGAAGGTCACCGCGAGCATTCCTGATCCGAAACTCGATGTTGAGTTGATGATGGTTTTCGATCGCCTCTTGCGCTGCGAGAGACGCTCGTTCGCGGTCCTCTGGGATAATGAATTGCAGAAACTCCTCGAAGGTCTCTCCAAACTCATCGACCCCAAATACTTCGTAACATTCCGGGGACCACACGGCCCGGTTACTGATCAGATGCCACTCCCAAACGCCGAGGCCCGCGGCCGATATGGCAAGTCTCAGACGGATCTCGGCCTCGCGCTTTTCGCGTCGGATCTGTGCCTCGCGGAGGTCGCGCTCGATCGCAGGGACGAGTCGCCGCAAGTTTCCCTTTATAAAGAAGTCGTCCGCACCGGCGAGCATCGCCTTGACCGCCGTTTCCTCACCGATGGTTCCGGAAATGATTATGAACGGAATTCCAGGTTGAAGCTCCTTGGCCAAGCTCAGCGCCTCAGGAGCCGAAAAGGTCGGCATGCGAAAGTCTGAGAGTATTATCTCCCAGGTCTCGTTCGCTAGTGCCGCTCTTGTTGCGTCGGCCGTGTCAACCCGTTTAAATTCGACATCGAACGAATCCCGAAGATGGCGCAACAGTAAGTACGCGTCATCGTCGTTGTCCTCGATAATAAGTACTTTGAGTCGCTTCATGCGCTAGCTTGCCGGGACCCAGCGATCTTACAGAAGCCAATATGTTCCGAGTTGACGCGTAGCTTCCGTGAATTCCTTACGTAGCTTTTCGCGGCTGGATCGTAGCTCTCGGCAATATCACTTTGCTCCGAAGATGAGGTAAGTACCACCACGGGAACATATTGGGTACGTTAATGATAAATTGAGGGCGGAGAACCTGACGCTGGTCTTGCGATATGCGAGCAAGCGGCATCGCAAGATATCGATCGATCAGTAGCTATCGAGGGGTTAGATCTGATGCAACAATGGGAAACCTTAAGCCAAAACCAAGTTCGGGAGAGTCGATCCAACTTCCGCTCTTGTCCTTCAAAGGTTCGCAACTTCCCTTGTACACACGTGCTTACCTAAACCCGACAATCGCTAAATTTTGCCCTGTAAAGGTCGCTCAACACCGAAGATCTGTAAAAACGAATATTGCTTTGCTATTACTGGTAGACGGTGGTGTACGCCCTGATAATTATCCGACTAGAGGGGAGTCAAATGCAAATTTCGCCATCGCGACAGATTTGGATCGCGGACGTGTAGTGTCCGAAGCGTAAGCCTCTGAATTAACAATACTTGTTGAATATTCGTCAAGATGTCTTATAATGCTAGGTATCCGGCATAAAAAGGACCCCATGGCCATCAACTTCCACATTGATAAGGTCAACCGACGTATTTACTCGAAGGCTACCGGTCTGGTAACTTTCGAGGATCTTCTAAATCATATAAAAAGTGAGGTTGAACCGGAGATCGCGAGTTTTTCCGAGATCTTTGATTGTACCGACGCCACGACCGATCTGACGGTCGAACAGGTTCGCGATCTCGCCGAGGAGCGTCGCCATATTGCACAAACGCGTTCTGCGGCGCCGGCCGCGGTAGTCGCAACTAACGACCTGTTCTTTGGCATGCTGCGAATGTTCGACATGTTGACCGAAACGATCCGACCAATGCGCGTCTTTAGAGACGTTCGATCCGCGGAACAGTGGCTCGACTCGATCGATTCGGAAGCCGGACCCAATTGTGTCAAGGGAGAATTTCCTCACCCTTCCAAAAATCCCAAGTAAATAACCTCACACCTCTCGGTAGCCAATTTCGAAACGTCAAAAAACGCCTGTAAATACCGATCTTTTCGGGCCGAACCATCGCGCACTCCCGGCGGCACAGCCGTTGCAATTAAGCGTGTCAGGGAGTGAGGCACAGGGGTCGGTCACCGAACGTGAGGAGCCGGAAGTGGTCGCCCCCATTCCCAACTTAGGTGTTTTGAAATGAGCGTCTCCACGATTGATTATCGAACAACCCACGGTTCACGGATCGTCGATCTAAATGCGCTTTCCGATCTGACGACGCGCGAAAACATTCTCATCGTCGACCATCTGCCGAACGTGCGGCGCAACCTGGTCGACGAGCTGTCTGCGTCGTTCAGCTGCGCCGGCGCCGCGTCGGCGATCGAAGCGATCGGTCATCTCCGTGAAAAGCCTTATTCCGTAGTTATCACGGAAACCATGCTGCCCGGGCTATCCGGGGTCGAATTGCTGCGGCTGATCGTTCGCGACTATCCGGACACCGCGGTCATCGTACTGTCCGATATAGATCGTCCGCAGCGGGCGCTCGATGCCGTTCGACTCGGCGCATTTGACTACCTGATCAAGCCATTTGAGCCGATCGTCCTGCAGATGACCATTGAGCGTGCCATCGAACGGCGTCGGCTCGTAATGGATGCTCGCCGCTACAAGCGGGACCTGGAGCAGCGAAACATAGAACTCGAAAAAGGAAAGCGCGAGCTCCAGCGGCTCCAGGCGCAGATAATACACAGCGAAAAAATGGCCTCACTCGGCCAGCTTGCCGCCGGTGTCGCCCATGAGCTCAACAATCCCGTCGGATTCGTCTATGGCAATCTCGACCTTTTAAGAGAAAGGTTGAAGGGGCTTGAAAGACTCCTCTGCTATTACGACTACATTTCGCTTGAAGGAAAAGTTGCACAAGAGATCGACGAGATCAAAAGAGACATCGACTACGCCACGGCGAAACATGATCTCGGGCTGATGATCGGCGACTGTCTCGAAGGCGCCGAACGGATCCGCGAGATCGCGCAAAATCTTAGAACGTTTTCGCACCTTGACCAGGCTGACCTCAAGCGAACGGACATCCACGTCGGGATAGACTCGACGCTTCGGATCCTATCGACATATTTTTCGACCGGAAATCTCTCGCTTGTCAAAGATTATCAGGATCTGCCGGAGATCGACGCCAACCCGGGACAGCTGAATCAGGTTTGGATGAACCTGCTCGTAAACGCAGCACAGGCGATCGGGAAAAATAAGGGCCAGGTAACGATCCGCACACGGCGTTTGCAGGAAGTGATCGAGGTTTCCGTATCGGACACCGGGCTAGGTGTCCCCGCTGAATATCTTGGGAAGATATTCGACCCTTTCTTTACCACCAAGGCTGTCGGCGAGGGCGCCGGTCTGGGCTTGTCCATCTCGTTCGGGATCATTGAACGTCATGGCGGCTCTATAGATGTCGCTTCCGTTCCGGGTGAAGGCGCGACCTTCACGGTTCGTATACCGATTCACCCGCCGAAGCAAGAAACGACCGAATCTTGAAAATATACGTTCTCCATCGAGGTCAATCCCGTTATGAAATACAAAATTCTTATTGTGGACGATGAAAAGGCGAATCTTCGCCTTCTCGATCGAGTGTTATCTACCGACTATGAGGTTGTCTTAGCGGAGTCGGGCGCCGAGGCTCTTGAGATCCTCGTCAGAGACTCAATAGCTCTGATAATAACGGACCAACGGATGCCCGGTATGACCGGCATCGACTTTTTGAAGCGAGCAGCGTCGATCGCTCCCAATTCCGTTCGGATCGTCGTCACCGGCTATACCGATGCGGATGCGCTTGTGGAATCGATAAACTCGGGCGCTGTTTACAAGTACGTCACAAAGCCGTGGATCAACTCTGACCTAAAGGTCACGGTGCACCGGGCACTCCAGCATTTCGAAGTTCTGAGGGCACAGCGCAACCTGCAGGAACGATATACAAAGGTGCTCAATGAGGTCGACGAGGCGAGATCCTCTTTCCGAAATCTGATCAGCGCGCTGCTGCAACTGCAGGATCCTGCTGCGTATCAACGAGCCGTTCGCGTTAACGAGATGGCGATCGACCTTGCTCAGATCATGGAGCTATCGCGGGCCGAGATCGAAAAGCTTCAGTTGGCGATATACGTCAGGGCGATCTTGATCTCAGGCGACCGAGCGAGCTCAAACGCGATCGGGAATTCGATCGACCATGCCCTCAGAGAAGTAAGAAGGTTTGAGTCCGGCATCCAGGTCATCTCCGATATTCCGCTGCTGCACGAGGTCGTAAGCTCCGTCCGTCAGTTCACGGAAAAGTATGACGGTTCGGGGTATCCGTGCCAGTTGTTCGGCGAGAGCATATCAATGGCCGCAAGGATCGGTTCGATCGTGACAGCATACGACGAGCTTGCTTTCCCCGCTCACGAAAGTGCCCGGACCCAAACAGATGACGCGATCGAGATCATCCAAAACGCCGCGGGAACGGTGTTTGACCCAATGATAGTCGATGTTTTTTGCTCGCTGATCGATGCGAGGGATGAAGCCTCGTCTCATCAGGACCTCGATCGGGTCTTGACTGAATCGGTGATAGCCGTTGTTTGAATCAATTAATAGGTGAAAGAAATGGAAGTACAAGTGCAAGTGCAAGAAGCCTGGAGAGTCCGCGTCGACGACCGCATTTACGAAGCCGACCTTACGGAACTGATCGAATGGGTCAAGGAGGGCGCCGTTGCTCCAGACGATCTGGTCCAGAAAGGCACCCTTCGCTGGCTGTCGGCAGCCAGGGTACCGGAGCTTTCGGTCCACTATTATAAACCGTCAATTCCCGTGGTCGACGACGCTCTAGCGCAGCTTGAACGAAATGGCCACCTGGCATTCGAGCCGACGATAGAATCCGACGAGCCAACTTCCAGCGATGGTGAAACGTCGAACGACGCCGAGCAGGCTACGAAGCAACACTGCTCTAAACATCCGGACGAGGCGACCGCCGTGGTCTGCGAGATATGCCATACCTCATTTTGCTCGCGTTGTCCTCATAGATTTGGAAATGTAAGACTCTGTCCGCTTTGCGGCGGAATATGCGCCAACTATGAAGATGTTTTGAACGGCGCTCCAGCCCGCGGCGCGCTAAACAAGCCGTACGCGCGAAAGGTGATCGATACCGCGGACACTTCCATTGACTCTGGCAAGAGACTCGGCGTCCGAGACCTGTTGCGAGGATTGGCGTACACGTTTTCGAACCCGATCGATCTATTGATCTCGTCCCTACTTCTTTCAGGCTGCATCGTTGGGTTGACGCTCTTCCTCGACGGGAGCGCATTTAAAAGCCTCGTAACGCTGGCCTGCACACTCTTATTGGTAATTTTCAGCTACGATAGACTTTCGCTGATCTATTGGAACATCAAGGCAGGAACTCGCTCGAACGGGTCCTGGAGCCGGCGTCGAGCAGGTTTCGAGGGCGCGTTTTTTCGGCGCTCAGGAAGGGCTATTGCAGTGTTTGCCAGCTCCTTCGGTCTGTTTATTGCGTTGCTGTCCGTGGCGGGAATATTTGCATGGAGCCGCTTTGCCAGCGACGCCGAGCTTACCGAGTCGGCCATTCAAAAAGCTCGACATACGGTTGCGCAGGAACTGCAGGGACCGCTTGCCGATTTCAAC
>Ga0105239_10009057_pt1 | contig 11263 bp, 11 predicted proteins | sample KBSC44metaG_FD_92761 | JGI IMG/M metagenome (GOLD analysis project Ga0105239, IMG submission 92761) | Corn rhizosphere microbial communities from Kellogg Biological Station, Michigan, USA - KBS C4-4 metaG | ecosystem: Host-associated > Plants > Roots > Rhizosphere > Soil | place: Michigan, USA...
ACCCGCGGTTCATCGAGTTCATCGATGAGCTGCCGAAGACCGCGACCGGCAAGATCCAGCGCTTCCGGCTGCGCGAGCGCGAACGCGCGCACCAAGACAGCACATCATGACGCACACGTCGATCGCCTGGCGCGGCCGCACGCTGCGCATCGAGACCGCGTGGGTGGGCGCGGCGCAATCGCGCCATCCGCCGCTCGTGTTTCTGCACGAGGGGCTCGGGTCGGTCGCGATGTGGAAGGATTTCCCGGCCCGCATGTGCGAGGCGCACGGGCTGCGCGGGCTGGTGTTCTCGCGCTACGGCTACGGCCGCTCGACACCGAAGCCGTCCGACGAACGCTGGTCGCCCGAGTTCATGCACCAGCAGGCCCACGAGGTGCTGCCGGCCTTGTTTGCCGAGCTCGGCATCGACCGGCCCTGGCTGTTCGGCCACAGCGACGGCGGCTCGATCGCGTTGCTGTACGCAGCGCGCTTCGCCGAGCGCACGGCGGGCGTGGTTGCCGTCGCGCCGCACCTGTTCGTCGAGGACGTGTCCGTCACCAGCATCGAGAAGGCGCGCGAGGCGTATGCCACGACAGACCTGCGCTCGCGCCTCGCGCGTTATCACGACGACCCCGACTCGGCCTTTCGCGGCTGGAACGACGTGTGGCTGTCGCCCGCGTTTCGCGACTGGAACATCGAGGCCGAGATCGCCACGATCCGCTGCCCGGTGCTTGCGGTGCAGGGCGAGGACGACGAATACGGCACGCTCGACCAGATCCGCGCGATCGCGCGGCGCCTGCCGAAAACCCGCTTGCTCGTGATCCCAAAATGCGGACACTCTCCGCACCGCGACCAGCCCGAGCTGCTGGCCGACAATGCCGCCCGATTCATCCTCGATCCGTCCCATTCATCCTGAGCAGGAGCCTTTGCATGTCGCAGTCGTTCAAGACCACTCTCGTCGCCGCCGCGCTGGCCAGCTGCGCACTCGGCGCCGGCGCGCAGGGCAACGCGCCGATCAAGGTCGGATTCATGCTGCCCTACACCGGCACCTACGCGAGCCTGGGCAACATGATCGAGAGCGGCTTCAAGCTCTACGTCCAGGAGCAGGGCGGCAAGCTCGCCGGGCGCGAGATCCAGTACTTCAAGGTCGACGATGAATCGGAGCCCTCGAAGGCGACCGACAACGTCAACAAGCTGATCAAGCGCGACAACGTCGACGTGCTGGTCGGCACCGTGCACTCGGGCGTCGCGCTCGCGATGGCGAAGGCGGCGAAGGACAACAACACGCTCCTGATCATCCCGAACGCCGGCGCCGATGCGATCACCGGGCCGATGTGCGGCGCGAACATCGTGCGCAGTTCGTTCTCGAACTGGCAGCCGGCGTTCGCGATGGGCAAGGTCGCGGCCGAGAAGGGCCACAAGAAGGCGATCACGATCACCTGGAACTACGCGGCCGGCGCCGAATCGGTGAAGGGCTTCAAGGAGGCGTTCGAGAAGGGCGGCGGCAGCGTGGCCAAGGAGCTGAACCTGCCGTTCCCGGGCGTCGAGTTCCAGGCGCTCTTGACCGAGATCGCGGCGCAGAAGCCGGATGCGGTCTACGCATTCTTCGCCGGCGGCAGCGCGGTCAAGTTCGTCAAGGACTATGCGGCCGCAGGCCTGAACAAGACGATCCCGCTGTACGGCCCCGGCTTCCTGACCGACGGCACGCTCGAAGCGCAGGGTCCCGCCGCGCAGGGCATGCTGACGACGCTGCACTACGCCGACAACCTCGACACCGCGCGCAACAACGCGTTCCGCAAGAGCTTCGCGCTGACCTACAAGTCCCAGGCCGACGTCTACGCGGTGCAGGGCTACGACGCGGCGCAGATCCTCGGCGCCGGCCTGAAGGCCGTCAACGGCGACATCAGCAAGCGCGACGCGCTGACCGCCGCGATGCACAAGGTCACGGTCGACAGCCCGCGCGGCAAGTTCACGATCTCGCCGGCCGGCAACCCGGTGCAAGACTTCTACCTGCGCGAAGCCAAGGGCAACAACAACGAGTACCGGTCGATCGCGGTGAAGGCGCTCGCCGACCCGGCACGCGGCTGTAAATTGTGAGCTGCGCTACGTCCTAGCGGGCGGCTGGGCCGCCCTTCTCTTACTTGCGGCCCCGCGCCCGCGCGGGCCGCTCTACCGTGCTCCTCGTGGATCTCGCAACCTTCCTCGTCCAGTGCCTGAACGCCGTCCAGTACGGCCTGCTGCTGTTCCTCGTGGCCAGCGGGCTGACGCTGATCTTCGGCATCATGGGCGTGATCAACCTCGCGCACGGCAGCTTCTACATGATCGGCGCGTATCTCGCGTTCGCGCTGGCGCCGTACTTCGGCGACTGGTTCGTCACGCGGCTGATCGTCGGCGTGCTGCTCGCGGCCGGCTTTGGCTATCTGCTCGAGTGGGCGTTCTTCAGCTTCCTGTACCGGCGCGAGCACCTGCAGCAGGTGCTGCTCACCTACGCGCTGATCCTGGTGTTCGAGGAGCTGCGCAGCATCCTGGTCGGCAACGACGTGCACGGCGTGCCGGCGCCGTCGTGGCTGTCGGGCAGCTTTCCGCTCGGCGAGCTGATGTCGTACCCCTGGTATCGCGTGTTCGCGTCGGTGGCCTGCATCGTCGTCGCGCTGGCGCTGTACTGGGTCGTCAACCGCACGCGGCTGGGCATGATGATCCGCGCCGGCGCGAGCAACCGCGACATGGTGCGCGGGCTGGGCATCGACATCCGGCTGCTGTACCGCGTCGTGTTCGCGGGCGGCGTGGCGCTCGCCGCGCTGGCCGGCATGATCGCGGCGCCGCTCTCGTCGGTCTACCCCGGCATGGGCGGCAGCGTGCTGATCATCTGCTTCGTCGTCGTCGTGATCGGCGGCATCGGCTCGATCACCGGGGCGCTGATCGCCTCGCTGCTGGTCGGCTTCGTCGACACCTTCGGCAAGGTGTTCTTTGCCGAGTACAGCGGGGTGTTCGTCTATCTGCTGATGGCGGTGATCCTGGTCTGGCGGCCCGAGGGGCTGATGAAACGTGGCTACTGAGATGCGCGGCCTCGCCGTTCCGCTGATCGCGCTCGCCGTGCTGCTCGCACTGCCCGCGCTGCTCACGCCGTACACGCAGGACCTGGTCGTGCGGATCGCGATCTACGCGATCTTCGCGCTCAGCCTCGAGCTGCTGGTCGGCATGACAGGGCTGGTCAGCCTCGGCCATGCGGCGTTCCTCGGCATCGGCGCGTATGCGACGGTGCTGGTGTCGGGCGACGCCGGCGCCTCGCTGGGCAAAGTGCTCGTCATCGGGATTCCGGCGGCGGCTGTCTACGCGCTGTTCGTCGGCGCGTTGAGCCTGCGAACGCGCGGTGTCTACTTCATCATGGTGACGCTCGCGTTCGCGCAGATGGCGTACTTCGTTGCGCACGACACCAAGCTCGGCGGCGGCAGCGACGGCATCTTCCTGTACGTGAAGCCGGTGATCGAGTTCGGCGGCACCACGCTGCTGAGTCTCGATGACCGGCGCCATCTGTACTACACGGTGATCGCAGCGCTGGTGGCCACCTACGCGCTGCTCGCTCTGGTCGGGCGTTCGCGCTTCGGCCACGCGCTGGCTGGCATCCGCGTCAACGAACAGCGCATGCGCGCCGCCGGCTTCGCGACCTATTGGTACAAGCTCGCCGCGTTCGTGATCGCAGGCAGCATCGCCGCGCTTGCCGGCGTTTTGCTCGCGACGAAGGATGGTGCCGTCAACCCCGAGCTGATGAGCTGGCACGAATCGGGCGCGGTGCTGCTGATGCTGATCCTGGGCGGCATCGGCAGTCTGCGCGGCGCGGTGATCGGAGCCGCCGCGTTCACGCTCTTGAAGGAGCTGTTCCAGGCCGAGGCCCTGATCGGTCCGCTCGCGTCGCACTGGCAGCTGAGCCTCGGGCTGGCGATCATCGCGTTCGTCGCGCTGCTGCCCAAGGGATTGATCGGGCTGCGTGCGCGGCTCACGGGAGCGGCGCATGGCTGAAGCCAAGGCTCACGACACCGGCCCGCTGCTGCGTGCGCTGCAGCTGACACGCCGCTTCGGCGGCTTCACGGCCGTCAACGGCGTGTCGATCGATCTGCATGTCGGCGAGGTGCATGCGGTCATCGGCACCAACGGGGCCGGCAAGTCGACGCTGATCAACCTGCTGTCGGGCGAGATCGCGCCGAGCAGCGGCCGGATCGAGCTCGACGGCCGCGACATCACGCACATGCCGCAGCCGCGGCGCGCGCGCGCAGGCGTTGGCCGAAGCTACCAGCGGACGACGGTGTTTCCCGAGTTCAGCGCGCTCGAGAACGCGCGCCTGTGCGCACAGGCGGCGCGTGCGCGACCGTGGGCGCTGTGGCAGTCGGCGCAGGACTGCGGTCACAGCGTGGGCGCCGCGCGGGCTGCGCTCGACGCGGCCGGGCTGGCCGAGCACGCGTCGCAACGTGCCGGCGTGCTGAGCCACGGCGGCCAGCGCCAGCTCGAGATCGCGATGTGCCTCGCGACCGCACCGCGCGTGCTGCTGCTCGACGAGCCGCTCGCCGGCATGGGCGCCGAGGAAACCGACCGCATGCTCGCACTGCTCGGCGCGCTGAAGGCCTCGCACGCGGTGCTGCTGGTCGAGCACGACATGGACGCGGTGTTCCGGATTGCCGACCGCATCACGGTGATGGTCAATGGCGAGGTGATCGCGAGCGACGTGCCGGATCGCATCCGCACGAACCGGCAGGTGCAGATCGCCTATCTCGGCGAGGGCCTCGAAGAGGTGAAGCCGGCCGGCATCCCCTCGGGGGATCGACCGATGCACTCATCGGGCGAGGGGCCCCATTGACCATGCTGCAACTCGACGCGATCAACACTTACTACGGCGAGAGCCACATCCTGCGCGGCGTGAGCCTGGCGTTGCCGGCCGGCAGCGCGCTCGGCCTGCTGGGCCGCAACGGCATGGGCAAGACGACGCTGATCCGCACGCTGATGGGCTACGTGCGCGCCGCATCGGGGCGCATCACGTGGAACGGCCGCGACGTGACGAACCAGCCGCCCGAGCGCGTCGCCCGGCTCGGGGTCGGCTACGTGCCCGAAGGGCGCGGCATCTTTCCGAACCTTTCGGTGCGCGAGAACCTCGTGATGGCGGCCCGGCCCGGCCCGACCGGCAGCGTCGCCTGGACCTTCGAGCGCGTGCTCGAGACCTTTCCGCGCCTCGCCGAGCGCCTCTCGCACGGCGGTCAGCAGCTCTCGGGCGGCGAGCAGCAGATGCTCGCGATCGGCCGCGCGCTGATGACCAATCCGCAGCTGCTGATCCTCGACGAAGCGACCGAAGGCCTTGCGCCGCTCGTCGTGGCCGAGATCTGGCGCGTGATCGCCCAGGTGCGCACGACGGGCATCAGCACGCTGATCGTCGACCGCAATCACCACGCCGTGCTGACGCACACCGACCGGGCGGTGCTGCTCGAGAAGGGCCTGGTCGTCGCGGCCGGCGCATCGAGCGAGCTCGCGAACGACGACGCGGCCCTCGCGCGCTACCTCGGGGTCTGATCGCCGCGCGGTTGAACGCCGGGCCATGGGCTGTGTAGACTGCCCTGATTTCAACGTTCGCCGGGCGACCCCATCATGATTCTCGAAATCGCCGACATCCGCGTCATCGCAGGCAAGGAGGCCGAGTTCGATGCCGCGATCCAGCGCGGAATCGACACCGTCGCGTCCAAGGCCACGGGCTTTCGCGGCTTCAAGGTCAACAAGGGCGTCGAGTCGCCCGACCGCTATGTCCTGATGATCTACTGGGACACGCTCGAGAACCACACCGTCGACTTCCGCCAGGGGCCGCTGTTCCCGCAATGGCGCGCGATCGTCGGTCCGTTCTTCGCGGCGCCGCCGGCGGTCGAGCACTTCACGCTGGTCGCGAAGTCGGCCTAGGCGGCGTGAGCGGCATCGCCATGAAACCCGTTCTGGGCCCGATGTTCTCGCGCTGCGCGGTCGGCCTTGCGCTGGCTGCCGCTGCCTTGCCCCCGCTGCTGGCCGCAACGCCGGCGCGTCCGCTCGACGTGCCGAAGGTCGGCTTCAGCGAGCGTGTGCTGCCGAACGGGCTCGAAGTGATCGCCATCCCCAGCAGCACGAGCCCGACGGTGAGCGTGCAGGTCTGGTACCACGTCGGCGCACGCGACGATCCGCAGGGCCGCTCGGGTTTCGCGCATCTGTTCGAGCACCTGATGTTCAAGAGCACGAAGTACCTCAAGACCGAGCAGTTCGACCGGCTGACCGAGGACGTCGGCGGCTCGAACAATGCGTTCACGAGCAACGACGTGACGGCGTACCACGAGGTCGTGCCTTCGAATCACCTCGAGACGCTGCTGTGGGCCGAGGCCGAGCGGATGTCGAACCTGAATGTCGACGACGCGAACTTCAAGTCGGAGCGCGCGGTCGTCGAGGAAGAGTATCGCCAACGCATCCTGGCCTCGCCGTACGGCCGCTTCTTCAACGCGATCGCACCGGCGGCGTACCTGAAACACTCGTACAAGCGCCCGAGCATCGGCAGCATCGAAGACCTCGAAGCGTCGACGCTCGCCGACGTGACGGCGTTCCACAGCCGCTACTACCGACCCGACAACGCGACGCTCGTGATTGCCGGCGACTTCGACCCGAAGCAGCTGAACGCCTGGGTCGACAAGTACTTCGGCCCGGTGCCGCGCCCGGCCAAGCCGATGGAGCGCGACAGCAGCGACGAGCCGCCGTGGCCGAGCGATCGCAGCGTGGCCGTCACCGGTCCGCAGGTGCCGCTGCCGGCGATCGCGATCAACTGGCTCGCACCGACCGTCACCAGCCCCGACGCGGCCGCGCTGCGGATCGCCGCGGCACTGCTCAGCGCGGGCGAGTCTTCGCGGCTGAACCAGTCGCTGGTCTACCGCCAGCAGCTCGCCAGCCAGGCCGGCTTCGAGGCCGACCTGCGCGCCGGCCCCGGCCTGCTGACCGCGTACGCGATCGCCGCCAGCGGCAAGCCGCTGGTCGAGGTCAAGGCCGCACTGCTCGCCGAGGTGACGCGCCTGGCCGAGCAGGGGGTGACGCCGGCCGAGCTGGCAAAGATCAAGACGCAGGTGCTGACGCAGGCGCTGCTGTCGCGCCAGACGCCCGAAGGCCTGGCCTCGGCGGTTGCCGAAGCAGCCGTGCTCGAAGGCAACCCGGAGCAGGTCAACCTCGGGCTCGCCGACCTGCAGCGTGTGTCGGCTGCCGACGTCAAGCGGGTGATGCGCAAGTACATCGCGTCGGCGCACCAGGTCACGGTGGAATACACGCAGGAAGGGGGCGCGAAATGAGCGCGTCCGTGGTGCTGCTCTCGAGGTCGTCGATGCGCCGTGCCGGCGTGCTGTTGGCGGGGGCTCTTGCGGCACTCGTCGCACGGGCCGAGCCCTATCCTACGCCGCCGGCTCCGGCCGCGCCGCGCCCGCTCGCGGTGGCGCCGCCGGTCGAACAGAAGCTGCCGAACGGGCTGCGCATCGTGCTCGCCGAGCGCCGCGGCGTGCGGCTCGTGACGGCACAGCTGCTCGTGCTGTCGGGCAGCGAAGCCGACCCCGACAAGCTCTCCGGGCTCGCGACTCTGACAGCGACCTTGCTGACCAAGGGCACGGGCAAACACACGGCGACCGCGCTTGCAACCGCCGCCGAGGCGCTCGGCGGCTCGCTCGACAGCGCTGCCGGCTGGAACCAGTCGAGCGTCGCGATCACGGTGGCCGAGCCCTTGCTCGACCCGGCGCTCGCGCTGGTCGCCGAGGTCGCGATGCAACCGGCCTTCGCGCAAGCCGAGCTCGACCGTGCTCGAATCCAGGCACTCGACGAGCTGAAGGTTGCCTATGCGCAGCCCGGCACGATCGCCGCTCGCGCCGCGAACCGGGTGCTGTACGGCGCCGCCGCCTACGGCCATCCAGCCAGCGGCACACCGGCGTCGCTGCAGCGCATCGGGCGCGACGACCTCGTGACGCTGCACCGCAGCCACTACCGGCCCGACAACGCGGTGCTGGTGCTGGCCGGCGACATCGACGCTGCCGGAGCGCGCCGCCTCGCGGCCAAGCACTTCGGCGCCTGGAAGGCGCCGGGCCGGCGGCTGGCCGCGGTCAACGCCGTGGCGCCGACTTCGCTGACGACGCCGCTCACCGTGATCGACATGCCCTCGTCGGGCCAGGCTGCCGCGGTGCTGGTCACGCCGGCGCCACCCGGCAACACCGACCGGGCGATCGGGCAGGTGACGAATTCGGTGCTCGGCGGGGGCTATTCGTCCCGCATCAACCAGGAGATTCGCATCAAGCGCGGCCTGAGCTACGGCGCAGGCAGCCGGCTCGACGCGCGCCGCCAGGCCGGGGCGATGTTCGCCAGCGTGCAGACGAAGAACGAGTCGGCCGGCGAGGTCGTCGGCTTGCTGCAAACCGAGTTCGACCGGCTCATCGCCACACCGGTCCCGGACGACGAGCTGGCGGCGCGCAAGACGACGCTGATCGGCGCGTTCAGCCGCAGCGTCGAAACGACTGCCGGACTGGCCGGCGCGGTGAGCTCGCTGGTCATCATCGGCGTCAAGCCGGACGACCTGGGCAAGCGCATCGACGCGCTGAGCGCTGTCAGCGCGGCCGACGTGCAGCGCTACGCGGCGGACTACTTCGCCGCGCCAAAGCGCCGCGTGGTCGTGGCCGGCGACGTGGCGAAGTTCGGCCCGGCGCTGAAGACCCTGGCGCCGACGGCCCCGCCGATCCGCCAGGACGCGCTGGATCTCGAAAACGGTGCCGGATTGACCCGCTGACGCCCGGAGCTGGACGCGGCCTGAAACACAATCCCTTGATTGAACCGGTTGAATCCAGGCCCCGACTGAGCGGCCGGGCCTGAATGCTGGGACAATCGGGGGTCAGACAGCGCCCACCGCCCCTCTTCTGCGGTGGTGGGCCGCTTGCATACCTTCGCTTTTCAGGGACCCCCATGGCCAGCCGTCGCCCTTCTTCCTCCGCCGCCATTCCCGAAACCGCGCAGAAGCTGCGCCAGACCCAAGCCGAGTACGTGGCTGCCCGCCCCGCGGGAGAGCCAGGCGTGAAGCCGATGATGTCGAGCTCGAAGATGTACGTGTGCCGGCGCTGCCAGGCCAACTTCAAGACCGGCGACGGCAAGCCCGACGCCCGCCTGCCCGGCCTGGGCAAGTGCAACAAGTGCCTGGCCGACGCCGCTGCCGCGTCGGCGCTGGCGGCCTGACGCTCGCCACACGCGTCACACGGGTTCAGGCTTTCGCGGCCCGGCCGGCCCGGGTCAGCACGTGGGCAGCCATCGCCTGCGCCAGAGCACGCTCGCCCAGCAGCACCGTCCCGACCCGATCGCGCTCCAGCAGCGCAGCCTCTTCCTCGTTGTGACTTCGCACGACGACCTCGACGCTCGGGTTCAGCGTACGGGCCGCTTCGACCATCTTGCGAACGCCGAAGGTGTCGGGCGTCGCGATCACGAGCATCGCGGCGCGCGCAATGTGAGCCTGGACCAGCACTGCCGGCTCGCACGCATCGCCAGACACCGCCGCCACGCCCTGCTCGCGCAGGGCTTCGACGATCTCGCGGTTCTGCTCGGCAACGACGTACGGCACGCCCGCCGAACCCAGTGCCTGCGCGATCTGACGCCCGACCCGGCCGTGCCCGACCAGCACCACCTGTCCGGCCAGCGCTGACGGATCGGTCGAGGTCGGGAGTTCGGCCAACGGGTCGTCGCGCTGCTCGAGCCGGCGCGCAAACGCCGAACGCCTGCGCAACCATGCCTGGGCGGGCTCGACCGCGCTGAACAGCAGCGAGTTCAGCGCGATCGAGATCAGCGCACCGGCCAGCACCAGACTCTGGCCCTCGACCGGCAGCAGCTTCAATGCAACCCCGAGTCCGGCCAGGATGAACGAGAACTCACCGATCTGCGCGAGGCTGACACCGACCGTCAGCGCGCTGTTCAGCGGATAGCGCAACGCGACGACGAGCGCGACCGCCGCGAGCGTCTTGCCGATCATGATGATCGCGACGACGGCGAGCACGCGCAGCGGTTCGTCGAGCAGGATGCGCGGATCGAACAGCATGCCGACCGAGACGAAGAACAGCACCGAGAACGCGTCGCGCAGCGGCAGCGATTCGTCGGCGGCGCGGTGGCTGAACTCCGACTCGCGCATCATCATCCCGGCGAAGAACGCGCCGAGCGCGAACGACACGTCGAACAGCTTCGCCGAGCCGTAGGCAACGCTGACGGCACCGGCGATCACGCACAGCGTGAACAGCTCGCGCGAGCCCGTGCGCGCAACCAACCACAACAGGCGCGGGAAAACACGCCGGCCGACCACCAGCATCAGCGCGATGAACGCGGCGACCTTCGCCAGCGTGATGACAAGCGTGCTCCAGAGTCCCGGGCCGGCCGGGGCTGCGTGTGCGTCCGCCGCGCCGCCGAGCAATGGCGCGACAGCGGGCAGCAGCACGAGGACGAGCACCATCACGAGGTCTTCGACGACCAGCCAGCCGACCGCGATCTGCCCGTTGACCGATTCGAGCACGCCGCGCGCCTCGAGCGCCCGAAGCAGCACGACGGTGCTGGCGACCGAGAGCGCGAGGCCGAACACGAGCGAAGCCCCGAGGCTCCAGCCCCAGAAAAGCGAGGTCGCCATGCCGAGCGCGGTCGCCACGACGATCTGCAGCAGCGCACCCGGCACCGCGATGCGCCTGACCGCGAGCAGATCCTTCAGCGAAAAGTGCAGCCCGACGCCCAGCATCAGCAACATCACGCCGATTTCGGCGAGTTGTCCGGCGAGGTCGACATCGGCGACGAAGCCGGGCGTGGCCGGCCCGATGAGCACGCCGGCGAGCAGATAGCCGACGAGCGGCGGCACCTTCACGCGCGCCGCGATATAGCCGAACACGAGCGCCAGGCCGAAGGCCGCGGCGATCGTTGAAATCAGGCTGACGTTGTGCGGCATCCGGTCAGGGCCCTCGACGGCGTCGCTCGAAAGCAGCGCAGTCTAAGGGTCGACCGGAAAGACCCCGCGTGGGGTTCGGCGAACGCCGCTCAGCAGGCGAGCAGCGTGGAGCGCTGGCGGATGACTTCGGCGGCGCGGTTCATCGCATAGGCAATCGCGGCGTCGGCCGACGGCCAGCGGTGCCCGCAGGCGACGCTCTCGTCGCGATAGGCCTCGCGCGGGGCGGCGATGCCCTGCACGCGCTGCACGATCATCGCGGCGATGTAGCCGTCTCCGAGCGGCGCTTCCAGAGCGCCCGCGTACACCAGGTAA
>Ga0105239_10009059_pt1 | contig 11263 bp, 5 predicted proteins | sample KBSC44metaG_FD_92761 | JGI IMG/M metagenome (GOLD analysis project Ga0105239, IMG submission 92761) | Corn rhizosphere microbial communities from Kellogg Biological Station, Michigan, USA - KBS C4-4 metaG | ecosystem: Host-associated > Plants > Roots > Rhizosphere > Soil | place: Michigan, USA...
AGCCTGGCTCTTGAAAACGGGCTGAATCATGCTGCTTTTACCCGGCCACAAATCAATGGCATACTGGCCATTCTTTCTCCTTTTGAAAACCATGCAAGGACCCCGTGGGTAAACAAAAATTATGCACAGGAAAATAAGTTGGTCCGCGGTTTTCTTGATTATGGCATTCCCTTTAATGGCCTTTACCAGGACCTTGCTTATTTATATGCAGCTTCAGGTAATTCGGCAAAAGTTTTGCAATGCATGGATTCGCTGCTGGCCTACCAGCAAAACTTCTATCAAAACGATTATGCTTCTCACGCGGAAAACGCTTCCAATATTGCCCCGATTTTTTATATCTATGGAACCACGGATTCTTTGGATGGATTTGTGAAGGGTTATTGCTACAGGAAAAAAATTAGTCCTGAAGAATTTTATAATCGCCTGGTTTCGCGGACCATGATGGACATCGATGTAAGAGCCAGCACCAATTTTTATGCCGGTGGCCAGGGCAGATCCACCCTCAATCTCAATTTGGCTTTTTCAGGTGATGACCTGTTGTCCTTCTTTTTTTCAAAGCTGAAGCAGGAGGCCATGAAGATCAGCGATCCCCGGGAGCGAAATTTTAACCTGGCAGTTTATCTCAAAAATGAAGGTGTCTTGTTTGCCTATCGCAATGAGATACGGGATGATCATAAGAAAGAAACGGATCAGTTTTTTGAAGAAGCCGTTGTTGATTATAGCCAGGTGCCGAAAGAATATTTGAACCAAACGATAGCTGTTGTTGGCTCGTCGGGTGCAGATCAAATAGCCGTTCCGAGAAAATTTCTTTTCCTGTATCCGGATTACCGCGTTGCATTTCACCCTTTTGAGCCGCGGTCCATTTTACAGTTTTATAATTCTCCGGCCTTCATAAAGTATGTACTCGATCACGACTTATTCGACAGGCTGTATGATTCCGGTGATGATTTTCACTATTTTGAATCCTGGCAGCTGGATTACCAGATTCACATGTCGTTTAGGAATTTCTTTATGCGTGACCCCATCCCGGACAGCACCTTAATGCAGCTAACTAATAAGCTGGAAGAACGTCAGGCAAATCAATCGGCCGACCTGAACATTCTTTATATGCATCTCGCAGACGATGCATTTAATAATAAGGATGCTGCCGCTGGTATTAGATATATCGGGCAAATTCAACCGGACAAATTGCTAAATGCCTTCCAGTATAAAAATTACAATTTCGTAAATACCTATTCTCTTGAACTGGTCGCGGGGGCCATAGCCAACTGTTCTGTCAATAACCGCTTTGACCTGGCCTATAGGCTTTTGAATGTATTTAAGAATGAAATAAGCCGGTCTTCCCTGTACGGGTACGCCAGCCAGTTAGTATCCCTGCACCGGCAATCGCCGGCTGCGGCCAGGCGATTGCTCGATTCTGCAACTGCCGAAATGAATAGGCTGGACAATCCCGCCCTGTTCCAACCCAACCGCTGCCAGGTAGCCATGGCTTTAATGTATATCAATCCGGAAAAAAATGGGGACGTTGCTTACCGTACCATTAAAAATTCCACGGATAAACACCAGGCTATTGAGTTTTTTAGTAAGGCCTGTGCATTCAAGGGAAAACTGTACCTGGCCGAAAAACAGTTGCCTCTCCTGGTTGCTACCGGGGATAAGGCAATTTTTTTATTTGAAATCATCAAAGGGTTTAATTTAACCAAACCCCGGTCGGATCAATGGAAGAAGTTTAACGCGAATGAATTTTTATTTACAAAAAGGTACCTCCCTTATACAAATGAAAATTAATAAATGACTCACCATCAAAACATATGTCCCTACACCGGCCTTCGTTCCTTTACCGAAGAAGAAAGCGTTTATTTTAAGGGCAGGGATCTCCAGGTTGACCAGATAACAGCGCTGTTGGAGCAAAATAAGTTCCTGATGGTGACAGGCGCTTCCGGGGAAGGCAAATCATCGCTCATTTATGCAGGCCTGGTTCCCAATGCCAGGGCTGGTTTCTTTAGGGCGAAGTACACCAATTGGGTGGTCGCCGATTTCAGGCCGGAAAGAAACCCGGTTCATAATATGGCCGCGGCGCTGGCAAAAACATTTAATAGCCAGTCTGCTACCATTGAAACGGAACTAAGGCGTGGCTTCTCATCCCTGGTAGATATATATACTAATTCAGTTTTTTTCATCGACGAAAAAGATAGCCAATGGCAGGAACTGGATGAACCGGAGAGGAAAAATAAAAAACGAAAGGCGGCTAACCTTTTGCTCATCGTAGATCAGTTTGAAGAGTTTTTTACCAACCCGGAGAATTTCTTTAATGAAGCTCCTTCACAGGATTCACAAATCGTAGTAAACCTTGTTTTGGAAACAGCCCGCATTGCTATCAAAAGAAATGTACCGGTGTATGTAATATGCACAATGCGATCAGATTACATAGGCCAGTGTTCGGCCTTTCGGGGACTGCCGGAGTATATTGGCTTTTCCCAGTTTTTTGTCCCGAGGCTAAAGCGGAAAGATTTGAAGCAGGTAATTGAGGAACCCGCTATACTAAGCGGTAACCAAATTTCGCAGCGTCTCATCGAACGCCTGGTGTATGATATGGCTGAAGGCGTAGATCAGTTACCCATTCTGCAACACGCACTCAGCCAGGTATGGCTGGCAGCGGACCATGGCAGCCAGCAAATGGACCTGCTGCATTATGCCAAAGTCGGAGGAATGCCGCCTGCAGAATTGCCGGAGGAAGAACTGCCGGAATTTTACAAATGGTTCGAAGAACTACCTCAAATTCGCCAGGATTATTATCGCGAGACCGGCCTCGCAAGGATCATTGAAATTCACGCAAGTATCTTATATGAAAATGCCTGGGAATACTATAATGCCCGGCATCCGGACAATCCTGTTACACAGCAGGGTGCCAAACGGATGATAGCGCTCACTTTTAGTTGTCTTACCAAAATTGATAACAGCAGAGCCGTCCGCAATCGGATGACACTCGGGGAAATAACGGAAATTATCAATACGCCGTCCTGTACGCCGGAAGTGGTTGGCGGTGTGTTGGATATTTTCCGGGAACCGGCAAACTCTTTTATAAGGCCATTCATAACGGACGATCCTGGCACAAAAAAAATATCGGGAGGGGCAGTTTTGGATATTACCCATGAAAGCCTTATTCGAAACTGGAATAAATTGAATGCATGGGCCAACCAGGAGTTTGAATTTTATTCAACCTACCTGGATTTTAAAAAGCAGTTGGACCGTTGGAAAAACAGTGGCAAGAGCAATGGATTTTTATTGCCCATAGGGCCACTTACCTATTTTGAAAACTGGTACAACAAATGTAAGCCCAATGCCGCCTGGATAAAACGGTATACCCAATTCCGCGATGATGATAAAAAGGCAGCCGGGGATGCGGCAACCGTGCTGGCAGATACCCGGGAGTTTATTAGCCGCAGCGCTAAGAAGGTAGCCATTACCAGGGCTTTTATGAAATACGGGCCGCAACGGATTGCCATTGTCGTGGCTATAGTTGCCATGCTGTTACTGAGTGGGTATTACTGGTACGATGCAGAATTGAAGCAAAATAGCAGTGTAATCTCAAAAGTGCGGAAGGAAATGATACCCCTTTTGAAAAGCAGGGAAGTTGGTTTTGATCAAAAAGCCACCCCCTTGCTGATTGAGGAGCGATATGAACCGGGATTCATGCTTTCTTACCTCTCGGGTATAGAACCCAAAGGGAGACTAAGCCTCGCGGTTGAAACATACAAGCAGCTATTATTAATGAATAAATATGACAAGAGTGAATATAAAAATCAATTGATCCATACGGTTGACGTAACCTACAAAGATTTGATGGCAAAAGAAAATGATTATCCGTACCTGTTAGAGGAGCTGAATGAATTCACCACACTCCTTGATTACGACTTGTATTATAATCCCTCGGATAGCACAGAGGCCACACTTCGGAATTTTGCCAGGGAAGGCAACCGCATGGTCACGATTTTTTTTAAAACGAAGTCTCTGTTCCAGGCAGCTATCCCGCAGGAACTGAACTATAGTATCCAGCAATGGCTCACCTTTGGACATGCAGGTGAAGACCAGGTAAGCCAATTGCTTCAAATAGTTTCTCCATGGGAAACGCCCGTCGGTAAGGAAACATTTAACCTGTATTATCCAAAAGGCAGCTATGAGATAAATGGCCGCGTTCCCAATGATTTTAATGGCGGGTATCATACCCTCGCCTCGTTATATGCAGCCGTAGGAAATGCCGAAAAAGTTATTGAATGCCTGGGAATGTTTAAGCAGTTAGGAGAGAGTGACTACTTCTCCGGGAGCCTGTTTAATAATTATAATAACATTCTGGCTGTTTTTTACCAGTTTGGTCACAGGGATAAAGCTGCCATAATGTTGAAATGGCTGGCGGCCAATTTCGCGGATGATGATCCGCTCACAGTTTATCGCAATTCGGTTATCCGTTCGGGTTATATGAGCCTGTTCTATCGCGTAAATATTTCAAAAGATATTCTGAGGTCGTTTAAAGGATATTTCTTCCCTAACCTATGCATGGCAAGCCGCGAAGTTTTTAACGAACTGGCAGACGATTATGAAAAGCTGATCGCTGGCGTTAAAGATCCCTCACAAAGAAATTACCTGTTGGCCATCAATGAAAAGCGAAGAGCGATTTACACGTACAAATACGATTTTGACCGGGGATTAAAGCCGGATACGGCTGGCCTGGATACGATACTTCTTAGAGCAGTACAGCATTTCAGGCAGGTAGACCCGAAATTCCTGGATGAAAAAATTCCGGTCACCCTTCCTTATTATCTTGATGGAATAAGAAAGGGGGATTATAAGCGGAGAAACTTATTCATTTACCCGGATTATATGGAGGGCTGGTTTAGCTATACGTATCATTCGGATCTTTTCTTCAACTTTATAGACCAGCATAACCTTTTTGGGGAATTTTACACGAACCCTGAAGAAATATCATACATCAATTTGTGGGTAGCGAAAGCATCCCAGGTGGATCCATTCCAGCAGGACTTCGGTTTTGATAATCCCTACCCGTTAAAAGACGAAACGCTGCAGCGAATAATAGCCCTTGCTGCTACTCATCCGCAGGGCCGCAGCCTTGATCTGAATCTCATAAACCTTATGTTAGCCAACAGGGCCTTCAACCGGGATGATACAGCCGCGGGAATGAAATATTATTATAAGCTCGACAAAGACAATTTTGCCGCCTCACGCGATAAATACGAATACCTGGAAAAAACCTATTTCCTCAACCAGCTTAAGGATCTCTGCGTAAACCTGGCACTGGCCGGCAAACAGGAAGAGGCCACAGCGCTGGCAGAAAAATTTGAGCAGAATTATCAAAAGGCTTACGCCTATATCTTCATGGCTGAACAAGCGTACATTAAACAAAAGAACCCGGCGACATTTATTTATCTTGACTCTGTATTCTCGAAATCAAAAGATATGGATTTTTCGAAATTTAATAACGGTATCAACCAGGCTATTGATTACCGGTATAATTTGATCCTGCTATTGTCCCGGATCGGCGGAAAAAAATTAAATAGTATGTCGGATAATTTTCTGGCAGACGTAATTGAACAAAATAAGTTTGCGGGAATAATCAGCAGGGTGTATGGCGTAGCAGAAGAGGGTAATTTTTATCGGGCAAAAACAAGCTTACCTGCTACTTTAACTGAAACGGAAGATCTCACCGCCCGCTCTTACATTCTATGGCAGGCTTGCCGCAAACAAGCTTCCGCAAGCGAACTTCGCAAGTGGAAAACAATGGATGATTTTCTTACCCATGATTATAATTATATATTTTTTATGCCCAACTAATGAAGACCTATAACCCACTATATTACCTGCTGTTTATCCTGCTCATCATGGGAACATTTGCGTCCATGGCCCAGAATAGCTATGGTTTGAATATAATCGGAGCGGTGGCTTTTATTTTTGGATTATTGTTTCTTATTGAGATCATCTCGCTAGTTAGGAAGAAAAAAGAAACCGCCATCTCAGCTTTCATTGAACCGGGCTGCCTTTTTATCATTTTCGTCGTTTTGGGACTCAGGGTTTTTTACGTTCATTTTTCCTATGTCGAATGGTTTTTTGGAGCGGCTGTTTCCCTGTTGATTATTTTCTATTGCATGAAAATGATAACCCGCTTCCGTTACTACCAAACCAAAAACCGACTGCTGTCAGTGTTGGTGATTGTGTTCCATCTAAGTATAATCTTTTTCCTGGCTTCCCTGGCATTAGTGTTGTTGGCGTCTTCTCTTGCTGAAGTAGCGGGGGTGGCGGCAATCATTTTGCTGATTGGTTTTGTCCTGGCAGCATGGCTGAAAAAGAAAGTATTGGTGGATGGCACTGATCTTTCTCCCTTTAAAATGGTGGCCGGTTTTAAAGGCCATTCGATTATATTGGCAGTGCTTACCTTGTTGTTTTCGCTCTATTTTGGCCTCAACCGGGTTGGCGTGTTACCCCCCATCTATTCCGACGAATATCCAAAGGCCTATTTTGAGCTCATCGACCAATCTGCAACCGGGAAGGAAAAGCCGGTAAACGGCAAATACAAATACCAGGAATTTATAGAAAAGTACCATCAGTTCCTGCGGGACAACAGCCGGATGGACCAATAGCGATTTTTAGGACTAGTCATATTTTAGGATGATGTATGGATGGAGTATGGATGAAGCATAGATGAAGCATGGATAGAGTATGAGGAGTGTATGAAATACATGGCTCCCCGCCCGGTATCCGTTTATTGAATTATTGAGAACTTATTTTATCAGGGAAAGCGATCAGCCGGAAATCAGCCGGTCTTACTAAAAGTCCCTATTAGTTCCACGGTCGTGTTCTTTAGAAATGCAGCATACCAGTTGCCGGAAGATTTTACGGTTCTCTTTTGCGTTTCAAAATCTACATGCACCAAACCAAACCTCGGGTAATATCCTTCTGCCCATTCGAAGTTGTCAAGGAAAGTCCACACAAAATACCCGGTAACATCAATGCCTTCCTGCCTGGCCCGTAACACCTGCGATATATTATCTTGTAGGTATTTAATTCTTTTAGGGTCATGTACTTTGCCATCGTGCATAACATCATGAAACGCTGCTCCGTTTTCCGTAACCATCAACGGTGGAATATTTTGGTAACTGCTATATTTCTTTAAAATATTATAAATCGATTCGGGGTAAACTTCCCAGTTCATTAATGTTGTTTCTACATTTCTCTTATTGGCTTTAATGATTTTAGCCTGCATATAGGGCATAAAGTTCGTGTGGCTTACTACTTCCCTGGTGTAGTTCTGTACGCCGATAAAATCCATATGGAAAGCAAGATTTTTAGCATCATCCTTCTTAATAAACTTTTCTATTCGCTCTAATAATTTTAAATGGTTAACGGGGTAACCTAAACCCAATAGAGGTTCAACAAACAGCCGGTTTAATAAAGCATCTACCTTCTGTGCTGCAACAATATCTTTATCAACAGATCGATACGGCTCTATATGCGAACAGGAAAACGTGGTGCCAACACAGCTTTTGTGTTGTAGAGATTTAATAACAGTTCCTCCTCTTGCCTGGCAAAGCGCCGCATGATGGGTGGCGGCAAGGAAATTATTTAATCCTTTCTTCCCCGGTGCATGTACACCGAGGAAATAACCGGCACCGGTAAACACCATAGGTTCGTTTAGCACCATCCAGTTGGTTACCCTGTCTCCGAAATATTTAATGCAACAGGCAACGTAATCTTCAAACCAATGAACAATATCCCTGTTTACCCACCCGCCTTTTTGTTGAAGTGCGTAAGGCAGATCCCAATGATACAGGGTAACCCATGGCGTTATATTCAATTCTAAACAAAAGTCAATAACACGATTATAAAAGTCAATTCCCTGGTGATTCAGGTATCCCGTTCCTTCCGGAAATAAGCGGCTCCATGCTATAGAAAAGCGATAGTTATTAATGTTAAGGTCAGCCATAAGGCTGATATCTTTTGCATATCGGTTATAAAAATCGCAGGCAACATCTCCATTTTGATTTTGAAATATCTTACCTTTTTGTTTAACAAAGACATCCCAAATAGACTTTCCCTTGGAATGCACATCATAACCGCCTTCAACCTGGTAGGCAGCCGTAGCAACCCCCCATGTGAAATCATTTCCAAAATCTTCTCGTCTCAGCAGCATATATATTAACCTGTAATTTGATGCAGTATATTTCCTAATCTTATTTGCCGTATTTTTTTGTCTGGTTCACGCAGTTGATTGGTTAAGGAAAACGGCTGGGCGACAGTGGCGGTAAAGTTTTTAAATACTTCATCTATAATTTCCCTGGTAATGTTTGGATAATCGACAGGAATGATTTGTCCGTTAGTGACCCAATCACGTATTTTTTCAACCCGCGACATTTTTAATTTCTTCAATACAGGTACTCCCATCTCTTTAAGCGCGGCAGCATTGCATTGCTGCTCGTATTGTCCCTTCATAGGTATCACCATTAATTTCTTTTTTAGAAATAAGGCTTCGGCGGGTGTTTCAAAACCAGCCCCGCACAATACACCGGTGCATGTTACGAGGCTCGTTATAAATTCTGTATTATTGATGGGAATTATAAACACGTTATTTTTTGAGTAAGCCTTCTTTGTATGCTTGGAAAACACTTCCCACCTCACCTCCTTAATTTCTCTAAGAACTTTCACGATTTTATCATCATCATAAGCAGGCAAATACACAGTATAGTGAGGAAGCAATTTGTTATCAGCATTCCTTATTTCATCGCGAATAACTGGCGTAAAAATCTTATCATCGTATGCCTTAAAATGAAAACCGTATTTCTCTGTAACCGGCGCATAATTGTTTAGGATAGATTTACCTACAATATCTTTTTCAACAGGTCTGGGACTTCTCTTATTTAGCACAGCCGACTGGTGGCTAAGACCAATGCACGCTTTGTGGTTGAAATGGCAAGCCCATGCAGTTACCGGTTCGAAATCGTTTATTACGATATCATAATTTTTCACGGGGATTTCTTTTACTTCCTTATAAAATCTTTTGAGTTTCGCCTTTTTATAAGTTGAAATCAAATCGATGCCGCCTTTTTTTCCGAAGACGAAACTCATTCCTTTTAATTTATATTTCACGGGAAAGCCCAGGTCAACATCAGCCTCGGTGCCGCTTATCAAAACATCCAGCTCCCCTTTCTTTTCAAGTAAGGGGATGATGTCCCTGGCCCGGCTGATGTGGCCATTGCCAGTTCCCTGTATGGCATATAATATTTTCATGTGATGTTCATCATATTAAATTCCTGCAGCATGTTATTGAAGAGTTCTTTGTTGCCCGGTTCATAATCATCAACTTCTTCGTCTATGCTATCCGTTATGCTTGCTTCATTATATTTATAAATCGTCCATTTCCCATCATTATATTCAAGTGAAGTAAGGTTTTCAATCCAGTCGCCTGAGTTCAAATAAATAATGGAACCGTGGTGGTTGGCTATCTCTCTCATCGCCGGCTGATGAATGTGTCCGCAAACCACGTAATCATATTTATTGGATATGCCGATATCTGCCGCAGTGGCTTCAAAGTTGTTGATGAATTTCACAGCGCTCTTAACACTGTTCTTGATCTTTTTGGATAACGACAATTTGCCTTTCTTAAATATTTTTTCTGAAATGAAATTGGCAAACATATTTATTACGATCAACGTGTCATAACCAATAGCGCCAAGTTTGGCCAGCCATTTGGAATGTTGCATGGTTACGTCAAAAATATCGCCATGAAAAAACCATGCTTTTTTATTATCGGCTAAAGGAAGTACTACTTTATTTACTACCTGTAATGAACCAATTTTAAATCCCACAAATTTTCGCAGCATCTCATCATGATTGCCGGTAACATAATATATCTTAACGCCTTTACTCATCCAACCCATAATATGCTTTACCACTTTCATGTGACTTTTGGGCCAGTATCTTTTGCTGAATTGCCAGATATCGATAATATCACCGTTAAGAACCACTGTCTTAGGCTTAATAGTTTTAAGATAGGACAGTAGTTGTTTTGCATTACAACCATACGTGCCCAAATGCACGTCACTTAAAACAAGGATTTCTACCTTACGTTTTTTCAACTGCATTATAATTGCACTTTGAAAAACTTAAGCGGAGAGTAAAAGGCTGATAGTCGTTGAAGAAAGATCCGGATAATAATTTTCTGGAAGAAATAAGAGATTGCTTTCATGACATGGAATTTAATGGTAAACAAATAAGTACGTCAATTAACTGCAAACAGGAATTAGTAATGCAAAGTAAAGTTTCTAATGTGACCATAATGTTATCGAAATATTAAGGGAATATTAAGTTGTGACGCAAATAAACAGGGAAAATGAGCGAAGGAGGATCCAAGAGTTGAGGTAGTAAAATGAAAATACTATTTCCGTGGTAAAATGAATAATTGGGTTGTCGTTATAAAAAAAGGAAGTTTGAATAATTGTTTTTTATATTTATGGCTTTCTTAATTTAGAAAGAGATATCCAGGTATTTAGCTGGGCTATAAAAAGTAAATTAAACAAATGACAGGTTATAAACTGAGAGCAGAAAATATTGAAAAGAGAATAAGAGAACTTGCATTATTTAGTGATGAAAATGATTATTTAAGTCGACTATTTGGCACTGAAGCTTTTTGCAAATGCCGTGATCAAATTCAGGCGTGGATGAATGAGGCTGGTCTGCAAACATCAATCGACAACATGGGAAATGTGAGGGGAAAACTTATCTCCGAAAAAAAAGATGCTAAAACTTTTGTAATAGGTTCCCATTTTGATACTGTAGTCAACGCAGGTAAATATGACGGAATACTCGGCATATTAACAGGTTTGGCTGTCGTAGAAAAACTTATTGAGCAAAAAACACAACTACCATTTAATATAGAAGTTATTGCGTTTAGCGATGGAGAAGGGGTTCGATTCAATAATCCTTTTTTGGGAAGCAAGGCTGTTGCGGGTAATTTTATTCCGGCTCTTTTGGAGATGAAAGATAATAAAGGAATTACCCTCGACGAGGTTTTGAAACAAATAGGATACGACAGTGCCAAACTTTCGCAAGACGCAATACCCGCAAAAAAATGGATGGGTTATTACGAGATACATATTGAGCAGGCGGCAGTTCTATATAAAAATAATATTGCTGCGGGAATCGTAACAACTATTACCGGTCAAAAAAGAGTGAGCATTGAATTTGCCGGCATTGCAGG
>Ga0105239_10009061_pt1 | contig 11262 bp, 11 predicted proteins | sample KBSC44metaG_FD_92761 | JGI IMG/M metagenome (GOLD analysis project Ga0105239, IMG submission 92761) | Corn rhizosphere microbial communities from Kellogg Biological Station, Michigan, USA - KBS C4-4 metaG | ecosystem: Host-associated > Plants > Roots > Rhizosphere > Soil | place: Michigan, USA...
CGCTTAATCGCATGGGCTCGCACGGCGACGATTTCGAAGTGACTGCTATCCAGTTAGCCACTCTCGTTTCGGCGATGTCGAATGGCGGGAAGCTTTTGACTCCGCACCTACCGCAAACCGTTCGAGAGAACACCACATTTAAGACTGAAGTTCGTCGCAAGGTGAACGTCGAAAACGACACTTGGAAGCGCATGCTGCCGGGAATGATTGGCGCGGTGAACTATGGTTCTGGCCGCAAGGCTTATCGGCCGGAACAGACCGTGGCTGGAAAAACGGGCACTTGCATTGGGCAGGACTCGTCACGTGCCTGGGTTGGGCTTTTCACTTCATATGCGCCTGTGGTTAATCCGCGTCTGGCAGTTGTCGTGATCACTCGCGGAACGGACGCACACAATCACGTGCCTGCGGCGATCGCCGGCAACATCTATCGCGCCTTGAGCCCACGTTTCGGAACACAGATCGACTTCCAGGTAGCAGAAGGGCCGGACGACGCACCGAATGCTCCGGGCAAGAAAGCCGCGGCGCTTGACGAAGAAGCTGCTGAGACTAAGGCGGCTACTGAAGCCGAAGAGAATGGCGATGCCGATGCGGCGAATGCCGGTACGGATGCCAACGGAGACGCCAAGACAAAAACTAGCGCGACGCCCGGTCTGACTGTTGATCTGAAGGTGAAGGCGACGACGATGCCGGTTGAAAACAAACCCAAAGCGGGTGCGCCGGCGAAGACGAATACGAAAGAAGTAAACGACGGTCGCGCTCGCCGGACTCAGCCGCAGCCGCAACCAAAACCGTAGGCCGGAATCAAGGTTCGGAAATCAGTGCCGAACTCCCGTGGATTCTTGCGAGAGTTCGGCATTTTTATGCAATATTCGTTAGCGGTCGAATGCTGCTATTTCTAGCTTGACAGCCGCTTACGTATTGCAGGATTATTGCCGCTCGCTTTACCGGCTTTCTTCCCTGATTCTTCGCAGTTGCGTGGCACCGCAGTTGCTCATCAGTTACAACGAGCAGGTCGGAAGTTGCATCTTAGAGCCGACGCTTGCTCGGCAAGTTTTTGAAAAGTTAGACAGAAATTAAGAGGGATCGATCGGAGGCTTTAGTTTAGAACAATGAGATGGATCAATCGAGCAATTGCAGTGGCCGCGGTGCTGACTGTTTCGGCGATTGCCGTATGGGCGCAGGATCAACAGTGCACCGAAGAGTATTTAAATGAAACTTACACCAAGTGGTACGAGCCGTATAGTCATCGCGACACTGACCCAAAACAGAAGGACGCGGCCTACCAGATTGCCAAGGACTACGTAAACAAATGTCCGAGTCAGTTTCCGGATAGTCCGTACGCGAAGGCGCTCAAGTCTTATGTGCAGGTCTACGAAAAGGCACAAGTGTCAGGCAAACTTGCCACGGATTTTGAGGCTGCCGTTACCGGCAAGAATTACGCTGACCAGATTCGCCTCGGCAAACAGCTTGTCGCGATGCCAAGCAACGCTGACAACGCCGTGATTTACATCATCATGGCAAGCGCAGGGCTCGGCGATGCCAACCAGTTGGCTGAGTCATCGCAAGCGGCGAAAAAGGCGATCGAGTTGATTGAAGGCGGCAAACCGTTCACTCCTGCCTATCAGACAAAGGATCAGGCGCTAGCGGCGATGAACTATGTGATCGCCAAGTCGCTAATGAAGAATCCGAACGACGCAATCCCGTACTTCGTTAAAGCATTAAGGTATGAAAGCGATCTGAAGAAGAGTCCGGTAGTTTACAACGAACTCGCGACCGCTTATGGCGAAGGTCCGGTTGATAAGTTCGCCAAGGACTATAAGACTTTGGCCGACGCTGGAAAATCGGTTGACAGCCCAGAGATTAAATTGGTTGTGGCGAATTTGAATCAAGCGTTTGATGGCCAGATTGATGCTTTCGCGCGGGCCGCCGCGGTCACCACAGTCGCAGCGGACAAGAAGGCGATCATGGATGTGCTCGCTGCGGTTTACAAAGATCGCAACAAGACTGATGCCACTCCAGAGCAACTAAACACATTGGTTGCCAGTGCGCTTTCAAAGCCGGTTCCCGACGCGCCCAAACCGATCACCGAGTTGCCGGCCAGTTCTACTCCCGCCGGCACCAGCGCGACACCGACTAATGGATCGAGTGGTTCTGCGCCGACCAGCACTACGGGTGGCGGTTCTACTTCTTCGCCAAAACCTGCGACAACCGGGACGGCGCCCGGCTCGAACAAACCGGCCGCTACTGGCACCACGACGCCAGCCAAACCGACCGCAACGCCAAAGCCACGACAGCGTGCGAATCATCGCGGCTAATGATCTAGATTGAAAACTCCGTTTTGATCCACGCCGAACGCTTCGTCAGTTCCGACGCTGCGTTCGGCGTTTTGCTGGAAGCACTAGCTTGAAAAATCTCGATCACCTCGAAGACATAATCGGTTATCAATTCGGTAATCGCGAATTGCTTAACCAGGCGATGACGCATCGTTCATGGGCGCACGAACAGGTTTCACCACGGTCCGGAGCGCAGGCCCGGCGATTGCACAATGAAGCGCTCGAGTTTCTCGGTGATTCGGTCCTCGGTTTGTTGGTCGCTGATTATTTGTTTCGCGCCTATCCGCGCGCCAGCGAGGGCGAGTTGTCGCGCATGAAGCACCGTCTGGTGAGCGCCCCAACTTTGGCGAAGGCTTCCACGGATCTCGGGCTCGGCGATTTCGTCCGGTTCGGGCGTGGTGAAGAGAAAAGCGGCGGCCGTCGTAAAGCTGCTTTGCTCGCCGACGTGTTTGAAGCGGTCATTGGCGCGATCTTTGTCGATGGCGGATTGACGGCTGCCAGTAGCTTCGTCGACCGCACGCTGGGCGAAGAACTGCGTCACGCTGATCCAGTTGCGGCCGCCGCGGCCGATCCAAAGACAATGTTGCAGGAACGCCTTCAGGCCAACCACGAACCGGCGCCGCAGTACACGGTAATTGAGACTCTGGGGCCGCCGCACCACCGTACTTTTCATGTCGAGCTGAAGTGGAACGGGGGTTCCGCGCGTGGCGAGGGTCGCACTATCAAGGCCGCGGAAGCGGCGGCCGCTCAGCTGGCGCTACAACAAATGAATCAAAGTGAGGTCGTTTCGTGAAACAGGTTCAGTAAGCTTCCAGTTCGAAGCTTGCGCAACATCTCGGCAACCTCTACGATAATTTCGATGAGTGCTGTAACTACCGAAAAGAAAACGAGCGACAAGCCAGGGGCGTTCTCCGCCCGCGAAACCAGTTCGAATGGGCGCGAACGGCTGGCGGCGAAAGAAAAAGAGACCGGGCAAGTCGGACCGCGCAAAACCATTATTCGGGAGTACTTCGAGTCAGCGGTGGTGACGGTGATCATGGCGCTGTTCGGCATGACCTTTATCGTGCAGGCCGTTAAGGTGCCCACCGGTTCAATGCAAAACACAATCACGGTTGGCGATCACTTGCTCGTAAACAAATTCGTGTTTGCACCTGGGCCGCGTTTTCCGCTGTTGCCGCAGCGCGATATTCGACGCGGCGACATTATCGTTTTCAAATATCCGGGTAATCCATTCAATCGCGAGCGCGACCAACAGGAAGATAACATCCCCTTCAAGGTCAATTACGTTAAGCGCGTCATCGGTCTTCCGGGCGATACTGTGGATATCAAAGGACTCCAGGTTTTTGTCAACGGCCAGCCTCTGCCCGAACGTGTCATCGTCGCGCGGAATGTGAACGAGAAAGCGCCGCTCGAAATCATCGAAGAGACGCCGCGCACTGGGAACGAAAAATACGACGTGTATTACTTCGAAGATACTGTTGACGCCGCGCGAAATGGGGGCCGTGCCGGCGTGAGCCCCGATTTTCATTTTGCGGTCAACGGTAAGCCCGCAAAGGTTCCCGATAATTCGTACTTCGTCATGGGAGACGATCGCGATAATAGCCTCGACAGTCGCGCGTGGGGATTTGTGCCGCGCGATCTCATCATCGGCCGTGCGATGTTCGTTTACTGGTCATACGACGAGACACAGCCCTTCGCAAGTCCTCTCGATTTCTTCACTAATACCCGTTGGCGCCGCACGGGAACGATGGTGAAATAAAGTCCGAAGTCCAACGTCCCAGGTCCAACGTCCAGTCATAAGTCCCCGATCCCAGAGCAAGTTCAAGTTCCGACGGCGTGTCTAATGTTTCAACCCGCGGACGTTGGACATTGGACTCGAGACTCGTGTCTGCTTTGGATTCATGCATCGAATCGTTCTCTTTTGGTTCAAAACTTACCCTTTATCACTCCAAACATTATCTACTGCTGTTGGCATGGCCTTTGCCATTCGCCCCGCAGGACGGAATATCAGCGTTCAAGGAAAGGAAGGTTTAAGACTTATGCTTTGGACGATTCTATTGGTTTTGTTGGTCCTATGGCTGCTCGGTTTCATTGGCGGCGTAGGCGGTAACTTGATTCACCTGCTTTTGCTTATTGCTTTGGTGGTTTTGGTTCTTCAGTTGATTACCGGAAGACGGGCCGTCGTCTGACGCTGAATTAAACGGAGCGCGAATCAACTTCTTAAGGGGTTGAGTTTAATGCGTTATGAAGGCGAACTGAAGGGCAAAGCAAAGCAAGTCAAAGGCACAGTTAAAGAAGGTCTTGGTAAGGCCACCGGCGATCGCGCGATGCACGATGAGGGCGAGCGCGAACGCGTCGAAGGGAAAGTACAAGAGCGTGTAAGTCACGCTCGCCGGGTCGTCGGTGAAACCGTCGAAGACCTGGGCGACAAAATCGCCAGCGGTTAACGCCGCTGGCGGTTTTTCTTTTCGGATTAATTTTTCTGCATTTATGAAAGGGGTAAGAGATGAAGGTTAAAGGTCTGGCGATTTGCGTGGCGCTGTTCATGGCGCTCGTTTTCAGCGCCTGTGAGAACACGAACAGCAATTCAAACCCTAACGCGAACGCAAACATAAATGCCAACATGGCCACCCCTGCGGCCACTCCGACTGCGACCCCCGCAAACGATCGCGCGACTTACTCGGAACGACAAGCCCAGGAAGAGCGCGAGAAAGCGAAATCAAACCAAGAGACGATTGGCGACACCCTTGATGACGCCTGGATTCACACAAAGATTGTTGCCAAGCTAATCGCAAATTCAACGACGCCGGAGCGAAAGATCAATGTGGACGTAGTCAAGAATGTCGTCACCTTGCGCGGTACCGTTGATACGGCCGAAGAGAAGGCTGCGGCCGAAAAAACCGCCAAAGATACGGATGGGGTAACGAAGGTCGTCAATCAGTTGAAGGTGGCGCCGGCCGCAAAGGCGACGCCGAAACAATCAGGAAAAACAAAACCCAATTACTAATGGAGCGCAGGCACCTTGCCTGCGGTTCGTGCGCATCCTGCGCGCGCGATCGCAAAGTGAGCGGCTGCGTGCCGGTCGTTCATATTCAAAAGGTGTTTAGAGGCGGCCTACTGCCCGCCCATTTTTTGTACGGCAACACCAGCGGGCGCATAACCCGCCTCTAAACGATGAAAGGCAACGATTCAGATCTTCACGGCAACGCTCCCGACAATTCAACGGTGGCCCTGCTGCTGATTGATGTCATTAATGACTTTGAATTCGAAGGTGGCGCGCAGTTGTTACGACACGCGCTGCCGGCCGCAAAACGAATTGCGGGGTTGAAGCACTGTTGCCGTGAAGCAAGGATTCCCTCGATCTACGTTAATGATAACTTTGGCAAGTGGCGGTCGGACTTTAAGAAGCTCGTCTCACATTGCCTGAAGGACAAGACACGCGGAGAAGAGGTCGTTGAACTGCTTAAGCCGCAGCGCGAAGACTATTTTGTGCTGAAGCCGAAGCATTCCGGCTTCTATTCGACCACGCTCGATTTGCTCTTACAACATCTGGGCGCCAAGACACTCATTATCGCTGGCTTCACTGGAGACATCTGCATCCTCTTTACAGCGAGCGACGCATTCATCCGGGATTATCGGCTGATAATTCCCCGCGACTGTGTTGTGTCGCAAGATGCCTCAGAGAATCGAAAGGCTCTGAATTACATGAAACGCGTGCTTGAGGCAGACATCCTTCCATCTACCAGGCTCAACCTCGCTCGGTCGATATCGCGCAAGTAAGGCGCAAGCCGCCACAAACTCCACACGAACATTGACTTGTAGTGGGTATCGGCATATCGTGGCCGCACTTTAACGCCTGCACATTTGAACCGCCCCCGCCTCGCCCAAGGCTTTAAAGCCTTCGCGCGAACTGCTTGCGCGTCCCATTAGTTCGGGATCATAGAACTCTCAACCACTAAAAAAAGAAAGGGAAAGATGATGTCAAATGGAGATCACAAGCTATTTCCACCTTGCTGCCCGGACCTCAAACAGGGCGACAACTGTGATGTGCTGGACTTTCACTATCGGCAAGTCTACACGGTCACGGTCAGAGACAAGCCGGTACAAGTGGAAGTGACGATTCATGTTCGTATCACTCGCTGCACCGGTCCTTTGACGCTCGGTGATTTGGTTTACAGCAACACATTGTTTCCAGGTGAAAAGGTGCGCCTGTTCACAACTGATCGCCGGTCGCGATTCACTTTCGATAGCGCGACCAAGCTGAGTTATCGCAACGAGCAGACCCAGGAAGAACACTTCTACATGTCGAGCATGCATGACTTCATGTCCGACCTCGAGAGCAGTGACCACGCCACGTCAAACACGACCAGCAAGAGTCACAGTGACGGTCATGCCGGCACCAGCGGGTTTCTGGACAGTCTCTTCAACGGGCCGTCAGTCAACATGAGCGGTAATCACAGCGCATCGTCGACCAGTGATTTCTTGCGCGAGCTGCACACCCATGCGCAAGCTTCCGATCACCGATCTGAGGAGGCCAGTCGGACCGCCAGCAGCGTTTCAATCGGCGAGGTGCAGACGCGCACGCACGTCGAGGGCGAGTCCGAGGACCATTTCGAATCGAGTTCCCGCGAATTCGCGAATCCAAACAAGTGCCATGCGATCACGTTCTTCTTCTATCGCATCAACAAAACGCAGATTCTGAAGTTCTCGCTCGAAGCGATCACGCGTCGTGTGATTGACCCCGCGGCGAACACGCGCGTCGCCAACAATCCGATGCTGTCTGCGGGACAAGTCAGCGTGATTCCGGCGGATGTCCTGGCGACGGATCCAAAACGCATCGAGGTCCAGAACTCAGCCCGGCAAGCCGCTCTTCTTGATCGACAAGTGAGCATACGCGGCTTGGCAGGTGGCGCTAACTTCACTGCGTTTGCCGCCGATGTTAAGCCGCTGGCCGCAGACGTGCGCGCTGACGCTTTGAAAGCCGTCGATCAGGATCTCGTCAAGGCAGGTTTGCTCGACAAAGTCGGCGGCGATGTCAGCAAAGGGAAGGTCACCGAAATCTCTTTCGAGCGCACTTTCCAACTGCCGACCGCTGGCTTATTTGTGCGTGGCTGTCTGGACGAATGCGACATCTGCGAAGATGCGCGCAAGAAGGAAATCGAACTCGACCTCGAGAACAAGCGACTCTTGAACGAGAAGCTGAAGCGCGAGATCGAATTGATGGATACAGACCAACAGCACCGCTGCTGTCCGGTGGGCGAAGCCGAGGTGTGACTCTCTTCAATCCGAGGCAGGAGACGCGACGGTTCGTCTCCTGCTCTCGCATATGCGGCCGAATGAGCCGTGATGGAATTAGCACAATTTAGAGTGCCGGTCAGCCTGGGCCGGAGTAAATCGTCAGTGAACGCTGTAACCTGCGCCCGCGGTTTGACGTCTCCTGATTCGAGTAGCGAAGACAACGAATCGACGACCAGTCTCCCCTTAGCGGCATCTGCCGCGGCTTTTGTTCGGATATCGTTTCAGCCGCAACTATTGTTCGCCCTTGCGGTGCCGAGAAACTCTCCATGGTTCGCTTGGTTTGGCCTGCGCAGGGTGTCGTTTGGCGTGTGGCGATTGCTTTTGCCCTCGTCATGGCCTTTGTCGGAGGATACAGGCTTTCGGCGTATTTTCAGTCGAAGGTGATCGTGTCAGCTGCGGGAGTGCCGCCGACTGACTTCGCCGTCCCACTGCCCGAAGGCGAGACCCGCATCACCATTACTGATCCCCAACAAAACAATGCACAGCTCGCTTCGTTTGTAGTCAAACGAGAAGGGAACTCGTTTAAAGGAGTGCCTGAGAGTGAAAGAGTGATCGAAGCGCGTTCGGCATTGAGCTTTGAGGACATTGCATTCTTTCGGCGCGAGTTGACCGGAGTTAATCAAATCACTGAATCAGATTGGCAGCGCGCAGTCCGTATTCGTAATTGGCTGACCACAGGCCGACATAAGGTGGCTCTGCCTGGCCTTTCGACGCGCACGCCGCGAGAAGCTTATGTGCAAATGCGACAAGGGAAAGCGGTGTTGTGTGGAAATCTCGCGGACATCTACGTGGCTCTGTGCGAAAGCGCTGGACTAATCGCGCGCACCGTCAATCTGAGTTTAATGGTGCGCGACGGCACGTTCGGCACCGACACGCATGCTGGCGCTGAGACTTGGCTGCCGGAAGTGGGTGGCTGGGTTTATCAGGATCCAACCTTCAACTGTTATTGGACGATCAATGGCCGCCCTGCCAGCGCTTTGCAATTGCACAAAGCGCTGATGACCGGAGCCGAGATTGAGCCGGTCGCGGCGAATGCAAGAGCCGAAAGTATGCTGAAAGAATACTACATCGATCCGCGCCTGCTCTTTCGTCACATCTCTTACGAGTACAAGTCGGGTGGGTCGCTGCTTTATTACGTGGATGGACGAATGGAGCCGCTCAACATGCGCGACCGGAATTGGCTGCAATCCGACGAAAGCACGACGTTTGAGCGACTCGATCAGAACGGCAATCGTTTTGTCGAACGCAAAGGCGAGGTAGCGCCAGGCATCTTTGTGCAGCTAATCGGCAATGTATTGTTTGTTCGTGATCGACGGGAACAGAATCGCGGCATTCGGGTGCGCTCCTCGACCGGCGCCGTGCAAGCATGTTCATACGAACACTGGCGGGCGCAGGAGTTGGGCGTCTTTGTCGGCAAGAATCTCGCGCGCAACGGTTCATTCGAACTCACTGAAATCGGCGAAGGCATCGCCAACGAATGGATGATCAGCGGTCCCGTCGAGGCCGTCACCACCCTCGGTGGTCAGGGAATCGGCGCGCAAGCCGGTGGCAAACTCTCACAGCGCATCGTAGTCGAACCGGGCAAGCGATATTTGATGTACGCGAAACTATCGGTGAGCCGCGGAATGGTAACGTGGTCTCTCGCCGATGCCGTGAAGGGAATGGAATCGCACGGCATCGTGCGACCGACGCAAATGACCGAAGTTGTCTCAGACGTTGTTGAGGCTCACAGCGGTTATCTCGATGTGTCGTTTGCACTCTCCGAGGCGGGAGGCTTTCGTGTAATGAATGTGATAGTAACGGAACTCGGCCCCAATGCTGTCCAGCAAATGCAACGATCGGTACCGGTGATTGATTCGGTCGCCCGTCGTGAATGAAAAAAATTAGGACTGAGGACTGAGAGCGTTAAGCCGGTAATCTGTTGTCCGTCCTCACTCCTCATCACTTACTCCTTCAGGCTGTTTTATCTACAAAACAAATTCCCGAACATGGCTGTTTTCATGTTAGGCTACACCTAAAAAATGGCCGATAAGAGTCGCAAGGTCCTCTCGTTCCCTCAGCCAGTTCCCGCCAAGGCGGATTACCAACGCGTCAAATCCAGTTATTCGATTCGCGAAATCAAGCAGATGTTTGGTTTAGGCGAGCGCACGATCCGGCGCTGGACTGAGACTGGGATCATTCAAGTGACTCCGGCGACCGAAGGGGAAGAGGCGACTTACGACTTTCAAGCGCTCACTGTCTTCCGGCGCGTGCGTGAGATGCGCTCGCAAGGTCTGACGATCAAACAGATCGAAGCCGAACTTCAGGGCCAATTGAGTTTGTTCCGAACTGAGGCAGGCGGGGTTCACGTGTCGCGGCTGCTGACGCCGTTTGAAGAGGCGCTGCTGTTGCACGAGCAAGGTAACACTCAGGCCATCGACTTTTACAAAGAAGCGATCACCGCCGGGGACAACATGGCTGAGGCGTACTGCAACCTCGGTATCATCGATTTAGATAGCGGCAACATGGTTGGCGCCCTCGACAAGTTTACTCAATCTTTGAAGCACGATCCGCGTCACGTGGAAGCGCACTACAACCTCGCAAATCTGTACTATGACGCCGGCGACTTTCCGCTGGCGCGGCTGCATTACGAAGCGGCGACGCAAATCGAACCGAACTTCTCACTGGTTTATTACAACCTGGCGTTGGTCTATCACCGTTTGGCAAACGTCAGCGGCGCGCGCCAGGCTTTGCAGAAATACAAAGAACTCGAGCCCGGCGACGAAGAAGTCGAGATGGTCAACCAACTTCTGAAAGCGATGGAGCTCGGCCGGCCATCGATGTAAGATCAAACTCCGCGTTCAACAATGTAATACGTCTCGAATCCGTGTTTTGCGGATTGTGCAATCTGCCCTGATAACGGAATTCTCCCGCGCTTAAACCTATACCCATAAACAGAAGTCGCGTTTCGGCAATAGCAAGCGAGCTTCTTCTGATCCTAAAGGATCGGGAACTGGCCGCAGTTGTCACCACGGACGTCGCTGAGTTTCATCTTGGAACGCAAAGCGTTTTGGTGCTGGACGTACCTGCTGAGTGTAGCAGGGAATTTGTTTGGAGGTTCACCTTGAGAAAGCGATTGCTCTTAGTTTTGATTCTTGCTCTTACGTTTCTAACGGCGATAGGCGCCAAGGCACCGCGCACGCGTGGCTGTGGGCAGCATACTAACGCCACTTGCAAGTCGGCGTGTGATAACGCGTTCAATTCCTGCCTTGCCAGTGGCACGTCGTTTCACCAGTGCTTGGGCGATCTCCACCGCTGCAACAAGTCCTGCCAATAGTCGATCTCGGCAAAGAAAGAAGTCTACGGACAGAACTAAGCCGCTAGCTGCTCCTGAAAAGGACACTAGCGGTTTTTCGTTCTTGGCTGAATCGCTAGTACCTTCTCGGTCCAGAATTCTAGATTTAGCTGTGCACCTTTTCCCAGTTAAAGAGTGAATCAATACCCAGGCGTTTGGTAACTTGAGACTTGAAACTCGAAACTTTAAACTGGCTGTTCCCGTGGCGGGGTAGCTCAGCTGGTTAGAGCGTGGGATTCATAATCCGAGCCACGCCGTTTTGGTAACTAAAACAAACACACACGGTTGCAGCCGCAG
>Ga0105239_10009064_pt1 | contig 11259 bp, 11 predicted proteins | sample KBSC44metaG_FD_92761 | JGI IMG/M metagenome (GOLD analysis project Ga0105239, IMG submission 92761) | Corn rhizosphere microbial communities from Kellogg Biological Station, Michigan, USA - KBS C4-4 metaG | ecosystem: Host-associated > Plants > Roots > Rhizosphere > Soil | place: Michigan, USA...
CAACGCCGACGAGGGGCGGCTCTTCGGTTTCCTGCTCGGCAAGCTGGGCCAGCTCAATGACCGCCGCGATTACGACGCACGCATGACCAGCACGTTCGGCGCTCACGCCGACGCGGTGGCCAGGGCCTACCCGGCCGCGCGGTATCCCTCGTTGCGTGACGCGTATGCGGCGGCCGTGACCGATGGCGTCTTCGCCTGCCCGACGCTGTCGCTGTCGACCATGCTGGCCCGCGCCACGCCGACCTGGCGTTACGCGTTCACGGACCCGCAGGCGCCGTTCGCGCTGTCGCGCAAGGCCGACCTGGGCGCGTACCACGCGTCCGAGATCGTGTACCTGTTCCAGACCCGCTGGGCGCTGGCGGATCCCATTCGCTTCAGCCCGGCGCAGCAGGCACTGTCCGACCGCATGCAGAAGGACTGGGCCACCTTCGCGCGCACCGGCCGCCTGGATGGCACGCCGGAGGACGCGCCGGCCAACGTGCTCTACGGGCCGTCGCGAACCCCGGTGGACGAGGGCGTGCCGCGGGTGGGTTGCGCGTTCTGGGACACGATCGGCCTGTAGCGTCAGGCGCGGCCGATCGGCGTCACGAGGTGGGGGCGCAACCGCAGTACCAGCGGCAGGATGGCCAGGGCGGTGCCTGCCGCGGCGATCATGCCGACGACGCGGCTGCTGTGGTCGGCGATGAGGCCGTAAAGGATGGGCGCGATACCGCCCGAGCCGATGACGCCGGTGTAGAAGAGGGCGAAGGCCCGACCGGTATCGCCGTCGGATAGCTCCGGCACCGTGCCATAGAGCACGGAAGAGGTGCCGTTCAGTACGATGCCGAGCAACGGCAGCAGCACGAGGGTGGCCCACAGGGGCGTGACCAGCGTCGCCACGATGAAACCCGCAGTCGCCGCTTCCGTCAGCACGACCGTGCCGACCACGCCCACGCGGTCGCCCAGCCAGCCGCACGTGGCCTTGCCGAGCGCACCACCGATGAAAACCAGCGCGAGACACAGGCCGACCATCGGGGAATCGCCGCCTTTCCCGTGGACGAGGAACGGCAGGAAGAGCAGGTAGCCCATGCGGGTCGCGGTATCCAGGACGCCGATCGCCATCAGCACGCCGAAGCCGTTGCGACGTTCGCCGTGACGTGCGGTGGATGACCTGTCCCTGTCCGCCCGCGCGGCGGGTGCCAGCGCGAACAACGCCATCGAGACGCCTGCACCGAGGATCGCCATGAGGACGAGCACGGGGCGCCACGCCAGGAGGGGAATCAGCAGCGCGACGATGGCCGGCAGGATGGCCTTGCCCAGGTCGCCGGAGAAATTGTAGATCCCCAGCGGCTTGCGCGATCCCGCGCCATAGGCGTCGGTGATCAGCGTGGACGCCCGTGGGTGCTGGATGCTGGAGCCGATGCCGGCGATGACCAGCCCCAGACAAAGCCCGGCGAAGCCCGTCGGCGACGCCATCACCGCCATCCCGATGGCGGCAAGTACCGTGGCCAGCACCAGCGCCGTGCGTGGGGAGGCCGTCCGCAGAAGGCGGTCGGCGGGCATCTGCAGGCCACCCATGGTGGCGTAGTAAAGCGAACGGAGGAGAGCCAGGGCGGCATACGACAGGCCGAACTGGGCCTGCCAGACGGGGAGAAACGCGTAGAGGCCGTCGGTGTAGCCGTCGTGCAGCGCGTGCGCGAGACAGGCCGCCACGAGGCTGCGCGGGCGTGTGTCGGCCGGTGTGCCCGATGCGCGTGTCGTCGGGGCGAGGTCGGTGGAGGCGGGCATCCCGCATGGTACCCAGGTGGCCAAATCGTCGACAAGAAGACGGCCCGACCACGGCCAGGGCGCGCCCCGGGGGCTGGCCCCTGGACGGCCCGACCGCGACATCAGGCAATGGCAACCCACCCGTGGCAAGTCGGTGCGATCCGGGCGCGAAGCGCGCGGCCGAATGGACTTCTTCGGCAACCGGAAATGGCTAATTTGCCGGTTATGCGTATTTATCGTCAAGGTGCGGTGAATTCTGCCGATAACGTTCATACGGCCGGTGGCGTCCCAGGGAACGGGCCAGGATTCGCTCACGCAATCCGCGTTTGTCGGCATTTCGGCCAGATCCGTGGCCTGCGCTCAGTCTGCCCAGGGGGCACCATGCAACTCTTCAAACTCGCATCACGAAACAAGCTGATCTTCGGCGGCTTTGCATCGATCGCCCTCGTGGTGATCGTGCTCGTCGGTATCGTCTACGGCGCGCTCCAGGCCATGGCCCAGAGCACGCGCATGGACCTGCACACGAACCAGGTGCTGCGCGTGGAGGGCTCCCTGCTCAACGCCCTGGTCAACATCGAGACCGGCGAACGTGGCTACCTCGTCACCGGCAAGGATGCGTCGCTGGAGCCGCTGCGAAACGGCCAGGCGGCCTACGCGGACGCGTTCGGCCAGCTCCGCAGCCTCACCGTCGACAATGCGGAGCAGCAGCGCCGTCTTACCGACCTCGACACGGGCTATCGCGCGTGGATCGCCGGCGCCATCGACCCGGTGATCGCCCTGCAGAAGCAGCAGGCCGCGTCGGGTGGGTCCAGCCCGGAAGCGCTCGCCTTCGAGCGTCAGGGCAAGGGCAAGGCGCACATGGACGAGATGCGCGACCTGCTGGGCAAGTTCGTGGGTGCCGAGACGGCCCTCCTCGACCAGCGTTCGGCGGAAGCCACGGCGACGCGTGCGCGTACCAACGTGATCCTGCTGGGCGGCGGCCTGCTCGCCATCCTGGCCATCATCGGTGTCGCCACCGTACTGGTGCGCAGCATCCTGACCCCGCTGGAAAGCGCCTCTTCCGTCACGACGCGCATCGCGGAAGGCCACCTGGGCGAGTCCTTCGCGGTCAGCCGCAGCGACGACCTGGGCCGCATGCTCAACGCGCTGCACACCATGGACGAAAACCTCGCGCGCATAGTGGGTTCCGTGCGTGAGAATGCCCTGCAGGTCGAACACGCGGCGCGTGACATCTCGGCCGGCAACGACGACCTGTCCAACCGCACCCAGGAGCAGGCGTCCTCGCTCGAGGAAACGGCCGCGTCGATGGAGGAGATGTCCTCCACGGTGAAGCAGAACGCGGAGGGCGCCGCGCTCGCCCGGCAGATTTCCCAGGGCCTGCGCAACGAAGCCAAGAGCGGCGGCGCGGTGGCCGAGGAAGCCGTGGAAGCGATGAAGCAGATCACCGAGGCCAGCCGGAACATCGGCGAGATCGCGGTGCTGATCGACGAAATCGCCTTCCAGACCAACCTTCTGGCCCTGAACGCGGCCGTGGAAGCGGCGCGTGCGGGCGAACAGGGCCGCGGCTTCGCGGTCGTGGCCGCGGAAGTGCGCAACCTTGCCCAGCGCAGCGCGTCGGCCGCCAAGGACATCAAGGTGTTGATCGGCACGACGGTGGAGCGCGTGAGCACGGGCTCGGACCTGGTGAACCGTACCGGCAAGGCGCTGGTGGAGATCGGCAGCAGCGCGACCAAGGTCGCCGACATCGTCAACGAGATCTCCTCCGCCTCGCAGGAGCAGTCCGCCGGCGTGGAGCAGGTCAATGTCGCCGTGGCGTCCCTCGACGACGTGACCCAGCAGAACGCCGCCCTGGTCGAGGAAGCCAGTGCCGCCAGCCGCCAGGCGCTGGAACTGGCGCAGGAACTGACGCGCCAGGTGTCCTTCTTCAAACTGGCGGATGCCGCTACGGTCCAGAGCTCCGCCCCCGCGGCGGTGACGACGGCCCGGCCGGTCAAGGCACCCGTGGCAAGCACCGTCCGGGAAGCCGCGCTGGTGGCGGTCGCCCAGCCCGCGCTTGCTGCCGGGCAGTGGCGCGAGTTTTGAGACAACGGATCCCTTCCGTTCTTGCATGAAGCCGCAGGCGCGTCTACTCGACGCGCCTGCGGCTTTTTGCGTGCCGCGCATGGTGCTGACGTAAGGGGGATGAAAGGGGCCGGCCGGTACTCCTTGCAGCTTCCGTGTCCCGTATCAATGACATGTAAGGTTTCCGGCCATGATCGCTGCCTTGTTGCTCGCTACCGCTACCGCTGCCACGTCCAGCCCCGCCCTGTGCCTTGCCGCGCCACCGCCTTCCGCGGCATCCCTGGCGCACGCGGTTGCCGCCGCGCCGGCGGACAGGCCGCAGGCCATGCCGGTGATCCATACCGAGGGCACGCTGCCGCACACCGGCATCCACGACGCCTCCGCCGCCGCCGTGCGCGACTTCGGCTACATGCTCGATCTTGCCCTGGCGTGGCGTAACACGCGGGATCGTGCCTCGCTGGATCGACTGGCGACGTATCTCGACGCATGGACACGCGTGTACCGGCCATCGTTCGATCCGATCGACGAGACCGGCCTGGGTCATCTCATCGCCGCGTACCGATTGACCGCGCCCGATCTTCCCGCCGGTGTCGCCCGCCAAACCCGCGATTTCATTCGTCGCCTCGGCAGCGGCTACCTGGACCAGATGGATTCGCACGTGGGCGATCCGCATGGTATCTGGAGCAACAACTGGCAGAGCCATCGCGTGAAGCTGGCCGTGCTGGCGGCCGTTGCGGTGAACGACGATGCGCTTTTCGCGCGTGCGCGTGCGGCCTTCGTCCGGCAGCTGTCGATCAACATGAAGCCGGGCGGGGAAGTCATCGATTTCGCCGAGCGCGATGCGCTGCATTACGTCACCTATGACCTGGAGCCCTTGACCCTGGCAGCGGTGGCCGCGCGCTCGCGCGGTGAGGATTGGTTGCGCTTGCCCGGCCATGACGGACAGACGCTCGCGGCCGGACTCGACTGGCTGCTGCCGTATGCGGAAGGGAAGCGCAGCCACGAAGAGTTCGTGCATTCGTCGGTGAAGTTCGATGCCGCGCGCGCCAAGGCGGGGCTTCCGGGTTTCTCCGGGTCGTGGGATACAGGCAACGCTCGTGCGCTGTACTGGTCGGCCAGCTTGCTGGACACACGCTACGCGGATGTGGCGCAAAAACTTGCGCCTGAGCCGCCGCGATGGTTGTGGGCCTATGCGCTTCCCTGCCGACGGTAGGATGAACGATACCTTTCACCGGACTTACGTTAGATTGAACTTCAAATAAATCGTTCTTGCCAATTTAAACGAATTCTCTTCAGGGGTACGCGGCGTCGCCGTTAAGGGGGAAACCTTTAGGAGTCGACCCCCTTCATGACCATTCGCCAGCGTATCGTCCTGCTCGTCAGCGTTGCCGTCCTCGTCGCTTTCGGGCTGGGTGCCGGCGGTCTCTATGCACTGCGCGAGACCGACCTCCAGCTCAATGCGATCTACCAGACCTCGCTTCTGCCCATTGTCGATGTGGCAACCGTCCGGAACCTGTTCAATGAAACGCGCACCGGGCTGAACCGTGCGCTGCTCAAAGGCACGGTCGAGGCGGTGACGGAAGAACAGGCGGCCAACGCGGAAGCGGTGCGAAAGATGGATGCGGCCTGGTCGCACTACTACCCGGCCATGGTGAGCTCGCCCGCCGAGGACGTCGCTGCCAGGGCATTCATCGCGGCACGATCCCGGGCCCGTGTCCTCAAGGACAAGCTCGAACCGCTCATGGCCGCCGGACAACACACCGCCGCCGTCGACTTCATGCTGGGAACGATGGGGCCGGCGTTCGGAGAGGAGTCCAAGGCGATCGATGCCATCGTCAAGATCAACATCGACGCTGCGGCCGAAGCGTATGCGACGGCCGCTCGCAGGGAACACGCGGTCATGACGGCGGTGACCGTCGTGGTCATCGCCTCGCTCATCGTCCTGATCGTTGCCGGCGTGTTGCTTGCGCGGTCCGTCATGGGTCCCCTGGTCCGAGCCCGTGAGCTGGCCAGCCGCATCAGCGAGGGTGAGCTGGGCCACGAGCTGGACGTGCAGGGCAGGGACGAGGTCAGCGACACGCTGCGGTCGCTGGCTACCATGGACACGACCCTGGCCGGCATCGTCCGGACGGTCAGGGACAACGCCCAGCAGGTCAGTCACGCCGCCAGGGACATTGCCGCCGGTAACGACGAGCTTTCGTCGCGGACCCAGGAGCAGGCGTCGTCGCTCGAGGAAACGGCTGCGTCCATGGAGGAGATGACGGCCTCGGTGCGGCAGAACGCCACCAGCGCTTCAGCGGCGCGCAACCTTGCCCAGGTGCTGACGGAGAAAGCGGTGTCCACGCGCGTGCTGGCCGGCGAGACGAGCAGTGCGATGGATCGTGCGAGCGTCGCGAGCGGAAAGATCGAAGGGATCGTCGCCGTCATCGACGAGATCGCGTTCCAGACCAACCTGCTCGCGCTCAATGCCGCCGTCGAGGCAGCACGCGCCGGCGACCACGGCCGGGGCTTCTCGGTCGTGGCGGCCGAAGTGCGTCGCCTTGCCCAGCAAAGCGCCGTGGCGGCCAAGGACATCAAGTCGCTGATCGCCACAAGCAGCGACCGGGTCAGTGAAGGCGTCGCCCTGGTGACGCGCACGGCGCAGGCACTGGCCGAGATGGAGTCGGGTGCCGTCAAGGTCGCTACCTTCATCGGTGAAATTGCTGCCGCCAACGCGGAGCAGGCAGCCGGTATCGACCAGGTCAACCAGGCCGTCACCGATCTCGACTCGGTCACGCAACAAAACGCGGCCCTGGTCGAAGAGGCGAGTGCGGCCAGCCAGCAGGCCAGTGAACTGGCCGACGCGTTGATGAAACAGGTGGCCGTCTTCCGCTTTGCCAACGATACGACGCGTGCCAGCCAGGCGGAAGGCGAGGGCAAGCGGATCCCCGTCGCCGTCGCCATCGCACCGTCGCCGCAACGCGCGAGCGCAACCGTGGCCGCCCTGCCGGCGGATGCCATGTGGCGCGAGTTCTGAGCCCTGGGGCAGCAAGCCACGGGAAAGTCTCACGGGCGCAGAATGGGGGATGGCCCGTACACGGGTGGACCGAGACATGACCGACTTCAAGACTTCCACGGCATCGCTGCTAGCCGCGGCGTGCCTCGCCATCGCCGCCTTGTCCGGCCCCGTGCGGGCCGATGACGCGGTGGCGAACCTGCGGCTGTCCACCGGTCAGACACAGCGCGTGTTGACCTCTAAGGCCGAGCACCCCAAGGGAACGATCGTCATGTTCCCCGGTGGCGCGGGTGACGTGGGTCTGGAGGGCGATGGCGACCTGCGTCACGACCACAACTTCGTCGTCCGCACGCGCGCGCTGTGGACGAGCCGTGGCTATTCGGTGGTCATTCCGGATACCGTGGATCGTGCCAACCTGCGCGGCATGCGCAGTTCGCCCCGATACGCCGGTCTGGTCGCCGACCTTGTCGCCTTCGCGCAGAAGAACCTGGGTGGGCCGGTGTTTCTCCTGGGCACCAGCCAGGGTTCGATCGCCGCCATGAACGGGGCGGCCCATGCGAAGCGCGGCAGCGTGTCAGGTGTCGTGCTGACCGAGTCCGTGTCCGTGATGGGCGGCAGTGGCGAAACGGTGTTCAGCGCCGATCCGCAGGATGTGCGGGTTCCCGCGCTGGTGGTCGCCAACCGTGACGATCGTTGCGACGTGGCGCCGCCCGATGCTGCCCCGCGGATTGCTGCGGCCATGTCCGCCAGCCCCGACGTTCGCGTGCTTAATGTGGCCGGTGGGACGACTAAATCCGGCAAGGCGTGCGGTTCGCTGACGCCGCATGGTTACTACGGTATCGAGCAGGACGTGGTGTCACGTATTGTCGAATGGCTCGACATACACCGGGAATAACGGCGCATCCGGGACCGCGATGCGCGATGGCACCGCATAGCATCAGGCCACGTGTTCTGCCAGTCGGTCGCCCAGGCGGGTGCTCACGGCCAGCATCGCGGCGCCGCAACCCCAGCCCGGCGCGGAACCCGGCGGGCCGAGCAACCTGACGACCAGGCCCGTGGCGTTCTGTAGTGTCTCGTCCCCGCTGGCGACCGCCTGAAACTGGAGCAGCTTGGCCCGGAAGCGTGCTTCCTGGAGATCGGCATCCAGCAGGGCACGGTTCATGGCAATGGCGCCTTCGGCCATTTCGGTCGTTTCGAGTATCCAGTCGCCCACCATCCGCTCCATGTCTCGTTTCCTACGTTTCGACAGCCCATAGTTGACATGGCGATTGCGAAGCAGTCGTCAAATTTCGGCGTATGGCCGGAATTTGCGCATCGTTTCCTGTGGACTGCATCCCCTCCAGGGTCATTCCCTCCAGGGTCGACTCACAGGACGATGTTGATGGCCTGCTCGATGGCTTCTTCCAGTATGTTCACGGTGAATGGCTTGACGAGCTTGATGGCGCCCAAGGGCGCGTCCGTAGCGTCCTCCAGCGGATCGGAGAGCATGACCACCGTTTTCAGTGCCGTGTTTCGAGCCCTCGCATCGGCAAGGTAGGCGCCGCTGCGATCCTCACCCGGTGCCGGCACGGCGGCGATGAGGAAGTCCACCTGGGCATCGGCGATCACGGCCTTGGCGCCCCCGGAGTGCGTCGATGCCACATATACCTCGTAGCCGCGCTTCCGCAGGGCATCGGCGACGGTATCGGCCAGTGTGGCGCGCGGTTCGATCACTACCGCGATGGGAGGAAGGCTCTCGGTATTCATGATGCTCGGCAACGGGGAAGGGCGACGTTGTAACCCATCGTCAGGCGGATGGGAATGGGTCGGACACCCCTGCGCGGTGGCTCGCTGGTGCACCGACCGTCCGTCTAGCGGGGTATATCGGTGCCGCCATGAACCGGTAGGGATGCCATATCCATGTACGATGCGGCTGCTTCGTCGAGGGTCTGCAAGGGGACCATGCGGGCAATCATGGACAGGCTCGCATCGAGATCCTGAAACACAGGGTCTTCCCACAGTCGGTCGACGTCCGTCCCGGATCGCAGGGTAACGATGTAAACGATTTCGCCATGCGTGCCCTCGCCCAACAGCGGGCGAATGTCGTCCAGCAGGCCCAGCTCCCGGCCTCTTCGATGCTGTGCCGCCAGGAACGCCAGAAGTTCTTCCCGCTTGCCAGCGTTGGGTCGGTAGGCCACCACCAGTATGCGTTCCACGTCTGTCTCCTCGATGCAGAAGTGCATGGTATCGCCGTTCGTACTTCGGCGCGCGAAGACACGGCCGAGACGTTGACGTTCGCCGCCGAAGGTCAGGTCAGGTCAGGTCAGGTCAAACCGAGTTTCCTGGCAACGGCGAAAGTGGCGAGCAGCAGGCCCGCAAGCAACAGCACGAAGATGACGGCTACCGCGCCGACCTTGCGTAGCACCGCGCGCCTCTCGGCCTGCTTTCCCTTCTTTCCTTGTTCGTAATGCCACTTGATGGCCAGGAACATGCCCGTGCCAAAAACCAGCACCTTGAACGTAATGAAGAGTATGGGAACCCAGTCCATGATTTTTGTGTGTTTCCAGGCTGTTGCTTTTCACTATCTAAGGTGAGGAATTCTCCCTTGGAAGAACGCCTCGGGCGCCGCCATGCAAATAAAGAGGCGGCACGCTACAAACCCATACTACTTAAAAAGACTTTCCATATATTGAGGCAAATTGTCCCAGCGGCAGCGGTGACACAAAAACGCCAGTGGGCTGGAAACTTCGGTGAAAGCGGCATGACCATTAATGCATGGCACCTCGCGACACGGACGAACACGCTTTTATGAATCCGGCTACTTACCATGTGATCCACTTGGTATTGACCCTGGTCCTCGCTATATCGGGTCTTGCCAGTTGGCGGATCTACTATCGGCACGTCCGTGAGCAACTTCCCGACACGTCTGCGTGGGCCATGATGAAGCGGCTGCGTAGCGAGGGAGATCCCGATGGCACGTGGATCTTGGTGGCGTCAGGCATTAGTACCGCGGCGGGCATCGGCTTGCTGGTGCTGCTCAACGTTCGATAATTCATTGTTTCGGTCCGGCTCGAGCGGCGGTCCAGTGTGATGCACGCGAAATGCTGCTGCCGGCACGTCTCACCCGTACAGCATGGCGAACCAGCCTGCACGAGTCAGGAAGCTGCGCGTGCGTGTTGCTACGCCCTCCTGGCCGAATACCGTCCATGCACTCGCCGCCGGGACACCCTTGCGGCTTTCAGTTGCCACCCAGTTTACGAAGATGCTCGGCTGCATTGCGGTTTCCGGGATTCAGCTGCAACGAACGGCTATAGTTTTTAATAGCCCCCGCTCGATCTCCGGTTTCCTCGAGAATCTCAGCCAGACTGTCGTAAGCGTTCCAGCTGTCAGCGAAAAGCACGGTATTCAGCCGAAGGATCGCGATTGACTGCTCGGGCTGCTTTTGCTCCAAGAGCTTGTAACCCCAGACATTCAGCTCGTCTTCTTTCGGCACGAACGAAGGATCTTTTGTCTTGAGGTCGGCGACGACTTGTGGCGCACGCTCGAAGCCCCGTTCCAGCAAGGCGGCGCGCAACGTCTTGAGTGTCGGCGACAGGCCGAAGCCGTTGGACGCATGCATGTCTGGAATGTAGTAGGCGGCCACTTCATCGGCGAAGTTCTCGGGATCGGCGCCTTGTAGATTGGTCAGGATCACCACCGAGAGGTCGTCCTTGGGATAGACGAAGAAGGTCGAGCGCATGCCGCCAATGGGCCCTGCCGCGGGATGCTCAGCCCTCATCGTCACCGGCCAACCCAGGCCCGACCCGTTTAGCAATGCACTCATTCCGCCGGTGGTGCCATCGTTGAGAACCACGGAGGTCCATAGCGCATCGAGGCTCGATTTGTCCTTAAGTAGCTTGCCTGACTGAAGTACGACCAACCACTTCGCAATATCGGTCGATGTGGACAAGATCCCCGCGGCTGTCCTGAAGTAGGGAGCGAACGAGACGTAGATCGCCGAGAGACGGTCGCTCTTCTTCCATACGCCGTTGACGTTTTGAAGGTAGGAATAACCGCCAGCCGAATGCGGAATAACGTCGGACGAATCTCCAAAGCGGGTATTGACCATGCCGGCCGGTTTGAACTGCCCGTCCTCGATGAACTTGGCGAAGGGTTCGCCACTCAGCTTGTCGATGATCTTGCCAAGGATGACGTAGCCGGTCTGGTTATAGCGGAAGCGTTCGCCGGTTTTGAACTCCATGGGAAGCGTCTTCACGGTAGCCCATGCAGATGCCTCGCTACCGTCACCGATCGGATCTTCCTTGTCGTCGATGATGTTCGGCAATCCCGAAACGTGCGCGAGGACCTGCCTGACGGTGATTTCGCTCCAGGCAGGCGGCAAGTCGTCAAGGTATGTCGATATCGGATCGTCCAGCTTGAGTTTTCCGGCCTCCACCAGTTGCATGATCGCGACACCTGTAAACGCCTTGGTGCAGGAG
>Ga0105239_10009065_pt1 | contig 11258 bp, 1 predicted proteins | sample KBSC44metaG_FD_92761 | JGI IMG/M metagenome (GOLD analysis project Ga0105239, IMG submission 92761) | Corn rhizosphere microbial communities from Kellogg Biological Station, Michigan, USA - KBS C4-4 metaG | ecosystem: Host-associated > Plants > Roots > Rhizosphere > Soil | place: Michigan, USA...
CATGCAGCCCTTCGGCCGGCCCGTCGACCCCGACGTATACATCACATAGGCCAGGTCCGTCGGCCTGACCGCAATACTTCCCATATCCCCCATTACCTCATCTTCACTCTCCTCCCAGCGCAAGAGCTCTGCTGCATCGATCACAACCTTACTCCCACTATCCTCGGTCATATAGTCTACCCTCGACCGAGGAAACTCCGGATCGATCGGTACATACGCCGCTCCGCAGCGCATCACCGCCAGCAGCGCAACGATCATCCCCTCACCTGGCGCCAGCCGCACACCCACCCGGTCTTCATGTCCAACTCCGTAGCGCCCGCGCAGATATGCCCCTAAACGTAAAGACCGATCTGACAGCTCCCGGTACGTATAACGATGCCCCCCATCCACCAACGCTATCGCATCCGGACGCAAGGCAACCTGTTCTTCGAAAAGACCCACCAGCGTCTTCTCCCGGCCAAAATCCACCTCCGCACCAATTGAAGCAGCCTGTAAAATACTCCTCTCGCCGGGCGGCGCGATATCGTGTTCCGTTATTAATACCGACGGGGTCTCTGCCATCGCTTTCGCCAGCCGCCCGAAATGGCCTGCGATCATGGCGACAGTTGTACCGTCCAAAATATCACTATTGTATTCCAGGTCCAGATGCAGTTCTTCACCCCGCTCGACAAAGGCAAACAGCAGATCGAATTTACTGCCCCCATGGTCCCGCTCCTCATATTCGCTGATGACAAGATCCCCCGCCAGCTCCTGCAATTGCACCGGATAGTTCTCCGCATTTTGCAGCAGGATCATAACATCGAAAAGAGGATGCCTTCCTGTATCCCTCCGGAGCCGCAATTCCCCTACCAGCTCGTCGAAAGGATATAATTGATGATCGAATGCGTCAAGCGTCGTCTGGCGAACGATGGACAACAGCTCCTGAAAATTTTCCTTGCCGCTGAACCGCGTGCGCAGGGCAAGCGTATTGACGAAGAACCCGATCTGGTCGTCCAGATCCACGTGCTCCCTCCCCGCCACTGGCGTGCCCAGCACGATATCGGACTGCCCGCTATAGCGATAAAACAACGCATTCAGCACGGTCACCAGACCCATGAAAAGGCTTCCGCCCTCCCGCTGACATATTTCTTTCAAGCCGGCGCAAACCTCCCTGTCTATCACAACCCTTATTGATCCCCCTTTGTAGGATTTCACGGCAGGCCGGGGCCTGTCGGCCGGCAGCTCGGGCGCCGGCAAATGACCTTCCAGCTGCGCCAGCCAGAACGCCCTGTGTTCCTCCATGGCGCTCGTTGCCCGCTGTTCTTGTTGCCACACGGCGTAATCCCTGTATTGCATACGCAGCGGCGCAAGCACATCCCGGCCTTCGCTGACAAATCCATTGTAAAAAGCCAGGAGATCTTTCACAAGGACACCCATCGACCAGCCGTCACTCACGATATGATGCATGACATAGCTGAACATCCACTCCTTTTCATCCAGTCGCACCACACAGGCCCGGATCAATGGCCCCTTTGACAGGTCGAATGGTCCGTTGTTCTCTTTATTTATATGACTTCGAAGATCAGGCGCAGAAAGTCCGCGCCCCCGCCAGTCTTCAAAATTCACCCTGAAGCTGACTTCCTCCGGAGTGAGCACATACTGCATCAGCCGCCCCGGCGTTTCCTCGCGGAATACCGTCCGCAGGCTTTCATGCCGCTCTATCAGCCGCCGGAAGGCAAAATCCAGTGCGCAAAGACGCAGGTCGCCGCGTAGGCGGTAGGCGACGGGTATATTATAACTTACAGAGGCATTGTCGAACTGACTCAGCACCCAAAGTCTTCGCTGGGACGAGGACAGCACATAACAGGGCTGACTTTCCGCAATCGGGATCGTCACGAATGCGGCCCTCTTTGCCTGGGATATCATCATGGCCTGATCTTCCAGAACAGGCTTTGAAAAAAGATCACGCAGCTTCAGGCTGACATCGAATTCCCGGGCGATGACAGCCGCCAGTTTTGTCGCCCGCAGGCTGTGTCCGCCAAGTTCAAAAAAATTATCCCTCGCACCGATGCTATCGCGACCGAGAATGTCCCGCCAGATACCGGCAAGCTTTTGTTCGGTAGCCGTGGCCGGAGGAACATAATGACGAGTCCCCCCGCTATGCACCGACGGTTCGGGCAGCTTTTTCCTGTCGATCTTACCGTTAAGCGTCAGGGGAAGCTTGTCCATCAGCTCATACCGGCCGGGAAGCATGTGCACCGGCAGACGCGCGGACAGATAGGCCGCAATACCGGCCACTGTCGCGCCGGCTCTGATCGAAACATACGCAACCAGCTCTTTTTCGCCGGACCCATTCTCCCATCCTATTACCGCAGCCCCGGCAACAAGCGGGCTATCTGTCAGCACCGCTTCCACCTCTGCGGGTTCTACCCTGAACCCGCGGATCTTTATCTGATCGTCCTTTCTGCCTAAGAATCCAACCGTGCCATCCGGGAGCCATCTACCGAGGTCTCCAGTGAGATAGATGTACTCTCCCGGCATAGTGTTATCGGGAATAAATTTTTCAGCAGTAAGTTCCGGCCTTTTAAAATAACCGCGGGCCAGACCGTCGCCTCCTATACAGATCTCGCCAGGCACCCCGATAGGAGCAGGCTCTCCGTTGGGAAGGCGAATATAGACCCTCGTATTTCCAAAAGGAGAACCCAGCGAGATCACCCTTCGCGCGTCTTTGACATTGATCTGTCGGGCAAGCTTGCCGACCGTCGTCTCGGACGGCCCGTAGTGATTATATACATTACAGACGGCGCCATTCGATCGCAGCTGATCCACGATGTCGCCGGACAACGATTCCCCGCCGAAGATCAGGCATTTGACCGGAGCGAATATGGCGCCCGGCGCCTGCAGCGACCTCCAGTGCGACGGCACTATTTTTAAACAGTCGACCTCAGCCTTCGCCATCGCAGCGGCGTCCGTCACTTCCGCAGCAGAGAATACGACGAGTTTTCCACCCGACAGCAGGGACGCGTAGATCACCGTATTACCCAGATCGGCAGCGATAGTCGAGACGAACCCAAAGCTCTGGCAGTCCCGGATATTCGTACGCTCTGATATCCCGTATACATAGTCGACCACCGACCGGTTGCTGATCATTACCCCCTTTGAACGGCCCGTTGACCCCGACGTATAAATAACATACGCCAGATGATGGGGCTGGCTGATTGACGGCAGGTCCTCAGTCCCGTATTCGTCCCGAACCTCGTCGAACCGTGACAATTCCGCTTCATCGATAAGCACCCGGCACCCGCTATCGGATAAAAGATAGGATACGATGTTGGCAGGATATCCGGGATCTATCGGTACATACGCACCACCCGACTTGAGTACGGCCACTATTGAAATGATCAGCCGTTCGTCGCGCCCCAGCTGGATAGCCGCCAGGTCGTCTGCTCCCATCGCATAATGATCCCTCAGATAACGCGCCAGCTGATTGCTGCGACGATTCAGCTCGCTGTAGGTTAGCCGCACGTCGCCGCACTGAAGCGCAATGGCATCAGGGGTCTGCCGCACCTGTTCTTCGAACAGCGCCGCGATCGTCGATTCGGAATTGGTCTTAAGCTCCGAGGCCGTAAATACCCGGAGCAGGTCCTTTTCCCGACCCGAAAGACCGGGAGTTTCCGAAAATATATTTTCCGGTTGCAACCAATGGCCGAGCTGGGCGACCATTATCTCCACAGCCTCGCTGCGATAGATGTTCTGGTCATAGTATAAATACAGCGACAAACGGTCTCCCCGATCGATACCCACCAATTTTATCGCGAATGGCGTCGTCACGCTATAAACATCGGATAGACTAAACCCGCCTTCCTCTCTCTTATTCCACATCTCTTCCCGGAGATCGCTCCACTCCAACGCATATCTGAAAAGATCCGTCCGGCCTTCTTCCAGCTTTTCAGGATCGAAATGGTCCATCCAGGGTTCTACCTCCTGCACGAGACCGGACAGTTGCGCCGCCGCCGATGGTATGGTCGTTGACGCCGAACTATTCCAGCTTATCGGAATGGCCTTTGCTAAAAGGCCCATTGTATTGTTCAGTTGCTCGTAGCTACGGCCGGAAGGAGTAAACCCAACGCTCACACTGCCGTCCCCGAACCCGGCCAGATAACGACAAAATACCACCAAAGCAAGGACGGACATTTCCACACCCTCCTGTTTGGCCAGGGCCATCCAGCGGTCGTATTCTTCACCCGACAGCTCTGCGACGATCCGCCGCCCGGGCAGAAATACCGAACCCGGACCCTCCCAGGGAAGCAGCCCCCGCCGTGATCCCGGCTGATGATCTTTCCAGAATGCGATACTGTCTTCATCCGGATCGCGAAGTAGTTCGTTTTGCCACCGGGCAAAATTCCGGTGCGGCAACAGCTCGCCGGAGGGAAGTGGCCGTCCATGATAGATCGTCCACAGCTCCCGCCAGAATAATATCCCACTATAGCCATCCGCCCACAGCGAATAGACCCGGATATATAAAATACTGCGCACATCCCCCAGCTTCCTCAGATAGCACCTCACCGGCGCATCGACAGCCGGATCATACGGATAGTCCAGCAGCAGGTCCGCCTCTTCCTGCGATACAGAGAGATCATTACTCTCCATAGAACTTTCCCGGATCTCAGGATCGCACTCCTGCTCCACCATCTGCACGGGATAGACCGAATAGCTTCGTGGCACCACCCTCGACCGAAGGGTCTCGTGCCGTTTTATAAGCTCCCCGATCGCCCCGAACAGCCGTTCTCTGTGCAGATATCCGGCGATATTGATCGTTATTTGTGTATAGTGATGACCGATATTATCCCGGCACGCCCACAGCAGTCGCTGATTGGACGACAGCTCGAAAGCCTCTCCTGACTTCTTCGTGTTCATTTTGTAGCGATTAAAGCATGGAAACAATTATCTTTCGATTGCCTTCATACGGCATCCGGCCATGCGCCATCAGCATGTTGTCGAGATACAGCACATCCCCCTTTCTCCAGGGGAACACAACGGTCGCCTGCCGGTAGGCCTCGCCGACAGCATCGATCTCGTCCTTCGATATCTCGGTTCCATCACCGAAATAGGTGTTAAAGGCCAGGTCTTCATCCGACCGGAAAGAAGCAAGCGCTTCCTCCGGAAGGGCATATTTATTGAAGAAATAACCGTGATTGAACCAGAGCATCTCTCCGGTCCGCGGGTGTTCGCGCATAGCCGGCGTAGTCCAGGACAGCGAAAGCCGGTCTTCCCCACCCCATTCGAACGCCATCCCGCCGGCTTCGCATTCTTTTTCGACAGCCCCCCGATCCTGCGTCTGAAACACTTCCTGCCACTGGAGCCCGATCCCAGGGGACATATTCCGAACATACCGAACCCCCTTTCTAAGAAATTTTTCCCTGAGCTCGCTGGTCAGATTGTCAAGGACCAGCCGGTTATCCGCGATCGGCGTTTCGCCCTGGACATCGGCCGGCTCTATACAACAGAAGACTATCCTGCCGGCCCACTCAGAAGCATAAGAATTTTCGCTATGCATTTTTATCGACTGGTCCGCCGGATAAGTAGTGGAATGATAGACATTCTTCGCTACCTCAAATCGCGGAGACGACCGCTGCCTGTATTCCAGCAGAGGCTGGTCGAAACCCGCCATGAACGTACCGAACCGTTGGACGCTGTCGATCCCGAAACCACGGAGTAGTATCGCACCGCGTTTGTCGAGGCTGGACTCGAAAAGGCCAAAATTCTTCTTTATCCATTCCTCCGCGATCATTCCAGGAGCCAGAGCCTCCACCTTTACAGGAAAGGCGAGCCTTCCTTCCGGAAAATGAATTGCCACTTCTGAGCTCGGGGCCACGTCTTCCGCCCGAATGTTCAACAGTTTAGACAGCGCTGCTTTCATAATGGTTGTTTTATTCGCTGACCTGCTCCGACCCGGCTAACCCCCGCAGCCCAAGCAGATTTTTTGATCTCCGCCCTTCCAGTTCGGCAGTGCGCCGCTCTTTTTCAAGACCGCTGATATATTCAAAGGCGTCAGTCACCGACGCGCCGGGACGCTCCGCGAGAACTTCCATGGCATCCCCGACCTGCTGCGCCACACTCCGGGCATACCGCTCGTCGAGAATATCTTTATTGTATTCCACCTTCAGCCTCAACGCATCATCCACCTCGACGAACCTGAACAAGAGATCGTATTTCATTAGTAGCGGCAATTTTTCCCCGAAGGGCAGCACTGCGACATCTCCAATTCTGCTGAACGCCCCGGAATCACCCATCTCTGTGTTCTGCAGCACCAGCCAGGTATCGAACAGGACGTTCCGGCTTCTGTCCCGGGGCAGATCGAGCGCCCGGATAAGTTCGTCGTACGGGTACAGCTGATGCTCATAGGCCCCCAGCGTCTGGCGTTTGACGATATCGAATAGCGCCGCAAGAGAAGCATCCTGCGGAAACCTCGTTCTTACAGCCAGCGTATTCACGTAAAGACCTATCTGATCCTGCAGGTCGGCATGTCCTCTCCCGGCAATGGGGCTGCCGACGATCAGATCATATTGTCCCGAAAGCCTGCACAACACGATGTTCACTGCCGTCATTAACCCCATATAAAGGCTACCGTTCCTTTCCAGGCAATATTCCCTCATCTTTTTTGTGGTCTTCGACCCTATTTCCAATACTACCTCACCGGCTCCGTAAGTCTTTGCCGCTGGTCGGGTCTTCCCCATGCGCAGGTCCAGGACGGGAAGAGCTCCGCTGAATTGCTCCAGCCAATAGTCTCTGTCCGCATCAAAATGACGGCCACTCAGCTGGCCCTGTTGCCAGACCGCATAGTCCTTGTACTGGATCGTCAGCTCCGGAAGATTCGCCGGCTCGCCGCGCGAAGCAGCGGTATACAGCGTCAACAGTTCGCGGATAAGCACATCCATCGACCATCCATCACTGATGATATGATGCATGACCCAACCGAGAAGATATTTATTTTCTTCTTCCCGGTAAAGACAAGCACGAAAAAGGGGACCTCTTTCGACGTCGAATGGCGCAACGATGTCCTGAACGAGAAAGTCCATTCTTTTGGCCGGCTCAGCGGGATCCCGCCGCGCATCATAATAGCGGATGTCGAAGTCCATCTCTTTCTGAACAGACTGACGCGGCCCGCCGCTACCCTGTTCGCTAAACACGGTCCTTAGACTTTCGTGCCTCGCGATCAGATCCCTGAACGCCTTCATCAGCGCCGGTATATCCAGCGCTCCCTCGAGCCACAGTGCAGCCGGAACATTATAAACAGTGTCTTTGAGGCCGTCCTGTATGGCAAGCCAGATGCCCGACTGTGCAGAAGACAATACATAACCGGACGCAACCGGAGCAGATGGGATACTGACGTATTCAGCACCCTGTCCCTTTGTCACCAGACTGGCCTGCTCCTCGAGGGTAGGATATAAAAATATATCTTTCAACTCTATCTTTGAGCCCGTCTCTTTATGTATCTGGTTGACCAGCCTTGTTGCCTTAAGACTATGACCGCCCAGATCAAAAAAATTATCTTTTACGCTGATTCGTGTTTTGTTTAAAATTTGCCGCCAGATCGACAGAAGCTGAGACTCTATAGTGTTTCGCGGTTCCACCAACAGTTCTTCGGACACGATTTCGGTTCCCTCCACGGAAGCCAGAGCCGTCCGGTCGATCTTGCAGCTCGACGTCAATGGAAGCGTCTCCAGCCGGACATAAACGGCAGGCAGCATATAAGCGGGCAATAAGTTTTTCAGCCAGCCATTCAATTCCCTGAACCCGGGAACATATTCCCCGGACAGGCTGATATAGGCTACGAGCTCGTTATCCCCGCTGGCATCCCTCCGGATCAGCACCGCCGCGGCCCGGATCGCAGCATATGACTCCAGCGCGGCTTCGATCTCACCCAGCTCTACCCGGTATCCACGGATCTTCGCCTGGCCATCCCTCCTGCCGATAAATTCCAGATTGCCGTCTTCCAGCCATCGCCCCAGATCACCAGTCCTGTATATCCTGTTGCCGGGTCTCCACGGGTCCGGACGGAATTTATCGCCGGTGAGCAAAGAGTCGTTGACATATCCTCTGGCGATCCCCGCACCCCCGATACAGATCTCTCCGACACGTCCCAGCGGCAGCAATTCCTGGTTTTCGTCGAGAATATATATCTGCGTATTGTCGATAGGCCTGCCGATCGGTATTTTTATACCACTCTCACGTGGATCGTTCCGGAAAATAGTGGCGCAGATACTCGACTCGGTTGGGCCGTAGGCATTGAAATAAACGCCCGTTTCAGCAAAGACCGACAGCTTTTCCGCAATGGCCGCCTCACCCGCCGAAACCAGTCGCTTCAACGGGCGGATCTTTTCCATATCCAACAATTTCAAAAAGGCGGGGGGAATAGTTGCTATATCGATGGCATTTAAAGTTATATACTCCGCCAGCAGATCGGGATCCATTTTGATCGCCTCCGGCACAATGTGCAATACCCCGCCCGATAGCAGAGAGACAAAGATCTCGGAGACCGAGGCGTCGAACGATGGCGAGGCGAACTGTAAGTTCTTTTGACCATCCCCAACCCCAAAGATGCGGCGCTGCGACAATATAGTATTGACGACGGTACCGTGTTCTATCATCACACCTTTCGGCCTGCCCGTACTCCCCGATGTGTAGATGATATAGGCAAGATCACCTGGTTGGGCTTGCGGGAGGTGATCGTCCGCTGACGCCGGCAGTGTATCCATTTGAACATCGGCCGCAAAGATGGCGCCCCCGAACCAGGGCAGATCCAGCAGATGCTGTGTTTCGGTGATCAACAGCTTCGCTCCGGTATCTTCCAGAATGAACCTCGCACGTTCCTTCGGAGAGGCGGGATCGATCGGCACGTAGGCACCTCCGGCCAGCAGAACTCCCAGGATGGCGACGATCAGTTCATCCGAACGTTCAAGCAAAATTCCCACGGGCTGATCCGCACGAATATGCAGCGAGCCCGCGAGATGGCCGGCCAGCCCGCACGCACGCCGGTACAGTTGCCGGTAGGACAACCGCTTTGCGCCAAAGACGACCGCATCCAGATCTGGGTTCTTTTCCATCTGCGCCCTGAACAGCGAGACCAGCGTTCCCCCTGCGGGAAAGGCCAGCGCCGTAGCATTGAATTTCCTGAGCAGCAATTCCTTTTCTTCCTGATCGATATAAGACAGCTTTTCCACCGGCGCATCTGGCGAGCGGACAATATCCTTCAGGAGACGCTCCAGGTGTGACGCCATCCGGCTGACCGTCTTTCGCTCGTAAAGACCGGCGTTATAGACCAGCCCGAGCTTTAATCCTTCCGGCCCTTCCAAAAAATCAAATACGAGATCGAACCGCGCGGGAACATTGTTTTCCACCGGATACGCGGCAAGTTCCAGACCTTCCGCTTTTATCACACCCGAAAGGCTCTCTTCTTCGTTTTGCAGAATGACCTCGATATCGAAAAATGGGTTTCGGCCCGGATCGCGGCGCATTTGCAATTCCTCGAATAATTCGTCCAGCGGATAGGTCTGATTCCCCAGCGCGCCGATCGTCGTCTCTTTCACCTGAGCCAGCATCCCTGCAAAACTCGTCCCGCGGTTCATCCTCGTCCGGATCGCCAGCGTATTCGCGTAAAACCCGATCTGATCATCGAGGTCCGGATGACTTCTTGCTGCGACAGGGCTTCCGATCACGATATCGCGCTCTCCTGTATAACGGTACAGCAGGGTATTGACCGCCGCCAGTAAACCCATATACAATGTCGCGTTCCGCTGGCGGCACAGGGCTATCAGACTATCAGTTAAACCCTTATCGAACGCGACACTCACGGTTCCCCCATGGTAGGTTCTGCCCTCGCCCCTGGCATGGTCACAGGGCAGGTCGGAGACCGGTACGCCGTCATGGAATTGTGACATCCACCAGTCCTTTTGCCTTTCAATCACGCCGCCTTTTATTTGCTCCTGTTGCCACGCGACAAAGTCGCGATATTGTATCCGCAGCGGGGTCAGGGATGGTTGCCCGCTCCGCCCGCCGGCTTGTTCAGCGTACAACCGCATCAGGTCCCGGACCAGCAGATTGACCGACCATCCATCACAGATAAGATGATGCACAACACACGAGAGCACCCAACTGCCGGAAGATAGCTGATACAGGTCGATCCTGAACAACGGCCCGGCGACCAGATTAAAGGCTATCTGCGAATTCTCACGGATCGCCTGGCGGCACATGTCATCTTTGTCGGGATATCCGCTGAGGTCGCGGAATTTTATAATAACAATTTCTTTGTCGGACGGTGTCACCGTTTGCATGACCGATCCGTCGACGCCTGGGCGGAATACCGTTCTCAGACTTTCATGCCGCCGTGTCAGCGCAATAAAGCTTCGATCCAGCGCATCGCGATCCAGTGTCCCCGTAAGAATAAAGGCGCCGGACATATTATAGGCGATATTCGCTTGTTCCAGCTGGCAGATACCCCACAACCGCCGCTGAGAGTCCGACAATGGAAATTCATTCTGCGTCGAAGTGGTAGGAATATCGCCATATCCGACCTTACGCAGCTGGTCGATCATAGCCGCCATGCCGGCCAGTTCAGGAGCATTGAAGATATCGTTCAGTCCAGGCCTCACGCCAAACACCTGGTATATTTTTCCGTTCAGGCGGTTAGCCTTAAGGCTATGCCCGCCCATATAGAAGAAATTACTTTCCGTGCCGATCACCCGATCACCCAGTAACTGCCTCCATAACGCCGCCAGCTTCCGCTCGGTCTCTGTCTGGGGTAGGGTCAGTCTGCGATCTGTTCCCGGCCGGCTTCCCTTCAGCTCGTGGAGCTTTCTTTTGTCGACCTTTCCGCTGGCCGTCCGCGGCAGCTCCGCCAGCTGAATAAAGTGATCGGGAATAAAATAGCCAGGAAGAAGACCGGTCAGATGATTCCGCATTTTATCAGGATCGATCGGGTCACTGCCGATCACATAGGCCGTAAGCTCTTTTGCTCCGTCGACTCCCGCCATCGGTATTACAGCGGCCGCAGCTACACCGGCATAGCGCAACAATGCACCTTCTATTTCTCCCGGCTCGATGCGGTAGCCTCTTATCTTTACCTGGTCGTCACTGCGGCCCAGATACTCGATATTGCCGTCCGGCAGCCACCGGCCGCGGTCACCCGTCCTGTAGAGCCTGCCACCCGCCACCAGCGGGTCCGCTATGAATTTCGACGCCGTCAGCTCTGGCTGGTTATGATACCCCCGCGCCAGGCC
>Ga0105239_10009068_pt1 | contig 11257 bp, 10 predicted proteins | sample KBSC44metaG_FD_92761 | JGI IMG/M metagenome (GOLD analysis project Ga0105239, IMG submission 92761) | Corn rhizosphere microbial communities from Kellogg Biological Station, Michigan, USA - KBS C4-4 metaG | ecosystem: Host-associated > Plants > Roots > Rhizosphere > Soil | place: Michigan, USA...
CCACGGAATTGCAGCGATGGCCTCTATCTCGATGGAGAAATTTCCAGGCAACCTGCCGACCTGGATAGCTGTCCTGGCGGGCTTGGGGTTGGGCAGCATCTCCCCGTAAACCTCGTTCATTGCAGAATAGTCGGACATGTTGGCCAAGTACACGGTTGTCTTCAGCACGTAGTCCCAAGAGGTGCCAGCCTCCTCCAGGATCACCGCAAGCTTGTTGATTACGGACCGCTGTGGTTCCAATAAGTCAGTGCCTGTATTGACTGAGACACACATGGACTAAGAGGGAGCCAAGAATCATAGCCTTACAGTCTCATTGGCAATGCCAGTACCAATCGCGGTGGCATTTGGAACTGTTCCTGCCGTATAAACGAGGCCCTTAGCGGCAGCGCCTCCCGCTACAAATATTGTCAGCACTGTTGGATATTGTCCCAATGGTGAATCACTCACAAAGGATAGCCGATTGTGAGCCCAGGTAGGTCACAGTCTCATTGGGTGTATGGCGTCTCTCAACCGGAACACCAGTGACAACAGCGATGATGGCGACCAATGTCGCAATGGCATATTTGAACAACATGGCAACGCTTTGGCGACACGGAAAGCTAGGGTGATGGACTTAGTTATTGTACTTCGAGTGAACCAGGTCCAATAAACATGAAAATCATCGTTCTTATAGCTTCAACCGAGCCCCGAGGCATACTAGCAGTCAAAAATGTCGGCCAAGGCCTTTGCAAGACTTACAAGGAGCAACTCCCGCCTGCTGTCTTCCCCTCCCGATGTAACTATGCTAAGGACCCAAGGATCGATGACGAACCATGTTTACCTGAAAAGAAGTTGTTATCTTTGCTATTCCGCAAGATCTGGGGTCTCCAACGCAACACGTTTTGTATGCCAAGCTGATAATCGCACACGCCCAGGCACCGGGCATCTCGTCGGTCAATTCGACGATCCGGCTTCCTTATGAGATGACCGCTTCCATAAACCATATTGCATAGCACTTGCTTTCAATGGTGTAGTTGCCAAGATGCTATAGAATATCCGTCCAGGTTAAGTTATGCACATCCACGAAGGGTCATAGATAAGAGAAAAAGCGCGCTTCTCCGGTAACCAACCTCGGAACTTTTTCTAGGCATATCATCAACCTAGCCAATTAGAAGAGAGAAGAGCTGTCAAGCTGTCAAGAAACGCTGAGAAATCGAGCACCAGGAAGAGCTATCTATCTTCATTGTCATATGATGCACTGAACAAATGGGATGACGATGTGTGAATGTGGTGTTGTGCTGAAACTCTTAGCCAACCATTGTCGCTGCCAATTTAGGCAAGTCGACTTCTTACAAACGCAATGATTCGTCTATTGTCGAGGATAGCTAAGAGAACAAATCGGCGAAGAGAGAGGAACTTATCTGGAATATGCCAAGTCTTCGCCTCCGAATTACCCGGCTGCACGATAGTGATCCATGTTTGGAGTGCTCGTATTGATATGGCTTGCTTCTGGGGTACCACGTGTGGGGCAATGGTACTCTGGTTGATGCAGGTGGACACTGTCACTATGAACGTGCCTTCAAAATGTGAAGCTCGAAGCGATGAACCGGGGGAAAGAAACTGAAATCGCGATATCCACCATTGCCACTTGAAGCCTTGGTTTGCAAAGAACGAGTGGCCATCTTTGCTCTTGTAACTTTTTCCCAGTCAAAATAGCTGGTACTTGTATCGGATCTCGCATAGTGCTTGATACAGGATTCCAAGTTTGCACCATGGAGATGCGCAAGATCTGGATGTTGCTGGGACGTAGCCTTTTTCCGCATTCGCATAATCTTCCAAGACCTCAAGGGCGCGCATCCTCGGGTCGAAGGGCGTTGTTGCTTGGTAATGGCAAGGCGAAAGATTAGTGACGAGGACGGAAGCCCGATAGGAGGCATCAGATGGCAAAGTCGTTGTGCATAGTTGGTGTCACGGAAAAGCTTGAATACCGGTCGGGGTAGTTCGATATGATGGGGGTCCTTTGGCTTGGCACCGATAAGGATCGTATAGCACGTATTATTCCCAAAGCAGGCTGTTCTTTACGGTACTGATTTGCATAAGCCTCGCTTTCAGTTATCATTACCGATCACGCCGTTCCATTCTGAGTATGTACCGGAATATCGGCTCAAGCGGTGTCGTTACATGTCGTATCTTGCGATTGCGGATCAATCCACCAGGTCCTGAGAAGAAAGGCAGCGCGTAAAATGAGAGGCTCACAGCATGCCGGACCTTGAAATTGGCGAGTAGGTGGGATGTACATAAGACTCGGCTTCGCTCAGCATGGAGAGATGCCGTCCTCGCTCGAGCATTACTCTTGAATAAAAGCGCTTCACCAACGGCCCTCTGGTGAGATCCGTCGATTTTCAGCCATGCGAGCAGGGCTTTCATTTGCAGTGACGGGTGTGTCCCTGCTTAGGACAGCCTTGGCAAGTCCAGTTCCATACGGTGCGGATATTGTTCGATTCAAGGGCCCCTTTAATGTCGAGTCGAATTCGGTCCATAACATCCATGTCGAGTGCTCTGATGCAGCTTGGGAAGGACATCTCTCCATAAGTTATGGCCGCTGTGACATGGAGCATGTCGGGCTTCGACACCACCACGTCGGCGAAACATTTGTCAAACGAGAGGCTTTCCCGGATCGCTTTATATGGGTGACTCCTGCTGATGCTATCCACAATGGTTGTCTTCATGCCTATTCAGGTGAGACATTGGTTGGTCGCTCCGCACCCATTGCCATCTCAAGACCTCGACGTAAACGACAAACAATCTCTGAAGTAGCAGACACCGAAGGGCCTTGGTTCGACGGCGTTAGCTTCATGGAATCCACCGGCATCTCGACTACTATGGTCGCTGAGGCCAAGGCAAAGGAAATTGCCATCATCGGCGGCGGGATGTCAGGGGCGTTCACTGCTCTCTTACTCCAGTCCGTCGGGTTGAAGAACTGGCATATAATCGAGTCCTCTCAGCGAATCGGAGGCCGTGTGCGCACCAAATACTTGAATGGCACAAAGCCGGAAGACTACCAATATCAGGAAATGGGGCCCATGAGGTTTCCAGTGTCAGTCCGATACTCAGACACTAACGAAACTCTGGACATCCAAGATCATAAACTTGTCTTTGATTTGGCTGATTATGTGAACAAGCTCAATGGGAATGACTCAGCCCTTGAGGTTAAGTTCATTCCTTGGATTCAGTCGTCCCCCAATGTGCCTGCAAACTCTCGGGGCTATCGTCTGCCCGATGGTCGCATCCCGAGTGCTGCTCAGATCAGAGCGAACTCGTCGCTAGCAAACCCGGCTCCACAGTACTTTGACAAGGAGGCTGCCGACGCCGCGGAGGAAGCATTCGAAGAGTTTCTCAATGTTACTGCCGATAAATTGCGTGCCGCTGGACGAAACGTATACAAGGCGCACAAGCAAGCCATTGAAGATGGTCTGTTCCAATGGTCAGAGGCAGCTTATCTGAGATATCACCTCGGTCTGGATGCCAACCTCACGGATTTCTTGGCTGGCTCTGGGAACTCCCCGCTATGGGGAGAGATCTATGACAACAATTATTTCGCAGCGACAACGTGGCGGACCATCGACAAAGGTCTGAGTAGCCTTCCGCGTGCAATCACTCCACTAGTTCAGAATAAGACGACATTTGGCCGCAAGGTTGAAGGACTGACTTGGAATGAAGAGACAAATAAGGTTGGAGTTAAGTGGCGGGAGGATCCCTTCGCTCAACATCCCAACGTGGAAGAATACGATTTTGCTGTTGTTGCTGTTCCATTTTCGAAAGTCCGCCTATGGCGCAATCCTCCCTATTCATCCCTGCTATCGCGGGCGATCAGTACGTCGAGCTATCAGGCGAGTGCAAAGGTGGCGTTGCACTACAAAACGCGCTTCTGGGAACATTTGGACCCTGCTATCATTGGAGGCTGCGGCAACATTGACATTCCTGGTAATTTTCATAGATCCATGGTCAAACGTACCTTACTGACAGTATTTTAGGTATTGGATCAGTATGTTTTCCAGCATATAATATCAACGGCACTGGCCCTGGCGTCATTCTCGCTTCTTATCAGTCTGGCATAGCTTCACAATCCGTTGCCGCTCTCTCCGAAGAGGACCATATCGGACTTGTCCAAAGGGCGATGGTTGAGGCCCTAGGTTCCATCGCGAGTGAAGAATTTACGGGCAATTTCGAGCGCCAGCTGTGGATGAACGATCCTGAACATGGTGGGGCTTGGATTAATTGGGACGGCCAGCAGCAGGCGTTGTATTTGCCAGCTTTCTATAGGACCGAGTTCAACACCATTTTCATTGGCGAACACACCAGCTACACTCACGCCTGGATCTTTTCCGCTCTGGATTCAGCGTTGAGAGGAACCACACAGCTTTTATTGGAGCTAGGCCTGGTCGATGAGGCGAAGGAGATTGTGAATACCTGGATGGCTCGCTGGATTACTGTATGAGGGACGAATTTCGACGCGTCAAAGGTGCGTGATGCTGGGATTCCCGTAGTTTCCATAGCCCTGAGAAAGACAGATCCAGAATGAACGCAAAATATCGCAATTTCATGACGGGCGAAAGACCAGAGATGTTGATGCTTGATGGACCTGAGGAATGGGGAGAAGGAGAGGACTCATGTTAAAAATCGCGTTGGGAGGCGGGCAAGTGGTACAATCCCTGCAAGGAAGGTGCAATACCTTGATTACGTAATTATTGCCGAGGCACTGCAATTCATCAACTACCCTTTTGTAGGGTTGCCCCTGGCGGCCCCTGGCGGCTCATGCCGAGTATAAAACTTAAGTACTGAGGCCTCAACGTACCTAATCTTGACTACCACTGGGTACCTCTGATACCTCATGCTGGGTATGCTGGAAGCGATACTGTTAACTGCCTATTCATATGGCATTCAATAGGCGAGTGCTAACGTAAGTGAGAGAAGTAACAACTTCTCCAGCCTTTCAACCCTTCGTAGACCACGAAGGACAACCGACATGCCTTTCAGCTGCCATACGTGGGAAAGATGTGACAAGTTTAGCAGCTCAGAAATCATGGCGCCTTCTCTTACCCTATCAACCAAGAACTTGACAGAAATTTAAACGTTAGTTTCTGGAAAGGGCCTTTTGCATCTCGTTTTTGCGCATGTCATCCTTTTAGCCAATGCGATGAAGCCCCCAGCAAACCGGTGAACGCCTGTTCGCAGGTGACTGGGATAGCCGTGCATTGAGGCTAAGGAAATACTGGCCAATTATTCTTTGCATACACGGCCTTTGCAGCTGTCATGTTTGCAGCACCGCGGATTCTGGAATTGGATGGAATTCAACTTTCGTTCATGTGCCTTTTGCAAAATTTGACAAAATCTGACTTCTGGTATATCGTGAGAGGACACCAGAAGTTGATCCTTGGCTGGAAATAATGGAGATAGGGCTGGCGATCGCGGGCATTTTACCCCTTGCCCAGGAGTTGCACAAGATGGGTAGGAGGTACTACAAGTCATTTCGCAGAGCACCCGCAGAGGCGCGGCGTTTCGGCAACCTGGTCGAGGATGTCTCCGACACGCTGTCTATGTTCTGCAAGACGGCGAATGAGGTGAAAGAGAAACAAATTCCATTGGCAAGGGATAAGAAGGCAACCAGAGCGGTCAGAAGGCTGAAGAAAATGATGAAGGCGAGTATCGAGGAGATTCGAAGCACATTCCAAAGATTGAAGGTTATTGGTAATCCGGAGTATCCGTGGAGGGATCGAGCTATGGCGCGCATTCGATGGGTCACTGGAGACGAGAAAGAGACGAAATCCCTCATCGCTAATCTGAATACCGCGAAACTGGACATCAGTCTTCTTTTGAATATTTTCAGTGTCAACATCCAGCTAAAGATTGTCAGAGATTTGGAAGCACGGAATGAACCAATGCCGGAATATCTGATCCAGGAGCTGTGAGTGTGTTTATCATCATTTGAGAACTGATGTTGACCCGCTATAGCACTCTCTTAAAGAAGAGACACAAGATTCTCAAACGCAGATATAAAGAGGCCGTCAAGGAACGTGAGGTCTTGGTTGCAGCCAGAGCCACACATTCAATTAACAATCGAAGCGATTTCGTCGCCTTGAGCCAATCTTTTGGACAACAGGTCCATGATTTCGCCCAGGAGCAGATGCCTGCGGCTCAAGTGATTTTGGATGAGATTGTACGGGACTATGCTCTCCCCTTCTCACCAACTGAAACGACAACAAATGGTCCAAGTTCAGCTGACATCCCGTTGAGGCCAGAAGTGGGGCCAATGAGCGAGAGCGAAGGTGAAGACACCGCTCCCGCTTCCGTGCTGACAGAAGATCCGGGAGAGAAATTGGGAGAGTATGACTCGGGAAGTACTTCTAATCTGAGCTTCCTTTCAACGAGGGGTGTTGTAGGAGAAACAAAATGGCCCGAGTGGAGACATGTTCTTAAGAGAGCTGTAAGATCAATTGATGAAGAAGGGAATGTTCTGGAGGACCCGGCCGCGGAGCTAGTGGAGGGTGATATCCACCAAGACAGTAGCAATCACAGCTGCCCAGCATGCTCTGGGCTTGGGAATATAGAAAGGGGCAAGTATCCCCAGTCACCACGAGATATTGATCGAACAGTTACGACGGACGAGCTGGAGGTGACCAGGCCTGTGCGGGAGGACCATGATCACGCTGGCGACAATCCTCAGCTGTAAGGAGAGGGGGGAACAACGACTCAGAATTGTGGGAGGAAACTGATTTCGTACACCAGCAAGTCATCATTCATGTGAAATTCAAGCGAAGTTGAGGTGAAGGCCACCACAGCCATATATTAGTACCACACTTATCTGGCCGAACACAAACTTCATTTCACTAACAGTTTTCCTCGTGACGCTTCACTTCATGACTCCCTAAAGGCCTGGGTAACTTCTACTCTTCCGCCGTGGCTAGGTTAGTGGGCACATACTTCGGCGCCTCAAATGACGCTGATTCCCTCACATGGGGTTTTACCTGGACACCTGAGTGCCCTGCCGATGGTTCCATTTAACAGTTTAGCTGTTTAACCATCCGATGTCACAGGCTCCTATGCGACCCGTACCTGGTAGCTGCTTGGGACCAAAACACCGTGAGGTTTGCCTTACCAACCCACTTAGGAATTGACCATCTGTGACAGGGAATTTCTATGGCTGGAGTCGTTTGACAACAGTGGAGGGAGGATGTGCCACAGCCACACTCGATGTGAGGGTACCCGAAAGCCTTGTTATAACCACACCCTCTGTCCATGCTGGAAATCGTGATTCATGATGTTGGTCACCAGTTGACACACTTTGCACACTTGCTACCATATTTGCTGCGATCTCTACTCAAGAAGGGCCTATTGATTTCAAGGACCGTCCTCCTGGGATCGCTTCCATTTGTCTTGGGTGCAGCGCTCGTAGGCAGGGGGGAAGTAGCGTCGTGGGCCTCTGAGGCTGCCTCCCACGCCGCCACCCACACCGTTAGCTGTAGATGCCGACTCGTGCACTCGGCGAAGGGAGAATTTTACCGGGAATATTGCGAGAATCCACGGAGTACTGAATGAAGGAGAGATGAACAGCTCTCTCGAAATCGCCGCGCCGCACACATGCCTCCTTTGCTCTAATCACTATCAATGCAGTCTCTTTTGCTATGCGAAATACTTAATTGACGAGGAAATATTCTGTATCGGACATTGGGGAGGCTATCCCGAGCATAGATACCATGGGCATTAATAAAAACCTGAATAACACAAGCCCACAATGGCAGACGCGCTTCTTCCTTGATATCTCCGGAATTGTCTGCTGAGTTAGAGCTGGCTGTAGTCCTGACTGAGCATATACTCACATGGCCCAACACGTGAAGTTCCAGTCCGCCCCAAATTTAAAGGTTCATATTTTCCAATTCCCAAATTTAGTCGTCCAAAAAGGACACCGAACGGAACTGAATCCAACTGCTACCAGACAAATAACGCGTCGAAAAAATTAGGGTACCAGTCCTCGACGAAGGAAACCATTTCGACAATCGGGGTTTCAGCTCACCGGCACCTCCTAATTAGAGATCCTAATTGGGGGCTGTCGGTGAGCCCTTTTGCTATTTTGGTCAGAGGTTGTGTTTGACTCTGGCTGCGTTCGTCGTGGTGGACAAATCTCCTTTTTTTTTCTTGCTGGCGTGGTTAGCAGAGCTTAAAATGGCAATGAAGAACTTGATTGAGCATGGGGTACTCTAGCCTGCTATTCGGTTGTGCATTTGTAGAATTGAAGCAGCTCATTCTCAACACTCATTTATTGACGTACTAAAAGGTGGGTGGCCAAGAAAATTGACTTCAAGGGGCACTCGGGAGACCTTCCCCAGCTAATCGGCTGTTTCATCGTCCAGACCACAAAAGCGGCGGCAGTATCCCTCTTCATTCGAGCTAGCTATTAAGTATCCCCAAGCTTGGCATCAAGCAGCAGCAAGAGCAACTTCGAACCTCAACTGCGCCCGCCCTCAACACTGCTCCTTGAGCTCGCTATTGACGACAACCTCACAACCATGTCGTACCTGCGTTCGACGAGCGCCTTGCGGCTCTGCAGAACAATTCCACAGATAGGATCTCGCACGTCGACAACCAGATGTCTCTCAACCACGCCTGCCCGCAGGCTTGGTGAACCCGACCCCAAAGCGATCCCCGACGCGGCTGCGATGCAATCGACCGAGGATCAGGCTACGCTTGTCGAGGTCGCTCACACGGCAAGTCCAGAGAAAGATGTCGGCAAATACCACCAGGAGCATCAACCAGATTATTCAGCCACAGTTGACCACGGAACCTCCAGCTATTCGCCAGTGCCTAAGCGGGTTTTAAATGGAAGTGAACCAGGCGGCATGACACCCGCTGCGGTGCTGTCTGGAGCACCTGTTGACCTACAGGCGAGAACAGTTCGGTAAGAGTTTAAACATCCATCCCCCAAGCTTCCACGGCATAGATCAAGCGAGACAAATGCACCGAGATGCCACACGTGAGGAACCAACACATTAACCGCTATCTGCTCTAGAATCTACAAACCAGCCAAACCCGCAACACAATCCGGAACGTGGGGCTCACACGCATGGCGGATGGACTGGGACGTGCTTGGCAAGGGCCACAGATGGGAGAACCCGCTGATGGGATGGCAGTCATCGGCAGACGTCATGCAGGGCACCAAGGTTACATTCAAGACGAAGGAGGATGCCATTGCGTTCGCAGAGAAGCAAGGCTACGAGTGGTATGTAGCAGAGCCTCAGGAGCGGCGCTTCGTGCCGAAGGCTTATGCCAATATGTTCTTGCATGAGCCAACCACTCTGAAACATATCAAGACAAAGTGAGCGGGGAGAGCTGTGGATATATTTTTTAGAGGTTTGAACAAGTGGACATTGAATGAGGCCCCGTGGGTGAGCAGTGCGAGCTCATTTTGTGGGCTACCAGCGGGTGGAGGATTAGATGAACGAAAGACCAGCCAGGAGAATGCACCTGGGAACTGACTCGTCTGCGGGCGGGCGCAAGGGGATCTGTATATATGTCTGTTAAAATCCCAAGCTTGAGAAAGAACAAAAAGACCTTATCACATTCTACAGCTACAGTATAGAGCACTGGTATCATGAGAATCGATGGAGAACCACCGTGCTTATTGCTGAGCACCTTTGCAGGCTGGAATGAGGCCTCCCTCCCCTTCGACCACGTCAGGTTCTGTTACGTCCGTAGTGATATGTCGAGGGCTTGTGAAGACAAACCACCAACACGGCTACGGCCACAACCTCGGTCGTTGACATTCACGCAGGGTAGGTAGTTGCTTAACAAGTAGTGTGCGATCACACATATACCAAAGCAAGGGGTCCGGGCTGTCAATTAATACCATACAACAGGAACTGGAACTGGAAATTCGAGGGGAGTGGTACAGGGTGGAAACAGGATCTCTTTCAGAAGAGCGTTTCATTCTCTAACGTAGGGTATCATTCTTCATTCCGTCATCTCAGTGTTCTCGCTCAGGGATGATAACAACAATAACAGTAATAATAGTACAAGAAAGCTCGTCATCTAATGTGACAAAACATCTTCAGGACCACCATGGCGTGTCATAAGCGGAAAATCGACGGCGCCAATAACGTTTTTTTAAGTCTCTCGCCCACTCCAAGGGAGGAGGACATTTGATCAACTGGATCATATCGTCACAACGGCGTATATGAGGCATGAGCAGGAAGGCGATCGATGTCTGAAAACGATCCCATCGAGTTCAAGCCCTGCAGTGACGCCTGCGCCTCCAGCGCCGGTATCGCCGCGGAGGCGACTAGTAATTATGCTTCGCGGCGTGCTTGTGGACGTCGCCTTGACGCTTGTGCGTGCCCTCCTGGACGGCGTCCTTCATGGCGTTGCCGGCCGCGCGCAGGCGGGTCGATGTCCGGACGTTGGGGTCTTTGGCTATTCTAAACATGGGGTTAGCATTACCCTCATCTTTTGAATGGCAGCCGCAGCATCACTCACTGTTTGTTGGTCTCCTTGCTGACCTGGTGCGCGTGGCCTTGGGTCTTCTGGGAGATCCAGTTGCCGGCGTTTCTGATGGAGTTCATTTTGAGAATGTAGGTGGTTGTCGTTATGCTGCTAGGCTTGGGTGTATGTGGGTCGTGTTTGTGCGTGAATGGATATCTTGGTCAATGCTTGTGTTGGTTGATTGTGGATAATGGAAAAGATAGACGGGTCGGAGTGATGATCGAAGGCTGAATATATAACTTTGGCTTCGATAACTTGGCCTCACCTTGCAGTCTCCTACCTTTTGAGACCCTGGTTGCCTTTGTTTCCAGAATGAGAGAAGGCGCAACACGCCTTGGTGCTTTCTTTCCCTTCGATGAGGTTCTGAGGATGTCCGAATACAGACACCGATGTCATAATGCATGTGTCTACCGCAAAGCTTCTCTAAGCACAGCCCCCCTCGGAGCTTAATCTGGAGGGTATCTCTCAATCTTTCAGAGACTGTGCTCGCTGGAGTGGTGATGGAACAACCAATTGCGAGAAAGGAGTGAACCCTGGCGTATGCGAGTAAGGCTGGAGGCCGTTCCAAAAACCGGTTTCAGAATGCCGATGGATGTCACCGATGTCCTCCCATGACACGATGACGGATGGTGCCGTCAAGGGCACCTTTTGGTGCGAGGTGAGGTGTCGATCAATGGTTATGTTGATCGGAGATCTCGCCTGTGTTGGGCTACCATCACGATCGTGCTGAGCGGGATGGTAGGCA
>Ga0105239_10009069_pt1 | contig 11255 bp, 10 predicted proteins | sample KBSC44metaG_FD_92761 | JGI IMG/M metagenome (GOLD analysis project Ga0105239, IMG submission 92761) | Corn rhizosphere microbial communities from Kellogg Biological Station, Michigan, USA - KBS C4-4 metaG | ecosystem: Host-associated > Plants > Roots > Rhizosphere > Soil | place: Michigan, USA...
CGGCACGCCTACGGACATTGCCGATGTCATGCAGGAGTGGTTCGAGGCAGCAGCCTGCGATGGTTTCAACATCACACCGGCTACACTACCCGGTGGTGGCGAAGATTTCGTCGAGATGGTTGTTCCCGAACTACAGCGCCGAGGGTTGTTTCGTACCGAGTACGGAAGCAGGACCTTGCGGGAAAACCTTGGCCTGCGACCCGTGATTAACCACTACAGCCGAGACCGTCAGGCCGCGGAGTAACGATACCGATCAATTGCCAGCCTGCAATTCTGCCAGCCGTGTCCCTCCGAACGATGTCGCAGAGAGCGATGGGCGGTAGCGCCACGGCGAACTCGTTGGGAATCCGCGATAGATGGAGGTCTTTCAATGCCGATCACCGGCCTGCGTTGATGTGGTTTGGGCCAATTGACGCTGAGCTACGCCGTAGCTCCGCAACTTGTCGGTCACGATCACCCGCGGCACGTACAGCAAACCCTTCAGAAGCCGCGGAAAGAAGCGCTTCGCCGCGTTGGCATCGCGCCGGGCCTGAACGAGAACGTCGGGCACGACGCCATCCTGATCGACGGCACGCCAGAGACAGTGCTGCACGCCCTGGATCCGGATGAAGACTTCGTCCATGTCCACTTGTCCCCTGGCCGCGGCCGGCGTCGACGCAGGCGGGCACCGAACCCTGCAGCGAATTTCTTGCACCAGCGCCGCACCGTCTCGTAGGAGACGACAACGCCTCGCTCAGCCAGCATCAGCTCAACATCACGCAGGCTGAGGCTGAGCACGTGGTACAGCCACACGGCATGGCTGATTATTTCGGCGGGGAACCGATGGCGATAGTGCGGGTCGGGTGGCAGTTTCATGCCGCGCCGCGACCCTCACCGGCGATGGTCATCGTTCGCCAAGCTGCGAAATCAAGGTCCTTCCGATCACGGTGGGGCAGAGCCGGCGCCGCGCCGGAATCAGGGTGACCGAGCCGCGCACCACGTGGTCCCATGCGATAGCGCTGCTCAGCGCTCCGCAGTTCGCCGTCCGGCTAAATATCCCGGTGAATTGAATCTATGTGCAGATCAGGCAGCAGCGCCTGCTCATCGATCGACAGCCGACTGGAGCCTACCTCTTCCAGGACACCACAGCCGTCCTCTATGGAGTCAGAAGTCTGCGGAAGCGCACCATCAATCACCTGGACCTCAGAATCTGTCAGCCTCACAAGGAGGGGCATCGACATGTATGATCGAGCGGCCAAGCCATCAAAGCCGTAGCGCATGCGACTGGACGGCAAGCCAGGTAAACCTTGGTGCCGGCAGCAATCTGGATCACGATCTCGCCTTCAACACCGTCAGAACGCGCTGCAAGGCCCGTTCGTTGACGAAGGCATCCACCCGCAGCCGGGTCCCGTCTGCCAGGTCGATCTCGATCAACCCCACCCGCTTGTCGACCGCCGCACGAACTTGTGCCGCCGGGCGCGGCGGCAGCGGCGGCGCCAGCGCGTCGCCATCGTCCTGCATCGCGCGCGAGCGGCGCTGCCCAATCCGGCGTCGATCGGGGCATGCAGACAGGATAGCGGCGCCTCGGGCCCCTCACTTTTTCTCCACAGCGCGGCCCAACAGCGGCACCAGCGGGAAGATCAACGCGGTGCATGCCGCAGAAACCACGATCAGCGGCGCAAGTTCCTTATGGAACAGATGTTCATAGAGGTAGGCGCCGATAGTATCGTGCAATGGTGTTGCGATATTGATCACTGACATGAGTGCCGCGAAGGCGAAGCCCTCTGATCGCGGAGGACAATGGTTGGCGGCGAGTGTCAGTGTGGCGACGTTTGCGATCATGTTGGCCACACCAGTGAAGGTCCATACCACGACGGCGCTCGGGATATTGACCATCCCCAGATAGGCGAGCGTCGACAGAGTTCCGGCCAGGATGCTGACGTTGAGCAACGCCCGCGTAGACATCCGGCCCGGCAGGTAGCGATACAGCCATCCTCCAGCGATCCAGCCACCGGCACTGGCTGATGACAGCAGGCCGATCATGCCCTGCGAGAAGTGCAGGTCGTCCGTCATGTAGAAATACAGCGGCGTGCCGAAACCGGGACTAAAATAATACAGGAACAGGAACGCAGCGACCCACCACAGCGTACGCGAACGGAATGTCCCGAGGAAACCTCTTAGCGCCTGCCGAAGCGCTTCGGTGTTCATCGGCGCGCGGCTCTCGTACACTAGTGCGACTGTGCTGGCCAACACGGCGACGGGTGCTACCGCGGCGAGGACCACTGATGCGTGGAAAGCCCCAGCCGGTGACAGCCATTCGATCAACTGGCCACCGATCAGTGACGCCACCATCAAGGCTACATTGAACCACAACCATTGTTGGTTAACGAAAGCGGCGCTAGCTCCGTAGCGTTGACCGTTTTCCACCAGCAATGCGCCGCACACCGTGCTGGCAGCCGCCATCGCGATCGAGGTCAGCAGTAACGCCGACACGATCGCGGCGGGCGCCAGAGTCTGTGCCGTGAATAGGAAGGCAACGATGGCAGCGGCGCTGCTGAGCAGAAGATAGGATCGGCGACGATAGCCAAACAGCGGCAGGAAGTCGGACACGATGCCGTAGACGGGTTTCACGACCCAGGGCACATCCAGTACCGCCAGCGACGCGGCGATCTGCACCGTGTCCCAGCCTTGTACTTCCTTCAGGTAATAGGTCAGCGGTTGCCAAACGACGCCAACCTTCGCCTGGCAAAACCCCTCGACCGTATACACAATGCCGAAGAACAGCATCAGGCGGGAGGTTGCCCGCGCCGGATTTTGCCGGGGATCGGGGCGATGCTCTGGCACAGGTCGGGACGGTATCGCTTCCATGGAACCTGTTCTATCCGATGACGTGGCCTCCCTGAAGACGCCCGAAACCCCGGGTGGGGGCGCGCCCGCCTGGGCGCATACCCGCTCGCGGGCGTTGCTGTCGCTCAGCGTCGATGGCGGTGTGGGAAGCTCTGGCAGTCGAAGCGCACGGGCTGCGCAGCGTGCATTGTCGGGGCCGGGAGCCCGCCGGGTCCTCCGGCGCTTCCGCCGGAACAGCATTCGCTCGAAGCAAGCAGCAGAGGCGATCCATCTGTGGACGCCCCCTTCGTGGCAAGGAAAAACTTCAGGATCGTCGTCGCGCGTAGTCGGATGCTGCCATCTGTCCGGCCTGTGATGCAGCGATGGTCTGCTGCCGGCCTGTATGAGAGTTCGCGGGTCGGGTCCAAATCACCCAAAGCGTGCTCGAAGCACTGTGGATAGCCCTGGTTTCCCGACCCCGTCTCGCCGACTGTTGCGCCATACTTTCCTTCCGCTCGCCCTACGCCCTCACGGTCTCGGCCAGCCTTACGCTGCCACGGCCGAGCCGCTTGATCTCCGCCGTGGTCAGCGCCGATCGCCGGCCAGGCTCGCCATGAGTGCGTGCGATGCCGCGCAGCGTCTCCCGGATAACCGGGTGCTTGGTATCGAGCGGATGTGGGGCGATCCGATGGGCCCTTGCGATCGCCGCGACCCTTCGCCGCAGGGTCGGGAGGGCATAGCCGAGCCCGGCGGCCGCCAGGTCGGCCCCTACGGTCTCCGGGGCCGCAGGCATCGGCTGGAGGCCGTCAGCCTCGCAACCAGGCCTTGAAGTTGGCCAGATCGGTTGCATGTGCCCTGAGGGTCGATTGCTAGTCTGCCGCCGCCTGGTAGGCCGTGGACTGCGCCATGGCGAGCGCACGCCGCGCGGTGGGCGCTTCTCACCTTCGGGGAGTCGGGCCAGCTGCCGGGATCGAGCGTCATCAGACATCCCCCATCACAGTACGTCAGATTAGACTCGGGAAGGGTAGTTATCACGTATAGTGCTCTTGAACCATCGTGCACCACACAAGCCAGCTCCGCCCTGGAGCGCCGGGTTTGATAGTGCCGCAGCGACGGCCGCCTATGCCGGCATGATCCTGCAATGCGAACCGAAGCCGGGTGAGACGACGGTCGTGTCTGCGGTGTCGGGCGGTGTAGGTCAGATCGCCGGCCAGCGTGCGCGGTTGAAGGGCTGTCGAGTGGTGGGCATCGCCGGGCGTGAGGAGAAGTGCCGCTACGTGGTCGAGGAGCTCGGCTTCGATACCTGTATCTCGCACCTGTCACCCAGTTTTGTCCAGGATCTGAAGGCTGCTTGCCCGGACGGCATCGACATCTACTCGAGAATGTTGGTGGGGCGGTGTTTGAGGCGGTGCTGCCGCTGTCCAAGCTGGGCGCGCGGATGACAATTTGCGGGTTGATTGCGCATTACGGCGATGCTCCCGGGGTGGACGTCAGAGCGTTGGAACGCCGCCGCGCCGAAGCATTTGGTGTTAGCGTGTGGAATCTCTCCGTCGGCGAGTATGCGCCGGATTGGCACGATGCGTTCCTAGCCGAGATGGCACCGGGGGTCGCTTCTGGCGAGGACCGTCACCGTGAGGATATCCGCGAAGGATTCGAGGTCATCCCCACCGCCTTCGCCGAGATGCTGCGCGGCGAGAACTTCGGAAAGACTCCGGTCCGCGTTGCGCCGGATCCGACCCTCACATAGTAAGACGGGTGACCTTGTCTCGATCGAGGTTAAGTATCCCGCGAAACAGCGGCAGGCGAGTACGGCTGCGGGGCGCCCGGGACGCAGCAGACCGCCATTCTCCATCCCGTTCTGCTCAGGTCAGTCGTTACAAACGTCGGTGGGTCGATCTCTGCAGCCTGGATACTTGATCATCGCCGGCCCCCAGTTTGTAATCAACGCCATGCGGCAACCCACCGACAGCTTCAGCTTCGGCGACAGTCCCGCGCTTGCCGATGAACTCGCCAGCTTTGTGCTGGTGGGCACGAAGACCGCGACATGCTGGGCAGCGGTCGGAGGCCTCAAGACGGAAAGTCGGCAAGCGCTGGATTGTGCTGAGCGGTGACGGCCGCGCGCTGGCGGTGATTGAGACGATCGAACTGACACAGCGCCGCTTCAACGAGGTTGACGCAGCCTTCGCTTACGACGAGGGAGAAGATGATCGCAGCCTCGCTTCGTGGCGGGAAGCGCACCGGAGGTATTTCACTCGGCTTGGACAGTTCGCCGAGGACATGATGCTTTGGTGCGAGCGGTTCCACGTGCTGGAAAAGCTGTAGCCACGCCTTGCGCGCGTCCGGAGCGTAGTCTCCCGAGATGCGGACCCTCTGGTTCTTCCTGGCGGCATACGCCCTTCTGTATGGCGCATTCGGCGCCCAGTCCCCCTTCGTGCCACCCCTCCTGAGCGAGCGGGGATTAAAGCCGGAGGACATTGGGCTCGTGCTGGCAGGCGCCATGGTCGTCAGGCTCCTGGCCGGTCCACTTGTCTCCCATGCCGCTGACCGTCTGCATCGGCACACCCTGATCCTCTGGGGCTGCTCCCTGCTCGCGGCGGTGGCAACGGCTGCCTATCTGCTTCCGCGGAGCTATGCCGGGTTGTTCAGCGTCGCGCTTGTCCATGCCGCTATGTTGGGACCGATTGCGCCCATCCTGGACGCGCTCGGCGCCACGGCGGCGCAGACCAGCCGGGGCGAGCGGCGCTTTCAGTATGGCTGGCTTCGCGCAGCCGGATCCGGGGCTTTCGCTGTCGGCGACATGGCGAGCGGATGGCTATCCGCCGCGGCCGGTCTTGCAGCATCGATGTCTACCAGCGCAGGCCTTCTGATCATGAGCAGCGGCCTCGTACTGTTCCTCCCCAAACTCAGGGTGGAAGGATCGCGGTTTAGCGCTTCGATACTGCGGGATGGTATCCTGCTGCTTCGCATCCCGCTTTATCGCCGGCTGCTGTTCGCCGCCTCGCTGCTCTGGGGAAGCCACGCCCTGCATGATTCCTTCGCGGTGATCCGCTGGCGAGGCGCCGGGATCGACTTCGTCACCATCAGTATGCTCTGGTCGGAGTCGGTGTTCGCCGAAGTCGTCGTCTTTGTCCTCATCGGGCCGTGGCTGATCAGAAGGATCGGCACCAACGGGGCGATGATGCTTGCCGTTGGGGCCGGAGTGCTCCGATGGAGCGTTGCCGCCTTTACGACCTGGCCGTGGGTCCTTGCCTGCATCCAGCCCCTGCACGGACTGACCTTCGCCTTGTTCCACCTCGCAGCAATCCAACTCATCGTCGCGATCGTGCCGGTCCGGCTCGCCGCAACAGCGCAGGCGATCTATGGAACATTCTGCGTTGGCCTGGTCATCGCGCTGGTGACCGTTGCGTCCGGCTTTCTTTATGCCCGGTTCGACGGTCTGGCCTTTCTATTCATGGCCGGGCTTTGCCTCATCGCGCTGCCGTTCTGCGCCGGGCTGCGTGACCCGAACGCGCAAGGGTAGGGTTCACGTCACCGCCGTCCTGTCCCCCGCAAACTGCTCACCCATGGAGTGTAACCACCGCTCGCGCCGACCCGCCCATAGCTCATACGTCGGCGTCAGGTCTGTCGGCGCGACGTCAAACGCAGCCAGCATAACCTCGATCTCGCCGGTGCCATCCCTGACGCCGACATGCGCGGGCAATACAGGACCGTGCGCGCAGTGCGGCAAGCCGTATAGGATCATCTTGATAGCGATCCCGCGCGAGGTTACGCTGGAATTGGCTGGCGGTATCGGGCAGTGGTGGCCGGTTCAGCACGTTGTTACCCCATGCGCGACAGCGAAGATTGTCGCGTGGGGTTCGTTCATTCGCCGTCCGCCGGCCAGCGGAGGGAACGAAATGATCGAACTGCTTGAGGGGCAGAGGAAACTGACGGCGAATCAGTGGAAGCTGATTTGCACAGCGAATTTGGCAGATCTGCTCGACTTTTTCGATTTCTTTCTGATCGGGTACGTCGCGGCCGCGCTGACCAAACAATGGTCGCTGACCTATTGGGAGGGCGGAGCAATTCTGCTCGCCTCGGGTCTTGGAGCAGTTCCTGGCGCCTTCTTCTGGGGGTGGCTCGGCGACAAGATCGGCCGCCGCACGGTATTCATCATGTCGGCGGTCACCATCTCCCTCGCCACCGGGGTCATGGTATTCACCCCGGGACAGGACGGCTTCGTTCCCGGGTGGCTCTTTTTAATGTTCTTCCGTTTCTTTGTCGGCGTTGGTAACGCCGGCATCTTCGCGATCGATCTGCCACTGGTGCAGGAGTTCATCCCAGCCTACAAGCGCGGCTGGGTCAGTGCGCTGATTACGACTCTGCTTCCGGCAGGCAGTATGCTGGCCGGTCTCGCGGCCTGGCAACTGCTTCCAATCGTAGGCTGGCGCGGCCTGTTCCTGGTCGGCTTGGTTCCGTTGGTTCTGGTGTTCATGATCCGTTGGTGGGTGCCGGAGTCGCCGCGCTGGCTGATACGCATGGGGCGCCATGAAGAGGCACGACAGTCGCTCGCCTGGGCGCTGATGATCGATCCCAGCGAGATTTCGCTGCCAAGCATTGCGCCGGCGGCCGAGACGACACGCTGGCTCGAGTTGTTCAAATATCCCCGGTTGGTCGCCTCCGGGTGTCTCACCGGTCTGACCCAGACCGGTGGCGCTTCGCTTGGGCTGTGGGGACCGACGCTGCTGGTACTCGTCCTGGTGCCAAAGATCACACCGGAACACGCGGCGTTCCTGATGATTTTCGTGAACTTGGCAGGAATTCTTGGGCGGTTCAGCGTCACCGCACTGATCGAGCCCTTGGGGCGGCGTGGCTCCGGTACGCTCTATTGCGTGCTGGCGGCCGTGCTGATGGTGCTCGCGGGCTATCTGTACGATGTCTATGTCTTTGGCACGTCGCTGTTCTTCATTTTGATGGTGGCGCAAACCTTCTTCGGAAGTGCCGTCTACACTGTCGTCGGACCGTATATGGCGGAGATCTGGCCGGCCCGGCTACGCGCAAGCGGCATGGGTCTCAGCTATGGCGTCGGCAATTGTGGCAAGTTCGTTGGGCCGCTCGGCCTGGCACTGATCATGGGCGCGGGCGATGTGATCAAGCCCGCAGCGCCTAACCTCGTTATGCTCGGCCCGGCACTGAGTTACTTCGCCGCCTGGTACATCCTTGGCGTTATCGGGTTCTGGGCGTTCGGGTTCGAACCCAAGGGCCGCACCTTTGAGGAAATCGACGACAAACACGACGCTCCGGTGCTGGCACCCGTAGCGGAAGGTCACGCACACGCTAGGTGACGATGCACGAGTGGCTTCCAGTGCCGACATGACAGGGCGGGCGCTACTTCGTGCGCGAGGCCGGGCATTTCCTGGCGTGCAGCGACGTGTGCGGTGGGCGGGCGAGCTGAACACGCTTGGCTTTCGGCCGACAAGGTGGCGGCTGCCGTGACTGCGACGTTCGCAGGAACGGCCAATAACACGAAGGACATTCGGGAGGATTGGACACCAAGGGAGGCAGAGAGACGCGAACAGCCCTTATCATTGCGTCGATCGCTGTGGTTGTCGCAGTGGGACCGGTCATGGCGGCCGACACGGTCGAGGCGACGCCGAAGCGCGGCGGCACCCTGACCTACATGATCCCGGCGGATGCCCCGCCGAGCCTGGATGGTCACCGCGAGGGGACCTTTGCCATGCTGCATGCGCTGGCGCCGTTCTACAGCGTGCTGATGCGGGTCAATCCGGAGAATCCATCGGATACCACCCAGTTCGTATGCGATCTCTGCATCTCCATCCCGAAGCCGACGGATGACGGAAAGACCTACACGTTCAAGATCCGTACGGGGGTGAAGTTCCACGACGGCTCGCCGCTGACCGCCGGTGACGTGGCGGCAAGCTGGCATAAGATCATCTTCCCCCCGAAAGGGGTGCTGAGCGCGCGGCAGGACTGGTGGTCGGTGGTGGACTCGGTCGAAGTGCCCGATCCGACCACCGTGGTGTTTCGGCTGAAGTTCGCTACCAACACCTTCCTGCCGTCCCTGGCTGATCCCTTTGCATTCATCTATTCGCAGGCGATCCTCGAGAAGGATGTGCGCTGGTACGAGCAGCATGTGATGGGCTCCGGTCCGTTCAGGTTCGTCAGCCATGACATTGGCCAGTCGATGAAGGGCGAGCGCAATCCGGACTACTACCACAAGGGCAAGCCTTACCTTGACGGCTTCATCGGGATCTTCGCCGACAAGCAGGTAGTGCGGGTCGAGGCCATCCACTCCGGCCGTGCGGCGATGGAGTTCCGCGGCCTGCCGCCATCAGCAATCAACGATCTTCGGCGGGAACTCGGCGACAAGGTGAAGGTGCAGACCCACGACTGGAACTGCGGCAACGTGGTCACGCCCAACCAGCGGCGCAAGCCGTTCGACGACGTGCGGGTGCGCCGGGCACTGCTGCTGGCCGTCGATCAATGGAACGGCGCGCCGGCACTGTCGAAGATTGCCAACGTGCACGCCGTGGGAGGCATCGTATTCCCCGGCTCACCGCTCGCGGCGACCAATGAGGAACTGCAGAAGCTGGCAGGCTTCTGGCCTGACATCGAGAAGTCTCGTGCCGAGGCTCGGCGTCTGTTGAAGGAAGCCGACCAGGAGGGGCTGCGTTTGGAGCTGCTCAACCGGAACGTCGATCAGCCATACAAATACGTCGGCACGTGGCTGGTCGACCAATGGAGCAAGATCGGCGTGAAGGCCACGCAGCGGGTACAGCCGACCGGCCCGTGGCTACAGGCGATGCGCACCGGCGACTTCGATGTCGTGGTCGAGGCCAACTGCAACAGCGTGGTGAATCCCGTGCTGGACACGCACAAATATCTGCCGCACGTGAAGTCGCCTGTGAACTACGGCGGCTACAACGATCCGGAACTGATTGAAGTCTACGAGAGGATGCTGAGCGAGACCGACTTCGACAAGCAACGCGCGCTGATGCGACAATACGAGACGCACATCATCGATACGAAGGCGCACGAGTTTCCGATGCTGTGGTGGTACCGAATGATCCCCGAGCGGTCTTATGTGCACGGCTGGAAGATCGGGCCCAGCCACTTCATCAACCAGGATCTGTCCAATATCTGGTTGGACGAGGGGCCAAACGGGTAGGCTGGCTGGCGAACGAATCCGATGATCTCGATCGAACGCATGATCCGCTCGTTCGTCGGTAGGCAGCGGTGCCGCAACCGAGCGCCCGGCGCTCGGTCGCCTCCCGCAGGTTCTGCAGAGTGTGAAACCGATCCCCTGCCGCGCCTGCCGTGCCCCTTCACGCGCACCCGAAAGTACAACCCGCACCGGTCTCGGCACACGACTTCCACCTCGGGGTGTCGCGCGAACCAATCCACTGTCGTTTCTATCGAACGCTCAGCGATCACCTCGACAACGTCGTGCTGCTCCAAGTCGACGACAATTGTCCCGTACGTCTGTCCCTTGCGCCAGCTCCAGTCGTCGCTCCCGACGAAGCGGACCCCGCCTGGACCCGACTGGCGGCCCGCGTTCAGCTGCCGCAGGATCGTATTGTCGCTGGCAGGGATCGCAAACGCGCCACCAACATCTCGTCTGGCCGTCCGCCAGCGGTGTGACGGAGCAGTTGTAGGAGTTCAATAACGCGACGGGTTCCGCGTGCCGCAGAGACTGCGGTGTCGGGAAGGCGGTTGACAAAGGTTTGCCGTTCGCATCGCTGATTTCGACACCGCCAGCGACCGAGCCGGAGGTCCAGCATCACCTGGGGTGCCCTGAACTGGCATGTCCTGCAAACGCCTGTGATGCCAACCATGATGCGACGTCGACCGCTCTCGGCAGTCGGGGCAACTCTGATTTGTGCTGCCACCGTCGCCGCTCCGGTTGCGCGCGCGGGATCTGTTCGGCCAATGCGCAAGTCGTTGGCGGGTGATCTCCACCAGCAATGCCTACGTATTCAGCGATCCCCCGCACCGGCTCGCGAGCGTTCCTGCTTGCAGGTTTGAAAGCCCGACTGGAACACAGAACCAAACCGCTCCGGATGATTCGTCGACGCTGTCTAATCCGGGAGCCCAGCGATGCCGATGTCCTTCCCCTTAGAGCCGGGCCGCGGCCATCAATTCCGGTCTGGGCGTGGCGATGCGCCTAGCAAGGCCGACCGTGCCGAGTACGCGGATGGTAAGCCAGGTCACGTCCAGTTCCCACCAGGTGTGGCCATGGCGGGCCGAGCGGGGATCTGCCTGGTGGTTGTTGTGCCACCCTTCACCATTGCTGACGTAGCCGACAAGCAGATTATTCCGGCTGGAGGCGCCGGTGTCGTAACGTTGGGAACCCCAGACATGCGCCAGGGAGTTCACCGACCAGGTAATGTGCCACACCAGGACGGTGCGCAGAAACACGCCCCAAACGAGAAAGCTGGCCCCCATACGCA
>Ga0105239_10009070_pt1 | contig 11254 bp, 9 predicted proteins | sample KBSC44metaG_FD_92761 | JGI IMG/M metagenome (GOLD analysis project Ga0105239, IMG submission 92761) | Corn rhizosphere microbial communities from Kellogg Biological Station, Michigan, USA - KBS C4-4 metaG | ecosystem: Host-associated > Plants > Roots > Rhizosphere > Soil | place: Michigan, USA...
CCGGCAACAGGAAAAAATGGGCTTCTATAATGGCTGGGGAACAGCTTTTGACCGGTTGGAGAAACTGGTGAGCGCATCAGCGATGTAAGCCGAATCTAATGCACCACATAAGACACATAGCGCACATAGAAAGTCACATAAAAGAGCCCCTATGTGAAGCTCTACGATATCTATATGACTATCCCGACAAGTCGGGACAAGTTGTGATGAAAAATGTCTTAACTAATTATTTTTCAACATACGTTTTAAGTCCGGCAAAGAATTTCTTTATTCCTGCGTCGGACTGTTTTCGCATCATCAATACATCCATCAATTTTCCCAATACACCAAATTTAACGGTATATTCCATCACCTGCTTAACTGTAGTTTGATTACCTGCCTGCGGAAAGCTGTAGCTGTGTTTGAGTGTATGAACGGGAAGGAAGGGTTAATAAAAGAGTTAAGAGAATCTCTGAAAGGAAAATGATAAATAAATCATTGCCATAGCGGCAGCATCAGTTGCAGATCAATGAAATAAAAATATTTATTAAAATAAATTATACTACCTTAGGATAGCCGTTATGTTTACCTACAGTAAACATAAAACGTTTTAGCTGTCAATCCCGCATGCGATCTTCCGGTTAAGTTCCTGATGGTTATTTTAAAGCTGCACCAACAAAGGATCTGATTAATATGCAAAGTCGCTCCCTGCGAGTTAGCAGAGAATGAATAGTCATGTCTGTACCACAAGCTTACCTCAAATTGATCCCTACCCGAGTAGTACTTCCTCGTAAACCACAAAACAAAGGCATATGCAATCCCCTGTAAAATTTATGACCATCAATAAGATCCTGCTTATTGATGACGATGCCACAGCCAATTATCTTTCCAAAGAATTGCTGGAAAGTCTGAAGGTGGCTAAAGAAATTCAGACTGCTGAGAATTGTATCAGAGCTTTAAAGTTGCTCCAACAGTCAGATCCGGCAGACGTTATTTTTCTGGATATTAAGATGACGGGAATGGATGGCTTTGATTTCCTTGAAAAACTGAAAGGGCTTATGCTTCAAAAGAAAATAAAAGTGTTTATGCTTACCAGTTCTGTGAGGCCCGAAGATAAATTAAAGGCATTTACATACAGGGCGGTGATTGATTATTTTGAAAAACCATTAACCCCTGAAATGATTCGTACAGTATTGACAACTTACCTCAATTAACCCGCATAGTGAGTAAAGTTAAGGTTAAGACTTACAATTTCCAGTTGCAACCTCCACATACAATTTTGATAACTAATTGCTTACGCTCTAATCCACTCAGGTATGAAAAAAATAGTTGCTTTTGCATTATGCATGCAAGCTATTGCTACCAATCACCTTACTGCCCAAACGAAAGATTCTGTATCCCTGCTGCTGAACCTGTCTATTGAAAATTTGATGAACATTCCGATTTATTCAGCCTCAAAAACTTCCGAATCTACATTTGATGCTCCACTTTCTTCTTCTGTTGTAACCAAAGAACAGATAAAAAGTGCAGGATGCACCTCTATCATGGAGGCATTACGACTGGTACCAGGCGTTATTGTACGTGAACAAACAAACGGCAATTATGATATCCATATCAGGGGTCTGGATAATATTCCTCCTAACTCAAGTTTGATATTTTTTACGAGTTCCACTACTCTCGTAATGATCGATAATTATCCTGTGTACAATTATTTACACGGCGGCACTTTCTGGGAAACATTGCCCATAGACCTGAATGATGTTGAAAAAATTGAAGTGGTGAGAGGTCCGTCGGCAGCTCTATACGGCCCCAATGCCGTATCGGGAGTGATCAATATTATTACGAGAAAACCTTCGAACCAGGGCCTTTATTCGGTAGCGAATGTACTTGCAGGAAGCTATAATTCCATCATTGCAAATGCGTCAATTGGGTATAACCGGCGAGATAAAATAAGCGCCGTTATATCTGGAAATTTCCAGAACAGGAACAGGACGCAAAGCGACTACTATGATGACTTTACAGGAAAATATACCAGTTTGGATTCTGTTACAGCCGTAAAACGAAATCCACAGGGAGCCGCTAATGTGAACCAGCGGTATCCTCATCGCAACCTGGCTATGAGTAAGTATGCCATTAATGGATTTGTCAATTACAGCGCCACGTCAAAAATACAATTATCGGCTGCTATGGGAGCCGAGCATTCGCTGGTGCAAAAAGAGTTTGCCACAGATAGCTACTCGTCGGATATAGCCACCGCTAAATCCGACAGCTGGTACGGGAGTATCAAAGGTAATATCAATGATTGCATGGTCCAGATTTTCTATGTAAATGGCACACAATCACCCCTGGTTGGGGATTCGATATGGCGGTGGAATTATAATACGTTGGATGCTGTTGCCGAATACAAGATCTCGCCAATAAAAAATTTAAGTCTTACTCCTGGTATCATGTATCGCCGGGCAGTATACGATGACAGTAAATACGTAAACACTACTATAAAAGAAGGATTATGGAGTGGCAAGGCTGAGTCTGTAACAAAAGCTGTTTCACTGAGAGCAGATTACAAACTTTTCAATGAAAAGCTACGTGTGGTTGGTGGAGGCCGGGCAGATATGTTTAATTATCCTGACAAGACTTATTATTCTTATCAATTGGCAGCCACTTATAAATTCAATGACCGTAATTTGATCAGGGTGGTGCAATCAAAGGCCAACAGAACTCCTTTAATTATTGATTTATTTTCCAACCTTAATGTCACCGGCCGTCTGAATGCCAGCCAAACTTATTTGCTGGAACTGAGGGGAAATAAAAACATAAAGCTTCTTTCGTCGTCTATGTTTGAAGCAGGGTACAGAATGCAAGCTACCGATAATCTGCAATTTGATGTTGAGCTGTTCACTACAAAAACACGCAATTTTTCATATCTCATTTTTGAGAGCGGCAGTTTTAATCCTACGGGGTCAGTTGGATTTACCGGACTTCTTGATCTTAACAATATAACAGCATATGCAAAACAGTGGGGCGCTACTTTAGAGGTGAATTATATTGCCGGCTCGTGGCAGGTTAGACCATTTGTTACTCTGCAAAAAACAATGCTATACGATTATTCAATCTATGCCAATTCGCCTGAAGCCCCAGCCATCCCTGGCAATAACAATAATCCGGCATTGTACAATATTTATTCAGGCATGGGAACAAAAATAAAACACACAGCCACCCCTGCCTGCTATGGGGGCGCCTATATAAACTGGAAGGCCTGTTCCCGGCTTAATGTGAATTTGAATCCCTGGTTTTACAGCAACCAAACCCAATTAGAAAGCGACAACCTCACCTACCATGATGGCCAGAGAGGCGTTGAAAATATTAAAGGTAAGCTGATGATGAATGCTGCCGTGTTATATACCATTAAAAATAAATTGACCCTAACCCTTAGCTGCAGAAATTGTTTCAACAATAAGTCAAGGGAATTTTACAGGGCGGATGCGCCGGCCTTAATGGTATTTGGTGGCGTTCATTTTGAATTATGACACGTTTGATCTTTCAGGTGTACAAAGCAATAACCATATGAAAAATTACCGACCACATATATTAAAAAACAAACCCGCATGGTTCGCTGCTAAGATGTACAAAAGGGCAGTATTACTGTTTTTTATTACGTGCTCCTTTACACCCCATCAGCAAAAAGACAAAGCAAGCGAATACAATATGAAGGCGGCATTCATTTATAATTTTACAAAATATATTGACTGGAAATCATCGCTGGACGAAAATGAATTTATCATTGGTGTGATTGGCCCCTCTCCTATCAATGACCCGCTTGGTGAAATCGTAAAGACTGCTACTGTTGATAATAAGAAAATAACTATTAAGCGATTTGCTAAACCATCTGACATCAGTTTCTGCCATATACTTTTTATTTCCCGAAACGCTGGTTTTCCACTGGAAGATATTCTGGCTAAAACAAATGGGAAAGGCATGCTTATCGTGAGTGAGCAGGATGGATATGCCGGACAGGGAACGGCTATCAATTTCGTTATTGTTAACAGCAAACTGAAGTTCGAAGCCAATCAAAAGGCTATAAATGCTGCCGGGCTCACAGCAAGCTCACAATTATTAAAATTGGCCATTATTGTAAAATAATATGACAGCGTTCAAAAATTATTCTATAAAAAACAAGCTGATCATTATTCAAACAACAACCGCTTTTATTGTTGTGCTGGTATGTTGCATTTTTTTTGTTTTGAATGATATTAGAACCTTTAAAGATTCAGCCAAACGAAAGATGTATTCCCTTACCAGAATTGTGGGCGAAAATGCCGTACCTACACTTGTTTTTTTGGACCAGGACGCTGCCACCCAGATACTGATGAAACTAAACAAGGAACCGGATATTGCCCTGGCCAGCATTTTTGATAAAAACGGAAGACTTTTTGCGAGATACTCCCGGCAAAGCTTATCGAATGATTCCGTTCGAATGGCTTATATTAAAAAACCTGCAACGCCAGAGTTTGAAGGTAGAAGGCTTGTGATAAACTACCCGCTTTACCAGGATTCGGCTTTTGTGGGAACAGTGGTATTGCGCGCCGAGCTAAATGACCTCGATAAAATTATCATAGGTTATATAATAGTTGCGGGGCTGGTCCTTGTGGCCGCCATTATAGCGTGTCTCATTATATCAGGATTTCTGCAACGCTCGATCGTTTACCGGTTGTTAAGGCTGGTTTCAAAAACAAAAGAGGTGGCTAAAACCGGCAATTATGCGCTGCGTGTTGATGGTACGGGCGATGATGAAATAGGCGTTTTAGCTGATGGTTTTAATACGATGCTTATCCAAATTGAAAAGATGGAAAAATTTCTTAAGGAAACCAATGAATCTCTGAAGAATTATTCCACAACACTTGAACGAACCAACAGGGAGCTGGAAGAGTTTGCGTATATCAGCTCGCATGATATGAAATCGCCCATAACCAGTTTACACGGTATGTTAACACTGATGCAACAAAAGAATGCCATAAAACCGGAGCATCAACAGCTTTTTGACCTGGCCTTTAATTCTGCCACGCAAATGCGAAAAACCATTCACGCGCTCAATGAGATCATTGCATTTCGCAAAACCCTCAAAATAGAGCGGGAGAAAATAAATCTCGCAGAAGCGCTGGAAGAAGTAAAATTAAGGATCTATGATATGATAGTTTCTTCGGGCGCCCAGATCACTGCCAATTTCTCGGAATGCCCTTTCGTAAACTATCCGGCGGTTCACCTTAAGAGTATCTTTCAGAACCTGCTTACCAATGCCATTAAATATAAACAGGAGGGCCGTGCTCCGGTAATTGATATCAAAACAACAAAGCAGGAAAATTTTGTTGTACTGGAAGTACGGGACCGTGGATTAGGTATTGATATGAGCCGTTATAAAGATAAACTATTCGGGTTATTTCAGCGTTTTCATACACATACAGAAGGTATGGGTATTGGGCTTCACATGATCCATTCAATTGTAGAATCTTACGGGGGTAAAATTCTGATGGAAAGTGAAGTAAACCGGGGAACAACATTTAAAATTTATTTGGGGAATGCACCACTTTAATAAGGTATTATTGGTAGATGATGACGCGGCCACCAATTTTCTGGCTGAGCTGGCCTTTAGGAATCTGGCCATTGCCAACGAAATACAGGTGGCAAGTGATGGATTTGTTGCCTGCGAATTGCTTAAACAAAATAGCTGTCCTGATATTATTTTCCTGGACATTCGTATGCCGCGAATGGATGGTTTCGACTTTTTAGAAAGCCTTAATGAATTGAATATGTGTAAGCATGTAAAAGTAGTGATGCTTACTTCTTCAACGCGCATGGAAGATAAAGCAAGGGCATTGTCTTATAATGCGGTGGTGGAATATCTTGAAAAACCCCTGACAGAAGATATCATTCAAAAAATTGCTGATACCTACTTTTAGATGCTTAATGCTAAACGCTTAATGCGGAATGCAAAAACCTACTTAAAGGGTTTACTGCACATATGGCATAATTTTTTAACGCTCTCTTTTAGACTTTCATCTCGCCATTGAGTTATAAAGGCTTAACATGAAGAAAGGCTTACAATATGCAGCTTTTGTATTGCTGTTCCTGCCCTTCGGCACAATGGCCCAGCAAAAAGATACATTATTTAGAAAGCTGGATAGCCTGGCTCATCTGCCACCTACTTTAAAAAGAGGCAATCAGGATAGCATCAGACGGGAGTTTTATAATTCCAAAACAAAGATCACCTTTCCTGTTTACTGGAAGTTACTGGCCAGTGACCTGAAGCAGGAAGTTACTTCTCCATTTCATGCAAGACCGCGTGACTGGGTACGGGCATCTGCAGTGGTAGCCATCACCGGCGGAGTATTGCTTGCCGACAAACCAATTAATCGTAAAGCTGTTGAGTGGCGTAATGAAAGTTCGGGGCTTGTAGAAACGAGTAAATATGTAACGCGTTTCGGTGGACCCTATGAAGTAATTACGCTGGCAACCCTGGGCACTTATGGATTTCTTTTCAAAAATGAAAAAGTAAAAACTACTACATTTTTAGCTACGCAGGCATACATCAATTCGACGATCTTTGAAGGTCTTAAATTTTTATCGGGCAGACAACGGCCTTACTATTATGATCCTGTAACTCACACCAATGCGCCCATCTGGCATGGACCTTTTTATCAGTTTAAAAAAGACGCCAACGGAAACAAACCCAATATAAATTCCTACACGTCATTTCCTTCAGGCCATGCTATGCTGGCATTTTCTGTGGCAACAGTATATGCCATGGAATACAGCGACCGGAAAATAATACCTATACTGGCTTATAGTGCTGCAACAGTGGTTGCATTAAGCCGTCTCACAGAAAATAAACACTGGGCTTCTGATATACTGATAGGCGGTATTCTGGGTCACTTGATCGGCCGGCAAATAGTAAATAACTATCACCGTTATGCCAAACTAAAAACAGAAGAATCGCTTAGGAAACAACATAAAAATACGCTGTCGTTTGCACCGCAATATCTTTATGGAAGATGGCTGCCAGGTGTTGTTTACAAATTCAATTAGTAAAAAGCCGCGGGTGACTTATTAAAGCCGGAAGATGATTGTATGATAAAAACTATTCGGGATTGTTAAATCTCCATTCCATTCGCATTGGTAGTAAGTACTTCACTCATGTAATCAAAGAACGGACGCATGTTTTTAAACGTTTGATTTGCTTCTTTTAAAAAATGCTTACTTAAAACCTCTTCGTCGGTGAATTTTCTCACCAGCAGGAATTGTTTATAGCGGATCAGATCTATAGCTTCATGAGCAGCGTCAAAGCCCTTGGGCGCCGTTTTTAATTGTTCACCTTTCAGTGTTTCAAAAGTGGATATAAAGGTGCGGCTCTTTAAAATTTTCCGCAGGGGTGTTGCATCAAAAGCTATGTCATCGCGGATGCGCTTTAAGTCCTGCGCATTCGGCCCCCAGAAACCACCTGTAATATAATTGTTGCCGGGTTCGAGATGAAAATAATAGCCACCCCGGCGATATTTGGTGGCGCGTTTAAAATGTCCGCTCCAGCTCGCTTTATAAGGTGTTTTATCATTTGAAAAACGGATATCACGATAGATTCGGCGCATACTTTTTTTACCCGATAAAGTTTCTATTACATCATGCCGGTTGAGCTCGTGTAATAATGCTTCGGCAAACGCTTCTACCAATTCCAGTTCTTTTTGGTAAACATCTTTATGTGCATTAAACCATTCCCGGTTATTGTTCTTTTTTAAAGTCTTTAAAAAATTAAAACCCGATTGGTAGATCAGCGGTTGTTCTTTCATCTGTTCAGTTCTTTTAAAACGTAAGCAGTTTTGCCTGTTCAGGAATGATCAGCTTAATATGCAGTGGATTGTAAGTGTGTAGTTGCGTGCGAATCATTTGCTCGCGATTGCCGCCAGGTTTAATATGGGTGATGACCACCGGAAAATTATTGAGTGCTTCTGCACCGGCAAGTGAAGCGAGGTCCTGCAGTTCTGCCATCAACCAGTGTGGCGTTAAGTGACCGAATAATTGTTTATCTGACTGTTCATTGGAGAAGGAGACCTCAATCAAAAGCGCTTTTAATTTTTTAGCTTTCAGCAGCGGCGCCACTTGTTGCCATAACTGATGCATCTTATCAGAGTGCTCCACGGAGTCAGCACCTGTGTCACCGAGATACAACACATACGCTTCATTATGCCGCACGAGGAAAGCGGTACTTTCATAAGGATTGGAATGACTGAGTGAAAAAGCTGTTACCTGCATGCTGGTATTTTGCAGCGGCGTTTCGCTGCCAGGCGTAAGCACCGCATAATGGTATTTACCCAATGCGGGTTTATCACCTTCATTGGCGAAGTTGGCCCAGCTTTTCCAGGTGAAGTAATTATCTCTCAACACCCCGAGACAATAATCCAGGCCATATATATTTTTGGAACTATCATCGGGCGAATTGATGATCATACCTGCCAGATGATCGAGATGTGCATGTGATATGAGGTAGCCTTTTATGTTTTTCCTCAACACCTCCGCCGCAGTGCCCTGTAAAAGTTTTGCCTGGATGGCTTTTTCAATGCCATAGTGCAAGGTGCCGGCATCGAGGCATACATACTCATCGCTGCCCTGCGGGGCGATCATGTAAGCAGACAAATTGCTTTCATCTATACCGCCTTTTACGCCAAGCGGAATGATCCTGAAGGAAGTTTGTGAAAATACAGTATTACAGAAAAAAGTACATACGAGTGTAAGGGTAGCTAAAACAGGCTTCATGGTGTAAAGCTACGCCTAATACGACACCGTTTTGCAATAATTGTTCTTAGATGCGGGGAGTTATTATTCAATTTAAAATTTTCATATATCTTTGTAACTATAAAACCAGTACCCATAAGCAGGGGAAAAGTTGCTTTTAAACTCTTAACCCGACCATAGTTATATGATCCAAACCCTTAGGTACTGTGCTATCCTCATTACGCTGTTTATACTTTCCAGCCAAGCCGGCCTTAGCCAAACCAATAGCTATTCTATTCGCTACACTTCAAACACACGTTTTTTTGAGGCTTCGAAAGAAATCAAAACAAAAGACAACGGAACACTTATCGCAGGTATGTACGACACCAGGCAGGAAGATTCTGCAGATGTTATGTTGATAAAACTGGACGAGGGCGGGTCAGTTGTATGGAGTAAAGCCCTGGCCCTTTCAGAAAGGATCTGGAGCTATATACTGATCGAAATGGCAGATGGAAATTTTGCGCTGGCAGCAAGCCTGGAGGAGCCAGTTAAATACACTAGCGATATATTGTTAATGAAATTCGATTGTCGGGGGAACGTGATATGGAGTAATATTTTGACCACCGCTACAACGCTTCCTGACAGAGGATGGACTATTGAAAGTTTAACAGAAGGCAAGGATGGCGACCTCATAGTTAGCTATGCCATGATGCAGCGACAAGGTTTTCTTTCAACACTTTGCCGTGTGAACAGTGCCGGCAGCATTGTGTGGAGCAAATCCTATATAGGAATGGACCCCGACGGCAATACTCCGCAAAAAGTATTTTACAAGAAGGACAAACTAATAGTTTTTGCATACCAGCTTATAGACAAGAACTTTATAGCACTTGACAGGCTTATAGGCGCCATGAAGCTGAATTACGACAACGGCGCGATTGAACTACAGAAAACCTACTTCTTTAAAGAAGAGCAAACAACCCTTTCAATAGGAAGTGGGGGGTCGTTCGATGCTGAGCAATTATCAGATAATGGTTATGCTTTATTCGGTCGATGGTCGATGGCCACCTACTCAGACGTTTATTTGTACAAGATCATTGTGGATGACGATCTTAATTTTAAAAGCTCACAACTATACCACACTTCTTATGACATTGGCCTTTGGTCGCAAATAAATGTGCTTCCCAATGGAGATCTGCATATCCATTCGCAAGACTATGAGCAGGCAGGGTTTTACTGGTATACTGCTGATAACTCAAACAACACTATCCGGTCGAAAAAAATACCATACCCCAATGCAATCCTGTATAGCTGGTATGAAGCCTCAATGGCCCCCGGTTTCTATAATAACAGAACGGCTTCTTTTTTTATAAATGAAATCAAAGGGCCCAGTTATGGCATCGATGTGTTTCAGGTAGCTGAAAATGATCTTTCCGTACAGTCCTGTATAGGTGTAGATACCTCATTTGTAACATCACGGGCGTTACCTGTAACGCTGGACCACACATGGAGCTGGAAATCGGTTCAGGATAATACAGTAACTGCTACACCTCTCACGATGCCATCTATGGCGGTTCCTGTATCAGCACAATATTTTTGTGGATCAAATAACCCTCCGTCTTTTAAAATAGTTGGACCTGCCGCAATTTGTAAGCCCGGTATAACCTACACTTACCATATTACTACTTCCAACAAAGGGTACAAACCTGTGCAATGGAACATGGACCCGTCTTATTATCAGTCGTTCCAGGTGATCAATGATTCAAGCGTTGCTATTACATTTAAAGATGCAGCCACTGGCCCGTATCAGGCGGCTTTATATGCACAAGGCGGTGATTGCGTAATTAAAAAAGATACCTTACTCATAGACGTTGTACCCGGGCCTACATTACCCAGGTTTGTAAATATTTGCACTCAGCCTATTGAGCTTGACCCGGGAAATTGGTTTGCATCTTATCGCTGGCAGGATGGATCTACCAGCCAGAAGTATACTGTTACAGAACCCGGCAGGTATATCGTGCAAATAACAACCCGCTGTAATGAGATCATTACAGACACAGTAGATGCTTTCAAGAACAAAACAGGCCAGTTGCCGAATGCCGTTTCCATTTGTAAGAAGGACACGCTCTTATTGCAGGCTCCCGCTGGTTTTACCAACTATAGCTGGGGGCCGGGTTATACAGGAAGGGACATCTATATACCTGGGCAAACCGATACTTTTTATGTATTGCATTCAACCACTATAGATGGATGTCCATTGAACGATACGGTGAATGTGAAGATCAACCAACTACCGTCTATTCATCTTGTTGATACCTTTGTTTGTGTGCAGGACGATCTGGAGTTGAATGTGGGCAACGGTTTTAAAAGCTATGCATGGAATACCGGCGCAACCTCATCTACGCTTATTGTAACAGCCGCCGGAACTTACTCCGTTGCTGTTACCGACTTAAATGGCTGCATAGCCCGTGATACTGTACTTGTTACAAGCAAAGATTGTCCGAAACGGTTTTATATGCCA
>Ga0105239_10009071_pt1 | contig 11253 bp, 11 predicted proteins | sample KBSC44metaG_FD_92761 | JGI IMG/M metagenome (GOLD analysis project Ga0105239, IMG submission 92761) | Corn rhizosphere microbial communities from Kellogg Biological Station, Michigan, USA - KBS C4-4 metaG | ecosystem: Host-associated > Plants > Roots > Rhizosphere > Soil | place: Michigan, USA...
CCTCCTGCGTCAGCGCGATACTGGCTGCGGTGTCGTTCCCGCCCGTGCCCGCGATCACCGCGCCGCGTTTCCCGACGATCCCTTTGACCTGGCGGAACAGCTTCAGTTTCTCGGCATGGCTCAGTGTCGGCGACTCGCCCGTCGTGCCGCACACCACGATGCCGTCCGAGCCGTTGGCGAGCAGATGTTCCACCAACTGCTCCACGCCCGACTCACTGATCTGACCTGTCGCGTCGAACGGCGTTACCATCGCCGTCAACACCTGTCCGAAAATCGCTGCCGCCATTCCAATACTCCTTTAAACCGCATGCCGCACCGGAAAGGTGCGGCATGCTACTGCATTTTGATCCACTGCTCCGCGATCTGAATCCCGTTGAGGGCTGCGCCCTTGAGGATCTGATCGCCGGAGAGAAAGAGGTCGATCGCGTCGTCGTTCGAAAGATCGTAGCGCAGCCGTCCGACCAGAACTTCGTCGCGCCCGCTCGCTTCGAGCGGCATCGGAAAGTGGTTGTTTTCGCGGTCGTCCACCACCACCACGCCCGGAAAAGCGGCTAAAGCGGCGCGGATCGCCTCCAGTGTCGGTCTCTGACCGGCTTCGAACTCGATATTGAGGCTCTCCGAGTGCGCTCGAACCACCGGCACGCGCACGCAGGTCGCCGAGATCTTGAGCTTCGGGTCGTGCAGAATCTTGCGCGACTCGTAGATCATCTTGCGCTCCTCTTCGTTATAGCCGGTCTCATCGATCTTGGTGTTATGGGAGAAGAGATTGAATGCGATCGGGTAGGGGAAGAGATGCGGAGTGACCGGGCGGTCGTGCAGCACATCGTGGGTCTGTTCGACCAGTTCCTGCATCGCCTGCGCGCCCGCGCCGCTGGCCGCCTGATAGGTCGAGGCGATGATACGGCGAATCGGAGCCAATCGCCGCAGAGGCTCGACGGCCATCAGCATGACGATCGTGGAGCAGTTCGGGTTGGCGATAATCCCGCGGTGCTGCCGGATATCCTCCGGGTTGATCTCCGGGATGACCAGCGGCACTTCGGGGTCCATACGGAAGGCGGAGGAGTTATCGATTACCAGTGCGCCTGCGGCGGCAGCGGCGGGGCCGAACTCACGACTGCGCGAGCCTCCGGCGGAGAAGAGCGCGATGTCGATGCCCTGGAAAGAATCGGCGGTCAGCAGTTCGACCGTAAGCGGACGGCCTCGGAAATGGAGGGTGCGGCCGACAGAGCGTTCGGAGGCGAGCAGGCGCAGCGACTCCAGCGGAAATTCGCGCGACTCCAGCAGGCGGATAAAATCCGTTCCCACGGCTCCGGTCGCTCCGGCAATCGCGACATGATAGGTTTTCATAACGGGACTCTCTTGGTTTCGTCTTCACGGAAGATAATACTTTAGTTTAGCTAGTATACGCTAAGGAGGGCACTAACGTCAACCGAACCTGTTCACCGTCGCGTGTCCGCTTCTCCCGGCGCTTGGCCTCCTACAACAGCCTGCGAATTACGAGTTTGAACTCTTCCGGCTTGTCACTGCCGCTGTGAATCACTTGCAGCACTACCGTGGTTCCCGCCGGCTTCGTCATTTCCGCGGCGAGCCGATCAAAAGGCGTGGTGCTGACCGGCAAACCGTTGATAGCTTTTATCTGATCGCCGACTTTCAGTCCTGCCTCCTGCGCCGGGGAGTAGTTGTCTACAGTCTCAATCATCAACGTGCCTTTTTCGGAAATGGTAACGCCAATTCCAATGCCGGCTTGGCGTCCGTGTGGCATCGCAAAGAGGCTTTGACGGGTGTAGTGTATCGTCTTACGGCCGGACCCTTTCACCACGATCTCAGCTTTTGTCTCCGCATATCCATTGAGAATGTCCTGGGCGGCACCGGCGGAGAATTGGGACAGGATCTGCCCATCCACTTGCTCAATGGTATCTCCTGCGTGAATACCTGCCTGCGCTGCCGCAGAGGACGGCAGGACATCGTAAACAACGTACTCTCCCTGTTGCTTTGCGACCAGGATACTCGGCAGTCCTGATAACCGTACACGCTGCGCATAGTTGGCGCTCCGTTCCAACAACATTTCCTGGTGCTTCAAATCTATTGTCATGCGAAACCGAGAGAGAAAGTCCATGCCGATAAGGCTGTGCCCTTCGTTGCGTATCATGGCCGTTACATTAGGCTCCGTCAGACTGCCCAGTTGAAAACTACCTATCAACACGAGTTTGTTGAGTTGGCTTCCCGAGACTCCCCAGGAGCCTTCTAAAATGGGAGGAGAGGGGAGAAGTGGAAACTGTTGCACAACGGTCGCCTGCGCGACAAACCAATGGGCTCCTGTGTCCACCAACAAGTCTACCGACTTGCCAGTAGAGGATTTTGCAGTGATTGCGACGCGTGTATCTACCCGTTTCAAGGGAAGCGTGATCGCCCTCTTGACTTTCAATCTTTTCTCTGTGGGCGGAAGCAGAGTTAATGTCTGCCTGGCAAAGTCGAATTGGACCGTCCAGGATCGGAAGAATGAGAGACCTACGAGGCCGGCGATATGGAAAGCCGAAAATTCCGCCGGTAGCCCCAGGTCTGCGATAGAAGAATCGCGGATCGAAAACGGGATAAAGCCCGCTCGATCTGTCACCAGAGATTTGCCTGCCACTTCCACGCGCTTTAGATCAACAGCCTGCTCCATTTTTGTGCCGATTTGTACGTTCTGTTCGCTTGAAATGAGGTGTAACTGCTCGGCAGCCCAGGGCTCGATCACCACCTGCCCGGAAGTGCCCGTATCCAAGATAAAAGGAAGCGATATTCCGTTGATGCGAAGTTGAATAACGGGATAAGGCGAGGTCAAGGCATCATAGATTAATGGAATCTGCAATGGGCCTTGGGCCGCTAAGGTGCGCTGCTGTGCAGAGACACCAGAAGGACAGCCGAGGAGCAAGTTGACTATCAGCGCAAGCCAACCGCACAGTCGTCGACAGGGGCGGACACTCATTCTGCACTCGCTTTCCAGGAACATCACCCTATGTGCGTCTGCCACTATCAACGCCCCTGTTACAGAGCGCTGCATCCGTTGCTAAACTTTTCTGGGAGGTTGTAGTCTCAGAAGCACGCACGGTTGGTTAAGTTCTTTTATGCAATGCTCCGTAAATTGGCCAACGCCCATGGGATTCCTGCACAGGTTCTCGGGAGCCTTCATAGCGATCCTCGAGAACGGAGTGATTTTAACAAAATTAAATGAAACCTAAATTTTATTTATGTCGTAGGAGTGATCAGAAGCGCGTGATAGATTGCCGGAAACGGCGTCACAGAGGAGTGCTCAGGCGCTTGATCGCCCGAATCGTGGGGCGTTGAACTGTAATCGTGGGATGAGGAGGCGTGGTATGCCTGAAGACAAGATACGGCATCCTTTGTTTGCGCTGGAGGATGCCGACCTGGAGTTTGTGCTGCGGTTCGTGCTGGCGTCGGGATCGCTCAAAGAGGTCGCGTCCGAATACGGTGTCAGCTATCCGACACTGCGCGCCCGTCTGGATCGGCTTATCGCGCAGTTGACGCAACTGAGTCGGGGGCGGACGATGGATCCGATGGCGCATCTTCTGGCCGATCTGCTGGAACAGGGCGAGGTGACGTTGACCGCCGCGAAGGCGATCAAGGATCTGCATCAGAAACAGATTCTGCAGAGAAAGGAGACGGAGTGATGGCAGCTCCCTGGTTTGATCCCCAACTGTTCGGGGCGTGGTATGGAGGCATCGTCGGCGGCGTTCTGCTCGGCGCGGGCGGGGGGTCGCTTGGCGGTCTGGCGAGCCTCTGGGCTCCCAAAGCCAAAGGCCGGCGCTGGATTCTGGGAGGCATGCAGGCGTTCATCGCGCTTGGTTTGATCCAGGCGGCGCTGGGAATTGTGGCCCTCCTCAGCGGCCAGCCGTACGGTATCTGGTATACGCTCCTGCTCTGTGGAGGAGTTTCGACGCTGGTCATGGGTTTGAATTTACCGCGTGTCCGCCGCACCTATGAGGCTGCTGAGAATCGACGCGTGCAGGCGGAAGCGTTCCGAAATATGTGAAGGAAAGAGACAGCATGAAGAGAGTGATAGTGAACGTAATGATGGCGATCGTCTTGTTGGCGGCAGGGATAGGAGGCAGTTACGCAGGGGAGCCGGCAGGCGAGGAGAAAAGCTGGAAACTGCCCAACGGCCTGACCGTGGTGCTGCGACCGATCCCGACCGCCACGAAGGTCTGCCTGCTGACGCTCTTTCATCTTGGAGGCGACGCCGATCCCGCAGGGCAGTCCGGGCTGGCGCACTTCATCGAGCACTGTTATGTTACTGCCGCGGCCGGAAGCACGCAGGCGCGTAGCGTGGACGCCTATGTCCGACAGTATCCCGACGGCTGGAATGCGCAGACAGGGGAAGACTACACGGTGATCGCGACGGTCTTTCCCCCGGCCTCCCTCGCGGCCGAACTCAAGGATTCAGCGGCGCGAATGGGCGATCTGCATATCGTGGAGTCCGATCTCACGCGTGAGAAACCGCGGCTATTGGCAGAGGTCGAAAATATGTTCGGTGGGATGCCCGCTCTTGCCGCCTGGAATCTGGCCCGCGAGCGCGTCCGGCCCACTCCCGAACAGGGCCGCCGGGGCGGAGTTCCGGATCAGGTAACGGCGCTCACGCTCCCCATCGTGCAGAAGCGATGGATGCAGTATTACAAACCCATCAATGCGACGCTTGTGCTCACCGGCAGCTTCGATCCGAAGACAGCGCGTGCGGCGATCGAGTCGGACTATCGTAGAATCGCAGCAGGAACTCCCGCGCCATCGGCCGTGAAACGTAGTCCTGCGCACACCGGAACCACCGAACAGATCCGTGTCACGGCAGTGGTTCCTATGCCGACCTCGGAAGCCTGTCTGATGGCTGCCGCGCCACGTCCTTCCGATCCAGAGTTCCCGGCGTTTATGGTTCTGCTGGCGCGGTTGATCCGCCATGCTGGAGAGGTTGGCGAAGACGATCCGTCAGCGGAGCGTTTTCCTCCGCCTGTCTTCTACTCCGGCCAGACCGATCCAGCCGTCTTCTCGGTCAGCGCCACCGTGCGTGCAAAAGAGACAGCCCAGGCAAGTGCCGATCGCCTGAAAGCGTTCGTGGCCCAGACCGTACAGCCAGACCTGCAGCCCAATGAGATTCCGGCGACGATCCAGCAGGTCGGCGTGCTTTTTGGCATCAGTGACCTGCCCGATGCCGCGTGGGCACAGAACCCCTATTTCCTGGCCTTCTCCCTGGCGCGCCAGATGCAGTTGGAGGGCGATGCTCCGAAATTGACCCGCGCGCTGAATGCGCTGACAACCGAAGATGTGCGCCGTTGCGCGAAGACCGTCTTCGCTCCCACTGCTTGGGCAACCGTGATCGTCGCGCCGAAATAGCGCATAAAACATCCGCCTTCACTGGATCATAAAAATAAAATCGCAAAGTTCAATTTTGTATTGCGATATTAAATGATGTATGTTATACTCATTTTATACGGATATATTGATTGCCAGTTTGCGGTGTGGGCACGTTCAGGGAGGGAGTGTGGTCAGGCACCGAAGAGAAAGGAGGTTCGCTGCCGGCAGACTTCTTTTGTTTTTTATGAGGGTATCTCGCACGTTTTTCGAAATCTTCCTTGAAGGAGAAATCTCTATGAACAGCCTTGCAAACCTCCGCCGTCTGGCGATTCTCACTGTGCTCACGCTGCTTTTCGGTTTCTCGGCACGCGAACAAGCCCGTGCCCAGGCGCTCACCCTGACGATCAACTCGGCCGCAACGTTCTTCAACAGCGCCGTATCCCCCCACACCACGCTGGACACATTTCCGGTGACGTTCACTATCGGGGGCACAGCGACCTCGGCGACGGTCACAACGGGCGCGCACATCAACGTTAACTACTACGATTCCAGTGGCACCCTGCTTCTCTATACGCAGACCGCATTTTCGTATGTCGTCCTCTCAAATCTGTATAGCCTGCCTTACTCAGGCGGTCGAGGGACAGGAATTGACGCGACGAACGGTTGGAACCTGGCCAAGGCGAGTTATACCAAGGGAATGCATCCAGCGTATGCCATCTACTGGTATTCTGTGGACATAACCGCTGACGACGGCCTTGGACACATGGTTTCGACCACTGTAGATCTGGGTAGCCTGGGGCAAACCCAATATGTGCCCATTCCGTAGAAGGACTAGCTTGCGCGTTTAACGCGAGATCGTCACAATCACCCCGCAGTCGAAATGAGAAGTACAATTGAGGCAACACCTGATTTGTAGTTGATCTATCGGCACCATTCACAGAGGCAGGCGCGTGAAAATCTAGATTTTCACGCGCCTGCTGTCGTCTCTATTTGGAGTGCACCAGAGCGTAGAGTTCGCGATAGAGGGCGAGGCGTTCGGCGCCCCAGTGGTCGGCGCGGGCGCTGGAGCTATGCACGACGAAGACGCGGGAAGCGCCAATGCGTTCTTCCTGCTCACCCCAGTCGGTGCAGACCTTTCCGGTGGCCATCTGATAGACGTCTTTGCCGTTGAAGCAGAGGAAACGTGGCTGGAACTGAAGCAGTTTCTCCTGGAGTTGTCGGCGGCGATCGGCGGTGGGAGCGGGCAGGAGATGGTTCGCGCTGGTCGCGAGGTGAGGATAGAGGCAGGTCAGGCCGATGCCGTACTGCAGCACATCCCCATCCTCTTCCGGGCGCAGTTTGCGGGGCGTGAAGCCGGATTGGAAGAGCAGCAGCCAGAACTTATTGGTCGGGCCGGCGTAACAGTGGCCGGCCCGAGCGGAACTGTGGCTTGCTGCCGCTCCCACAAAGATGACATCGAGGTGCGGCGCGAGAACGTCGTGTATATACACGGTTTGCGGAGATTCCTGCTCCTCGTTTTGCGTTGACATCGGCCTTAAAGGAGGTTTTCCAGGCCGACGACGAGGCCGGTGAGCGCGCGGACTTTGCGGATGGCGAGCACGACACCGGGCATGAAGGAGCCACGGTCGATCGAGTCGTGGCGCAGGGTGAGAATCTGCCCCTGGCCTCCGAAGATCACCTCCTGGTGCGCGACAAAGCCCGGCAGCCGCACGCTATGGATCGGCACATCGCCGGTCAGCATATCGCGGGCGCCTCGCGCGCCCGGAGCCTTCTCGACCAGGCCAGTGGGCACCGTCATTGGCACGACGTTGGCGGCCTCACGGGCCTCCGCGATCTTCTGCGCCGTCAACAGCGCGGTTCCGGAGGGCGAGTCGAGTTTGCGGTCGTGGTGGAGTTCGATGATCTCCACATCCGGCAGATACTTCGCCGCCTGCGCCGCGAACTGCATCAACAGCACCGCCCCGAGCGCAAAGTTCGGCGCGACAAACGCGCCGACGCCCTGCGCCCTCGCCAGCGCATCCAGTTCAGCGAGATCCTGGTGCGAAAGCCCGGTGGTGCCGACGACAGGGGAGACGCCTAACTTCAGCGCCGTGCGCAGGTTGGCCAGCACGCCGTCCGGCAGCGTGAAGTCTACCAGGACATCCGGTTTATGCTGCGTCAGCTCCGCTTCCAGATTGTCTCCAAGGAGCACACCGGTCGCGCCGATACCCGCCTGGGGACCGACATCGTCGCCGGTTCCATGATGGTCGATGGCCGCGACAAGCTGCAATCCCTCCGCAGCATGCACCGCCCGCACGACCTCTCGGCCCATGCGGCCGGCCGCGCCGCTCACCGCCACACGAATCACATCCTCACCCATCCCTGCCGCTCCTCCTACTGCGTTTGACACTACTCTTTTTTCCGGGCCGAGAACGGGCCGATGGCGGTCAAGGTCAACTGCTCGGGATCGAGGACCTGCTTCGCGACTTCGGCGATGCTCTCCTGCGAGACCGCTTCATAGTGTGTCAGGATCTCTTCCAGCGGCACGACGCGACCATAGGAGAGGATGTTGTCGCCGTAGCGGTTCATGCGGGCGCTCATGCTCTCCAGTCCCAGCACCAGAGCGCCGCGCACCTGCGTTTTGGCCTTGCTCAGTTCGTCGTCGCTGATCCCTTCCTTGCGTACCTTGTCGAATTCGGCGCGGGTCAACTCTACCACCTGATCGTAGGTGGTCGGGCTGGTGCCGCCGTAGACGCAGAAGTAGCCGCCATCCTCATAGGAGCGACCGTAGGAGCCGATGGCGTAGGCGAGGCCGCGCTTCTCGCGGATCTCCTGGAAGAGTCGCGAACTCATGTTGCCGCCGAGCACGTTGTTCAGAATGGAGAGCGAGTAGCGCTCCTTCTGCTTCTTGCTGTAAGCGGCGGTGCCGAGGCAGAAGTGCACCTGTTCAACATCGCGTTTTCGGACCTGTTTGCTCTTCCCGGTCGGCTTGGGCTTGCGCTGCTTGCGGGTCGGGGCTTTGCCCTCCATGTCGCCCAGCGCGTCAGACGCCATCTGCACCAGTTCGTCATGCGGGATGTTGCCTGCCGCGGAGAGTACGATCCGGTCGGGGCGATAGCAGGTGCCGATGTACTCCGTGATGTCGTCGCGGGTCAGGCCGGAGACCGTCTTGTCGGTGCCGATGATCGCCTTACCGAGCGGGTGGGTGGACCAGAGAGTCGATTCGAAGATCTCATGGATACGGTCTTCCGGCGAATCCTCGTACATCTTGATCTCTTCCAACACGACGCGTTTCTCGCGCTCCATCTCGTCCGGATCGAAGACAGAACCGCGCAGCATGTCGGTCAGGATGTCCAGTGCCAGGGGAGTATCGTCGGCGAGCACGCGCAGATGGTAGCAGGTCGTCTCTTTATCGGTAAAGGCGTTCAGGTGCCCGCCGCGCGACTCGATCTCATCGGCGATCTGTCGCGCCGTGCGCTTGCGGGTGCCCTTGAACATCATATGTTCGATAAAGTGCGAGATGCCCCGAACAGGGTCGCCCTCATCCCGCGAACCGATGCCGACGAACATCCCGACCGAGACGGACTGGACATGCGGCACATGTTCGGAGACGACGCGGACGCCGTTGGGCAGGGTGGTAAGTTGAATGTTTTCGGTGATGTGTTTGTTCATGGTGCTTTCAATGATACCTCGTAGCTATTTAATTTTGGGTGGCGGCGACATGCCGCAAAACCATGCCAGGATGTGCGCCCGTAATTCGGCCGTTTTCGAGAACGGTCACGCCGTTGATCAGGACGGTCGGTAGACCGACAGGAGGTGCGGTCGGCGTGGCGACGGTCGCCTTATCCTGCACGGTGTTGGGATCGAAGAGCACGATGTCGGCTTTCATGCCGCGTGCGATCCGCCCGCGATGCACAAAACCGAAACGCTTTGCGGGCAGAGCGGTCGCTTTGTGGATCGCCTCTTCGAAAGTCAAGAGATGCTGGGTGCGCACATACTCCCCGAGCAGCCGGGGGAACGAGCCCGCCCCGCGCGGATGGGAGGGATGCAGGCCCCCATCGGTGCAGAACATGATGCCCGGCGCGGCGATAAAGGTATCCAGATCCTTCTCCAGCATCGCCGTGACCACCACACTCTCGGAGCCTTTCGCGCCCTCGCCGTGGGTCTTCTGCACGATCTCCTGAACGACCGTGATGGCGTCGCGCCCCGTCATGGCGGCGATCTCCGCGATGGTCTTGCCCTTCCACGCCTCATCGGGCGTATAGTTCGTCAGGCGCACATGCTCCGGCCCTCCGACCTCCGCCAGACCCGTCTCCCAGGCTTTGCGGTCGCTCCAGTCGCGGGTGGGGATCAGGACGATAATCGTAGACTGCCAGTAGGTATACGGATAGACGTCCGCGCTGATATCCAGTCCTCGCTTATGCGCTTCCGCCATAAGCGTGAGAACATCCGGCGCTTTGTTCCAGACGGGAGAAGTGTCCAACTTGATATGGGAGATCTGCGCCGGCAATCCGCCCTTCTGAGCGATCGTGATCAGCTCCTTAAACGATTCAAACGCCTTGTCGCCTTCGTCCCGAACGTGGCTGATATAGATGCCGTGATACTTCGCCGCCGCCTTCGCGCAGGCGATCAACTCCTCGGTAGTCGAGTAGAAGCCGGGATCGTATTCCAGACCGGAAGAGAGCCCGAGACCGCCTGACTGCATTTCCCGATCGACCAGTCCCGCCATCGTCTTCTGCTCTTCCGGCGTCGTCACCCGTTTGTACTCTTTGCCCGTCACCTGCCCACGAACCGTGCCGTGCCCGACGAAACTGGCGATATTCAGCGCGACATGCTTCGCTTCCAACGCCGCGAACCAGTCTTTCAGAGGGAAATGCGACCCGCCATCCTGCCCAACGACCGAAGTGGTGATGCCCTGCCGCACCTGAGTCTCTGCATCCGGATCGTCCAGCAACCCGCCATCCGCATGACTATGCGCGTCGATAAAGCCCGGCGCGACGATCAGCCCCGTCGCATCGATCACCTTCTCACCCGATTTGGCTTTCAGTTTCCCAATCGCCGTGATGGTGTCACCCACGATCCGCACATCCGCCAGACGCCGTTTCGCCCCGGAACCATCGATGACGGTTCCTCCGGAAATGAGCGTGGAGTTTTGAGCATATGCGGGGAAGGCCAATCCGGCCAGGGACAAGCACACCAGAGATGACAGCAGTAGATTTGTTCGCATGAATACGGCTTTCTAAAGGCGCTTCAGGACTAAGAGCAGTGTCTCTCTGAGAGACCGGAGAGCGTCTCTGCCACCATGAAAATAAGCGGTGAGCGTGAGCGGGTTTCCTAACCCCCCGCCCCCTTCCCTAAAAGGAAGGGGGTGCCCGTCTCCTCATTGTCTTCGTTGTGCCTGAACTTGCTTTGCTCTCAGAGTGATGGGTGTCTATGGCTCAGGGCGTTGTTGCAACGCTCCTCTTTCACACACGAGAGAGTACGATACATCGATATCAAGTACGTGTTCGGGCACCCCCTTCCTTTTAGGGAAGGGGGCGGGGGGTTAGGAAACCCGGTAAAGCGCGGAGGGATCTCCAGATGGTTTTAGACGAGTGATAGAGATTCTATCGGCTCAGGACACGGGCCAGGAAGGCTTGTGTTCGGGCCTCTTTGGGGGCGGTGAACACCTGTTCGGGTGTGCCCTCCTCTAAAATACGTCCGCCATCGAGAAAAAGTACGCGATGGGCCACTTCCCGGCAGAAGCCCATCTCGTGGGTCGCGACCAGCATGGTGCGGCCCTCCTGGGCGAGGTCGCGCATCACCTCCAACACCTCTCCGACGAGTTCAGGGTCGAGGGCGGAGGTCGGTTCGTCGAAGAGCAGGAGCGCCGGTTTGAGGGCCAGAGCGCGGGCGATGGCGACACGCTGCTGCTGCCCCCCGGAGAGCTCG
>Ga0105239_10009072_pt1 | contig 11253 bp, 3 predicted proteins | sample KBSC44metaG_FD_92761 | JGI IMG/M metagenome (GOLD analysis project Ga0105239, IMG submission 92761) | Corn rhizosphere microbial communities from Kellogg Biological Station, Michigan, USA - KBS C4-4 metaG | ecosystem: Host-associated > Plants > Roots > Rhizosphere > Soil | place: Michigan, USA...
CAACTCACGACGGTTTCGGACGCTCCCGTGCAACGCATGACCAGGAGTCCGTACGCCGCAAGAACCACCGAGCTCAAGGTTGCATCAGCAGCGCGCGAGCATTCGACAACCGCCTGCAGCACCGAGCGCGGCAGGTCGCGGGAAACATAACTCACTCGCCAGTCGTTGATCGGTCCACGGGCCATCCCGTTCAGCGGCGGAGGATCGACCACATGCTGCAGCCTCGTTTTCCAGAATGTCTGCGACTGCGCCTGTCGGGACCTGGCACCCCGCGCATGAGCCTCGGCAAACGATCTATAGAGACCTGCTGCCGGCAACCGCGTCAGGGGCGCTCGACACAACGTCTGCAATTCCTGCGCGAGCTGTGTAACGGAACCGTGGTCGGCCAGAAGATGATGCGCGGCGACCAGAACAGCGCTCGCGTCCCTCTCGTGGCACAGTCCGAAGCGGACCAACCATCCGGCTCCCAGCGGAATCGGCGCACCCGGCCATCCTTCGAGGGTATCGACTTGCTCCACGATCGGAGTGCCGGCTGCGGGTCGCAGCACGAATTCGCCGGGCCTGCTCTCAACCAGGCCGCACCTGAGAAGCCAGTGCCGATCCAATAATTTTTGAACCGCCGTCATCAGGCTCGCGCGACTCACCCGGCCCTGGACGCGAATCACACAGCCGACAGTAAACAATGCTGAGCCGCACACCCGGTCAGCCAACAGGATGTCCTGCTGCAGGCTCGTCAACGCCTGCTCGCAGGGAATCGGACCGCTGTCCGCGGTGGCGCCCGGCTCACCGCCTGCCTCGATCATCTCGCACAGGGCGCGGAGTGTATTGAACGAGCTGCCGGCACCCATACGCACGCCAAACGTGGTCTGCAATGCATGTTGAACACGGAGCTGGTCGACCGAGTCGAGGCGGATCACCGCATCCACATCGACCTCCGCAAGCTCATCCAACTCGAGAGAGTGCAACAGCGCACGCACATTTCGGACCAACGGGTCCTGTACGACCTGCCCGGCATGCGTTGAGCCCTGCGTGGAGGTGTACACCCCCAGACACTCGAGATGCGATGACAGTATCAGGGCCGCGCATTCGCAACGGCGCAGCTTTCCGCTGGTGGTGCGTGGCAAAGCGCCCTGGCGTACAAAATGGATCGCGGCCGGGGCCAGGTCCAGCTCTTCATACACCGCATTGGCAATCGCCTCCGCGAGATTCGCCAGATTGGCTCGACCAACCGCCGTACGTCGCAACTCGACGGCAAGACGAGGCGCGACATCCAGAGCGGTTACAAAAGCCGCGCAATCGACAATTGATACGTCAGCGCCCCGGCAAGCCCGTTCCAAATCCGCCGCAAACACATTCCGACCACGGACCTTGAACCGATCTTCCCGGCGCCCCACCACAAACAGGTTACCGCCGCGGAGAAAGCCAAAATCCCCCGTGCGCAAATACGGCTCACCAGCTTGCACCTCTACAACAGGCATCGCCTGCTTCCAGTAGCGTGCCGCGATGGACGGCCCACGCAGCCAGATTTCACCGAGCTCACCTTCGGCGCGCGGCTCTCCCGTATCGGCGTCGGCGATGTTGATCTGTGTGCCGGCCATCGGCGGCCCACACGCCACGTGCTGTGCGCCGTCGTGCTCCACGGTGAGCACCTCGCCCGCGGCCGACTTGGGCAGTGGCCGCACCATGCTGACCGCCAGGGTGGCCTCGGCGAGCCCATAGGACGGCGACCAGGCCGACGGGTGGAATCCATGAGGCGCGAAACAATCGGTAAAGTCGCGCACCGTTTCAGGAAAAATCCGTTCGGCGCCGTTGAATGCCACGCGCCACGCGCTCAGATCCAACTGCAATGGCTCCTGTGCCTGCCTCGCGGCCCGGATGCAGTAATCGAATGCGAAGTTAGGGCCGCCGGCCAGGTGCCCGCGATAGCGGGAGATGACCTCCAGCCAACGCAGCGGACGTGCGACAAAAGATGCCGGCGTCATTACGTGACACGTACCGGCAAGGAAGATACTCAACAACAGGCTGCCGACCAGGCCCTGGTCATGATGATGCGGCAGCCACGAAACGATGGAGACCCCCGGGGCGAGATTCAATCGCTCGGTGATCTGACCGAGATTGGCCATGATGTTGGCGTGCGAAATACACACGCCTTTCGGGCTTCCCGTCGATCCGGATGTGTATTGCAGATACGCGGGTACCGTGTCCGCAACCTCCAGTTGGACACTGGAACTCGAGGAGTCGGCGCGGACCGTGTCGGCGAGGATCAATTCACAGGACGGCAGGGATGGTAGCTTCGCCTGTCCGCGCTCGTCCGTCAGCACCGCAACCGCTTCCGCATCGGTCAAATACGCCGCGGAACGGATCTGTTGCTGAGTCCTGCGACCCGTGGCCGGCAGCGGGACGGCAATGAATCCTCCCAGCTGGCAGCCAAAAAAACTGCACAGGAACTCGTGCGGCGCCTCATGGAGGATGCCGATTCGCTCTCCCACATCGAACTGCTCGCGCAAGCGTCGTGAGATACCGGAGCTGCGCGCCCAAAGCTCGGTGAATGTCAGTGTGGCACCCGTCGTCTCACCGTCTTTCAGGAAATGGATGACGGTGCGCCCGGGATGCCTCGCAGCCTGGGCATGCACCAAACAGGCGAGGTTACGCGATTCGAGTGGCATCGCTCTGATCCGAATGAGCGTCCCGGCTGAGATTCGCGGCAAGCCGCTTGACTCCGGGGAGGCGAATGATGTCGTAGTGATCACCCGGGAAACTGCACACCGGCGGAGGTCGGGCAAATACCGACTGCAACGTCGTCTCGAGTGTCTGAACCGCATCTGTTCCGGAAAGGGTGCCGGAAGCCCCATACACCTGCGCCCTGCGCGGCTGTACGAGCGCGGCTGGCGGTCCGGAAACGAGGCCCAACCAGGCGTTGGCCACGAAAAGGTGGAAGTAGCAGTCCATTTCCCGCGCTTGCTCCACAGTGGACAAGGTGCGGCTGGCCGGATTCTGTTCCCACGCGCGACGCACCGCTTCCTGTCTCTGCGCGGGCCAACCCTGCATCGCTTCAGCAACGTCGTGATCGACCAGGTCGAGCAACTGCGCATCGAAGTCGATCGGTCGCTCATAGGAGAGCGGGCCGTCGATGAGACCGAGAAATTCAATGGCCCGGCCTCGAGCTTCGAGCACTGCCGCCACATGCACCGCCAGCCGTGCTCCGAGCGACCAACCGCCCAGGTAATACGGCCCCGCCGGATCGATACCCAGAATCTCCCGAGCGTAAGTCTCACCGAGTGAGTCCAGCGAACGGAATGACACGGCCTCGCCGGTTCTCAACTCCGGGCGCTGTACGAGATGGATGCCGCCGAAACCGGTCAGATGTTGTGCGAGCTCGCGATACTGCAGTCCATGCCCACCAATCGGATGGAACAGAAACAATGTCGGACCGCTCGCTCTCACGCGGGGAGTTGTCCGACTCCCACGAGCCACGGCCGGTACACACGCCGCAGCCAGCTTTTCCAGGGTCGGCCCATTGAAAAACGCAACCAGTGGCAACTCGAGTCCGAGCTCGGCTTTCAACCGTGTGGCACACAAGGCCGACGACAGCGAGTGGCCCCCGAGCTCGAAGAAATTATCGTTCCGCCCGACTCTCGAACGCTTGAGCAGCTCACACCAGATGCGCGCGAGCGCCATCTCGACCTCGCCCCGCGGTTCATCATCCGTCATGCCACCGGATACCGGAGCTTCCGGCTCGGGTAACCGCTGCCTGTCGAGCTTGCCGTTGCGGGTCAGTGGTACGGATTCCAACCGCACGAAGGCACCCGGAACCATGTATTCGGGCAGGCTCTGTCGCAGAAACTCGCGCGGGTCGGGGCTGGCCGCTACAGCGCCAGCGCGCAGGGTGTAGTAGGCAACCAGGCTTTTGTGACCCTTCCCGGCTTCCCTCAACACAACAACACACTCCTGAATCCGGGGATGGCGGCTGAGGCTGGCCTCGATCTCTCCCAACTCGATGCGAAATCCCCGCACCTTCACCTGGTGGTCATTGCGACCCAGGTATTCGATGTTGCCATCGGCCCGCCACCGGCCGAGGTCCCCGCTGCGATACATTCGAGCACCTGCCTGCATGCTGAAAGGATCGCAGAGGAATCGCTCCGCCGTCAGCTCCGGGCGCTTGACGTAGCCACTGGCAACACCCGCTCCTGCGATGTAGATTTCCCCGGTTACACCCACGGGCACCGGCTCCAGCACGGCATCCAGGATGTAAACCCGGGTATTCCAGATTGGTCGACCGATGGGAATCGAGTGCACTCCGGGAAGCGCTTCCCCGGCATCGTAGCTACAACATCCGACCACGGTTTCCGTGGGGCCGTACTCATTGAAAAGCCGCGCCCCGGGACACAGAGCGCGCCACAGATCCACCGTAGCCGGCGACAGCGCCTCACCGCCGATGACAAAAATATGCGGCGCATCCTTTTCGCCCGATTCCAGGCGCTGTTGTCCCAGAACACTCAGGTGGGCCGGTGTGATCTTCACCGGACCCATCTGTCGGGACAGTAGCATGCGCGCCAGGCCCTGGACCTCGTCGCCCTCACGAACCAACAGCAGCGGCCGCCCCACCAACAGCGGTACGAACAGACTGGTGATCGTCGCGTCGAACGCCAACGGCGAGCTGACGGGAGCGCCCTGACTCTCGAGCGCCCCGTAGGTACGGACTGCCCAACACAGATAGTTGCTCAACCCTCCATGGGTGACCATCACACCCTTGGGCAGACCGGTGGAGCCGGAGGTGTAGATGATGTAAGCGAGATTGGCGCCGTTCCGTGAACCACTGTCGTAGGGCGGATTGCCATCGGGCTCACGCGAAATCGCTTCGCGCACCCGATCGAGGTCCACAATTGCGGCTCGAGGCGGCAGCAGGCCGACAAAACTCGAGCGCGTGATCACAAACGCGGGAGCGGCGTCATCCAGCATGAAGGCAAGCCGCTCAGCCGGATAATTCGGGTCCAGGGGGACATACCCCGCACCCGCTTTCAGGACTGCGAGCATTGCCCACAGCATCTGCGGACTGCGATCGATGCACAGACCGACACGCTCGCCCGCACCGACACCGTGCTCGCGCAGATACCAGGCGAGTTGGTTCGCCCGGGTATTGAGCTCCTCGAAGGTGAGCGAGCGATCCTCGTAAACGACCGCTAGCGCCGTCGGAGTTCGAGCGACCTGTGCTTCGAACATTTCGTGGACGCATAGGGCGTCCGGTCGCGGAACCTCTGTCGTGTTGAATTCATGTATCAACTGCCGGCGCTGGCTCTGCGTCAGCAGCCGCAACCGGCCGAGTTGCGCCGCCGGTTGCGCCGCCATGTCGGACACCAGGGTCGCGAAATTCCTGGCCCAACGCTCCACCGTAGACCGGTCGAACAGGTCGGTCGCGTACACCAGGCGCCCCCGGAATGACTGGTCCGGAGTCTCCTCCAGAGTCAAGGCGAGGTCGAAACGGGCCAGCGTCTCAGCGAGCCCCGGATCCTGGCTCGAGGTGTCCCCCGTCGGTAGCGACTCGAACGACACCCGAACTCCCGGTCCCCGCGCGTCAGTGTCCTCACAGACCGGAGTCACGAGCTCGAGCACCTGCTCCAGGGGCATGCCTTGATGTACCAGGGCAGTCGCTTTCTGATTCCGTACCTCCCGTATCCACGCGGAGAGTGAGCACGCGGCATCGACCCGGATGCGCAGCAACGAGGTGTTCGCAAACGGCCCGACCATGCGCTCCAGCTCAGGCATGGGGCGATTCGCAACCGTCACACCGAGCACAAAATCGTCTTGCCCGGACAGACGGCTCAGCAACAGCGCATAGCCCGAGCACAGCACATCATCGACCTCGACAGCCGCGCTCACGGCAAGAGTTTTCACTCCGCGCGCGAGCAGTCCTTCCAATTCAAACAGGACAACACCGCCGCGCCGGCTCGGCGGCGTCGCCCTCGGGCGGTCCACGGGCAGCGCCAGCTCGGGAGGCGCGTCGGCCAGAGCTCGCCGCCAATACGCAGCCTGTCCGAGCACATGAGCGTTCTGACCACGCTGCCAATGCACGACATCGGCGTATTGAAACAATAACTCCCGTAACGGATATCCCGACGATCCCGAGTAGACCTCGTACAGCGCGACCGCCTCGCGAATCAGGATCCGCATGGATGCGTCATCCATGATGAGGCGGTGCGCGGTAAGCTGCAGTACGTGCTCCCGACTTTTCAGTTGAATCCAGCGGGCGCGAAACAGCCCACCGGAGAGGACATCGAACGGAGCATGGCTTTCCTCCACAAGGATTTCACTGAGCTTTGACCACAGGGTCTCGCCGGCGAATACGCGCAGGTCATCTTCCCGCAGCATGCAGTCCGACAGCGGCTCGATCACTTGAGTCCAGTCGCCGCCGCTCTTCTGAAGCCTCGCTCGCAGAATCTCATGCCTCACACCGAGGTGACGCAGCACGAGTCGCAAGACATCGAGTTCGAGCTCACGCGTGAAGCGCGTGCGGCCTATGACATGGCAGACCGGGTCGGTCAGTGGCTGCGCGCCGTGTTGCCAGAGCCAATCCTGGGTCGCCGACAGTGGGATCGCGCCAAGCCGGTCGCACGGTTCGAGGCTCTGAGGCCTGCAAGTCGAGATCAACGGGATGTGGGAGATCCGCGCCTCAGGATGCGCTACAACCTGCTCGGCGAGACTGCAGAAGCCCTCGGCGAGCGACTGCCCGAAGACACGCCCGAACAACTGGGTGGCGTACAGGAATTGCCCATGCAGCGCGCCCTCCTCCTCATTCGCATTCAGCATGAGATCGAACTGGGTCGATTGTGACCGGGGAACGAGCGTGCGCACCGTGAGGCCCGGAATCGCAGCAGCGGCCGGCGAGGTGATATTCCGGAACATGAACATCACCTGCACGAGCGGCTGCCGCGAGAGGTCACGCTGCGGCTCGAGCATTTGTACGATCGACTGGAAAGGCACGCTCTGGTGAGCGAACGCTTCCAGGGTCGTACGCCGCGCCATTCTCAACACATCCAGGTACGACAGCTCCTCATCGACAGCCGACTTCAGCGGTACGGTGTTCACGAACATGCCGATCATGTCCTCGAGCTCCGGCCACAGACGGCCGGAAGTCAACGTCCCGACAATAAACTCCTTCTGGGCCGTGATCCGGTACAACAAGGTTTGAAACAGCGCGATGGACGCCATGAAGAGCGTGGCACTTTCACGCTCCGCAATGCGCTTCAGCGCCTGGGTCGTCTGGCGAGTGAGCTGAAACGGAACGTCCCCGCCCATGAAGTCCGCGAGCGCCGGTCGCGGGCGCGACGTCGGCAGTCGCAGAAAGGTCGGCACCATACCGAGTGTTTTGCGCCAGTAGTCCAAGGCTCCCTCACCCTCCACCTCCGCTTCCCGGAAGGCGTGTTGCCAGCGGGCGAAATCCCGATATCTCAGGGGCAACGCGGGTAACCGCGCAGGCCAACTCAACGACTCCTGTGCATACAGCGTCATGAGATCCCGGACCAGGATTCCCAGGGATGAGGCATCCGAAATGATGTGATGCAGGGTCACCAGCAACAGGTGCTCACCGGCGCGGCGGCGTACCAACAACACCCGCATGAGATGTCCGGCTTCCAGATCGAACGGCCGCGCCGCCTGCTCATCGGCCATCCGGCGCAGAGCGATTTCGGCTTGCACGGCTTCCAAACCCGACACGTCGCACGCGGCCATGACCCAGGCGCGCGGACGATCCACGATCTGCACCGCTTTCGCGTCCAGTGCCACGAACCGGGTACGCAGGCTTTCGTGCCGACGCGCTACCAACACAAATGCCCGTGCCAGGGCGGCACAATCTATCGCGCCGTCGATCCGGACGGCCGATGCATTGTGATACGCCTCACCGGTCACGCCGAGACGGCCGATGAACCACAGCCGCTCCTGCGCAAAAGAGAGCGGCGCGGCGCGAGTCGTGGATTCCTCCTGGGTCTGCTCACGACGCAGATATTCGATGATCGCGGATTTTCGGGGGCGCAGGGATTCCAGCGCCGCCTCACAACGAGCCGACTCGTGGCAACGAAACCGCAGTTGTCCTTCGTGCAGCCATAACACCACTCCGGCGTCACGAGCGCTGTCGACCAGGCTGGCTACTGAGTCAGAGGTATTCAAACCACGATACCCATCGCTGGTCCTCGGCTACCTTCTGCAGGACCAGCATGCGCGCGGAATCCGCGACACGCAGCACCTGGGAGCTGAGCAAGGATCCGTCGAAAATTCCGTAGCTCGCCTTGCCCAAGGGCCAGGTCAAAGGCTTCAGAAGCATCGACAGCAGCCACTTGCAGGCAACGATCGCGCTTCTTGCCCGGCTCCCATGACCGGTCGAGGATACAAAGCGATAGCAGGGATAGGTGAGCATGTAGCGAACCGCGCGATTTACGGCGGGCAGGTTGCAATCGTCGATGGCCAGATATCCGCCCACACGCAACAACCTGTTGATGTAGTAAAAATCCACGATCGTCTGATCGAAGGTGTGATACCCGTCGATCAAGGCCGCGTCAAAGCGCTCCCCGCCAGCGACCAGGCGCGGCAGCGCCAGCTCCGAAGGCTCCTCGAGAAGCTCAAAATCCTTCAGTCCCGCCTCTTCCAGATTCCGGATGCCGCGCCGGCTGAATACCGAAGTCTGGTAGGGGTCGATGATGGTGTGTCGACAGGGCCCGGTCTTTCCCTTGAGGCTGTCGCAGATAAACATGGCCGACAGGCCATAAGCGCAGCCGACTTCAAGAGTCCTGCGAACGTCCGGCGCCGAAAAAACCCGTTGCAGGCACAGGCCTTCGGCCGCGGGAATCGCAACCGCCGACATGCGTGCGTTTCCCGCCGCATACACCCGCTGAATGGCAGGTGGAACCTCGAAGTCCTCAGCCCGCCTGGCGCCGAGACTCATCTCTTGCATCGAGCAACTCCATGATTTCCGCAATCGAGCGTAGCCGCGACTGTTCGCGAGGATCGGGTCCATGACAACAGGCAGCAGCAAACATTTCGAGCACCTGCTGGAATGCCTGCACGTGCGTCGCCGGCCCGCGCGCAAACTCCACTCGTTCCGCGGCGCCGGTGATATCCGTGAAGTCACAGTAGTGTGTGCGCTCCAACGGCTCGTTGGAGAATCCGAACAGAGTGCTCAGCGTCGCCGACCCACGGTCACCCTCGAATTCTAGCTGCGTTACATCTCCCGCCTGCTCGCTGCACCAGGACACGCGAATCGATACCGGTATCCCTTGCAGTTCCAGCTCAGCTTCCAGGTCATAAGGAACCTCGAGGGTGCTCGACCCCGAGTGCCCGTACCAGGCCGCCCATGCAGGACTCTCATTTTTACGATGACTGAGCCGATGGACGCGAATGTGCGCGACATTGCAGTCGAGTGTCAGTAACGCCAGATCGATGAGGTGATAGCCGAGGTCCGGCAACACGCCGGTCCAGCCTCCCGATGCCCGGGTATGCCAGGACCCTGGTGAGCCCGGCACTCCTCGCCCCCTCACCCAGGAAAGTGCCAGCCGACGCACGACGCCGGCACGAGCGCATTGCTCCATCCAAAGACGCACATCGGCGCGATAGCGGCATACCGCCGCCGGAACCACAAAAGCCCGAGGTGTCGATCGACGCCGTAGCTGCTGGAAATGGGCCCGCTGCATGACCACGGGCTTTTCACACAACACCATTCTCCCTTCCGCCAGGACCGCCAGACATTGCTCCATGTGCAACGGATTGGGGGAGGCAATCAACACTGCCCGCGCTCCCCGGCAGGCCTCCTCGACCGACCCGGCTACACGTGCCGTAGGCATCTTTGCGTGCATGGCCCACGCACGCGAGTCATCGGGGTCGTAGATCGACTCGACCAGAAAGGGTCCGGCCTGCAGGTGCGGCAGGTAGCACCGTTCCACGACCCACCCCGCTCCGACAATGGCCAGCGGAATGCCGGAGCCCATCAACGGACTACCGGTCGCGGAGTTGCTGGAGTACGCCCGCGACATCTTCCAACACGTCCTCGGTCGAAAGCAGGAGTGAGTGATGCAGCCAGATCACGCAGCGGTGGGCCGCCTCTGCATTGGGCATCGACATCCGCTCATAGTCGGGTAGCGCGCCGTCGTGCGCACGATCCAACCCGCGACGCTCGAGACTGTGTTTCGCCAGCATTCGCGTGCGACTCACCGAGGGGAAACAGCGATAGGCGGTGACTCCGGCCCCGCGCAAGGCCGCCGACAGCGCGCCGGCATCCTGATCACCGAATTGCGCTCGATCGAAGCGGAACATGTACATATACAACGAGTGAGTGTCGCGCTCGTTGATTCTGACGAGCGCCTCGACGACCGGTACCCGGCTCAACAGTTCGTTCAGCAGGCGTGCATTGCGGGTACGGGTCTTCAATTGCTCCGGCAGGCGTCGCAGCTGAACACGCAGCACGGCGGCCTGCAGCTCCGACATCCGGAAGTTCGACCCGAGAGTGCGGTGGTCGTAATCCGTATCGCCCCTGGGCCGACCGCACGAATGCAACATGAAGGTATCGGCGGCGACGTTGGCATCGGTGGCGCACAACGCTCCCCCCTCACCCGCGGTCATCAGCTTACCGTTCTGGAAGCTGAAGATGCTGAACTGTCCGATGGTTCCGGCATTGCGTCCGGCACGTGTCGCGCCATGGGCGTGTGCGGCGTCTTCAATGACCGTCAGATTGTGCTTCCGTGCCAGAGCTTGGATCGGCTCCATATCACAGACGAATCCGGCCATATGCACCGGAATGATGGCGCGCGTGCGCGGCGTAATGCGCTGCTCCATCTGCGCGACGTCCATGCACAGAGTGTCTGCCGTTACGTCCACCGGGATGGGAATGGCTCCGTAGGTCAGAACTGCGGATGCCGTTGAAATGAATGTCGACGCCGGCACCAGAACCTCATCGCCGAACCGGACACCGGCGCAGGCCAAAGCCAGCTCGATGGCGTGCGTTCCGTTCGTGAGCGCTCTGACATGAGGAGCTCCCAGGAAGGCCGCGAACTCCTCCTCAAACCGGTCGACTTCGCTTCCCGAGCCGCGCCACCACTTCTGGCTGCGAATGACCCGTACAACAGCCTCCTCCTCCTCCCGCGTCTGCATCGGCCACACCGGAACTCTTCCCACCAGGCTCGTCTTTGACAACATTTCCATCGCTCCCAAGTCACTGTTTCCCTGCACCGGCAAACTCGGCGACACCGATCGATCCGGCGAAAGAGCCCAGCA
>Ga0105239_10009073_pt1 | contig 11253 bp, 6 predicted proteins | sample KBSC44metaG_FD_92761 | JGI IMG/M metagenome (GOLD analysis project Ga0105239, IMG submission 92761) | Corn rhizosphere microbial communities from Kellogg Biological Station, Michigan, USA - KBS C4-4 metaG | ecosystem: Host-associated > Plants > Roots > Rhizosphere > Soil | place: Michigan, USA...
AGGCGGCAGCACGCTGACTCAGCAACTGGTCAAGAATCTGTTCCTCGATCGCGGCCAGCGCCTCACGCGCAAGTTCAACGAAGCGCTCATTTCGCTGCTGATCGAAGCGCGCTACGACAAGCACCGCATCCTCGAAGCGTACTGCAACGAGGTGTTCCTCGGTCAGCAAGGCAGCCAGGCCGTGCACGGCTTCGCCGCAGCGGCGGAGTTCTATTTCGGCCGTGAAGTGCGCGACCTGCATCCTGCGGAAGTCGCCATGCTGGTCGGCTTGGTGCGCGGACCCAGTCTCTACGACCCACGCCGGCACGCCAATCTCGCTCTGGCCCGTCGCAACCTGGTGCTCAACCAGTTTTTCGAGACGGGGTTGATCGACGAGGCCACGCTCGCGTCCGCGCGCGCGACAACGCTCGGCGTGCCGGAAACGCCGGGATTGCCGCGCAACGAGGCGCCGGCGTTTCTCGACCTCGTGCGCACGCAATTGCAGCGTGACTATCCGGCCGACGAGCTGCAGCGTGCGGGGCTGGCCATCTACACGACGCTGGCGCCGTCGGTGCAGGCGCTCACCGAACAGGCGTTGACACAGACGCTCGACACGCTCGGAAAAAAGCAGCCGGAGTTGCAAGGCGCGGCGGTCGTCACCGATGCGCACGATGGCGAGGTGCAGGCGCTGATCGGTGCGCGCGATCCGGCGGATCCGGGATTCGATCGCGCGCTCGAAGCTCAGCGGCCGATCGGATCGCTGGTCAAGCCGTTCGTGTACCTCGTTGCGTTGGCGCAGCCGGAGAAATACTCGCTGACCAGTCTGCTCGACGACAGCGCGGTCGACTTGCCGCAGCCGAATGGCACGCGCTGGGCGCCGCAGAACGACGACAAGGAAGCGCATGGGCGCGTCGCGCTCGTGGACGCGCTCGCGCATTCGTACAATCTCGCCACGGTCCATCTCGGCATCGAGCTTGGCGTCGCCAAGGTGCGCGGATTGCTCGAGTCGTTTGGCCTGGCTGACGTCAATCCAAATCCGTCGTTGCTGCTCGGCGCGGTTGATCTGTCGCCATTCAACGTCGCGCAGATGTATCAATACTTCGCCGCCGACGGTCACGCCGTGCCGCTGCGCGCCTTGCGCGGCGTGCTCGATGCGCGAGGGCGGCCGTTGGCGCATTACACGGTCAAACCGGGTTCAGGCGATTACGTGCAACCTGCGCGCTTGATAAACTATGCGATGCAACAAGTGGCGCGATACGGCACGGCGCATGCAATCGGCGAGCGTCTGCCGGACTTGCACGCGGCCGGCAAGACCGGCACGAGCGATTCGCAGCGAGACTCGTGGTTCGCAGGCTTCACCGGTTCGCAGCTTGCCGTGGTCTGGATCGGTCGCGACGACAACAAGCCGACCGGATTGTGGGGCGCCACCGGCGCACTGCAGGCGTGGATAGCACTGTTTCGCGAGTTGCCGAGCGCGCCACTGAATCTGAACCAGGACGGTCTCGAGCTGGCCTGGGTCGACGCGCAGTCCGGAGCGCGCACACACGCCGACTGCCAGGGCGCGCGGCAGTTGCCATTCGTCGCCGGGCATCTGCCGGCGGAAGCGAACGGCTGCGTGTGGCAGGAAATCAAATCTTGGTTGAGTGGCAATAATGAAACAAAATAGCTTTGTATATCTTGCGTCATCGCTGAGCTTGGCGTTGCTAGCGGGCTGCATGCAGCCCAGCGCCCCGGCCAAATCCAGCGTGCGCCCCGATGCCGCTTCAACCGTGGCCGCGATCCGCTCAGCCGGATCGCAGTTCGATTCGAGCGTCGAAGTGCATCCGTTGCGCGATCCGGCCGTCGAAGGCTTGTTGCAACAGGCGCATCAACAAGAGGTGCAGCAGGAACCCGCTCAGGCCCTGGCGTCAGTACGCAAGGCATTGACGATCGCGCCGAATGCGCCGGATCTGTTGCAACTGCAGGCGGAACTGGCGATCGAGACCGGCGATTGGAAACAGGCCACTGCACTGGCGCAGCAGTCCTACGATCTGGGGCCCAAGGTCGGCGGCCTGTGTGCACGCAATCTGGAGACACTCGCGCGCACCCGCGCCGCGACCGGCGACGATGCCGGCGCCAACGCGGCACGTCAGCAGCTGGCATCCTGCAAAGTACCTGCCCCGAACCGCTTCTGAGCGCCGCGCGCTCGCCGGACGCGAGCGGAATTTCGGACGCCTCGGCTAATCGCTGCGCGTGTCGACGCGCGCCTCGCCGAGCAACGTTCCGTGCGGCCCGAATCGACGTTCGATCATCGCGAGCGAGCCGTCCTCGCCTGCGTACGCCAACGTGCTCGCACGGGTGCCATAGGTTTCACCACGGATGAAAATCGGGGCGAGCACCCGTTCCAGTGCCGCGCCAACCCCCGTGTCCGGCAGTTCGGATTCCGCGGGTTGGCTCTCGTCGAGCAAAAGGTCCAGCAACGCGGCGTCGTCGCGACTTTCGTGGTGGGAAAGCGCAGAGAATCGCGTGCGCAGCTGGCGCATCTTCGGCCACTCGTCGTCGCGCGAGCCGTTGCTGAAAGCGTGCACGCCAGGTTCGAGGCGGCGCGGCTCACCGTCGATGCTGCTGACGAATGTTGCTCCGGCGGCATCGCCGACCACGAGATTGAACGGCCCGTATTGTTTGCGCTGGGCGGCGACCGTCGTTGCGTAATCGCCAGGGTCGATGGCGCCCGCGACGAAATTCGAGACGAGCGCGCCGCGCGAACGCGGCGCCGCCATCGGGCGGCCGGTTCGCACGTTCGTGACGGCGGCGTAGTGGCCGCCGCGGTTCAGCGCCAGCCAGCTTCCACCCGCCACGAGATCGCGGCCGCCGAAAACATCCGGCTGATCCTTCCAGAAATCCGCTGCGGCGCTCGCGCGTACGTGAAACTCATCGCGATTGGCCAGCAACAGCCATGGCCGAGCGGGCACGACATTCAGGGCGAGAAGCAGCAGGCACATCGGCCCGGACGGCGCATCAGTTGCCGGCCGGAGTAGCCGGTGCCGGAGTACTCGAAGCCGGAGGACTCGGCGCGGCTTGCGTGGCTTGCAATTTCGCTTCGAGCGGAGCGAGGCGCGCATTCGACGGACTCAGCTCGCGTGCCGCCTTGAGCGATTTCTCCGCGTCGGCCCGGCGCTCTTGAGCCAGACGCGCATCGGCCTGGTCCAGATAGGAATTGGCCAGGCGTTCGCGCAATGCCGGCAGCGCCGCATTGCCCGGATCCGACTGCGTGATCGCATCCAGATGTGCGCGTGCCTTGCGTGGATTGTCTTTCACGGTCTGCTCGAACAGTTCCTTGGCGCGGCCCGGTATGCGCGCAAGCCCGGCCATCGCCTTGGCGTTGTCGCGATCGATGCGCAGGATCGCGCGATAGTAGTCATAGGCGCAATCGCCGGGCGGCTCAATCAGATTGCCTTCGATCAGGGCCTTGTCGGCTTGTTCAAGCAGTCCGGCGATGCGCGCGTTGTCGGCCGCGGAAACCTGCGGCTGCTGGCGCGCGATGTCCTGCTGCTCGCGCAGCTCACGCAGGCGTGCGCGCGCAGCGCGCAGATCGGCCAGATCCGGCGCGGCGCTTTCGGCCTGCTGCAACAGTTTTTCCGCCTGCACCAAATTGCTGTCGTCGAGCGCCAGATTGGCCTGGGCGAGCAGCGTCTGTGCCAGCTTGCGCAGACCGGTCTTGGCGCGCGCATTGTCCGGCTCCATTTTCAGCGCGTGCTGAAACGACGCCAACGCGCCGTCCTCGCCGCCGATGCGACCCGCCCGCTGTTGCGCTTCGGCTTTGCCCAGCGTCTTCTCGAGTGCCTCGTTGTCACTCGCGTGCAGTTTGGCGACGCTGCCGCGCAGCTCCGGGATCGCCGCGTGGTTGGGCGACAGCTGCGTGAGTTCGGCGATGCGCGCGTTCGCCGCATCGACCTTGTCCTCGGCAATTGCTGCGCGCGCCTGTTCGACCAGGCGCTCGGCGACCTTCGTCAGACCGTTCGTCGCGAATGCGTTGTTGCCGTCGGCATCGAGCACTTGGCTGTATATTTCTGCGGCGCTGCCGGCACCGACCAGCTTGCCTGCAGCGAGCGCGGCATCGGCTTTGGTCAGCAAGCCTTCGCTGGCGGTGCTGCGCGATTCGGCGGCATGCAACTGCGCCTTGAGCTGTTCGATCTCGGTGCCGCCGCCGAGCACCTCGCTGGCGGCATTCAGATCCGTTTTCACCGTCGCCAGATCATTGCGCGTCAGCGCCACGCGCGCTTGCTCGAGCAGTTTCTCGCCGACCTTGTTCAGCCCGATGCGCGCCTGTTCGTTGTCGGGATCGAGCACGCGCGCGGCTTCGAACAATTCGCGCGCGCTGTCGTGCTGGCTGCCGACCAGCTTGCCATTGGCCAGCGCCTTGTCCGCACGGCTGATCAGGCCGTTCAGTTCGGTATTCGGAAACAGCGCGCGCAGCCGGCCCTGGAATTGCCAAGCTGCAAGCGCACCGGCGACGACGATAATGGCGGCCACGCCAAGCCACAAACCCGTGCGGCTCGACTTTTCCGGCCCTGACTTAGGGGTGCCACGGCCCATCGGCCGGCGTAACGGCTGATCGATGAAGTCGTCGAGACGGCCCATACTCGGTTCGGCCCGGTACTGCATGCCCTCGGTCGGCGTGGCCACGGTAGGGCGCGGCGTACCGGCGGCTGGGCGCGCCTGCGTCGGCGTATTCGCGCCGAGAATCTGCCGGCGATAACTTTGCTCGAGCGTGCCCAGTTCCGGCAGATCGCCACGCGCGAGCGCGATTTCGATCTGCTCGATCGCATCGGCGACCGCCGAACCATTCTGGAAACGATCGTCGGGCTGCTTGGCCAGCATCTTGTTTAGCAACGGCTGCAACGCCTGCAGCTGCTCGGACAGGATCGGCACCGGCTGTGTGATGTGCATGATGCCGACGGCAAGCGAATCGTCGGCATGAAACGGCACGCGCCCGGTCAGCAATTCGTAGAGCACGATGCCGAGGCTGTACAAATCCGCGCGGCCATCGAGGGGGCGCCCGCGCGCCTGCTCCGGGCTCATGTAATGCGGCGTGCCGATCACGGTGCCGGTGCGCGTCATGTGCGTCGCCGAATCGCTTGCGCGCGCAATGCCGAAATCGGTCAACGCCGAAGAACCATCGTCGCGCAACAAGATATTGTCGGGCTTGACGTCGCGATGCACGAAGCCTTTGGCGTGCGCGTAATTGAGCGCCATCGCGATTTCTCGAATCACGCGCAATGCGAACGGCACGGGACGCGGCTCGCCCTCCTTGCTCAGCAGCGTGCCACCGCCGAGATACTCCATCGCGATGTAGTGATAATCGCCTTCGCGGCCGACGTCGTGCACGCCGACCACATGGCGGTGATGCAGTTTCGCGGCGATGCGCGCCTCGCGCAGGAAACGTTCGCCGAAATCCGGATCGACCAGCAACGCCGGCGACATCACCTTGAGCGCAACGTCGCGCTGCACGGATTCCTGCGTCGCCAGATACACGGTGGCCATGCCGCCACGGCCTAGCTGACGCAGGATCTTGTAGCCGGGAATTTCGATCACGTTACTCGCATGCCCCGCTGCTCGCGTGCGGAGGGCCCATCCCTCCAGCGCGTTGCTGCGCTGCAAGCATAGCACGCGTGACCGCTACGGGAGACGGGCAAATACCCAAGAAAACAAAGGATTGGACGCAGCCGTTCGCGCGCGCAACGGGTTATGCCAGGCGTCTGGCCTCGGTCACATTGGGCACGCTCGACAGGCGGCCGAGCAACGTCGACAGCTGTTCGAAATCGGTGACGCGCACGGCGAAATTCATCGTCGCCAGGCCGCTGCTCGAGTCCACGCGCGAATCCACCGCGATAAGGTGCACGTTCGCGGCAGCGATGACGTTCGTCACGTCCTTGTGCAACCACTTGCGGTCGTAACCGCGCACGAGTACGTCGACTTCGTACGACTGCGATTTGGCGCCGCCCCATTCGACGTCGATGGCGCGGCTGGCGTCGCGCGCGCGCAGGCGTGCGAAGCTCGCGCAGTCGGCGCGATGGATCGACACGCCGCGACCGCGCGTGATGTAGCCGGCGATCGCGTCGCCCGGCAATGGCTGGCAGCAGCGCGCCAGCGAGGTGAGCAGGTTGCCGACGCCTTCGATGACGACGGCGTCTCTGTCGCGTTTCGGCGCCCGCGGCACGTGCACGAGCGGTGGCGGCGCCGGTGCGTGCGCTTCGTGCAGCACGCGCGCGACCTGGCCGGCGGTGACTTCGCCGAGCGCGAGCGCAACGAGGAACTCGTCGAGCGTCTTGCAATGAAACTTCTGCGGCAAAGTATCCAAATCCACATTGCCGAGCGCGAGTCGCTTGAGCTCCCGGTCGAGAATCGTGCGGCCGGCGGCGAGGTTCGCCGAATGCTCGGCCTGCTTGAACCACGTGCGCACCTTCTGCTGCGCGCGATGCGTGTGCAGGAAGCCATGCTGGGCGGAAAGCCAGTCGCGGCGCGGTTCGGCAACTTTGCCGGTGAGGATCTCGACGCGATCGCCGCTGACCGGCTGGTAGGTGAGCGGCACGATGCGACCGTTGACCTTGGCGCCGCGGCAGCGGTGGCCGACGTCGGTGTGCACGTGATACGCGAAATCCAGCACCGTGGCCTCGCGCGGCAGATCGAGCACCTGGCCTTGCGGCGTCAAGAGATAGACGCGATCTTCGAGGATGTCGGTGCGGAACCCGGCAAGCAGCGCGGCATCGTCTTCGGAATCGTCCTTGGCTTCGAGCAGCGTGCGCATCCAGGCCACCTTGCGCTCGAATTCGGCATCGCTGCCGCCGCCTTCCTTGTAACGCCAATGCGCCGCGACGCCCTGCTCGGCATGAGCGTGCATGTCGTGCGAGCGGATCTGCACTTCGAGCGTCTTGCCTTCGGGGCCGACCACGGCCGTGTGCAGCGACTGGTAATGATTGCCTTTCGGCCGTGCGATGTAATCGTCGAACTCGTTCGGCAGCGGCGGCCACAGCGTGTGCACGACACCGAGCGCCGCGTAACACGCGGCAACATCCTTGACCAGCAGGCGCAATGCGCGGATATCGTAGAGGTTGGCGAAATCGCCGCCCTTGCGCTGCATCTTTTTCCAGATCGAGTAGATGTGTTTCGGGCGCCCGGCGATATCGGCCTCGATGCCGGACTCATTCAGCGCACGCCGCAAGGTGCCCATCGCCAACGCGATGAAGCGCTCACGATCGGCGCGGCGTTCGTCGAGCAGCCTGGCGATGCGCTTGTACGTATCCGGCTGCAGGTAGCGGAACGACAGGTCCTCCAGTTCCCACTTGAGCTGCCAGATGCCGAGACGGTTGGCGAGCGGCGCGTGGATATCGGCGGTGAGTTGCGCGAGCGCCAGACGCTGCTCGGGTGGCGCATGCGCGGCTGCGCGCATGCGCGCGAGCTGACGCGCGAGCAGGATGAAGACGACGCGCAGGTCGCGAATGATCGCCAGCAGCAAACGGCGCAGCCCTTCGGCGTGACCGGCGCCGCTACGCGCGGCGTACAGCGACCAGACCTTCTCGGCGGCTTGTTGTCCATCGCTGAGTTCACGGATGCGCGGCGCTTCGCGCACGATCGCATCGATCGGCATGGCCATGCCGGCCTGCTGCAATGTGTGCAGGATGCAGGCGGCGAACGTCTCGGCATCGACGCGCAGCTGTTCGAGCAGATCGAGCGTCTCGAGCAGTTCCATCTCGAGCGCACGCAATTCACGTTTCCCGGAGACGTCCGCGACGGCTTGGCGCAAGCGCGCGGCCCACGCGGGCGCAGCTGGAGAATTGAACTGCTGGTCGAGCCAGCCGCGCAGGCTGCGCTCAACGGAAAAAGCCGCTTTCATGCGGCTACTGTGGCACGCCGAAGCGGCCGGAACAATCAGGATCGAGGCTATGCATGTACGGTGTCGACGACGACACCGCGGGCGCTTACGGGTTGACCAGAACGCGGAACTGGACTGGAGTCGTTGCCGCACTCTCGCTGTTCGGGAACGGCGGCGGACCGGCGCCTTGCATCGTGTCGGTGAACGTTACGGTGCACAATGCGGAGCCGGCGGTCGCTGGGCTGTTCAGGAAGAAGTCTACGTTATAGCTGCCGGCGGTCGCGCCCGCCTGTACGAGCGGGTTGCCGTTCGCTGCGAAGATCGAACCGGCCTCGGCAACACAGTGCACGTTGCCGCCATTGGCACCGTCGACGTAGGGAACGACGGCGCTGCCCTGCGACGCGAGTTCATCAAACGCCGCGATCGGGCCCGGCGTGACGGTGAACGCGGCGAGCAGATCCACGTAGCTGCGCGTGCCGCAGTTATTGGCAACGACAGAACAGGCATAGGTCGGAATCGACGCGTTGTTCTGGAATGAATCGGCAGCCGGCGGCAGAACCGCAGCGGCGGTACTTGCTGCCGGTGCGTCATTCTTGGTCGAATTGATATGCAACGCCAACGATACCGGCGCACTGGACTTGCCAGCCGAATCGGTGACGACAATCTGCGCGCTCGCGGACACGCCGCTGGCATAGGTGCCGTTCGCAACGTCGGTGGCGACGTTGTTGAACTGCCCGGCGTAAGCTGTTCCGACGAATGCATCCCAGAATGCACCGTTATTGAGCGGAATATCGATCGTGCAGCTGCGGTTGACCGGGATTGCGCCGGCGACGGACGTGAGCGTGCACGTTGGCGTCACCGGAACCTGCAAGCCGTTCGGGAGGTTCAGGGTCACCGCTGCATTCAGATTCGGACCCGCGCCGGGTTCCGCCGTATCCGCATCGGTGATGTCGAACGTCAATGTGCCGCTATCGGTGTTTTCCTGCAACGAGGCGAGTTTGTTCGAGAACGTCGTGTACGCGGCGTCCTGCGCGACGCTCGGGGCAACGTTGGCCAGGGTGTTGTTACCCGTGGCGACGTTGTCGTCGAGCTTGTTCTCGCCAAGATCGGTCGGCGAGAACAACGCGGCCATGACGACAGGGGCACCGGTAGCCGGCACCGCGTTCACGCCCGATTTCAGATAGCGAACGACGACGAAGTGGTACTGCTTGGCTGCCGCCGGGGCGATTGGCGCCAGCAGCGACACGGTCGAACCGTAATTGCTGTAGTTGATGTTGATATCGCCGTTCGCCGGAGAGCTGCCGCCACTGGGCGGTGGCACCGCACAGCCTTGGGCTCCGGCCGGCGCCAAACACCATTGGCCCGAGGCGGTCGCGAATACCGAGGTGTCGTAACCTTCGATCAAGGCGAACTGGCAATCAAGACCGTTTACGCCACAGTTCGTCGTCGCCGGCAACGGCGGGATCGTCACGTCGACCGTGTACGCGTAGTAATCGCTGGAGCTTGCCGGGGTATGGAAGACGGAGATCGCCACCGAGCTGTTGTAAAGCACCGGGTCGAAATCGCTCTCGAACAGATGGCGGCTAATGCTGTGCACGCCATTTGCATCCAGGCCATAGCAGACCAATGCATCGAGCGGGTCGCCGGAGAACTGAACGCTGCTGCCGTTGTAGCCAATCTGGGTCGCGCCCGAAGCGGTAGCCGAGACCGTCGGTGTGGCGCTGCTCGCGCCGAAAACGAACGGCAATGGCGCGGCGCCGACGCTGCCGTTGGCGCTGTAATAGGTAGTGCTTACCAGTGCGGCGGGACTGGAGGCGGCCGAGGTGTTGGCGCACAATAATGGCGTTGCGGTGACCAAGCCGATCGCCGGCGGGCCGCCGAAGCTATACTTGAATGCCTGAGTCGTGACGGCTGCGGGCGTAACCAGCTGGGTCGCCGGTTCGTCCATAGGGATCAGGGTAGCGTTGCCAACCGCCCCGGCTTCAGAGACGACAGCCGTGGCACCACAAATCATCATTACAATTCGCTGCAACTGCATTTCTTATCTTCACTCCAAAAAACTTGCGCCAAGCACGAGAATCTCGTCTCGCTACACGAACCGTCGCGGTGATCCTCACGGCAACGGTTCAACAAGCACAGCCAACGCCCACGATAATTAGTATACCTTGAACGTTTTCCCCACGTGTTAAATTGCAGTTACAAGCGGATGGGCGGCAGCAAATGGCCGCCGTATGAAAAAGGCTTGAATCCTGAATGCAATGCGGCATTGTATAAAAATCCGCAGATACCCGCCATCCGGCCGACTCGCTACAATGCGCGCCGGCTCAACCTGACCGAGATTTCCATGCGCAAAACATCCGCCCTGCTCTGTGCTCTCGCGTTCCTGTTCGCATCGACCGCCTTCGCCGCCGGCTTCTCCTCGGTCGAGGAACGCATGTCGCAGAGCGAATTCCACGCCGCCGGCCTGGACAAGCTCAGTCCCGAGGAACTCAAGATGCTCGACGATTGGCTGCGCACGCACTATGCGACGACGACGACCTACGTCACGCCGTCGGGCAGCCCGGTGTTCTACCCGAAACAAGGCGACCGTGAAACGATCGAGGCGCACATCAACGGCCACTTCAGTGGCTGGTCTGGCTCAAGCACGTTCGCACTCGACAACGGCCAGGAGTGGAAACAGGCCGAATCCGGCGGCCGCTCCTGCGGATCCGTCGATAACCCGAAGATCAAGATCAAGCCGATGCTGATGGGCAGCTGGCTGGCCTACATCGAATCGTGCAGCGACAGCGTGCGCGTGGAGCGGGTGAAATAGTTACCGCAACTGCAGGTCGTCGACGAGTTTCGCCAGCCGCTTTGGCGAAACCGCCTCGGCGGTCTTGAGCTCCTGCGCGAACAACGACACGCGCAGTTCCTCGATGAGCCAACGCAATTCGGTCAGCGCGGCGTCTTCGCCATGCGTGGCTTTCAGTTTCAGATACTCGCTCCAATAGGCGCGCACCGTGAGCATGCGCGCCTGATCGCGCGTGGCGTCGTGACGCAGACGTTCGGCACGCAGACGCATCGCTTTCAGGTAACGCGGCAGATGCGCCAGGCGTGATTTTGTGACGTCGCGCACAAAACCGGGGTAGACCAGCCCGGCGAGCTGTTCGTGCAGGTCGTCGTAGTTGGCGCGTGCGTAGCCCATCAGCGGCGGATCGAGCCATGGCGTGAGCTCGGCATACGCGGCAAGTGTTTCCTCGACGATTCGCAAACGCTCGACCGCCGCCGGAAACAAAGCGCGCGCGAGTTCGCTTTCCGCGCCGTGGAATTCCTCGCGGCGACGGATCGACAGATCGTGCGACGCGAACCAGTCCGCGAGCGCCGCTTCGACGATATCCTCGCGCAGGGAATCCACGCTCGCCACGCCTGTGTATTTGAGCGCG
>Ga0105239_10009074_pt1 | contig 11252 bp, 9 predicted proteins | sample KBSC44metaG_FD_92761 | JGI IMG/M metagenome (GOLD analysis project Ga0105239, IMG submission 92761) | Corn rhizosphere microbial communities from Kellogg Biological Station, Michigan, USA - KBS C4-4 metaG | ecosystem: Host-associated > Plants > Roots > Rhizosphere > Soil | place: Michigan, USA...
ATCCGGGACCCCAAGCCGTCGGACGGGGCGCGACTGCTCGAAACAGTCCGCTCCCCTCGTCGATGTGGCTCGTCCGAGGCCACGCCGCGCATCCATGGCGCGCCAACCGCCGGTAGACCGTCCGTCCGTTCATGCCGCCTTGGCGGACAGCATGCTCAGGACCGCCGCGTTCTCGCGCTCGAGCGCCTTGGCGGCGCTCGCGCGCCAGCTGTCGGCGACGGTCTGCGACATCGGGTCGGGAAAGATGTCCTCCTCCCCGCTCTCGACTCCGTCGAAGATCGCTCGCGCGACCGACTCGGCGGACGCCTTCGGGATCTCGAAGCCGCGAGTCATGTCGGTGTCCGTCGGACCGGTCAGGACCGCATGGACGCCCACCCCCAGCGCCGCCAGCAGTGCGCGAAGCGACTGCGAGAGGTTGAACGCGGCCGCCTTGGAGACCGCGTAGGACGGAGTCAGCGCCAACGGCGCGATCGCCATCAGCGACAGGTTGTTGACGATCGCTCCCCGAGACCGAGTGAGCAACGGCAGAAACGCCTTGGTGACGGCCCACGGGCCGAACAGGTTGACCGCGAGGCTCTGCTCGAGCACGCCGCGATCGGTCAGGTCGTCGTAGAGCGCCACGCCCGCGTTGTTGATCAGGATGTCGAGCGCCTCGACGCGGTCGGCCGCGGCCTCGATCTGCGCCGCGTCGGTCACGTCCAGGATCAGCGGGGTGACCCGCCGATCGCGATGAATGAACGGCCGGCGCGCGCCGGCGTACACCCGCGCGGCTCCCCGCCTCAACGCCTCCTCGACCAGCGCCTGCCCGATACCGCGATTGGCACCTGTCACCAGAATCGCCTTGCTTGCAACTGTCGCGTCGTGCATTTCGAGCTCCTTCTGTTCATCACGTTCTCGGCGATCTCGATCGCCCTTGCAACAAACAGAGATCCGCCCACTCCGCAAAATCCAACGCGAGGCTGGTGGGCCCCCCGCAGTCGGCGCCCGTTCTAGGCGGCTGCCGCGGTCTCGAGGGAAGCGACGTCCTGCCGCGAATGATCGGCGTGGACGATGAGGACGGGGACGGGGCTGTGGTTCAGGAGGTAGTGGCTGACGCTGCCGAGCAGGGCGGAGCGGACGGCGCCACGCCCGCGCGAGCCCATTGCGACGAGATCGTGGTGGCCGGCTTCGATCTGGTGGATCAGCGCGGCGCGGATGGGCTGGTCGGTCAGGATGGTGGTGACCGGGAGGTCGTCGGGCACGCGGTCGCGAGCGCGGCTCAGGATCGCCTGCGCCTCGGTGGCGGTGTCGGCGACGAGGTCGTTGATGGCCGGCGTCAGGTAGGCGGTTGACGGGATCTGTGCGGGGGCGGTTATCAGCGTCAGGCGGGTGTGCTCGCTCTCGGCGAGGTCGATCGCCTGTGCAAGGGCCTCGTCCGCGTCCGGGGAGCCGTCGACGGCGACAAGGATGCTGCGGAACATGACGCTCTCCTCCATCGGGGTGTGGCGGAGCGTTCGGCTGGACGTTGGCGCGCCGCCCTGTGTGAATGCTTGCAATGTATCGCTGATGAATATAGTTTGTCAATATGAATTCGGCCACAACCACGACAGGAAGACGCGCCGAGCGGATCGACTACGTCTCGAGCCAGCTGCTCCCGGGCGCCGCGTTGCTCACGCGGCTGCTCGTCCGGCAGCTCGGCGGCAAGTGGTCGCGCACCGAGGTCAGCCTGCTGAGCACCCTGAGCTACGGGCCGCGCCGAATCACCGAGTTGGCCGACTTCGAGCGGCTCGCACAGCCGACCATGACGCAGCTGGTCAAGCGGCTCGAGGAGAGCGGTCTCGTCACTCGCGAGCGCCAGGCCGACGACGGCCGAGTCGTCCTCGTCGACCTCACCGAGGCGGGCCGCGCCGCCGTCGAGGACTTCCGCGCCCAGGCCAGCGCCGCACTCGGCACCTGCCTGACCGAGATGCCCGACGCGCAGGTCGAGGCCCTCGCCGTCGCCACCGAGACGCTCGCGCAACTCGTCACCCATCTGCAGGAGCGATCGAGCCCGTGAGCGCGAGCCGCACCCGGATCAGCGATCGCCCAACTCGGCAAGGGTCGCGGCGAGGGCCATCTCTCCGTCCCGAGTCTGGAGGCCGCGTTCGAACGCGACTGCGATCCGGCGCTGGCTTTCCGCGTCGCGCACGCCGGCGCCGAACAGATCGGAGTCGCGGCGGAAGTCGTCGGCCGGCGCGAGCGAGATCGCGTTGACCCGGTCCTTGACCGCGACATGGCCGGCCCCGGGGAACGCAGCGATCCGGTGCGCCAGCCTCGTGACGAACTCCTCGAGCCTCTCGGCCGGCAGTGCTCGGTTGATCCAGCCGTACCGTTCGGCGAGCTCCGCGTCGTAGTCGTCGGCGCTCAACAGGACCTCGAGCGCGCGGGCGCGGCCCATGACCCGCACGAGGTACTGCGCGGCCCCGCCGCCCGGAATCAGGCCGAACGCGGGTTCGATCTGCCCGAAGATCGCCCTCTCTCGCGCGGCGAAGCGCATGTCGCACGCCAGGACGAACTCGCTGCCCGCCCCGCGGACGCGGCCCTCGATCTGCGCGATGGTGACGAGGCGACTGGCGCTGAGATGGCGGAACAGGGAAGCGATGGAGGCTTCGCCGGTCAGCTTCGCCGCCTCGGCCCGATACTCGGCGACCCGCTTCAGGTCGACGTGCGAGATGAAGTAGTCCGGGTCGGCGCTCGTGAACACGAGAACGTTGCACGCAGGATCTGCCTCGGCGCGCCCGATCAGCGACGCGAGGTCGTGGACGAGCTCGGGCCCGAGGAGGTTCATCGGCGGGGCCGAGATCGCCGCGAAGAGCGCGCCCGCATCGACCCGCACGGTGAGCGTCTCGAACGTCCAGGGGTCGCCGGTCCTGTCGGTCATGGTGCGCCGATGGTCATGAGGCAGCCTGTCACTTGTCGGCCGCACCATGGGAAAGCAGACGGAACGCGGCCGCGGTGGCGGTCCCGAAGACGAGGTGCGCACTGAGGTCCTTGCCGAGCGTCTCGAGGTCGTACTCCCAGATCGGCTTGTACACGCCGAGCAACGGGAGGACGACGTACCCGAACCCCCAGACCGCGGCGCCGAACGGCGGCCCGTACCAGAGCTTGGACTCGCGCCGGGAGCCGAGGAGCAGCCCGTACGCACCGCCGGCGCCGAGGCCGAACCCCCAGTGCGTGGCGTTGTTGAAGAAGCGCGCGTACTTCGGTGACAGATCGCCCGGGAGCACCGCCTCGAGCAGCCGCTTGGCCACCAGCGCCGGCGCCGGCGCGGTCTCCCAGCTGTCGGTGTCCGCGGAGGACTCCCAGGCCGGGAAGGCCTCGGTGCCGCCTCCGCGCCGGTAGTCGCGATAGAGCCACGTGTCCATGGCGAGGGTGCCGGGCGCGCTCGCGGCGACGCCGCGCAGGGCCGAACCAATCGCGGTCATGGCTCAGGCTCGCACACGGAGGCTGGTGTCCGGGCGGAGGCTCGGAGTGCCCGACGTGCGCCGGACAACGCGTCCTCGCCCACCCCGGGGGTCCGCCCGTGCCGTGACCCGCGTGCTGACCGGGGTCGCCACGGGCGCTCGCCGCATCGCTTCGGACGACCGTGTCGTACCGGTCCTGTGAGCCCCGACCGTAGGACTCGTGATCGTGTCTCCCACCGACTCGCGCCGTGCCGTGGCGATCGTCACGGGCGGCGCCTGCAAGACCGGCCGCGACGTCGGGCTCGGGCTCGCGAGCTGGCGATGGGCGATCGTCGTGGTCTACCTCCGGGATCAACGGCGAGCCGAGGCGACGGTCGCCGAGATCATCGCCGCCGAAGGCACGACAGTCGCCGTGCGCGCCGACCTCGCGGACGATCTCGACGTCCAGCGTCTGTTCACCGAGTCGACCGCGGCGTTTGGCGGCGTCGACGTCGTCGTCCACACGACGACCGACACCGCAGCGTTGCTCTACCAGCACGCGGTGCGGCACATCCGGGCACGAGGCGCGATCGTCAGCACCTCCGCCGCGGAACCGGTCACGCCCGAGATCGCCCAACAGTCGCGCGAGCGCGGCATCACCGTCGGCACGGCCCCACCGGACGCAGTGCTCGCGCTCCTCGACGGGTGGCGCCAACGGACGTGCGGCTGAGGCCGCGGCAAGAGCGTCCTCTAGAGTCGCGAGATGCCTCCAATCGGGGGGTTGGGGTTTCTCGGCCGAACCCGCGAGTGCGAGCGACTCGACGGCATGCTCGCGCAGGCCCGCGACGGTCGGAGCGCCGTGCTGGTGATCCGCGGCGACCCGGGGATCGGGAAGACCTCGCTGCTGCGGTACGCCGCGCGGCAGGCTTCGGGCCTGCGCGTCGCCGAGGTCGAAGGCGTCGAGGCGGAGATGGAGCTGCCGTTCGCGGCGATCCATCGGCTGTGCGCGCCGATGCTCGGCGAGCTCGAGGTCCTCGCGGAACCGCAGCGGGACGCGCTCCGAATCACCCTGGGCATCTCGTCGGGCGACGCCCCGGACAGGTTCCTGGTCGCCGTCGCCGTGCTCAACCTGCTCGCCGCGACCGCCGAGGACCGCCCGGTGCTGTGCCTGGTGGACGACGCGCACTGGCTCGACGCCGCGTCGGCGCAGTCGCTCGGATTCGTCGCGCGGCGGCTGCTTGCGGAACCGGTGGCGATGATGTTCTCGCTGCGCGAGCCGGCCACCACACGCGCGCTCGACGGCCTGCCGCAGCTGTCGCTCGACGGCCTCGATGAGCCGGACGCGCGCGCTCTGCTGTCGAGAGCCGCACCGGGTCGGCTTGACGACCGCGTCCGCGAGCGGATCATTGCCGAGACCGGAGGCAATCCGCTGGCACTCATGGAGCTGTCGCAGCGGATGACTCCCGCGGAGCGAGCCGGGGGCTTCGCCCCGCCGGCGGCCGGCGATCTTCCGAGTCAGCTGAACGAGGAGTACCTGCGGCGCATCGCCGGCCTGCCCGAGGCGACGCAGCGACTGATGCTGCTGGCGGCCGCGGATCCGTTGGGGGACGCCACGCTGCTGTGGCGGGCGGCCGAACGACTCTCCACGGACCCGAGCGCGCTGACTCACGCGGCTGAGGCGGGACTGCTGGAGATCGACGACCAGGTTCGGTTCTCCCACCCGCTGGTGCGCTCGGCGGTGTACGAGGCGGCATCGGTGGACGAGCGACGGCACGTGCACGAGGTGCTGGCTGAGGTGAGCGATCCCGAGCTCGCGGCCGACCGTCGCGCGTGGCACCGCGCGCTCGCCGCCGCCGGGCCGGACGAGGCTGTGGCCGCCGACCTCGTGCGCTCCGCAGGGCGAGCGCAGAGCCGCGGGGGGCTCGCGGCCGCAGCGGCCCTCCTCAAGCGGGCGACCGCGCTCACGCCCGACCCGACGCTCCAGGCCGGCCGCGCGCTGGTCGCGTCGGAGGCGAGCTTCCAGGCCGGCGAGTTCGAAGCGGCGCAGCGGCTGCTGCTGACGGCGGAGAGCGGTCCGCTCGACGGCCTCCAGCGCGCGCAGGCCATGCTCCTGCGCGGCCACGCTGCCGCCGTGTCCCGCTACGGCAACGATGCGGCCCCCCTGCTCCTCGAGGCCGCGAGGCAGCTCGAGTCGTTCGACCTCAGCCTCGCTCGCAGGGCGTACCTGACCGCGTGGAGTGCGGCTGTCACTGCGCACCATCTCGGCGGAGCCGACGTCCTTCTGGAGGTCTCCCGCGCCGTGCGGGCCCTCCCGCCGCTGCCCCCTGACCCGCAGCCGCTCGATCTGGTGATCGAGGGCTTCGCCCTGTTGATCACCGACGGACACGTCGTCGCGATGCCCATCCTCCAGCGGGCGGCGACGGCCGTGCTGCAACTGCCGGTGGAGGATGTCCTGCGGTGGGGCTGGCAGGTTGGCGGCGTGAGGTCCGCGGCATGGGACGACGAGGCGATCGCGGTCTACGAGCGACAGGCGGAGCTCGTCCGCGGAGCGGGCGCGCTCGCAGAGCTGCCGATCCACCTCCAGGCCTTGGCGTTGGAGCAGGCCTGGCGGGGCGACTTGTCGGGCGCGCACCGGCTGGTTGCCGAGGCCGAGAGCATCTCGACCTCGACGCGGAATCAGGTCCCGCCGTTCGCGCTGCTGCGGATCCTCGCCCTCCAGGGGCGCGAAGCCGAGGCCTCGGCGCTGATCGAGGCCGTCATCCGGGAGGGCACGACCCAGGGCCAGGGCATCGCGGTGATGGTCGCGTACTGGGCCGCCGCGGTGCTGTACAACGGCCTCGGACGCTACGAGGAGGCGGCAGCGGCGGCCCGAGAGGTCGTCACGAACGGCATCCTGCCCTGGCTGTCGATGTGGGCGCTGTTCGAGCTGGTCGAGGCCGCGGCGCGCATCGGTGACACGGAGCTCGCGGCGGATGCACTGGCGAAGCTCGCGGCCACCACGCAGCCTGCCGGTACCGGCCTCGCGCTCGGCATCGAGGCGCGTTGCCGCGCGCTCCTCGCCGACGGCGCCGAGGCCGAGGAGTCGTATCGCGAGGCGATCGGGCAGCTTGATCGAACCGGAAATCGCACCGAGCTCGCCCGGGCGCTTCTGGTCTACGGCGAGTGGCTGCGCCGCGAGGGCCGTGTCCCCGAGGCGCGCGAGCGGCTGCGCGCGGCCGAGGAGATGTTCGCCGAGATCGGGACGGAGGCGTTCGCGGAGCGCGCCCGGGGCGAGCTGATCGCCGCCGGCGCGAAGCTCCGCCAGCACCGCCTCGAGGCGCGCGAGGACCTCACACCGCAGGAGGAGCAGATTGCCCGGCTCGCGCGCGACGGGCTCAGCAACCCGGAGATCGGCACCCAGTTGTTCCTCAGTCCGCGCACGGTCGAGTGGCACCTGCACAAGGTGTTCGGCAAGCTCGGCATCGACTCGCGCAAAGGCCTCCCCGCCGCGCTGCCTCTCCAAGAGCGCGAACGCCGCCCGCTTGTGGAGAGTTAGTGTGGTCACCGATGCTCGGCACCCGTGGGTCGGGGTTCGTGGGCCGGACCACCGAGCGCGCAGTCCTCGACGGACTGCTGTCAAGCGTCCGCGAGGGCGAGAGCGCAGCCTTGGTCATCCACGGCGAAGCCGGCATCGGCAAGACGGCGCTGCTTCGGTACACGGCGCGCCAGGCGTCCGGCTTCCAGGTTGCACAGCTCACGGGCGCCGAGGCGGAGATGGAGCTGCCGTTCGCCGCGGTCCATCAGTTCTGCGCAACGCTGCCGGACCGGCTCGACGCGCTCCCGGCGCCGCAGCGGAACGCCCTCGGCGTCGCGCTGGGGCTCGTAGCCGGGGAGGTCCCGGACCGGTTCCTGGTCGGACTGGCCCTGCTCAGCCTGCTGTCCGCGGTGGCGGCGGAGCGGCCGCTGCTCTGCCTCGTCGAGGACGCGCAGTGGCTGGATGCCGCCTCGGCTCAGGTCTTCGGCCTCGTCGCGCGCCGCGTGCGGGCCGAGGCGGTGGCGATCGTGGTCGCCGTGCGCACGCCGGTCGCCGAGCACGACTTCGACGGTCTGCCCGAGCTCGGTCTCGAGGGTCTGCCCGAGCAGGACGCCCGCGCGCTGCTGGCGAGCGTCGTCGCGGGCCGGCTCGACAGCCGTGTCGCCGGCCGCATCGTCGCCGAGACCCGAGGGAACCCGCTTGCCCTGCTCGAGCTCCCGGCGCGCACGACCGCGGCCGAACTGGCCGGTGGCTTCGAGCTTCCCACCGCCCGCCGGCTTCCGACGCAGCTCGAGGACCACTACCTCCGGCGCATCCGCGAGCTGCCGGAGGCGACGCAGCAGCTGATGCTCGTCGCAGCCGCCGAGCCCCTCGGCGACCCGGCGCTGCTCCTGCGCGCGGGCCGGAGGCTCGACATCGGGAGCAGCGCGCTCGCGCCGGCCGAGGCCGCGGACCTGCTGGAGATCGGAACGCGCGTCCAGTTCCGCCATCCCCTGGTGCGCTCGGCGGTCTACCGGGCCGCGCCACTCGTCAGCCGCCAACGGGCGCACGAAGTCCTCGCCGAGGTCAGCCGTCCCGACGACGACGCCGATCGCCGCGCGTGGCACCGCGCGTTGGCGGCCGCGGGACCGGCCGAGGACGTCGCCGCCGAGCTCGAGCAGTCGGCCGGCCGAGCGCAGGCCCGGGGCGGGGTTGCCGCGACGGCGGCCTTCCTGCAGCGCGCCGCCGCGCTGACCCCGGACCCTGCCCGGCGCGGCGGACGTGCGCTCGCGGCCGCTCAGGCCAGCGTCCAGTCCGGTGCGTTCACCGCGGCGCGCGGGCTGCTGGCCACCGCTGAGGCCGGGCCGCTCGATGAGCTCCAACGCGCGCGGATCGACCTCTTGCGCGCGCAGCTTGCGTTCGTCTCCAGCCGAGGCACCGAGGCGACCCCGCTCCTGTTGGCGGCCGGCCGCAGGCTCGAACCGCTGGACATCTCCGTCGCGCGCGAGACGTACGTCGACGCCTTCTCCGCGGCGTTGTTCGGTGCCAGGCTCAACGGCAGCGTCGACATGCGCGCGGTCGCGGAGGCCGCCCGGGCCGCCGCGCACCCGCCGGCTGCCGAGCCCGCGACCGCCGACCTGCTGCTCGATGCGCTCGTCGCCCTCGCCGACGACTACGCCACCGCCGTCCCGCTCTGCCGGCAGGCGGTGAAACGGCTCTCCGGCGAGAAGGCGTCGGCCAAGGACCGGCTGCGCTGGCTGTGGCAGGGTTGCGTCGTCGCGTTCGAGATCTGGGACGACGAGCACGCGGCCTCGCTCTCGCGCTCCAGCGTCGAGACCGCGCGCGCGACGGGGACGCTGAGCGAGCTCGCGCTCGCGCTCAGCGCCCGCGCACCGATGCTCGTGTTCTGCGGCGACCTCGCCGCCGCCGCCGCGACGGTTTCCGAGACAGCGTCGGTCGAGGAGGCGACGGGGATCCGTGCCGCGCCCTACGGCGCGTTGATGGTCGCGGCGTGGCGAGGCCGGCCGCACGAGACGAGCGATCTCATCGCGAGGACGGAGCGCGAGGCGGGCGCTCGCGGAGAGGGGATCGGACTCGCCATCGGCGCGTACGCGCGCGCGGTCCTCTCCAACGGCCTGGGCCGGTACGAGGACGCGCTCGCCGCCGCCGCATCCGCCAGCGAGCATCGAGAGGTCGTCGCGGAGAACTGGGGCCTGGCCGAGCTGGTCGAGCCGGCCACGCGCTGCGGCAGGCCCGATCTCGCGATCGACGCCTTGAACCGGCTGGCGACCAAGGCACAGGCCACGCGAACCCACTGGGCGTGCGGCATCGAGGCGCGGGCCCGTGCCCTGCTCGCCGAGGACGCTGACGCCGATCGCTGGTTCCGCACCGCGATCGACCATCTCGCCCGCACCCGGATTCGCGCTGAGCTCGCCCGGACGCAGCTGCTGTACGGCGAGTGGCTGCGGCGCAAAGGTCGCCGGCTCGACGCGCGCGCCGAGCTCAACGTCGCGCACGAGCGGTTCACCTCGATGGGCATGGAGGCGTTCGCCCAACGCGCAGCCGGCGAACTCGTCGCCACCGGCGAGAAGCGGCGCCGGCGCATCGCCGAGACCCGGGACGATCTCACCCCGCAGGAACGCCAGATTGCCGAACTGGCGCGCGACGGGTTGTCGAACCCGGACATCGGCGCCCGCCTGTTCCTCAGCTCGCGCACGGTCGAATGGCACCTGCGCCACGTGTATTCCAAGCTCGGAATCCGGTCCCGGCGCGAGCTGGAGGGCGCCTTTCGTCAGCCACCGGCAGACGGAGCCGGGCGACGAAGCAACGCCTCGGCGTGAGCCGCGACGAACGCGCGGGCGCTGCCCGGCGGCACGGGCTCGGCGGCGCGCTCGGGCCGGGCGTCGGGTCGGGGAACACCTCGGAGACAGCGCGGGGCATGTCCCCCCACGCGGCCGGCTCCCGGGCGATCAGAGGCCCCAGAACGCTCCGCACAGCCCGGCCGATCGGAAGTACTCGCGCGCCTCCGACGGCTCACGGCGCTGATAGCCGCGCTCGAGCCGACCCTCGTACCAGCCGCGGGCGAGGCGCCAGAGCGTGGCGAGATCCATGACATATCCGCGCTCGTGCCCGCTGCGCGCCAGCCACCGGGCGACGCACGCCTCACGGCAGAACAGGCGTTGGTTGCCGCACGTGTGCACGACGTCGTCCCACATGCGGGCGGCCGGAGTCAGGAAATGCGCGACCTCGCCGCCGGGCGGGGGCGCGTCACGCCCCACGACCCAGGCCAGCGCCGCGCCGCAGCCCGGGCACCGTGTCGCCACGAGCACGTCGGGCTCCTCGGGCAACAGGTGCGCGAGCGCGAACGAGTCCCAGGCGCAGCCGCCCCACCAAAGAGTCTCGCGGCCCATGACCGAGAAGCCGAGCGGGACCGCGCTGAACGGGTGCGCCATCACGATCCGGTCGTCCGCATCGAGGACCACGTGGCGCTGCGCGTGCAACTCGCGCAGCGCGCGCTCGTCGAGCGAGCCACGCTCCGGCGCCCGGCCGGTGACGGCGAACGAGCGGTAGACGGCGAGCCGGACGTCCTCCGTGTCCACGCACGGACTCTACGCCGCAGCCGCAGCGCTCGAGGCCGCCACGAGGACCGTCGGACTCCGGGTCTGCAAGCGCGTCGGCGGCGTTCAGACGCCGCCCGCCGGGTTGTCGCCGTTCGACGGCGCCGGCATCGCAGGCAGCGCGCCGACCGCTCGGCTCTCGCGATCGAGGAACGCCCCGAGCTCCTGGATGGTGCTCATCAGCGGCGCCGGGAACACGACGGTGGAGTTCTTGTCGACGGAGATCTCGACAAGGGTCTGCAGGTTGCGCAGCTGAAGCGCGAGCGGATGGGCCATCATCACGTCCGAGGCGTGCGCGAGCTCGCCCGCGGCGGCCGCCTCGCCTTCGGCCGCGATGATCTTGGCGCGCTTCTCGCGCTCGGCCTCCGCCTGACGGGCCATGGCGCGCTGCATGCCGCCGGGGAGCTGGATGTCCTTCAGCTCGACGACCGTGACCTGGACGCCCCACTCCTCGGTCTGGACATCGAGGATCTCGCGGATGTTCTGGTTGATCGCCTCGGTCTCGGACAGCGTCTCGTCGAGCGTGTGACGCCCCACGACCGCTCGAAGCGTCGTCTGGGCGATCTGGTTGATCGCGGCAGCGACGTTCTCGATCGCCACCACCGACCGGACGGCATCGGCGACGCGGTAGTAGGCGACGGCCGACACATCGACGCTCACGTTGTCGCGCGTGATGATCCCCTGCGACTGGATCGGCATCGTGACGATCCGCAGCGAGACACGGTGGACACGATCGACGAG
>Ga0105239_10009075_pt1 | contig 11252 bp, 14 predicted proteins | sample KBSC44metaG_FD_92761 | JGI IMG/M metagenome (GOLD analysis project Ga0105239, IMG submission 92761) | Corn rhizosphere microbial communities from Kellogg Biological Station, Michigan, USA - KBS C4-4 metaG | ecosystem: Host-associated > Plants > Roots > Rhizosphere > Soil | place: Michigan, USA...
AGAGAAACTCGCCAGCAAAGATGTCGGCTTGCACCTCCTTCCGCTCAGTGGGCGAGTACCCTTCAACCTTGCCCGCGCCGCTATCGACGGGGTCGCCACCCAGGGTGTCGGGGCGCACCGTCACTTCGTTATGCGGATCATGATGCAGGTGGAAGTGCCCGATCTCATGCGCGATAACCACCCGCTCCAGTTCGGGCTCTAGATCTTTCTGAATCCTCACCAATCGAAAGGCGCGGTTCAACGCCCCCAGGGTGCCTGGCGCGAAGTGATGGGGTTCGACTTCGAGGTTATCCGCCGCGAGCGCGGCAGCAAGAACTTTCTCGGCGTGGCGATCGCCCTTTGTTTCCACCAGCGCTTTCGCGTGGCAGGCGCGAGCCCTCCTTCGAATATCGACCCAGGCATCCACTCTTAATCTCCCTCAAGCCAATAGCGCACGCGATCAGGCGACATGCGGCTGCTCGCAATAATCTCGTCGCAGGTCCGCCGTTTCAGCGTTGGAGCACCAGTTGACTTGGCATGACCCAAACGTGGGTTCGCCAAAGCAAGATCGAGCGCCCGATCGAAAGCACCAGCCGTGATAGCAAGCGCCTGGCAAACAGCATCCATGAGCCGTTTCCGGATCGGACGCAGCATCGCGCCGTCAAACAGATCGGCTAAAACGCCACGCGCGATATCCATCGCGCGCGCCATTTCAATCACGTCAAGGTTGCGCGCCGCCGCGATATCGTGAAACGACGCCGCAACATCCGGCTGCGCGTCTTTCTGCTGTGCGGCGTAGATCGCATTGAGGGCGTTGCTATACGCGGTATTGAGAACGGACTCACTGATGTCCTCCGCTTCCTCAACACGCACTGCCGCTAGGTCGCGCGCGACGGCTGCGTGCGCCCGGATATCGTCGGCATATTTTGGGAAGCGCTCTGTCCATTCCAGAATTTGATCAACGCTCGGCTTTTCGCATGCCTCATGAAAAGCCATCAGCACCCGATCTCTCTCCTTATCTCGAACGTCTTTCATGAGCTCACCTTTTTATTTGTCAGTTCCTCGAACTCGGCGGAGTCCTGCAGGAGCTCGATCATCTCCGCAATCCACACCTCAGCCCATTTCGGCGAGATGCCTACCGCCTGCGCAATCGACAGTGTCCGTTTCGATCCATTCGGCACGTCTTCCATGAAGAGCCGGAAGGCAAGCCGCTTGCGATCGTCCGTGATATGCGACAGCACCCGCTCCACATCCAGATGCTCATCCAACTGCCGCATCGCATCGAGCAAGGCCGGGTCTGAGTTAGACCTCGGCCCGGCCGAGATCGCATCGTCGCCGTGAAACCCCTCTTGCGCCGGCGGGTCGTGTGTGACCACGAGGTGCGAAACCTCGCGGGCCTTGTCCCAGTCCGTCGGCACGGCATCCGGGTCTTCGTTCTTCTTTACCTCGCGGAGCTTGGGCTCCAGCGGAATGCGGCTGTGCTTGTTAGCCAGGGCGATTGCATCGAGGCAGCGAAACTTCACGATACGGCCAAGGCCGCTGCGCATCGTTCTCCCGTCTTCGGAATCCTTGTCCAATAACGAGGTCCAGATACCGCCATGCACCAGAAGGATGATGTCCTCGCCCTTGTTAGGCTTGTTGGTGCCGATGTATCCGCGGGCCATCTTCATGATGACGTCTGACAGATGCTTCGCGATCGAGTTTAATACCCTGGGGTCGGCATCTGGGCCCAGGTCCTGCACTGCGCAAAGCAGGACTTCCGGTCGGTAAGTACCTAGTTTTCCTCGAGCCACGCCCGAGCGCCAGCCCTCAAGGTCCCAGGAGGCCGGGGGGGCGTCCTCGCTTTCGTCTGCCATTGGCGGTAGCCTCGCTGTTGAACGCTGTCTCTCAAGGAAAGCGCCGCAGCCCCCGAAAAAGTGGAAGTGCGAATATCACAACCGTGGAGCGATCCATTCATTTCCGCAACTCACAAGAAAACATAAGCATTTTCATTTTTTTATTTTGCGCCTCGCTCCGCTCGAATCGAACGTCGCGGCAATCCACACCCACCTAGAGATTGGAGCGAGCGAGGAAAATCGAACTTCACTGGGTTATTTTCCCTCTTGGGGCTTTCTTGGGGATCAATCCAACTCAGCGTTGGCCGAAAGGTCGGACTCAGCCAAAATGAACAAAACAGGAACAATTATTTCTAATGGCTGAACACGTCCACGAACCGCACGTCCCCTGCCCCAAGTGCGGGCACCAAATTCCGCTTACGGAGTCGATTGCGGCACCTTTGTTGGAAGCCGAGCGACGCGGCGCCTTCAAGAAGGAGATATTGGATTCGCTGGAAGCTGGCCGTAATGTTGTCTCTTATGTCTCTTTCGCCCGTCTCGGCCGCCGTGCAAGGGACGCTGCAAGGGGATTATTCGTGCCCAAGCAAAAATTGCAAAACGGTGTGCACTGGGCCGGGCGGCAATAGAGAGATCACGGGCTACGCTCGCCTATTTGCTTGGTTGTCAGCTCACCGCCGCACGTTATTCTTGAGACTGAGACCGGACATCAGATTATGATCGGTGCTGCGGACGGGTGCGATTTCGGCGGAGCATCCACACCGATCAGCGGCCCGCCCATTCCAGGGACAAATCTCGACGACCCCAATCACCCTATTCAACCGCCGAAAGTTTGCATCACCATCCCCGGACATCCGCAGCAATGCAATTGAGACCACGCCGCCGACTGAGACGGCGTAGCTAGTTCTCACGACTTACGACCGATACCCATGAGGATAAAGCGATCAGGAAGAAGGGAGAAACCCGCTACAGTTCGGGTGTGTCGAGCACGAACGAGACTGCCATCATCACGTTGTACCGGCTGGGTATTGTTTTGCCCGTACAGGTCAAGGTGAACCATTTCGAGCAAGGGGGACATGACGACCACGGTTCGTATGGCTCGACCAGTGAAACTTTTGTGGTCCAAAGTGATCTGGAAGTCGTGGCCTTCACTGAGTTCGGCGAGAAGTTCGCGATGGCGATCATGGGCGACGTAAAGGACGAATACGTCCCTCCGATTTTCCCGGAAACGAAGATCAACCTGAAGGACTAGACGCGGCCGCTGAGCGTCTTCAACCGAGACGTCAGGTGCCTTACGAGGTCTTCCAGGCCTTCGCCATTGTTTAGATACTTGAGATATCGATGATGCTTTAGATCGAAGGGAACGTCGCCATCGTTCTGCGAGATCGGAACAACCGATCGGCCAAGCGTGTGCGCGATCCCCGCCTCATAAAACACGTTAGGATTCTGCTGCGTGAAATCGCAGACGACGATGCCTGAGCGATAGATAAGCGAAAAGATGTCCTGGATGACCTCGTTCTCCTGCCAGATGTTATCGGCTCTCTCACAAGTCAGCTCGGCGGCCTGTACCGCCTTTTGAATGGCCGCATACACGTTAGTAAAGGCGGGGCTGAACGGCATCATGACCGAGACGAGATTCGGATCTCTGGGCTGTTTGGGCGTACGGAAGACTGTTGGCCGCGCCTCGATCTCCGATGCCGTCTGAGCCGTATTGATTGTCCTAATCTTGTTGGCCGTTGGTTGTGCAGCGATCATGTCGGCGGTGAGGAGTCCGGCTTCAATCAAAGCAGGGAAGAGGTCAACGTCCTTCAACGCCCAATGTGTGGTGTTCATTTCCCAATCGGTGAAATCGAGCTCCCATTGCAGTCCAAGCAGCTTCTCCATCGGTATGCTCGGCAAATTCCGATCGATCTCGTATTCGATACGGGCCTCTTTGTTGCGATGACGGATTTTTGTTATCCATCCGATGCGCCCGGGGGTGTTGTGCTGCTTTTCGTTGACAAATAGAGCCGGGAAGGTCTGCAGCGCTTGGCACATCTCATCATCAAGAGCGCCGTATTTCGCTTTCAATGGCTCTGCTGTGTAGGTCAGCGTTCTACCGAGGTCCATTTCATATGGCTTCCCCATCCAAGCTGTCAGGCTGTAAGCAACGAACAGGTTATACATCAGGGATATTCCGGGCGAGATTTGGTGATTCCCGCTTGTAGCATGAAAGCCCCTTTTTCGGGGCTTCCGTTACTTCTAGGGCGTTTAACAGCCTCTGGTGGGGCTTAAGCGAGAAACACAAATCATATCTGTTATGGACTCCACTGTCGGCATGGTTGGCGATCTTCAAGCGATCGCTGACAAGGCGACGCCAGAGATCCCCAGCTTGGACGTCCCATTTTTGGAAGACGCGACCGAACCGGAACGGAGAGCTGGATGACAGGGACGGCGTCCTTCCCACTCCGCCTTTCGTGACGATCTGACTTTCAGCCGAGATCGGCAAAAGAATTTTGCAGAAGTCGTTAGCTGCTGCGAGCCGATCCACTACGGCTGATAAGCAAACTCTCATTTCCTTATCAGTCTTGAAGAAAAACTTAGTCCGTCAAATTGACTGCAACGGCTAACTATGTTTTCCGGCACAGAGACCGTTCCATAGGGAAACAAAGACGGAATTGTCGTCACCGCCATTCATGAAAAGGCGATAGCCCTCGTCGATAACAAGAAAATCCGTAAATCCCGTATAACCTCCGAATCCGTTTTTAGCATTGACCGATCCACAAGCGACTCTGACGGCTTTTCCTTTGAGCTTGCGATCGCCGTAGACATTAACTCTGCCGAATTCGGCCGATCCCGGATCGCGCAGTCGTCGCAGGACGACCATTTTCGCGACCTCAGACGGAAATAGTTCGCCTGCGGTCTTCTCGGGCGACGATGAGGACGTCTGTGGAGCGGACGGCTGAGCCACATCATCTTTATGCAAGCCAACATAGATAGCGCCGCCCCATATTAAAACGATAAAACAGCCCAATACGCTGAGCCGTTGGTGGCGTATGATTTCTCTGACGACGAAGAACGTTGCGACGAGAAGGCCGAAGACCATAGCAATCGGGATGGCCACCAGGCCAACTGTGTGCCAATCGATTGACGTGCCCATATTAGATCCCAATTAAATTAACGGTGATTGATCCGCTGAGCGCGATGGTTTGAGGCGGCGTGCTTCAGCGAGGTTGCTGCGGCGAGGAGGCTGCTCGCCCCGGGCCCGCGGCGAGATTGGCGCCGGAGCCGATGCCGCTTTGCGTAGAGGTGGTGTTTGTGAGGATGCCACGCGCATCAAACATGAATGTCACCGCGCTCGACTGCGTATCGTAGCCGCCAACGAGCGGTCCGATGTACGGAATGAAGTTCTGCGGTCGCGATTGAACCGCCGCATAGGAGTAGACCGCGATCCGGCTCCCATTTGATTGGGTGGTCGTTGCGGTTGGCGGCCCCAAGGCGGCCACCACATCGTCATAGGTCGCTTTGCCAGGCTGGAAGTCTTTCGCCTGTTGCTCTGTTACCTGGACGCCGGCGGCTGCACACCCCGCCAAAGCAGCCGCCAGACAAATGATCATTGCTATTTTCATGCTCGCCCCCAAGTAGCGCCGTAGGTTGGTTGATGACTATGAGTCTACATAGCTCCAAATAAATGAGACTCAAAGTCCGTAGACCGAAAGTCCCCATATCGGCCCCATCGGGCCATGGCGCAGAACTCGCGAATCGTGGCCGTGTTGGCGGAGAACGTGCGGCGGCTGCGGAAAGCGGCCGAGCTTTCCCAGGAGGCTTTGGCCCTGGAGGCCGGGCTGGACCGGACCTATATTTCCCAGGTCGAGCGGCGGCAGCGCAACGTGACCATTGAGGTTCTGGCCCGGCTGGCGGGCGCCCTGGGCACCACGGCCGACCAGCTCCTGGTACCCCCTAAAAAGGCCAGAACCGGCCGGGATTAGCCTGCCTGCCCGCGCCAGCGGTTAAGGATCCTCCCCCCTTTAAACCCTTCGAAAGCCGCCCAGATCGGCCTTGAGAGAGCAATAACATTGCTGCAACTGCACTCGACTTCCGCCCACTTCGGAGCATGCATGCGCCCTTGAACCGAGGGACCGCACCATGGACCACGACGCCGCCGATATCGTCACCAGAGCGTTTCTGGTTCAGATCCATAGACAGCTAAAGCAGGCCGCCGGCATCGCTAAAGCGGCGAAAGCCTGCGCCGAGAACGGGAGTGTCAAGACGCCAGATCGTGATGGACATCGAGGATCCCGCCTACCAGGCCGATAGGATGCTCAAGGCGGCCCTGTTGATCCGCAACGAATTGCTCGGTGAGTCGCCCGATTGACCAGGGTAATCAACCATCTCGCCGACCGCTTCTTTTAATTATTGCCGGCTCCTTTCACCGATGAACTTCCTCAAGGCTCGATCGCCGAACCCCGAACTCGATGACGAACTGCGCCAAGTGGCAGCCGAGCCCAAAGCCCTGCTTCGGGTACGCTATCGCGGTCTGTTCGGGCGAGAGCCGCCCAGAGCCTTTGGACCTGATCTTCTGAGGCGCTCGGTGGCGCAACGGATGCAGGAGAATGCCCATTGCGGCCTGTCAAAGGCCACGCAACGCGAGCTGGACCGGCTGGTCGCTCTCTTGATCGCCAAACCCGACGCACCGCTGACGGTCGCCCGCCGCGCCCGGTCAGGCACAGTGCTGGTGCGAGACTGGAAGGGCAAAAGCCATCGCGTGATGATCATGGAAGAGGGTTTTGGCTATGACGGCCGAACCTATTCGAACCTGTCGGAGATCGCCCGCCTGATCACCGGCACCCGCTGGAACGGACCGCGGTTTTTTGGCCTGCGGCGGAAGGGCCGCGAAGCCAATGCCCATAGCCCGTCCGTTACTTCTTCCTCGATAGGCAAGCCAATAACCCCAACGCCCCCACCCACCGCTGCCGCCAAACGCATCCGGGCCGGTTATGGTCTCTAGTTTGCCCAAGCCGCTGCGATGCGCGGTCTATACCCGCAAATCCACCGAGCACGGCCTGGAGCTCGAGTTCAACTCGCTCGACGCCCAGCGGGAGGCCTGCGAAGCCTATATCAAGAGCCAGGCATCCCAGGGGTGGCAATGTCTGGCGCAGCGCTATGACGACCCCGCCTATTCCGGCGGCAATCTGGAACGGCCCGCGCTCAAAGCGCTGTTGCGGGATATCGATGCCGGCCAGATCGACGTCGTCGTGGTCTACAAGATCGACCGGTTGACCCGATCGCTGGCCGACTTCGCCAAGCTCGTGGAAGCCTTCGACAAGAAGTCGATCTCTTTTGTCGCCGTCACCCAGCAGTTCAACACCACCTCTTCCATGGGCCGACTGACGCTCAATGTGCTGTTGTCCTTTGCCCAGTTCGAGCGGGAACTGTCCTCAGAACGGGTCCGCGACAAGATCGCGGCCTCCCGGCGCAAGGGCAAGTGGACCGGCGGCACCATCCCCTTTGGCTACGTCATCAAGAACAAGAAGCTGATTCCCCATCCGACCGAGCCCGAAACGGTCAATTACATCTTTGCCCGCTATCTTGAACTCGCCAGCGTGCAAAAGCTGGTCGACGATCTCGCCGCCAAAGGCATCATTACCAAACGCCGGGATACCAAACTCAGAAAGTACCAAGGCGGCATTCCATTCACCGCCGGTCCCCTCGCCTATCTCCTGAAAAACCGCATTTACCTCGGCGAGATGCATCACGGCGGCAATTGGTATCCCGGTGAACACGCCGCCATCCTCGAGCGTAAACTGTTCGACCAGGTTCAGGCGCTGCTCACATCCAATCGCGTGGCAAAGGCGACCCGGCAAAGCCGTAGTGGGGCCCTTCTGATGGGCAAACTCTTTGACGACCGCGGCAACGTCATGACGCCAAGCTTTTCAGTCAAAAAGGGAGTTCGATATCGGTTTTATGTGAGCTCAGCCCTTCTGAAAGGCCGCAAATCCGAGGTCGGTTCTGTCGGACGCGTTCAAGCTGTCGCAATCGAGGAAGTCATCACAGGGTTCGTGTCCAAGCATTTCGAGCACCACACCACCAACGATGAAAGCCTGCGCGACCTCCTGGTCCGCACCCTCCGGCGGATCGAAGTCCGCAAAAGCTGCCTCAGGCTGACCTTGCAGAGTGCGGAGGGCAGGACGGTCGATCAGCCGCCGCAGACCATCGACCTTCCCTGGATCGCCAAGCGACCATCCGCAGCAGCGACCGATCCCCTGCCCTCCACCGAGCCGGCGGCCAACCCGCAGCTCCTCAACGCGATCGTGCGCGCCCACGCCTGGGTCAAACTCCTGGACGACGGCACTTATGACTCGATCGAGGATCTGTCCCGTGCCGTCAGCCTGCATCCAAATTTCGTACGCCTTGCCATCCGAGCAGCCTTCATTGATCCCGAAATTACGGAAAGCGTTTTGCGAGGCACGGCCAACCCCGCGCTGCTTTCCAAACTAAGAAGGGATTTTGCCATCGGCTGGTCTACGCAACATCAACAACTTGGCTTCGCCTAGAGAAAGCGAATGCGGCCTACGATCCATTTAAACCTTAATTCAAAAGACCTCTGTGAGATTCCGTATTCAGAATCCTGGGAGACCCGAAGTGGATCGGTGAAGGAAATCCTCGGCTCGGTGACTGCTCTGTCTATTTTGAACGCGTCGCTGAAAGCGCGTTTGGCATTTCCGGAAAGTCGCAGATCAGCGGGCCGGGCGGATCTTGATGTCGCCGTCCTGATAACCGGCATAAACCTTTGGCTTAGGAATCCACTGCTCGGTTTCCGCAGCTGCAAGAGCAAAGTTCCAGTCATCGTCGCTCGGCTGCTCCGCGTCATGGTAACGAAACCCGTTACGCCCGTAGCGCAACCGGTCCGAAGCCTTGTGGCTGGCAGGGTCCCAAAAGAACCATTGACGTCGGCCGAAGGCGCCCAGCCCTTCGCGCAACCAGAAGAACTGGGCGCGGGGTGGTTGGCCTTCATCCTGAACAATGAATATCGCGCATTCCCTTCCCGCGACGCGTAGATCGATCAGGAAATATAGGCGACGACCCTCAGACTGGATCCAGGCAGGAGGCCAGCCCAACTCGTCGCCCACCAATTCGCCGGGCTTCCAATTACCAAGGCGACGCAGGAGGCCGAGGTCAATTTCAGCTGTGGGCAGGCTTTTTCGTGTCTTAGAGTTTTCTGCTTTGATTTCTGACCCCCGGGTCGGGCGATCTCCAGCTTTGCATTGATCCAGCAGATTTCCAAAGCGTCCTGCGATCCATTCTGCCGATGCCCGCATTTCATTAAAGCGCAGTGCTTTCCTGAAGATCTCCAAACGTTGCTGTGAGAGTTGGCGGCGTGTCCTGCGTACGTTTCGCCCCGACACGATCCGCTGAATAAGTGGCGCCCCATCGCATTCCAAAGTCCACGCGATTTGGTCTTCGATCTCATCCAGTTCAGCTCTCAGTCGATCCTTGTTGGCGCCCCTCGCCGGGCCTTTCAAGGAGCTACCTTCCAGTTTCTGTTTAATTTTCTCTCGTCTGAGATTTAGCCGAGCCCATTTTGGGCTGGACTGACTTGAATAATTCAGCAGAGATTTCGTCCGCGAGACAAAGTAATCTTTTAGCAGGTAAAGAACTTCGCGCGGACATTCATTCTCATCGAGCATATACCAGCGCCGACCTCCAAACCTGGTGGGCTTGTAAATCAGCCCAATCGTTTGCTCGACACCGCGGCCGCGAAGCACGAGCCGGTTGCGGTATCCCGCTTCGTGTCGAAGGTCAGCCAATGCCAATCCGCAACCGAAGAGTGGAGGATCGAACAATTTGGCTTCATTGTCCTTGATGATACCAACTCGCTTCAGCCATCGCAGATCAAGTGTGCTAAAGGAGTTTATGAATCCTCGATTTTTCCAGGCGTGGTTGTTGCGTATTCTTCGACCCATTTCCTGCTCCATCGCTCTCGAAGAGCGTCGCCCGCTCGCAGGCAAGCGCTTTCGAAAAACAATCTTCGATCACTTCAATTCAAGATGATGTCGTCGAAAGATGGAGCCGAAATGCAGTCGGAGTTCACGCGCGATTAGGGCACCGCTTGGCGGCCGTCTCCGGTACCATTAAGTGTCATTCGCATTCACTGAACGTCTCAAGCCGGCACTTCAGTCAATTCATTAAGACCGGCGTCCCCGCCATCTCAATGAAAGCCTGCTCCACGCACGCTCCGTCTCCGGAGGTGTAATTTTGAACCGCGTCCCCGCAGGATCAAAATCGATTTCAAGCTGCCTCCCTTGCCCACATTCGTCAAGTCCCTGCGAAATGGAGGAGGATCCTCGTGAGCCACTCATATTTTGTCCTCGTCCCATCCGATTTGTTGACCGGACTCTGGGCCAGCGCACGCAGTGCCATCGCTTGAAACTCGACTCAAAATCGACGGGCGACGACGCGTCATACAATTTCTTGACGCGTCGTGGCCGTGAACGAGACCGAGTTGCCGAAAATCGATTTCGTCTCGTAAAATCAATAACAGCACACGCGAAGGTCAGGGGCGCTCGATGCGAGGTTTTCCCGGGATACAATCCGGGTTTTCCCCGCCTCGGAAATCATGCCCAACGGAGCCAAACAGGAGGCCATTGCGCGCCCCGGAGATTGGAGGTTTTGAGAACGCTGCTGTGAAAATGCGGAAACCCGGCGCCACGTTATCCACAGATAAGGTTTCGTGAGACGCGTTGCCGTTTGGCTTAACGCGGATTACGAAAAGCATGGCTGCGCCAGGCTCTTGCTCTTCAGACTTCAATTAAAGTCCCGCAATCATTGCTCGTACCGATCTACTGCTCGCAAGTCACGCTGGGGAGATATCATTGGACGCTGACATCGGATGGACGACCCGACGCGCCGGATAATTCAACCCTCGAACTTGAACGGCAAATCTGGTAGGGTGCTAGCCAGTGGGAACGAGCGACCGATCAGAAGCGACCATCCAAGGACTCAATTCGAAGACAAGGAAATGACCGTCTCTCAAGCGTCAAGATTTTTATGCGAACGACGTCGGACTGCTACTTTTTACGGGCAGTCAAAAATGGGTTTACCCCCCGCACCGACGAGGCACAGCTCGAAATTCTCCGGCTAAGCAGTTTGAGCGGACTCTTGAGCAACCCGGGTTTTTCCCGGTTTTAATCCGGGAGAATCTTCGATGGAGACACGGCGCCCAAGTTGAACTGAAATTGAAGTTTCCACCCAATACGGAGACGCGCCAGACCCGAAGAACCGCCCTTTTTGGGCGGTTTTTTCGTGCTGTTCGATGCGAGAAATCGGTCGTCTTTTTGCTTGGCTGGGGCGGGAGGGATCGAACCTCCGAATGGCGGAATCAAAATCCGCTGCCTTACCGCTTGGCTACGCCCCAAAACGTCGCCTTACAGGCCGCGCGTCTCTCGCTTCCTGCGCTGCCGG
>Ga0105239_10009076_pt1 | contig 11251 bp, 5 predicted proteins | sample KBSC44metaG_FD_92761 | JGI IMG/M metagenome (GOLD analysis project Ga0105239, IMG submission 92761) | Corn rhizosphere microbial communities from Kellogg Biological Station, Michigan, USA - KBS C4-4 metaG | ecosystem: Host-associated > Plants > Roots > Rhizosphere > Soil | place: Michigan, USA...
CCAATACACATCGACCGAGAACGGCACCACGGCTATGCCGAGGCTCGGTGCGTACGTGTAGAGGGGTACATAGCCTCCTTCGTACATGTAAGTGATATCAGGCGAATACAGCCACCCCCGCGTGTCTTCGTAGCCCACGTCGCACCAGCTCCAATCATCCAGGCAACCATACACCTGGATCGGAGTGTTGGAATCGAGCTCGGCCACCTCGGGGTATGAGTCGTCAGGACCCGCATACAGATCGGCCGAAGTCGTGGTCATCGCGTTCTGCGCCCACGCGCCGGCGCAAAGCGCCAACAAAGCCGCGCCCACCCCAAGGCGCGGTAGGATCTCGAGTCCCATGGACACACCTCCGGTTAATAAGTGTAGCTAAAACGCGTTTTAAGCCGGAGAGTTCCCCTCGCCGACCGACCGGAAGCGCAGGCGTTACCGACCCGCCACTCCCGCCCGCCAGTGTGTCGGAGATTGGCCGGTCCAACGACGGAAGGCGCGTGTAAAGCAACTGCCGCTCGAGAAGCCGAGCAGGTAGGTGACCTCGTTGACACTGTGTTGAGGCGCGCTGAGATACGCGAGCGCCAGCGTGTGACGGGTGGCGTCGAGAATTTCCTTGTAGGTCGTGCCGCTGTCGGCAAGCTTGCGCTGCAGGGTACGCGCGCTCATGTGCAGCTTTTCAGCGATTTCTTCCTGCGAGGGCTCGCGGCCCTCCAGGCGTTGGATCAGAACTTCGCGAACGCGACGCTGAATATCGTCCCGATCGATCGCTTTCAGATGTTGGAGCGCGATGACATCGTTATAACGCGCGAGCTCGGGGTTGGCGCCATCGAGCCGGCGCTCGATGCTCTGCGCATCGAACACCATGAGGTTCTGTGGAGCGCTGAATCGCAGCGGCGCGCGCAACAAGCGCTCGAACTCCTCGACCTTCTGCGGCCGCGGACGACGCAGCTCGACCAACCGCGGCGAGAGATCCCGTCCCGCGAGCGATCGGCACATGCGCAAATGAGCCGATACCAGGGCATCCATGGACTCGTAGGGCAACACCGCGACCGCGGTAATGATAAAGCGGTATTCAGAGCCGCATTTCACCAGGTCGTAGGTCACCGCATCGCTGCCGACCTGGCCCAGGCGACGGACCCGCTCGAACGCCTCTTTCAATGTTGAGCTCGCCGCTAACGCGTAGCTCAACGCGTGGAACGTGGTGTGCTTGATGTGACTGGCGACTTTCAAACCGAATGCCGGATCGCCTGTTGCGGCCACCGCCAACTCCCAGAGCCGGCCGTTGTTGACCAACGGACAACGGGCCGTTGGACCTTCCAGATCCTCGGGGGCGAAACCCGCCTGGGCCAGAATGGCCGCGCCATTACACCCGGCCGCGTCCAGCGCGCGGCCAATGGCCTTGATCCAGGTCGCGAGTATGTAACCTCGCCCCACTGTGGTATGCGTCCCCACTGGTGCAACCCCCTCAGGCGCCATAAGACACAGCCAACACTATGAAAGCTTAGCACCAGCGATGGCGGCGCCGGTCAACAGATTGTCGCCCCAGGCGAGGCTATCCCGATCGGCCTTCCCTTACCCTCGTCGAGCTTGTGGTGACAGCGCGACGAAAAACCACGGAGCGCCACCACCGCGGGCGTGGGAACGGGATTCCACGTGGAAAAAACGCCACAGCGCGTTTGGGGGATGGCAAATGGCTAATCCAAGGACAAGCCTGCGACATATCATCGCCTGGACGATCTTCCTGTCCGGCTCAGTCGCCGCAAATCCAAGCCGGGCAGCGGATGAGAGCACGGCAGCGCCAGCCGCGCTGGATGAGGTCATTGTCACCGCCGAGAAGCGCTCGGAAAACATCCAGGACGTGCCGATTTCCATCATCGCACTGTCCTCCCAACAGATGCGGGACTCCGGGGTCACGGACATCAAGAACCTGACCGTGTTGACTCCGGGTCTCACGGTCACCTCCACGACCGACGAGAACTCCACGACCGCGCGCATCCGTGGCATCGGGACTGTGGGTGACAACCCGGGACTCGAATCCTCGGTGGGCATTGTGATCGATGGGGTGTACCGTCCCCGCAATGGTGTGGGCTTCGGCAACCTGGGTGAAATCGAGCAGATCGAGGTTCTGGAAGGTCCCCAGGGCGAGCTGTTCGGCAAGAACAACGATGCCGGCGTCATCAGTATCACCACCCAGCGCCCGTCCATGACCTTCGGCGCCTCCTCGGAGGCCACGTACGGAAACTTCAACGACCGCGAATTCTCCGCCTCCGTGACCGGTCCGTTGAGCTCGATCTCCGCCGGACGGCTGTATGCCGGTTACCAGAACGCCGAAGGTTGGCTGCATGTCGACACCGGCCTTGGTCCCAACACCGACGACCGCAGCAACAATCGCAACGCCTACACCTTTCGCGGCCAGTATCTCCTCACGCCCTCCACCGACATCAGCTTCCTGTTGATCGGGGACTACTCCAAGCGCAACGAGTCCTGCTGTGACGCCGTTGCCACCTGGCTCGGCCCTTTCGCACCCATCACCAACGCACTGGCCGGCGTGCCCGCCCTGGGAGGCCAGCGCGGCGCGATCGGAATCGCCCAAGGGACGGGGTATCTCGCCTATTCAAACTACCCCTGGACACAGAGGGTGCGGGACATGGGGATTTCGGGTCAACTGGACTGGACCTTTGACGCCGCCACCCTCACCTCCATCACCGCGTGGCGTGACAACACCATCATCGCCGGAAACGACACCGACTACACCGCGGTAGACATCCTGTACGAGCCGGCCACGAACGGTAACCAGACCGACTTCAAGCAATTCAGCGAGGAGCTGCGCCTCGCCGGAAAGGCAGGCAGTCTGCACTGGCTGGTGGGCGGCTTCTTCGCCAGCGAGTTGCTCACGTCGACCCAGACCTTGTGGGCCGGAAAGGACTTCGACCTGTATCTGGGCGGGCTCTCGTCAGCCTCGGTGGGCACTCCCAACTTCCTGTTGATTCCGCAGCTCACCGGAAAACTTCCCGGGGAAACCTTCATACCGGGTATCTCGGGTTACTCCGACGACTTCCATCAAACGTCCAGGAGCTACGCGCTCTTCTCGGACGAGACTTATGCCGTCAACGATGCGCTGAGCGTTACGGCGGGACTCCGCTATACCCATGAAAAAAAGACCCTGAGCTCCAACTACCACGACACCGACGCCGGTGCGGGCTGCGGCTCACTGCTGACCTCCCCAGGTGTTGCAGCCATGAATCCGGCCAGCCCGGAAGCCCAGTTCCTGCTCGGCTATGGCTGCTCGGTGGTGTTCAATCCGTTCTTCACGAAGCTCACCGATGCCCAATCCCTGACCGAGGACAATGTGTCAGGGACCGTCAAGTTGTCCTATCGGTTCAACGAAGACGTCATGACCTACATCTCCTTCGCGAACGGCTACAAGGCCGGCGGGTTCAACCTGGGCCGCGTCACCAATCCGGCCGCCGCCAATCCACTCGCCCCCGTGCTCGACACCTCTTTCCCCAAGGAGACGGTGGACTCCTACGAGCTCGGCGTCAAAAGCACGCTGTTCGACCAGACCCTGCGCCTGGATGCGGCTCTCTACGATCAGCGGTACCGCAACTTCCAGTTGAATACCTACACCGGAATCCTGTTCGTGGTGAGCTCGATCAAGGCGGTGGATTCCAAGGGCCTCGAAACCAATGCCGCCTGGGTCACTCCGCTGCCGGGGCTGACCCTCAACGGCGGGATCACCTACGCGTTCACCAACATCACCGACTTCGGTAATGCGCGGTCCTTGTTCGATCCCGGCCGACTCAATGACCGATTATCGTTCGCTCCATTGTGGTCGGGCGCGGCATCGGCGACCTATGAAGTACCGCTGTCCGGCTCCCTGGCGTTGCGGACCACGCTCAGTGAGAAGTACAACTCCTCGTACAACACCGGATCGAATCTCGATCCGCGCAAGCTCCAGGGCGCCTATGGCCTGATGAATGCGCGGATCGGCCTGGGCGCGCCGGACAACCGTTGGGCGGTGGAGCTGTGGTCGGCGAACCTCACCAATAAATACTATTACCAGGTCGCCTTCGATGCACCGTTTCAGTACAACCAGATCGATGCCTTCCTGGGGGGTCCACGCACGTTCGGGCTCACCGCACGCGTGAAGTTCTGATGTCTGCTGATAGAGACATAACCATTCATCCCCCTGGTCGCCTCGTGCCATAACTTTCCGCACTAAGACAAGGGTCTCGGTCGGGCCGGGGCACGCCTCCATCGCACTTGTATGACAACACCCACAACTTTTGTTGTGGGCTTCAGAGCAGTTATGACCTGCAGGTTCTGCCCACGGTAATAGGTTATGGACGCCGCAAATCCAACACGAAAAATTACCTTTGTCGCGGGATTACAACGCTGTAGAACCTCGCCACGTGATGCGCGTCTCAGTTATATTGAGGGGCACTAAATATGCTGTGACTCAGTTAGAAGACGGGGCAAGAAAGCCACGGTGCAAGGGAGTCGCCCCCTTGGCCGCATCGTGGGCCGCTCATTTCCCTAACTGAGGCAGCTTGAAGCCGGCGTGTGGACCGGCAGCACATACGTGCACTTGCATTTTGTCGCCGGCAACGCGGCAGACGATGGTCTCCAGCCTTTCCAGACGTTAATGACCCGTCGCCTGCGCGTATTGCCTTTTGTCATGTCGTTCAGATCTTTCCTAAGGATTCAGGAGGAGTCGCCCGTGAATGTTTCCCGTACTGTCAAGCGCATATTGATGCCCGTGACCGCCGTGTCGTTGGGGTACATGGTGGCCGCGCCGGCACTGGCCGACGATGCCCAGCAGCCCGCCCTGCTCGAAGAGATAGTCGTTACCGCGCAGAAGCGCTCCGAGAACCTCGCCGAGGTTCCGGTCGCCGTCTCGGTGGTCAACGCAGAGCAACTTCAAACGGCCAACATCACCAACGCGGAGAGCCTGGACCAGTTGGTCCCCACGCTGACGTTCAAAAAAGGCACCACCAACGTCAACTCGACACTCAGTGTACGCGGTGTCGGCACGCAGTCCTTCGCCTCCGGCGCTGAGCCCAGCGTCGCGACCGTCGTCGACGGCGTGGTGATGGGCCGCGCCGGCATGGCCTTCACCGAATTCAGTGACATCAACCAGGTCGAAGTTCTGCAGGGTCCGCAGGGCACCGTGTTCGGCAAGAACGCGTCCGCCGGCGTCATCAACATGACGACCCGCGATCCAGGCCAGGAGCTGTCGGTGGAGGGTAGCGCCGCTTATTTCCAGGGCGGTGAATACCATGTCGACGCCCGCGTCGCCGGCCCGCTCACCGACAGTCTCGCCGGCTCGGTGGCTATCCTGTATCGCGATTACCCAGGCAACATCCGCAACGTCTTCGACAACCGGATGGTCAATGGCGACCGCGTCCATGGCATCCATGGCAAGCTGATTTACAACATCACCGACGGGTTGAAACTGACCCTGAACGGCGATTACGTCAACTCGGTCGACGATTGCTGCGCCGACGTAATCGGCACGGCCCTGCCGACGACGTATTACACGAACGTGTTCCTGCCATCGTTGCATGGCGTGGCCCCCGGCCCGACGAACATGTCGATCTACAACGACTTCAGCCCACAGACCAACGATACCAATACCGGTACCTCCGCGCAGCTCGACTGGTCTGCCGGCGAATACACCATCACTTCCATAACGGCCTTCCGCCGTTGGTACAACTTCCAGGGACGTGACGGCGACTTCCATGGCAGCGACGACAACTATCTCGATACCGCCAAGAACAATCCCGGCAACTTTCCGGACATCATGGAGCACGACCGGGGCGGCCTGACCTTCAAGCAGTACAGCGAGGAGTTGCGCCTGGCATCGCCGACCAACCAGTTGTTCGAGTACGTCGCGGGCGTCTTCCTCTGGCACACGGACGAGAAAGACTACTTCTCCCGCACCGACAGCCTCTGTACCGCCAGCACCGCGGCAGTCGATGCCACGGGCTTCACCCCGTGCCTGCCCGGCTCCAGCACGATCACCAACACCGCGGGTGTTGCCACCTGGGATACGAAATTCGACAACGAAGCGGTGTTCGGCCAGGGCACCATCAACATCACGGACACCTTCCGGCTCATCACCGGCGCGCGCTACACGCATGACAAGGTTTCCTACTCCTTGAACCGCTTCGACACCAACGGAACCGGCCCCGGTGTCGGCGGCCCGTTCACGGGCAGCGGCTCCACCAACGACAACGGCTGGTCGGCCAAGGGCGGTGTGCAGTACGACTTCACCAAGGACATCATGGGTTACGCGACCTGGTCGCGCGGCTACAAGGGTCCTGCGTTCAACGTGTTCTTCAACATGGCCGCGGCCAACACCGCACCCATCGCGCCGGAGACCTCGAACGCGTATGAAATCGGCTTGAAGTCGTCGCTGTTCGATGAGCAGTTGCGCTTGAACTTCGCCGCCTTCGTGGAGACCTTCGACAACTTCCAGGCGAACAGCTTCCAGTTGATCAACGGCTCGGTGACCACGACCTTGACGAACGCCGGCAAGGTTCGCTCGTCAGGCGCCACCGCGGACTTCGAATGGCGCCCGATCAAGGACTTCAGCGTCTACGGCGGCTACGCGTATGACAAGGCGAATATCGTGGCGTATCAATGCAATGCCGCGATCCTGAGCGCCGCGCAGTTCGCGACCTGCGTCGGACACGACGGCAAGATGCTGCCGTTCGCGCCGCGCAACAAGGCCAACATCACGCCGAGCTACCTGTTGCCCTTGGGGGATAGCGTGCCGTTCCAGACTCGTGTGAACCTCTCCTACGTCTACACCAGCCTGACGAACTTCGATATCGACCAGACGCCGATGGCGCGCCAGCCGGCCTATGGCCTGTTGAACGGCAGCATCGTGTTCAGCGATTCGAAGGACAAGTACTCGCTGAGCCTCCTGGGTGAGAACCTGACCAACAAGTTCTACACCACCTTCATCACGCCGGTCGGAAACGGTGTGGCAGCAGGCTCGTTCCAGCGTATGCAGGTTCCGCGCGATGCGACCCGCTACTGGGGAATCAGCTTCTCGGCGAAGCTCTAAGCCTTAACGGTACCGGCGGACGTCGCCAGACGTCCGCCGGGGCTCGTCGCGAATCACGCGTGCGTACCATAGTAAATGATCCGCTGAATCGCCCATAACAGGCCCACCGCCGCAATGGCGAGTGAGCACGGGACGGCGATCCTCGGCCGGAACCAGGGCTTGTTGCGCAACCCACCCACCGCCAGAAACGCCAGGCCAATCACACAAAGCTGGCCAAAATCGACTCCGAAGTTGAACCCCAGCAGAGCCACCACGAAGTCCCGTTTCGGAAAGGGAATGTCGCTCAGGCTGCTGGCAAAGCCCAGGCCGTGAAGCAGGCCAAAACCAAACACGATCGCCAGGCGGCCGATTCCCAGCGTGGATTTCACCACGTTCTCCACCGCGATATAGGCGATCGACGCCGCAATGGCCGGCTCGACGAGCTGACTCGGCAGCCGGAATATTCCGTAGGTGGAAAGAAACAATGTGGTCGCATGAGCGACCGTGAACACCGTGGTCTGGGATAACAGCTTGCGCCAGGTAATACCGAGAAAGAACAGACCGAGCACGAACAGAATATGATCGGTCCCTTCGGGTACGATGTGACGAAACCCCAGCCGCAGGTAGAGGACGAGTTGGCTTGTCTTGCCCAACTCATCCACCCACACGAACGGCTCACTCTCGTGCACCCCCTCCTCCAGCCATCGGGTCACCGACGAGTGCCGGGCAGGAATCTGTACGGTGTACGCCACGGGGTAATCCACCTGGGCCCCCAGGGGCACCACGAGCCGTAACGGCTCGCCGCTCGCAGGCAGCGCTGCCACAAAGTCGAACCTGGACAGCTTGCTCATGGACGCATCGAGGTAATCGGCTTTCTGCGCCTTGGCCGCGGTAAAGCCGCGGAATTCCAGGCGCAGGCGCTGCTGCCCGACAAACAGTTGGAGATTGTCAGTCACCTGCGGAGCCAGGACCTTTACGTCCTCCTGCTGGCGCTGCAGCGGCGCCGTAGCCAGCTCGTAATAACGGTCCGGCGTACCGAGCAATAGAGTCAGGTCGACATCAATCTTGACATCGAGCGTCCCTGGCTTCGTGAACGACACCAGGACCTGCGTCATCATCACGGTGTGGGCCCCCGCGACGGGAGCCATCAACACCATGAACAGAGCGAGACAGGCCGACCTGCAGAGGCTCACCAGACAATCGGCATGATTTTACCCGTCTGCAACAACACCAACCCCGATGGGTTGCCCGGATACGGAACCACCAGGCGCCACGTGTAGGGACTGCAGGTAATCATGGCGAAAATCACCCGTCGCGGAAAACCGGGGTTGCCGATCCACTCGAGCGCATCCGACCTGGCGTAGAGATCCTCCATGCTGACGGCAGCGTCGGCGATCGGCCGGCTGGTCATCAAGCCGCCGATCTCCAGGCGCATCTCGGCCGTCACTTTGCCGCGATCCACCAGCACGATTCCGCCATGAATTTCAGCGATCCGGTTGACGGCCAGTGCCATCGCGGCATCGCTGCTGCCCACGACCGTGATGTTATGCAGGTCGTGTGATACCGAAGTTGCAATCGCGGAATCCGGCGTCTTGGGTCCCAGGCCGGTCCAGAACATTTTCCCGAGCTGCGCTTTGCCGGTGTAACGATCGACAATCGCCACTTTGACAATGTCGCGCTCGATATCGCGTTGCACGACGCCGTTGACAACCGGGAGGGACGCGGTCTTCTGTTCAGGGTCGGTGTAATTCGGTGCCTGGATGGCCGCGGTCACCGTCGTTTTGCCTGGGGGCGCCAGAATTTCAAAGTCCTTCGCCGTCAACTTGCGTCCGATGTTGATGGTATTGGTCGCCCAGGACGGCCACGCGATCTTCGGTACCGGCAGCAGGTACTTTCCATCCTTTGCCGCCAACTGCCCGTTCGCGAACACGTATTTGATGGTGACATCGTTGACCGAGCTCAGCAGCACGACATCGGCATACCGACCCGGAGCGATCGAGCCCACGATCGACTCCATGTGCGCGTGTTTGGCGGGATTGAGACTGGCCATGGCATAGGCCGCCTCGGGAGGCGCTCCCATCTTGATGGCCAGGCGCACGTGGAAGTCCATGGTGCCTTGTTTGAGCGTGTCAGCGACATTGCGATCATCCGTGACCAGGGAGATGTTGGACCAGTCCTTGAGCCCGTGCTTGACGAACAGCGGCACCGCGCGCTCGATGTTCTCGTCACGAAGCTGCAGAAACAGGCCGTGTTGGAGCTTGTCCCAGGCCTCCTGCGCGAGGCGTGTCTCATGATCGCTGGTGAGACCGGTCGCGGCGAAGGCATTGATGCGCTCGAGATCCCACAACCCCGCGCCGTGCCCGTCAATGACACCTCGCGTGTCGCGTGTGGCCTGGATGTCCTCCCAGATACGTTGATAGCCGGGATGAGTGGGCTCCGATACCGCCGGCCAATCCATCACCTCGTCCAGACCTTGTACTTCCAGGCTCCCTTGGATGTTCTCGGCAATCTCTTTGTAGGCATAGTTGCCGCCACCCACCTCGAATGCCGAGGGCGGCGTCGCCGAGCCCAACGCCGGGAAAATCTTCAGCGGACTGCCCTGCTTCTCCGGGGCAAGCCAGAACTCCACGTTGTGAACACCGCTCACATTGGAGAATTCGTGCGAGCCCTCCGTCGTCCAGGTGTTACCCAAAGGAACCACCAACGCGGCTTCCCACTCCGGAGATAACAGCGTGCTCTCGATGTGCTTATGGGATTCCCCGAATCCGGGCACGGCCCATAATCCCTTGGCATCGAAGATATTGGAGCACTGACCCTTCCACTCGCCGCTGGGTCCCACCCAGGCAATCCGCTTGCCGCGCACCACAATGTCCTGGTTCGGCTCCCACAACAGAGTGAAGATGTTGAGCACCGTGGCGCCACGGATGATCAGGTCGGCGGGTTTCCTGCCCAGGGCCACCTGGACCAGCTCCTGCCGGATCCGGGTTTCTTCGTTGAAGGTGATCGGGTGCGCGACTCGCGTTGCCGTGGGCACTTCGCCATCGGACGCCGCCAGGGCCGGTACGCAACAGGCGGCCAGGAGTGCGTAAAGGAATTTCTTCACGGAGCTTCCCCACTCAGAATCGATAGCTGGCACTGATCTGGAAGTGAAACGGCAGGGAGGCGGTAATGAGATCATTACCCTCGGCGGCCCCTTCGGCGACCCAGTTCTTCTGGTTGGTGATGTTATAGAAGTTGGCCCGCAGTGCCCAATGTGCGGCCTCGTAGAAAATGCCCGCATCGAGCGTGTACTCGGTCGGGATGGTCACGTTACCCAGGTAGGAGGTATTGACCGGACCAGTGACCACGACGCCGGCACTGACGCCGATACCGAAGTCCGAACGGTACTTGGCGAACGCGCTGAACAGCTCCGGCGGCACGCCCGGGAGACGATATCGGCCCAGGGGCAGCGAGTTGAAATTCGGGCTGCCGACACCGGTTCCATACGGTGCCGCGAAGGCGTCATAGACATTCTCCGTAAACGCCAGTCCTCCAGACAGATCCGGCAACCAGGCATCCAGATAACTGTAGGCGGCGGTCGCGGAGAAGTTCTTGTTGGGCTGATAGTTGGCCTCGAACTCCGCGCCCAGCGCCTCGATCTTGCTGGTATTGCCGAACTGGTCGGTCTGCGCCCGTTTCTGGAAAAAGGCGGCGCTGGTGAGATAGAGAGTGTTGTCGTAGAACGCCATCTTCGAGCCGGTTTCATACAGCCAGTTCTTGATGTGGAAATCGCTCGAGAGCAGCCGGTCGCCAGTAAATCCGTCGAAGCCGCCCCCATTGCTCGTGACGGGCGACTCGTTGAAGTCCACGGTGAGATAGAACGTGTTCCAGGATGCGGCCTTGTAGGTGATGCTGGTATCGATCGCCGCCTCGCCCTGGGATGTGGAGGCATGGGCGGGCACGAATCCTGGTGGCGGCAACGGATCGGTCAGATCCTCGTGAATGAAGTCGCCACGGAAGCCGGCCAGCACACTCAACTTGTCGGTGACCTTGTAGATGTCCTGGACAAACATGCCGAGCTGATGGGAGGTCTGGTCCTGGGTATTCAGGATGGAATTCGGGTAGCCCGCTGCAGCCGCGGCTGCGCCGTAGGAGGCTGCCGGGGTCGCGTACTGGTCCGTGGTCCCCGGCACCAGCACGACGCCGTAAAGCTGGGTGATCGGA